>Ga0208316_1001805_pt1 | contig 11873 bp, 9 predicted proteins | sample MalvireepMed_231_FD_184240 | JGI IMG/M metagenome (GOLD analysis project Ga0208316, IMG submission 184240) | Marine viral communities from the Global Malaspina Expedition - Malaspina viral metaG DeepMed_231 (SPAdes) (version 2) | ecosystem: Environmental > Aquatic > Marine > Oceanic | place... | reverse complement strand
GAAGCCCTAGCCCTGAAGAGTAGTGAGGTGGCTCATCTCATAACTAATTATGCTGAGACTGACACTTATTTTCATATAAAAAAGTGGGAAAGCGCCGGCGGGGCGCATCTAGAGGGCTTTTCTGCTGTTGACGATAGCGGCGGCTCTAATGTATCAACTATAGCTATGCGGATAGTTGGATATGCCGGGGTCACTGATACCACGAAAAGCACATCGGGGACTGCGCCTATCCAGTTGGTTTCGGGGTTAAAATCCGGATCGGCCGCTGGTGATGTTGCTAGCAACGGAAACTTGCTTGTTGTGGCCGGGTATGCCGCCGACACGCAATTCATTGTCGATTTGGAAGGTGACTATCACTATAATGGCAGCGGTTCCGCCTTCGATGATTATGCAGATGCGGAATTAGTGAGGGCGTTTGATTTAGAAAGAAATTCGGAAAAAACTATTCGTAACCAATGGGATGAACAAGTCCGATACAACAAAAAGGATTTGGAGGATGCGGGGATTTTAGGTCGCGTATCGCCTGAAGAAAAAGAAAAAGGTCACCGAGGACTAGTAAACGGAGCGCAATTACAGCGTTTGCATAATGGAGCTATCTGGCAGCTTCACTGTCACCAACAGAGCCTGAAAGAAGTAGTTGACTACCAGCAAGAAGAAATTGAATCCCTCAAAAAAGAGCTGCGACTGCTCAAAGGATAGATATAATGGCGAACCATACTATAACCCTCACAGAAGCTCAGGAAGCCGACGTGGTGCTGCGAGTAGACGAAGCCGGAGAAGCTGCCGAGACAATCACTCAATACTGTCAGCGCATGGTAGACGGGCCTATAGCGATCTCTGCTGCACAGGCACGACAGCGGAGATTGGATGCGATTGGTGACCGACAGGACGCAATGCTCACAGCAGAGGAGGATCGATAGATGGCCGTAACACTGACCGCAATCGAAGACGCAGCCGTCACCGCAGCGGCCGCACAGCAATCTATTACTAAGGATGAATACTTACAGGCTCAGAGCGATCAGCAGGTAATGATTCTGCGTACCGATACACTCAACGCCTGGTGGCATGGTCTACCGTTAGACTCTGAAGACGAAGCCGTCATCACCAAACAGAGCGTCTACGACGCCAACAACGACTAAGGAAGACTGATAACCAATCATGGCTATCGAAGAATACACCGCCGATTCTTGGCCGGCAGATCGATGGCCTAATTTCTCTTTTGCCGAGATGCGTTGTTCGCATACTAGAATCTGTCGATTAGATCCATCGTTTATGGATCGACTTCAAGGATTGCGGTCGCTGCTCAAAAAAGCAATGGTGATCACCAGCGGATATCGAGCCCCTAGCCATCCAGTAGAGGTTGGTAAGGCTCACCCAGGAACACATTCAGAAGGTCATGCTGTTGATATCAGATGTGGCAGCGGTGATGCATGGAGGATAGTTACTGCTGCTGGATCGCTAGGCTTTACTGGTATTGGTGTAGCTCAATCGAAGAATAGTTCTCGATTCATCCATCTGGACGATATCGATAAAGCCGCATGGTCTCGTCCTGCAATGTGGTCTTATTAAAGGAGCTTGAAATGGAATTTCTAAAAGAGCGAATCGGAAGCGTGATCAGTAAGAAGGTTGCTGCTGCTGGAGTCGGTCTCACAGTAGTCGAGACATGGCCCCAGGCTGCTGTTATCATTGCCTATCTCCTTGGACAGGCGTGGGTAGATGCGCGTAAGTAACCATACAGAGGCTTATGCTAGATGAGATTTTTCAGGGGATTTATTCCTCCGTCGTCGAAGCGCAGAACGCAATCGAACAGCACTACATCGGTGAGGTGACCGAGGATTATTTCGAGGCCGACGGTCATCCTAAGATGATAGTGGTCAAACTGCCAGGGAAAGATGGGCAATTAAAAGACGTACACATACCCGCTATTACTCTGGTTCCTCATTATGGCTTGGCTATTTCTGAAGTTAGTGTTGAGATGAAAGTCAAGTTGTCCAGCAGTGAGGATGACAAAGAACGAAAGGGCCACAAGGGCGGTAGAATTAGAAAGATTATTACTGATTTCAGTAATAGAGAAGGCGGTAAAGAATTAGCCACTATCAGTGTAAAGTTCAAAGGTAAAGAGCCACCTGAAGGACTCGCGCGAATCAAAGACAATTTGATTAAGTTTATTCCAACGTAGTAGGAGACGATAATGGCACTCGCAGATGCTTTTGTAGGCTTACCGATTGAGAGTCTGATTTTAGATCCACTGTTGTCAGCAGCTAAGGGTCAGGCAGCTCTTGCTCAAGTCACCTTGGATTTTGTCGAGGCTCTGGCTTTTGAAGAGAACGACGGGAAGGATAATTCAAGAACCACAAAGCTGCTAGATATCGATCTGGATCGACTGGCGAATAAGCCTGATGGGTCTATGACTCATCTTAATCAGAAGGTCCAGATGCCTCTGCTTCCATTGGTAACCATTCCGAACTTTAGTTTGGATACTATGGAAATCGACTTTATGATGGAAGTAAAGACTAGTGAGAGTTCTTCTTCAAAGGACAGTAGCAGCGATACCTCTTCTAGCTCTGTAGGCACTGACACATCCGCGAGTTTGTCCTATGGTTTTTGGGGCGTCAAGGGTAAGGTTTCCACCTCTGTACAAACAGAGAATAAAACGAGCGGTACTGTTTCGAGTAGCAAAGACACACAGCGCAGCTCTGATCAGTCGGCAAAATACCACATCAACGTGAAGGCTAAGCAGAACGAACCTGCTGAAGGAATGGCAAAGTTCACTCAGATTCTAAGCAGTCTCATCGAGCCTATTACTGTGACACAAGGCGATAATCCGGCCGGTGAATAGAACCGCTAACACGATAACGTAATGGTCCGAGATAATTGTGGAAGAGCAAATAGCCGAGCAGATAACGGCGTCGCCAATCGCCGAGGAGGCGATGCACATCCTTGGCGAGCTTTGGTGGCTGTTTATCATCGTTGCTGGTATTATAGTTTTCAAAGAAACTATCAAATCATTCGTGACAAGTATCATGGTGCTTCGATCTGGCACCTACGAAGTAGACGATGTTGTGATTCTAGAAGGTGTGCCGGCGCGAATCGTGAGGATGGGTATCTGGAAAACGACGTTCTATGTGTATCGACAAGTCGATGGTGGGAAACTTTTTCATTCAACTAGAGATATAATGAACGAGGAACTACCTCAACTTCATATAGAGATTCCCCAACAGAGGATGGATCAGCTTATCCCAGACGAGTTTCTAGGTAGGCCTGGGAATCAACCCTAAAGAACCGAAGAAAGTAGATATTCATATGTTCACTAAGTTGAAAATTTCAACGGAGGGTAAGTGATATGCCTGCTGGTCGTCCTGAAGATTATAGACGTAATAATGTAGCAGTGCCAAATGCAACTATGAAAGCTCTTGGAAGGAATGGAGGTGGACAGAGTCCTATGCCTCCAGGACTTAGTGGAGCTCCGCCTGCTCCAGCCGCAGTTCCTAGGGCTAGGCCGGCTGCTGGCGCTCCTGGTCCTGCTCCAGCTGCTCCAAGACCTGCTGCCGCTCCAGCTGGTAGGCCTGCTCAGGGTGCAGGTCAAGATATAGAGGCTAGGGTTGCTCAGTTGAGCCCTGAAGAGAAAGCTGATATACTGGCTTTTGCGGATGAAGCGGGTAGGTCTGGTCAGCCAATGAGTCCTGAGGTTCAGCAAATAGTTAGAGCTATTAGGCTCTCTAGCCCCACACAGGGTGGAGGGGCACCAGCAGCTCCAGGTCCCGCTCCGGTTAGGCCTGGTGGGGCAGCTCCACCTAGACCTGGTATGCCAGCTCCAGCTAGAGGCCCAGCTCCGCCGCCTCCACGAACTCCTCAAGCTCCTCCGCCCTCTCAAGCCGCTCCAGCTCCTCAGACGCCTATGGCTCCTCAAGGTAATGGTGGTGGCACTAGACGACGAGTCTTTCCAAGAATGTAGGGTAATATGACAGAAATAGTAACTCCTAAAAAGCCTAAGCCTAAAGCTAAGGCCAAAGCTAAGGTTCCTGTTGTAGGAAGTGTGGATACTACACCTACGCCTACTCCTACACCTACACCCACGCCTACTCCTACTCCAACGCCGATAGTAGCCCCAGCACCTACACCTACACCTACACCGGCTCCTACACCTACACCTACACCTACGCCTGCTCCTGCTCAAGAGGCTGCTCCAACCCCGGCTCCTACATTAAGAGAGTCTATTAGGGCTAGAGCTGGAGAGGTAGTAACAGGTCTTGGGATAGAGGATAGAGCTAGAGAAGAGGAAGCTAGATTAGAACTTATTCGAGAGAGCGCGCAAAGAGGTAGAGAACAGTTAGGTAGAGTCTTTGCTATAGATCCGGGAGGTCTATCTGGTGGTGCACAGAGGAAGTTTGAACTATTTGAAGCTGATGTAAGTAGGCAAAGAGTCGAGGCTCAGGTAGGTCTGACTGCTGAGAGGTCCGCTAGAGCTATAGCTAATCTGCAAGCCCTTACTGGGGCTGAAGTGTCTCTAGGTGAATTGGGAATCCAGGAGCGTGGACAGACTGAGGCTGAACGTGCAGCTAGAGAAACTGAGAGATTCAGGAGAGAAGAAGCTATAGGTAGAGTCCAGGCCGCCTCAGGGATATATGCTCCCACAGTTGCGGCAAGGGGAGTAGCTGTTGCCGAAGCTGGCCAGGAGGAGGTAGAGAGATCGGCTCTAGTTAGAGAGTTTGAGGAAAGTAGACAGTTTGATGCCCAGACAACTCAAAGGGCGGATGAGTTTTCTAGGAGCTTAAACCTTAGTACAGAAGAGTTTTATGAGGGTGTAAGACAATTTGATGCTGGAATTGCCCTAGAAGATAAGCAACTTGAAACTTCAATTCTACAGTTCAACGCCCAACTTTTTGAGGATAATAGAGTCGCTCAGGCGCAAGAGGCTCTTGCTGCGGGAGGACTTGCACTATCTGAAGCTGAGTTAGATCAGAGAGCTGTTGAATTTTCACAAAATAATAAGCTAGATGTAGCTAGATTTAGAGAAGCTCAGTCTCAGTTCAGAGCTGGAACAGCTATTACTGATAGAGAGTATGCAGAGAACGTTAGGCAGTTTAATGCTCAAATAGGTGAGACAATTAGAGCGGCGCAGGTTCAGGAGGATATTGCTAATAGGGGCGTAAATCTTGGAGAAGCTGAGCTAAAGCAAAGGTCAGATGAGTTTATTGAGACTCATGGTCTCGATACTGCACAGTTTGATTTATCTTATAAACAATATAGATCTGGACTAAGTATAGATGATAGAGATTATAAGGAGCAAGTTAGACAGTTTAATAATACCATAGACGTAGATAGGGGTAGACTCGGCCTGTCAGAAGCTGAGCTAAATGCCCAAGGAATACAATTCTCTCAGAGACTTGGTCTAGATTGGCAAGATTTTAATGAATCTATTAGACAATTCGATGAGGGTATAGAACTTCAGGATAGGGAGCGGGCTGCTCAAGTAGATCAATTTGCTCAGGAAATAGGTCTTAGAACAATTACTGAGGTAGGGCAGTTACGTATTAATCAGGGAGAACTAAACCAGAGGATTCTGGAGTTTTCTTCTACTAATAATTTGGATCTAGAGAGGTTCCGAGAAGGAGTTAGGCAGTTTGATGAAGGAATTAGGATTGAAGATGAGCAGATAGCTAATCAGGTAAATCAGTTTACAAGAGATATAGGTCTTCGGTGGTTTGGTGCAAACGCTCAGGTAAGTGTTAGCATGGCTGAGCTGGAGCAAAGAACAGAGGAGTTTGTAGCCACTAATGCACTAGATAGGGATAGATTCCTAGAGGCAATTGTACAATCTAGGGAAGGTATAAGGATTGAAGATGCACAACTAGCGGCTCGGGTGGAAGAGTTTAGAGCTGAGCTGACTGGAGATCTTACTGAGTCTGTAACCCTTGAATCTATGGGAGTTCCTGTTGATAGGTATATGAACCCTGACGGGACTGTTAAGGACTTAGACATAGTATTTAGGGTTATGGAGGGAGTACAGGAAAATTTTCTAACTAAATATGGTAGACGTCTTACTAATGAAGAGGGGCAAAGATTACTTAGAAGAGAGCCGGTAGTAGTTAATACAGATGCTTTAGGAGCTAGAGCTTCTGTACAGAGAGAGGCAGAAAGAGCAGCTTTAGTTAGGGAAGAAATAGAAAGAGCCGAAGTGACTGGAGTAATGGTTACTGAAGATATAACTTTAGAGTCTTTAGGCTTTTCTATGGACGACCCTGCTATTACAACTGGGGATCCTGCGACTATATTTGAAGAGGCGAACAGAAATTTTTTAGCTAAGCATGGTAGAGATCTTACTACAGAAGAATGGAATAGTTTAATAGGAGGAGGGGCGGTAAGAGTTGAGCAAGTCACTGAGGAACGTAGGGAGTCTGAACGAAGAGCAGAAGAAGAAGAGAGATCAGCTAGGGCTAGAGAGGATCTAGAGCTGGGTAGGCTTGGAGAAGAGGAAAGACAATTTAACGTTGGTCTTCATCAACGTCGAATTGAGTATTCTCAAGATAGAATACAAAGACAGGTTGAGTTTGCTGAAACGCTTGGATTGGATGCAAGTAAGGTTGCAGAACAAGCTAGGGAGTTTGACGAGAACTTAAGGCAGAGAGATTACGAGTTTCGTGCAGAGTATAATCGAATGGTTGGAGAGTTTGCCCAACAGGCTGGTTTATCTGTAGAGCAGTTTGAAGAGTCTAAGAGGCAGTTTAATGAAGGAATGGATCTTCAAGATGAACAGCTTGAGGAAACTATTAGGCAGTTTAATAGAAACACAGGAAATCGACAATCTGAATTTGCTAAGACTAGTATGTTGGAACAGCTCCGCTTAACTTTAGATATGGATATAGCCCAAACTGATCAGGCCCTGCAAAGGGCTAGAGAGACTGGGACTTTTATAGATCCAGACACTGGAGATACTGAAGAGACATTAACTTCCAGACAATTCTATCTGGATAAACAAAGAGCTATAGCTGCTGAGACTGGGCAGTTCAGCTCTACTATAACCCTTCAAGATGACTTTGGTATAGATCCAACAGAGTTTCTAAGTCCTGCAGGGCACATAACCGACCAGTCACGTTATACTGAAGTAATTGATACAATAAGTAGTAACTTTAATGCTCTATATGGGCGCACTCCTACTTTTATTGAGGTACAGCAATTGCTGAGGGGGGATCAAATCTCTATAGTACGTCCTACTCTAATGGGTCGAAGAATGGATCTAGATGAAGGGCAGCAGGAATTCCAAGAGATGCTACAGGAAGCTGAGTCTAAGGGGTTTTGGGTGGATGAAGGAGGGTATAGGGTAAATACTCTATCTACTAATATAGCTAATGATGCTAGGGAGATGGAGAATAAGAGAATAGAGTTAGGTCTAGGTGATCTAACAGAGAGAGCTAGGCAGTTTGATGAAACTAGAACTGCAGAGGATAATGAATTTCTCGTAGAGTCTCAGCTAAGCAGGGATCAGTTTGATGAAGCGTCTGCACAGTTTACTCTTAGTATAGAAGCTAGAGCAGATGAGTTTGCTAGTAACTTAGGGTTAGAGAGAGATAGCTTTCTACAGTCTGTTAGAGAGTTTAGAGCTGGAACTCTAGGTGTAGTAGAAGGGGCTAGAGATATATCGGCTCAGGGCTTAGACATTGATATAACATATCTTAATCAGTTGAGAAGTACAGATCCTGGTGCGACCGATCTACCTGAGTTAGAAGCTAGAATTCTAGAGGATATTAAACTAGCTTTGCCTGGAGCTACTGAAGAGCAAGTTCTGCAAGTTTCTCGTGGAGAGACTGTTACTGTAGATAGTATGGTTACTCTACAGGGTAGGCAGATGTCTGAATCGATTAGACAGTTTGACAGAGAGATGTTATTGAGACGTACGGAGGACCGGACCAGGGTATTAGATATTACTACTAGAGAAAGTATGGAAGAATTAAGGTTGGGTTTGGAGGATCGTAAATTTGAGCAGAGTAAGAAAACTTTTGAAAGGGAGATGAATAGAAGAGTAACAGAGTTTACTCAAACTCATGGTCTAAATTCAGCTCAAGCTAAAGCTATTCAAATGGATTTGTCGGGGCGCCTACAGTTGTCTCAAGATCAACTAGAGCAGGAGATTTTAGAATTTGCCGCTAGGAATCAACTCGATCTAGCAGAACTCACTGGTCAGACTGCTATTGGAGGGGTTATTACCGCAGAAGAACTAGGGGTTCCTACGGGCATAGTTATGCGAGCTGATGGAAGAGGGCATGATCTAGAAGTAATGCAGCCTAGGATTAGCGCTTTGCAGGATTCCTTTTCCGCAGCTACTGGGCAAGAGTTAAGTGCTCAGGAGGCCCTAGATTTACTTGGTGGTGGAAGTATAGAAGTAGAAGGCTTACCAACTTTAGCGGCTAGGAGCTTAGCTGCTACTATAACCTCTCAGCAGATGAGCCTAGCCGCGGACATATCTAGGGTTGCTGATGAGCACGAGCTAAATGTAAGTGCCTTTTCGCAATCTATGCTAGAGTCAGATAGAGCCTTTGATGAGGCCGTATTACAAGCTGCTATAGATAATGGGCTTGAGGAAGATAAGTTTAATCAGGCGATTACTGCCTGGCGAGCTCAAGATGTAAACTCTAAAGCTGCCCTTAGGATGAATCTGTCTAATATCACAGGGCTTATGACTGGTGAGGGAGAAATTACACCAGAGGAGCTTGGTGTTACTCAAGAGGGTATATACGAGCCTGTGCTTTCGGAGATAACTATGAAGTCTCTTGGGTTTTCTATCACTCGTGGTCTTCCTTCTATTTTTGCTGATGCACGAAGGGAGGCGGGGATTACATCAACTTCTACGCCTCTAGAAGTTCAATACGCGCATAATCAGGCCTATAATACTATTAAAGAAGCTGTTAAGCAGCAGCACAATATAATTATTAATACTAGGCAAGCCCAACTATTAGCTGGCGGAGAGTTTGGGAACCCGCCTATGAAATCTATAGAGGGTCCGCCTATACCTGGTCAAGAAGGAGAGATAAATGAAGAAGTATTTGCCGAGAAAACTAGGCAATACCAAGAAGCTTTCTTCTTAGCTACAGGTCAGGAACTATCATTTGAGCTGGCACAAGATACTCTAGCTCCCTCTTTTGATAAGAGGGCCTTGATTGACCAAGATGTGCCTGGTGTTTACAGGTCTAGCCCGTCCATTGGAATCGGTGTAACAGAGCTACCTACTATGGCTGCTAGGCAAATAGCTGGTGCTTTTGGACTACAGTTAGATCAATTTAACACTGCTAAAGACCAGTTTGATGCAAACTTTGAGCAGCAAGTTAATCAAATTGCTAGAAGTTTTGAGATGGACGAGGAGAATCATGAATTAGCTTATGCCTCAGTGCAGTTATCTAATTTAACAAAGGAACGATTGACAAACGACCTAATGGATCAGTACGGAGATACACTCGATCGTAATGAGGCAGGAGTCCTTATAAACCTACTTAATGGAGGCTCTATGGGTTGGGCTCCAGAGAAATCAGGAGGTATATGGCAAGCTTTATCTACTGTAGGATTGGGTATTGCGGGCAGCTTCCTTGGACCTGCAGGAGCCGCGGCTGGAACCGCTGTGGCTGAAAAACTATTCTAGGGCCAATAAGGAGTTATATAAATGGGAAGAGGTAGAATTGACTGGAGTGTTCCAGCGCAAGCTTTTCTAGGTGCTTATAGAGAGAGCGGAAATAAGTTTCTAGACTTTAGGCTTACTCAGGAGGAGCAACGTAAGACTTCGGATAGAGCTGCGGCTAAGGCTATAACGAATCAAATGAAGAGTATACACGGGGATGGTTATACCCCTAGTGATGTAACTGCTGCCACAGAGTTTGGCCGTAGCAAGATGGCTGAGCTGCTAAGTCCAGAGGCACGAAAAATAGTAGAGAGATACATAGACAATATAGAAGTTGTAGGACAGAGAACGGCCGCAGGTAAACGTAGGACGTATGAAAGTGGTACTAGGTTACGCTCTGAGGGGCTAGAAAGCCTGATGGCCAAAACGCCTGTTACGGGTGAAGGCTTCTTAGCAAGAGCTGAGGGAGCTGAGGGGATAAGACTAAGCCAACTAGAAGCAAAGGAGGCATTTACTCCTTATGCTGGAGCCACGCAAGCTGAAGGAGTCCTGCCGTTTGTGGGAGAGAGAGCCGGGGCTCTACGTACAGGCAGTGTGGAGATGGCTGATGCACTGGAAGGATTTCCTTGGCCCTTCAAAGAATTTAAGTTAGAAGATTCAGAAAATCTAGAGAGAATATACACAAGGAGTGGAGGTTTACCGGGTGGTTTTTCTTCTTGGTTGGCTGATATAAATAGGATAAATAAAAACAGTAGTGAAGCAAAGATCCTAGACTTTATTAATAGGCGAGAGGGGAATTTAGAGCTTGCAGCTAAATCTGGTTGGATTGATCCTGCATATATGAGTGCTAATATAGCAGAAGGCTACAATAGTTTGCTTATAGAAAGAGAAAGAACTAAATCTAATGCAGCTGAAAGTGCTGATTATTCAACACTGCTAAATAGTTTAGGGAAGGCTAGACAAAACAAAAACATAGGTCTTGCTCAACACGCTCTAGATATATATGGTAGAGACACTGGAAACAAACAAAGTAATTTGGCTAAGCAAGCTCTAATTACGACTCTAACCCCAGGCCTACCAAACATAGTTCATATGGATGCCGATAAAAGCTATGAATCTTATATGCGTCAAGTAATGATGTCTTTATTGAGAGGAGACATAAAGGGAAAGTTTAATGAAGATACTAACGAGTACGAAGCCCCTAACGTTAATGCAGTTTATCAGAGCGCCCGTGAATTATATAACACTTTTAATCCAGGGCAGCAAGTATCTACTACAATAGGTAGAGCAAGATCAGCAGAGACGTATATGAATTTGGCTAGCAGTATAGAAAACAGATTAGATAAGTTTCAGAGCATGGATGATAAGGTAGCGTATGCCTCTAAGGTGAGAGAAGGCCTTAATGCATCAGACCCTAACTTTTTAATTGGTATTAGGAACCAAATAGGGACGTTACCAAAAGAAGTTTCTGTGGCTTTATTTGGTGAGGCTCAGCTGTCCCCATTTATATCCAGGCAGGAGGGTGATCCTGGCACAGCATCCAATCAATTAGGACCAGCACCAGCTCTGCAAGGACCTTGGCCACAAGGCACTGATCAATCTACTGCTGTTGGTAGTACCGCCGCGGCTCAAGCTCCCCCTGTTGGACAGCCAGTAGAAGAACAAGACGACAGATCATTTGGGTATAGTCTAGGCGCGGGAGCGGCGGAACTTGCTAGAGAGGCTGTTACACCAGGCGGCATGTGGCCTCCACCTTCGATGTCTAATATTGGAGATGCTGTAGCTAGAGGCTCGAATGCGCTCGTAAGATTTGGCTCAGATGTAATAGAAGGAGCTTCTGGAGTAAATCCTAGGGAGGTATTAAGGGAAGAGGAAAGAAAGGCGAGGGACTTCTGGGTAGGAGGAACAGACAAAGTTTTAGAGGGGGCTAGCCTTATAAGATATGAAGAGATGAGGAAGCTTAATGAACTAGGCTACTCTAAGGACGATCTTGAAGTTCTCTCTTACAGAGAGATTAAGGATATTCTACAAAACAAAGTTCCTAGGCCTTCAGACTTTCAGACCTCTCAGCCAAAGGGATTCTTAGAGCGTTCAAGAGAGGTAGTTGAGCCTCTTATTACAAGCGCAGTAAGTAGTTTACAACAACCAGAAGTTGGGCCACAGGACTTAGGCTGGCCTCCTTTACAAGTACGTCTGAGGCTACAAGAACTAGGTTATAATATAGAGCATATAAGGAGTCTCTCCCCCGAGGAGATTAGCGCTATTG
>Ga0208316_1001804_pt1 | contig 11874 bp, 10 predicted proteins | sample MalvireepMed_231_FD_184240 | JGI IMG/M metagenome (GOLD analysis project Ga0208316, IMG submission 184240) | Marine viral communities from the Global Malaspina Expedition - Malaspina viral metaG DeepMed_231 (SPAdes) (version 2) | ecosystem: Environmental > Aquatic > Marine > Oceanic | place... | reverse complement strand
ATGGTTTCAATGCCACCATGTACCCGGGTTTCGCCACCCAGTACGCGGCTCAGATGGCAGAATTTGAAGAGCGTGATTACGAAACCGTCTGACCCCTTGGTCTGGTTTCTTCCGGTGAACGCGGCCCTGGTCAAACAGTGCCGCGTTTTTTTTTGCGGCGGCGATCATGTTCTGGCGTATCTTCCCGATGTTGCCACAAAAGCATCACGCTTTTGACGCAGTGGCTTCATCCCGTGCGGCTATAACCCCAAGGATCATTTAATAACACGAACCGTTGGGGAGTTCACAATGACATCCTTGTATAGCCTGGGGGCCGGCGTACTGCTGGCTGCTGCCTTGACCGCCTGTGGCGGTGACAGCAGCGATGACAATCCTGCTGCTGGTGGCGAGCAAGTGAAAACGCCGGATGGCCTGCGTCTGTCCTTTCTGAGCCGCTACGAATCCGGTAGCTTTGACGCCTCTGCGGCGGAAATTCCCGCGTTTGACAGTGCAAGCCAGCGCCTGTTTGTGGTCAATGCTGAACAGGGCGTACTGGATGTGCTGGATTTCAGTGATCCGCAGCACCCCGAGAAAATCGGTTCACTGAGTGTTGGGGAAGTGGCGCCTGGGGCACAAGTAAACAGCGTGGCTGTAAAGAATGGACTGGTGGCTATCGCCATTGAAGCCGACCCGAAAACCGCCAACGGTTTTGCCGCTCTGTATCGGGCAGAAGATCTGAGCCTGCTGGGTAGCGTCGAAGTCGGTGCCCAGCCGGACATGATTATCTTTACCCCGGATAGCAGCAAGGTGCTCACTGCTAACGAGGGTGAGCCCAGTGACGATTACCAGATTGATCCGCCGGGTTCCATCAGCATTATCGATATCAGCAATCCGCGAGACCCTCAGGTCAGCACGGCGGATTTCAGCGCCTTTGATGTCGATACACTAAGCAGCATGGGTGTGCGCATCTATGGGCCGGGCGCGGATGTGTCCATGGATCTGGAGCCGGAATACATTGCCGTGTGCGCCGATGGGAAAACCGCCTGGGTGACTCTGCAGGAAAATAATGCCCTGGCCAAGGTCAATATCGAGACGGCTACCGTTACCGATATCCTGCCGTTGGGAGAAATCGATCGTAGCGTGGAAGGTTTCGGCATTGATGCCAGTGATGACGATGAAGAGATCAACATCCAGACCTGGGAAGGGGTAGTTGGCCTGTACCTGCCTGACGCCATTCAGGCCTACAGCGCCGGTGGCAGCACCTATCTGGTTACCGCCAATGAAGGCGATGCCCGGGCCTGGGGGGAGGACAACGATGCCTACTGGGGTAGTGAAGGCGAGGGTTGTGTTGGCGATGCCAGCCAGGGTTTTGTGGAAGAATTCCGCGTCAAGCATCTGGTGCATGCCAGTGGCTTTGATCGCCGTTGCGGTGACGATCTGCCCCCGCAGCTGCGTGAGCTGGCTGCCGGTGCACTGCTGGACCCCACAGTGTTCGATTACTGCGGTGCCACCGCCGGTGATCCCGGTGGTTGCCGCGAAGACGATGTGCTGGGGCGTCTCAATATTACCTGGACGATGGGCTACAAGACCGATGCCACCGGCGCGCCGCTGATATACAACGACGCGGGGCAGGTGGATCCGGCCGGTGACCGCATCATGTATGACACCCTGTACAGCTATGGGGGGCGCTCCTTCTCCATTCGGGATGAAAACGGCAATCTGGTATTCGACAGCGGTGATCAAATCGAGCAGTTCCTGGCCAGCGACGAATGCCGGCTGGGGACCAACCGCAGCATTGCTTGCCAGGATTACTTCAACAGTGGCCATGATGAAATCAATGCCATGGATAGTCGCAGTGATGCCAAAGGCCCGGAGCCGGAAGGGTTGACCATTGGTGCGATTGGCGACAAGACCTTCCTGTTCCTGGCCCTGGAGCGCATGGGTGGCATCCTGGTGTATGACATTACTGATCCGCAGCAGCCTCAGCGACTGGATTACCTGAACAGCCGCAACTTCTGGGGTGGCGGTGGTGATGGCGCGGATATCGAAGATCTGATCGATGATGGCCTGCTGGCAGAGAGCGATGTGGGTGCCGTGGTGGGAGACTTGGGGCCGGAAGGGCTGGTGTTCATCGCCGCCGCTGATTCACCCAGCGGCATGCCATTGCTGGTGGTGGGTAACGAAGTCAGTGGGACCACCGCTGTCTACCAGGTGGAAACGCTATTTGACGAGGAGTAATTCTCGTTAGCCATATCGAGGCGGCCCGTGGGCCGCCGTTAAAAGCTTCAAGTAACAAGCTGCAAGCTACAACGCGAAGAGATTTCTGTGATAACCGGGAAAGGCACGACTTCGCGCGGTAACGGGATAAACAACACTGAAAGCGCGGGCAGGGTTGAGGTCAAATAGCACAGCCCTGCTCGTGTTTCAGCCTGAAACTTGCCGCTTTTACCCCGTCTTCTTCGCTTCAAACGCTGCCAGCTGCTCCGGCGTGGCCGGTTGCTGGTATTTGTCTTTCCATTCGGCATAGGGCATGCCATATACCCATTCCCGGGCAGCCTCGTAATCCAGCGGCAGCTCGCGTTCCTCGGCAGCGGTGACCAGCCATTTGGACAGACAGTTACGGCAGAAGTCGGCCAGGATCATCAAGTCAATATTTTGCACTTCCTTGTGTTCGTCAAGATGCTGCAGCAAGCGGCGAAAGGCGGCTGCTTCCAGTTCAGTGCGTGTTGCGGTATCCAGTATGGTCATGGGCTTCTCCTGCAAATGGATGCAATCATGATACGGGCTGCAAATGGCGGGCGTCGACGCCGGGCTCTTACCGTGCATACTATAGGGCAGATTGGGATTCCCATATTGAAACGCGCAAGGAGGAAGGGCGATGTCATTGAAACGAGGCGTAGCGGTTATCGGTCTGTTTTTGGCGGCGGCATGGTTGGTCAGCTGCGGTATGAACAGTGAAGAAAAGCGTCTGGCGGCAGCCATCAATCAGGCCTTGCAGACTCGCGACCTGGGCTATTGGCAGGTAGACGATCTGGATATCCAGGATCAGCGCCAGGACAGCACCGGCCCGGAAGAAATTACGACCTACAAAGTGGAGGCAGTGCTGACCCTGGAGAAGCCACTGCGTGAGGTTCGTTATGTGGATGACATCGGCAAGCGTGTGGTGACTCGTACGGCACTGGCGGAAGGTGAGGAGCGAGAGTTGACGGCCTCAGTGCAGATCATTCGTGGCAATGATCAAGAGAACGTGGTGACCACCCTGGATGAGCAGGCCTTGCCCCGCGGCATGGTAGCGGAACACTTCGAACAACGCTTCGAGGGTTGGCAGGTCATTGCTGAAGACAGTGATGAATTTGCCGATCTGGAAGAGGAGCTGCAGGGCAAACTGGATGACAGCCTGTCCGCCATGGCCGAGGCAGATCACACCCTGCGCCAGATACAGGTGCAATTGATGGCGGCGCGCGCTGAATTGGCAGTGCTGGAAGAAAACGCCGAAGCCGTCGGTGGACTTGGTGAGCCCATGGAGAAGGCCAGCCAGGAGGTGGAGGCCCTGATTGAGCGGGTGGAAGAGCAGGAGGCGGCCCGCGACAGCCTTGGCGAAGAGGTTGAGCGTCGCAAAAACGCCCTGGCCAGCCTGCGTGGTGAATGACTCAAGCCTGAGAGTCAATATTCAGGGCCGGGGGCGTCTCGGGTATCATGACGCCCCCGCAGTCCTGATGAGATAACCGCCATGTTTGAGCTCACTGTCACGCCCCGCTTTTACGAAACCGATGCCTTTGGTCATGTGAACAACACTGTGGTCACCGGCTGGTTCGAAACCGGGCGGACGCCCCTGTTTCAATTGTTCGGGGGTGGCAGTGACCCGGCGTCCCTGCCCTTGATTCTGGCCCGGGTGGAAGTGGATTTTGTCGGCCAGATTTATTACGGCAGCGATGTACTGTTACGCACCGGCATCGAGAAAATCGGCAACAGCTCCTTCGTGGTGGCCCAGCAGGCCTGGCAGAACGGCAAGCTGGTGGCCCGTGGCAAGGCGGTGCAGGTCTACTTCGAGCATGACAAGCAGGCCTCGGCGCCAATCCCCGAGGCGTTTCGCCAGGTCCTCGCCGAGCATCAGGGGCCTCTGGCGGAAACCCTCTAATTTCCGACTTTGATCAGACCGATAGGCATGGCGCGCCTGTTACCTTGACGTTGCCACGCTACACTATCGGCCATACTGATCGCTTAACGTAATGGCAGCGAGGAACGGATGGCTTATCAGGGACAACAGAACTTTGATCACCGCCAGGCGCAGAGGCTGGGGGTGCTGATCACCAACCTGGGGACCCCGGATGCGCCGGAGACCGGCGCCCTGCGCCGCTATCTGCGTGAATTCCTCTCCGATCCGCGGGTGGTGGAAGTCCCCCGCTTGATCTGGTTCTTCATTCTCCACCTGGTGATTCTGGTGATCCGCCCGCCCCGTTCTGCCCATGCTTACAAAAGCGTCTGGACGGAGGCGGGCTCGCCGCTGATGGTGCACACCCAAGCCCAGTGTGCTGGCATCCGCGAGCGGTTGCAGAACAAATTCGGTGACGACATCGACGTCCGCTTTGCCATGCGTTACGGGAATCCTTCCATCACCAGCCAGTTGCAGGCCATGGAAGAGGCGGGGGTGCGCAAGCTGGTGGTGCTGCCCTTGTACCCGCAGTATTCCGCGTCCACCAATGCTTCCACCTTTGACGCCATTGCCAAGGACTTCATGCAACGGCGCTGGTTGCCTGATCTGCGCTTTATCAGCCACTACCCGGATTACCCGCCCTACATCGAGGCCATGGCCAACCACATCGAGGCGTTTCGTGCCGAACACGGTACGGCGGACAAGCTGATCTTCAGCTACCACGGTGTGCCGAAAAAATACCTGCTTAATGGCGACCCCTACTTCTGTGAATGCCACAAGACCTCGCGGCTGCTGGCGGAGCGGCTGGGCCTGGGCGACGACGACTGGCTCACTACCTTCCAGTCCCGCTTTGGCCGTGAGGAATGGCTGAAGCCCTACACCGACCACACCCTGATGGCGCTGCCGGAGCAGGGTGTGAAATCCGTGCAGGTGTTCTGCCCCGGCTTTTCCTCCGACTGCCTGGAAACCCTGGAAGAAATCGATGTGGAAAACCGGGGGTACTTCGAGGAAGCCGGCGGTGAGTCGTTTGCCTACATCCCGGCACTGAATGCAGAGCCCGGCCATATTGATGCGCTGGTCCAGCTGATTGAAGAGAATCTTCAGGGCTGGGAGCTGCCGGAAAATGATGCGGTCGGCCTGAACGAACGCCAACAACGGGCCCGTCAACAAGGCGCGGAAGATAGTTGATAATTGAGAATGGATAATTGATAACTCGCGGGGAAGGGCGCTAGGTCCCCAAGCGCAAGAGGCCGCGTCCAAACGCTTGGACGCGGCCTCTTGCATTGAAAGACAACGGCAACGCCAATCCGCGCCGTTATCAATTATCCATTCTCAATTATCAATTCTTCTCCAGCCTGCGAACCAGCTCATCAGTAAACTCACTGGTGCTGGCGCGGCCGCCCAGATCCGGGGTGACGATTTCGCCTTCGCCGACCACCTGACGCACGGTGCGGCGCAGCTGTTTGGCCTTGTCATGCAGCTCGATGTAGTCGAGCATCAGGGCCCCGGCCAGCATGATGGCGGTGGGGTTGGCGATGCCCTGGCCGGCGATGTCCGGGGCGCTGCCGTGGACTGCTTCGAACAGGCCTCCATGCTCGCCGATGTTGGCGCCGGGGGCCACGCCCAGGCCGCCGATCAGGCCGGCACACAGGTCTGAAAGGATATCGCCGAACAGGTTGGTGGTAACGATCACATCGAAGCGATGGGGATTCATGGCCAGCTGCATGGCGCAGGCGTCCACGATCATTTCCTCGTGCTCCAGCTGCGGGTAGTCCTCGCGAACCTTGCGGGCCACGTCGAGAAACAGGCCCGAGGTGGACTTCATGATGTTGGCCTTGTGCACCACGGTGACCTTCTTGCGGCCCTGTTTTACCGCCGTTTCGTAGGCAAAGCGTAGCAGACGCTCGGATTCCGTGCGGGTGATGCGGCTGCGCAGTTCGGCGGTTTCGCCATCGTCGCTGACGGTCTGGCCCAGGCCGGAATAGATGCCTTCGATATTTTCCCGCACGGTCATGATGTCCACGTTGTCATAGCGGGATTTCACCCCGGGGATGGACAGGGCCGGGCGCACGTTGGCGAACAGGTCGAAGGTCTTGCGCAGGGTCACGTTTACTGAGGTGAAGCCACCACCCACAGGCGTGGTGATGGGCCCCTTAAGGGCCAGGCGATTGCGCCGGAGCACCGCCAGGGTCTCTTCGGGTACCAGATCCAGTCCCTTGTCCAGTGCTGCCTGGCCGGCAATGGCGTATTCGAATTCGAGTCCGCAATCCAGAGCTTTCAGTACCCGTACCGTGGCATCCACGATGTCCGGGCCGATTCCGTCGCCGGGAATAACGGTTACGGTGTTCTTGTTCATGCTGCCTCCTGATTGCGGAAAGGGTGTTGCAAGAATCACATTGTGCCCGCTGCAGATGGCAAAATGAATGCCGACCAAGGTCGGAAGGGGGGCGAAAGCCTGCTCTGCGGCCTAGAAATGCGGCCCCGGGCCTTCCTCGGACAGGGAGTCAAAGGGATTGCGCAGCCGGCAGGCCTTGATGGACAGGCAGCCACAGCCGATACACTCATTGAGCTGGTCGCGCAGCACGGTCAGGTCATTGATGCGCTCGTCCAGGTGGGCGCGCCATTTGGCCGACATGCGTTTCCAGTCCCGGGCGGTGGGGGTACGGGCATCGGGCAGTTCCGCCAGGGCTTCGGCAATTTCCATCAGCGGGATGCCGATGCGCTGGGCGACCTTGATCACCGCCACCCGGCGCAACACATCACGATGATAGCGGCGCTGGTTGCCGGCACTGCGCGAGCTCTGGATCAGGCCTTTTTTTTCATAGAAGTGCAGGGCGGAAACCGCCACGCCGCTGCGTTCCGCCACCTCACCCACGGTGAGTGCCTTGTGGATATCGTCTGCACAGGTGAGGGTCATGGTGAATTCCTTCAATGCGTGCTTTGACCTTAACCAAACTTCAGGTCTTATGCTGTCAAATTCTGCTCGTGAGCGCCAGCGAGAGACATTTATTTCGGGCATAATGAGGCGGGCTTTTCAACAGCCTGCTCACAGGTCCAACAAAGGAGAAAGTGGTGAGTGCTGTCATTTCCGTGAAAGACCTGAACAAGATCTATCAGGGCGGGTTTCAGGCCCTCAAGAACATCAATCTGGATATCCAGGCCGGGGAGATCTTTGCCCTGCTGGGCCCCAACGGGGCCGGCAAGACCACCCTGATCAGCATCATCTGCGGCATCGTCAATCCCTCCAGTGGCACGGTGCTGGCCGATGGCTACGACATTGTTCGCGACTACCGGGAGGCGCGCAGCGCCATCGGGCTGGTGCCCCAGGAGCTGTCCACCGATGCCTTCGAGACGGTCTGGGATACGGTGAGCTTCAGTCGTGGCCTGTTTGGTAAACCCCGCAACGATGCCCATATCGAAAAAGTCTTGAAGGTGCTGTCCCTGTGGGACAAACGGGACAACAAGATCATGATGCTGTCCGGCGGCATGAAACGACGGGTGATGATCGCCAAGGCCCTGTCCCACGAACCCAAGATCCTGTTTCTGGATGAGCCCACCGCCGGGGTGGATGTGGAACTGCGCCGGGAAATGTGGGAGATGGTGCGCCAGCTTCGCGAGCAGGGGGTGACCATTATCCTGACCACCCACTACATCGAAGAAGCCGAGGAAATGGCGGACCGGGTGGGCATTATCCGCGAAGGGGAAATCATCCTGGTGGATGACAAGGCCCGGCTGATGCAGAAACTGGGCCGCAAGCAGCTCACCGTGCACCTGGCAGAGCCGCTGCAAAGCCTGCCGGCAACCCTGGGCAATGACGCGCTGGCCCTGTCCGAAGACGGCTACGGGTTGGTCTACACCTACGATGCCAATCAGGAAACCACCGGCATCGCCGAGTTGCTGCGGGCATTGAACGCCGCCGGTATCGAGTTCAAGGATCTGCATTCCCGGCAGAGCTCCCTGGAAGATATTTTTGTGGACCTGGTCCACAACGGCCAACCTGCTGCTGCAAATGCGAGTGCATCCGGAGACGCCCGATGAAACTGAATCTTTACTCCATTCGTGCCATCTACAAGTTCGAAATGGCACGCACCTGGCGCACCCTGATGCAGAGCGTGGCGTCGCCGGTGATTTCTACCTCGCTGTACTTTGTGGTGTTCGGCTCCGCCATCGGTTCGCGGATGGTGGAAATCGACGGGGTCAGCTACGGGGCCTTCATCATTCCTGGCCTGATTATGCTGTCGCTGATGACACAGAGCATTTCCAATGCCTCCTTTGGCATCTACATGCCCACCTTTTCCGGCACCATCTATGAGGTGCTGTCGGCGCCGGTATCCTATGTGGAAATCGTCCTTGGCTATGTGGGAGCCGCGGCCACCAAATCGGCGATACTGGGGGTGCTGATACTGATCACTGCCCGGCTGTTTGTGGATTATGAGGTGCAGCACCCGATCATGATGATCAGTTTCCTGTTGCTGACCGCCATCACCTTCAGTTTGTTCGGTTTTATCATCGGCATCTGGGCAGATACCTTCGAGAAGTTGCAGATCATCCCCCTGATGATCATCACCCCGCTGACCTTTCTCGGCGGTAGCTTCTATTCCATCGACATGCTGCCACCGTTCTGGCAAACCGTGACCCTGTTCAACCCGGTGGTCTACCTGATCAGTGGTTTCCGCTACAGCTTCTTCGGCACCGCCGACGTCCACATCGGCATCAGTATCGGCATGACCCTGTTTTTCCTGGCCATCTGTATCGCTCTGGTGTGGTGGATTTTCCGGACAGGATATCGATTGAAGAGTTGATAATTGAGAATGGATAATTGATAACTTCGCGATAAACGTTTTCTTGTATTCAACGTAAGAGGCCGCGCCCAACCAATGGGCGCGGCCTCTATCATTTGAATCTATGACGAAAGAGCTTCGCGAGTTATCAATTATCCATTTTCAACTATCAATTGCAGTTAAGCGCTTATCTGCTCTCCCCGCAACTTCAACACATCCGCCTTGGGCGGCGCGCCGAACATGCGGCTGTATTCGCGGCTGAAGTGGGAGGGGCTTTCGTAGCCTACCCGGTAGCTGGCGGTGGCGGCTTCCAGGCCTTCGGTGAGCATCAGGCGCCGGGCTTCGTAGAGACGCAGTTTTTTCTGGAACTGCAGCGGCGACATGCGGGTGACCTGTTTAAAGCTGTGGAACAGGGTGGACTCGCTCATGTTGGCTTCCTCCGCCAGTTCCTTCACTCGCAAGGGTTCCGTGTAGCGGCCGCGCAGGGTGGAGATTACCCGGGAAATCCGGTTGGCCTGGGAATCTGCCGCCACGAACTTGCGCATGCGCGGCCCCATCTCGCCGATCAGTGCCCGGTAGATGATTTCCCGCCGTGCCAGCGGTGCCAGTACCTGAATATCATCCGGGGAGTCCAGCAAGCTGAGCAGTCGATACAGGGCGCCCTGTATGCGTTCGTCCATGTAGGACATGCACAGGCCGCAACTGATTTCCGGGCAAGGACTGTCCGGGTCGAAGCTGGCCACCTTGTCGCCCAGTTCCAGTACCAGGTCCGTCACTTCCTGCGGGTCCACGGTGATCTTGGCGGCCAGATAAGGGCGGTCCTTGCAGGCATCGACGATCTGTCCCTGTACCGGCAGATGCACGGAACTGGCCAGGTAGCTCATGGGGCCGTAGACGATTTCCCGGTCGCCCAGTTGAATGGTCTTGGTGCCTTGCAGAATAAAGATCAGCGAGGGTTCATAGACGGTGGAACCGCAGGCCGTCAGCCCGTCGGAACGATACAGGTCCACCCCGCCGATGGCGGTCTGGCTCATGCCGCTACCATCGGCCCAGCGGCTGACGATGTCGGCCAGTTGTTGCTGGGGGCCGGCGCTGAGATTGCGGGGTAACTCCGGGGTTGTCACGGTCATGGCCTGTCCTCCTGTTGCCGGCAGTATACGCAGGGTGCTGCCGGCCCGTGTGCCCATTGAGTCACTTTCTGCAGGATCAGGCAATCACTGCGCAGAAACCAGCAACCGGGCAGGGCCGTGCCAGGGAATAAGGCAAGGTGACATCCGGCTTTCTGACTTGCCTGTAAGTCTTTCTCTGGTAGTCGGGGCCTTTCTGCAAAAGGGGCTGTGGCCGCTTTTGGGAAATGTCGACAGCGGAAGGGCGTTATCAGCCGGAACTGTCACTTGCCTGAAATCACAATGAAAGACCGAATTCACAATGTCCGACCGCCTTGCCCTGTTTCTCTTCCTTTTTGGCCTGATAACAGAATCAGGCAATCTTCACGCAGTAACCCGCTACCGCCGGAATACCGGCTCTTCGTATCTTGTCTGTCCAGACAGGCTTACCTGTCAGGTAATCGTTTTCAGAGCCGCTTGGCGTTTTGATTGGCTGAAGTTCTGAACTTCGGCCAGAGAAAAAGCCTATGACGGGGATAGCAAAAAGCTGAGGTTAATGTTTATTGACCTCAACTTAGCTTGAGGAAATAAAGTCGCTGATCTGTTCGGGAGATGTTGTTCATCAAGGAACGGATCATCCCGACATTTTTTTCACTCTGTCGAATGTTGTCGAGCGTATTCGATAAATCGACAGAGTTGGGTGGTGATAACAGGAGTTGCGGAAATGGAAAGTCTGAGTGGAGAAAGTGCCAGCGGTGCCGGTGCCTACTGGGGGCTGTTGGTGGCGTTGATGGCCGTGGTGTTTCTGGCCGGTTGTGATGCCCGCAGTGAAGCGGGAGAGCAAATGCCGCCGCCGGAAGTGGATGTGGCCCAGGTGATTGCCGAACCGGTGACCCTGTGGAAATCCTATACCGGTCGCGTGGTGGCACCGGAAACCGTGGAGCTGCGACCGCGGGTCAGTGGTTATATCGACCAGGTGGCGTTCGAGGAGGGGGAGCTGGTGAAGGCCGGTGACCTGCTGTTCCAGATTGATCCGCGCCCCTACCGGGCCCGCCTGCAAGCAGCGAAAGCGGAACTGGAGCAGGCCAGAAGCCAGCTGGAACTGGCGAAGAGCGAAGCGGGCAGGGCGAAAACCCTGCTGGAAAGCCGCGCCATTTCCCGTGAGGAATACGACCAGCGCAGTGCTGCCCTGCTCAGTGCCAAGGCACTGGTGAATGCGGCCCGGGCGGCGGTGGATACCGCCGAGCTGGATCTGCGCTATACCCGGGTCACCGCCCCGGTGGATGGCCGCACCGGTCGCGCCATGGTGACCCGCGGCAACCTGGCCAATGCGGACCAGACCCTGCTGACCACGCTGGTGTCGGTGAATCCCATGCATGTGTATTTCGAAGCCGATGAGCAATCCGCGTTCGAGAGTCTGCAGGTCCCCGGTGCGGGGAAGTCCGCGCCGGTGCGGATCGGCCTGTCCGGGGAAACCGGGTATCCGCACCGTGGCACGCTGGATTTTATCGACAACCGTCTCAACAGCGGCACCGGCACCCTGCAGTACCGGGCGGTGCTGGACAACACGGCTGGCATTTTTAAACCGGGCCAGTTCGCCCGGGTGGAAATGCCGGTGGCAAAACTGGACCGCGCCCTGCTGGTCAGCCGCAAGGCGGTGATGACCGATCAGGATCGCCGCTTCGTTTATGTGGTGGATGGCAACAACCAGGTGGTGCGCCGTCAGGTGACCCCGGGTCGTTCGGTGGAGGATTTGCTGGTGATTCATAAGGGGCTGGAGAGCGGCGACCGGGTGATCGTCAACGGTATCCAGAAAGTGTTTGGCGATGGCATGCCGGTGCAGCCGAACCAGGTG
>Ga0208316_1001798_pt1 | contig 11899 bp, 14 predicted proteins | sample MalvireepMed_231_FD_184240 | JGI IMG/M metagenome (GOLD analysis project Ga0208316, IMG submission 184240) | Marine viral communities from the Global Malaspina Expedition - Malaspina viral metaG DeepMed_231 (SPAdes) (version 2) | ecosystem: Environmental > Aquatic > Marine > Oceanic | place... | reverse complement strand
TCCTTTGCCCATCAAAGAAGCCATATCTCCCATTCTCTGTCTTTGATATAGACCGCTCTCAGTCAGAAGTTTTAACTGGTAATCAATAGCACCTTGCAGTTTCTTAAGCATGTTATTGTATGCATAATCATTTGCCATTGCCTTGTCTTTATTGCTCCAGTCTGTATTGAAATAAAGATTATCAGTCAAGGTTTTTATTTCAGCCTGAGCAATAGGCATCGCCACATTCAGAATGGCATTCATCACCTCACCCTGAGCGATAGAACTGTTCACAATACCCCTCTTGGCCATTGCTTGCATGGCTCTAGTAGTGGCGGCTTTAAACAAGGGGCTGTTGGTATTGATGATCTCAGTCAACTTATTGGACAAGTCCATTTCGTCTGTGAGGGTAGCCATATCCATTGTAGTGGTGTCGGCAACATAGACGGTTCCCTGCGGATTAGTCCAGTTATTACTTTGATCGCCATTATCTTCTTCACCATTTGGTGGCGGAATAACAACCTCACCTTCTTTTCTCCCGGCTACTCTCTGCATATACTGCCCAGCCCTCGGGTCTGTAGAACCTTCCTTCCATGTTCCCTTGTCAAGCATTCCTTGTGCTGTGGAACTGATATCTCCCTTGTATCTGCCTTTGGCAATGTCTTGGCTTTCCCCGATCAATGCTTGTCCGAATGCCTTTCTAGTCAGGCGAGAATCATCCCCTTCAGTAACCCCCATACGTCCACGCCAATACTGGGCTTCTTTGGACTCTGGAGCAGTTTTTATCTGTTTCCATGCTTTTAATACATCGGGCCTATCTTTACTGACATATCCCGCAAAATCCTGCTTTTTTCTACCTTCGCCCCGTTCTCTATATCTTTTGGCTAATTCATCTACTGTTGGTGTTCCCATGCCTATCTCCTGACGCCCAGTGGCGTGTAATCCACGATTGCGCCTTGGAGCGTAATCGGCTTATCGTAAATCGAACTGTTACTGATAATTAATCCCATGTTGGTTCCTATCCCGTTTATCTTTACTCGTTGCGAAGCAAGCACAGTAATCCCTGTACTGCTGTTACTTATGTCTGACTGATTCCACTGGTCTGCCGTTACGGAGACAGAGTAACTGCTGGAAACAGGAGATGACGGCGGCGTAAACGTACCACCAAAATCATAATCAGGCGTAACAGTTAGTGTGGTGGATGTATCTGCGTTGATCTCTAGGTTTAGTTCTCTGAATCTCTTCCTAGACCCCGGAGAATCGTAGTGATAGTACGCACTTCTTATAAACGAACCAACCGTGTCCCCATCAAAACTCGTTCCAGAATCAAATCTTCTGACATAGCCATCATCAAATCCACCATATAAAACCTCAAATCCATTAGCATCTTCCGCAGATGCCGTGCATTTAACTTGATGAGCCAAAGTGAAAGGCATCAAACCCTGATTCTTTTTGTTGATGAAAGTCATTTCAACACCAGTCTTATCATTAAAAAATAAACGGTATTGATTCTTCCCTCTAACCCTGAGAGACCCAACTGTACTGGACTTCTTGCTTTGTATATACGGATCAATCTTATCCGAGGCCACAGCAGACTGGAAGTCACCAAAATACTGAACTGTAAAGATTGAAGTGATGCCTCGATCATCTAGGAAGAACGTCTGATCCATCTTCTGAAGAGTGTAAGGTATAGCCCCCGCACCCGCATGGAACTTTCTGAGTTCCCAGTCGGCGGCGGAGGTTCCATACAACATGTAAGCGTCATTCCTAGTGAAGACCGACATCACGTTATTAACCTCTGTGGAGAACCCGCTCACATCATCCCCAATTGCTAGTTCTGCTGAACCCGTCACAGCATTCCATACATTGGGCGTAACAATACTTGAATGCTGTATAGAGCCGTTTGGATAAGAGAAAAACAAATGCTTCTGATGGGCGGATATGTGTTCTGGGGTATCCGTTATCATCCCAGTTTTAATTTTCAGGAATGTTGTTCCATCAAAAGAAAATCCATTATCTACCGTATTCACTCCGTACATTGTAAAGCCGGTGGTTTCTCCGCGAAAGTTGTAATTCGTAAATTCATATGTTCCGCCGGGGTTAATGGTCTGTGCGTATTGAGTTCCATCGGCTACCGCAACGGTCACATTACTGGGTTGACTGCTTCCATTGACACTCGCATGATCAATCCCATTGATGTTTATAGCCTCCCCATCTGTCCACGTTCCACTATTATTCTTTACTGATATATAGCCTTCCGCATCACCGGCAGCCACAGTTCCAGTTGCTATAGTAATGCTTGTAACAGTAGCCGTCTTTCCGGAGGTCCCACCAACTATAGCATCCCCCGCTGATATTTCTATTGATCCAGAATCATATGCCAACAATGGCATATTAAGATTTTCATTGTCTGAAAAAGTTCCTGTAAGGTTAGTTAAAACCATAGCCCCAGAAGCGCCTGTCGTCCACTCACCATAATGTGTAATTGCGGCTAAATCTCCCTGAGCCCCACTTGAAGCCCCCACTATAGTAGTTGCTGTACCAGTATCCCCCGGTATAGGTTCACCAGAAGTTGTGGTGCCATCGAAGTTTAACGCTGTTCCAAGATCAATTTCATCCCAACCTGTCGTAGTGCTTTTGTACATACCCGCAGTAGCCCCACCACTTTTATTTCTAAATGCATATACATCTCCATTGTATACCCACACCCCCATAACATCTCCTTCACCGGGAACAATATTGATGATCGCTCTCTGATCCTCAATAGCGGACTGCAGTTCAGTAACAAGAGACGAATCTACATCAGCATCCCTTAATACTGGAGGGCCATATGAAAGGCCGGTGGCAAGAATGCCCATTATCCCACCCTAAAGACTGACATCTGACCATAGTGCATTTGGAAATTCTCAGAATTACTTGCATGACCATTCTTAACTTGAGCAAGAACATCTGTGTAAGTAGTATGGCCTGTGGTATCAATAATTCCAGAAGCGGACACCATGTTCTCTAAAGTAGCAACTACTCTTTGAACAGCCGCATCATAACCGGGGTATACAACAGAACCACCAGTATCCTGAGTTGCGATTCTAAATGTCCATATCACGGTATCGGTGCCTGTCTGAGCAAAACTCACACCGAGGTTTACCATAAAGAATCCTTTATCATATATCCTGATATAGTCGTTCGCAAAAGAGGCGTCTGTTCCCACAGTTGTTGCAGACACAGTTCCGGTATCATCTACTGCATCAGCCCCAGCAGTATTTTTATTCCAATCTATCGTTTCCGTTGCTAACGATGCAACTGCCTGACTGGCTGGCGTTCCTGATTTAGCACATATAGTCGCATATCCGCCCATCCCTGACTCTGTAAATTGTCTGACCATCTGAGCAGTAATGGCGCCAGTAGTATTATTAGCAAAACTGGTGCCAGTAAGAACTGATCTTTCTTTTCTTAACGCTGTTGGTGTTCCCATTATCCGTACTCCACATTAAATGCGCTTCCAAACGCGCTATCTTTATTTAGAAAAAACATAGTTTCTCCATCCTCCAGTGTTCCTGTTACAACAGTAAAGTATATATATCCTTCTGCATCTGAATTAGAGAAGGACCCGGCCTCATCATCACCTGTTATATCCTCAATACTAACCTGCAATATTGAACCTATAGCCCCGCTCGTCTCTCCCTTTACCAAATCTCCCTTGGAAGGTATTTGCATATCAAATGCAGTGCTGAAGGCGCTGTCAAATACAGAATCCCTAGCAGTACCAACAGTAAAAGGAATCCTATAATAGGTAATCGCAGAAGGTAAAGTCTGGCCATCAAATCTTTCATACCCATCTATTCTTCTATATCGACCTCGAATGTCAATCTCAAAATTCTCAGCAGCAACCAACTCTCCGGGCTGCAATGCCAGTGAGGGGTCCACCATATTCACGCCACCCTCAAAGGGAAAGTAGGTAGACTTCAACCGACTCGGTTTTATATCTCTATTTCTTAATTTACTCATTCAGGTCTCACCACAAAATTGAATGCATCCTGAGCAGAGGAGAACCTTCTATTCTTTTGTCTTACTAATTGATCGGCCTCTAATTTATCTAATAGGTCTTCAAACTCCGCCAACGCACCAGCCATAATTTCCGGGGCATCTTCATTCTCCGCATAGTACATCTTGGCTCGGGCTATAATTATCTTATGGAATCGTGGAGGTATAGCAGATACATCAGCATCTGCAGTCATAACAGTAGGAGTCGCCCAATACTCCGCTTGAACCACTGTACTAGAACTAGGTGTTGGATAAAAATCTAATGTATTATCAGGATGGTAAGTAAAAACTTCCGGAATATCTTCATCCACCGTCCCGTACTTATAATTTTCCCTATATTCATTCCACGGCTCATACTCTAAAATCTGATAAGACTCTGATGTTGGGTCCCACACTACAGAACCAAGTTTCCAATTACCTAAATCAGAAGGAAAACCACCACCCGGTCCAGTGCCTGTATTGGTTGACATCAAAGTAGCAATACCTTGACTGGTTGTCATAGTCGCAGTTGACCACAGATAATCCCAATCAAACCATCTACTCTGTATATCTTGATCTGCTTGCGCTATATAACGAACAACAGCATTCTCTTCTTCAGAAAGATCAGTAGCCGCAACGTTAGATGGCCCTGTTCCGGGGATGCCTACATCCCTAGCCATGTCTTGACATAAAACTAAATATGTGCTCATCTAAGATTTCTCACTATATCCTCTACTACATTTTGTGGGTTTATTTTTGCAGCACACATTGCGCCACCCGTCTCTTTATCTCTATTACATGTACTAAATCCATAATGCATTTTATGACATGGGAAACAGTAATCAGGATAATCATCTGGGCCCAAAGCGGTAGTATTTTTCCAGTGCTTAGACAAATTCTCATGTGAAGAATGAGAAAGCATAACCGTCTTATGGCAGCCTAATGTTGAAGCCGCATTTAACACCCCAGTTTCGGGCCCAACTACCACATCACACACATCCAAAAATGCAAGCGTTTCTCTAACAGACCACTTACCAGATTTAGTAATAACTCTTTTTTCTTTTTCCCACCCAACTTCTAATAATTCACAAAGACCATCACCAACGGTTACAAAAGATATGTCTTTTCTATCCATCAAAATTCTAGACATTACAGCGTCTGTCCAAGGGTAAACCTTATGCACTGATGATCCGGATAAAGCCCAAAGAACCACATACCTTGATTTAATTTTTTTACGCTTTCCTTTGGCGCGTTTCCTCTCTTGATCGGTGGGGTAAAATTTAGGAAGAAACTTATAAGGAAGACCCGCTATATCATGAGTTCTTTCCATATAATTTACATTGTATTTTTCGTGAATCTCTTCCTTAGAAAGACTGTAATCGGGAGAGCCTTCCACCATGACCAACTCTCCCCTAATTTTTTCCTTCCTTTCCGGAGATAATAAAAGACCTTTTTCAATTGACTCTGAAAGTTGCACAAACTTATCAAAGCACTGTTCTAGTTTTTTCCAATATAATGTAAGCCGATCATTTGGAATCTGATCTGTTTTCTGAACTATAAGTTCATCCACATTAGGATCAGTTTCTAGAATGTCTTTTCCTTGCTCACTTACATTAACACAGACACGGTAGCCCTCTTTCTTGAACAAAGGAAACAAGGAAGAAACCTGAATCATATCTCCCATACCACCGTACCTTACAACACAGACAGATTTCTCTGCCCTCTTGCCCCCAAAATCCTTTAGGGTTAATTCGTCCCATTCCTTGGACGGCAGGTTTATTATCTTCAATTAAAAATCAAGGTTCCAAGAGCCAATCATCTCTCCTTCAACATTCGCCATGTTGTTTGAAGCCTTCTGCGCTCTCATGAACTCGTCGGTCCTCTCGTCAGACATCTCGTCCATAGTATAATAGCCTCGGCCAGCAGGTCCAGAATGACCATATGCCTCTCTTGGAGACACAGGTTTTACTCTGCCAAAAACATAAGCCGAGACTTCGTTAATTTTTCCCATAATTCCTCCAAAGGGTTGGGGGAGCCGTAGCCCCCCCGTCCTTATTGGTTAGTCAAAAGTAAACTTACCACGATCCGTGGAAATTGACTTATGAACTACGCCCATTGGCAATTGATTTGGTCCGTGAGAAGCCAAAGCAAGAGACGCTAAGGTCTCTTTACTTACGTCCTCTAACGAAGACAAACCGTTAGCCGGGATTTTACCTTTTGCGGTATGATTTGCACTAGCCATAATCGACCTCCTTAATACCACGCAACAACAACATACGGATACCCAATACCGGCCTCAGTACCAGAATCCACTCCAACTACTGGAGTGCATTCTATCTGAGTATCGGCAGGCAACGCCTCATCAATAATAGCATCAGTATCATTTTGGATATTGAATGTATCAGTGATTGCGGTTCCATCCGTTATATTGAGTTGAGCATAAGCATTGGCATCACCAGTAGTTCCAACTTGGAATGATGCTTCAGTGCTATCACAAGCAAACGTCTCAGTCACTTCAATACCTACATCAACAATAGTTCCCTTTTTACCCGTTGGCCCCTTAAAGGAGAAAACGGTAGGTGTTCCATTGCCCATGTCTTGAGCAGCGCCGGACTCAATACGAGTCCATTTTTTGTCTGAATAACTCATAATGTCCTCCTATGCTGCGCTGTCCCAAATCACAATGCGTGATTGGGCTGCTTGTGTGTGTACGATACCGAAGCCGCCTAGATAGTACCAAGCGATGCCACGATCACGCCCGAAGTCACCCGGGATTTTACCCCGCATTTCCTCTGGGACTGCAACCGCTTCAGCAACAGTATCCTCTCCAAAGAACACGATCCAGTCAGACAAACCATTCGTCCACGCAGTAGCCGCTGTACCAATGCTACCCTTCGCTTTAAATGTTTGCTCAACAAACCGTACTCCATCGTACCGACCAATTTCCCCATTCATGATCATGCGGAAACCCTGATCAACATACTGCTTGATCGTTTCAACATCATCTACGAAATCACGGAAAGTTGTAGGCCATGCGATACAGTAATAGTCATCACCCGTATACGCCGGGATATTACGTTCCTTCATCACATCGACAATCGACTTCACATGCTCTTTTCCGAATGCAACGCTATTCGTTAGAGTAGCCGTACCATTGGTGGTTAAAGTAACCGCCGAGGTATTTGTACCAGTGGTTCCACTGGCTGCACTTGGAACAACGCGCAATTTTGCGCTGTTGAACTGAGCGGAAGCAAGGTTATCGAAAGCCTTTTTGGCATCGGTCTTCAACACCTTCCGAATTACTTCGGCCACGGGTTGCTCAGATAGGTCATCCAACTTACCAGTCCACGGAACGCTGTTGCCAGCCTCCGTAATGGTCATGGTGCCTTGAGAAATCGTGAACGAGGTCTCCGGAATAGTATTGGTTTCAACGAGCGTAGTACCTTGGGTACCCACATCGCTGAACACGTTCCAGTGAAATGTATCACCTCGATGCAATCCCTGATGGGCCGCATCTTTGACATCACAGAACTGTCTAAATTTGACAATAGGCTGTACTGCCATTCTCAACTGTCTGCTGAGATTTAAGGCATACATATAACCACCGGAGGTGCTAACTGACCATACTTGTCCAGCCATTTTACTACCTCCTAATTGTTATAACATTTGGCCTCGCGCTTCCTTCATTTCTTTGATGATGTCCGTAGCAGTTTGAGGTGCTGGTTCATCTTCTCCGATCTTTGAAGAGGCGCTAGCCGCCTTCGGGTGTTGCACAATTTTCTTCTTGCGCTCTACCCTTTCGTTTTTATCAGGGGAAAGAAATTCTTTCGCCCATTGTCGCGTCGATTCAGCAGCCTCTTGCATAATCTGTTTTGGAGACCAATCCGGATTACTCTGGGTAAGGTCAATCGTTCGATTATCCGCGACTGCGCGCAACTCAGGAACTTTGGCAATATCAGGATACTCACTATCAAACCACTTAACTGCATCTTCAAGTGACTTCTGGTAAGCCCATTGCTGTTGTCTCTGTGTTTTCGCTCGCTGCTGCGCTAAGGTTCTACCTAGAACCTGTTCAACAACCTCTTCAACATTTGGGGTGGCTGGTTGACTGCGCCCTCTGTTTCCCAAGGCTTTAATAAACAATTCTGCGGCTTTATCCGCATCATCTTCATAAAGAGCCTGATGATATTGCTTAACCAACTCAGCATTATCTGGCCCTTCTTCTGGAACCGCGTCTTCCGATGGCGGCACTTCTGGTTTGGCTTCTTGAGCCTGTTGCATTCTCTGAATATATGAATTGAGTTCAGACTCACGCGCTTGAACTCTTCTTCCGTATTCAGCGGCTTCTTCAAAGCGTTTTTGAGACGCCTTGTCTTTTTGGTGGGATGCCTTTAGATCATCGAATGGTACTTTTATATCCTCACCATCAACTTTTATAGTTGTATACCAAGACTCACCATCTTTAAAAAAGGGTGATGGACCTACATCTACAACTTCTTGCTTTTCTTCTGGTTCTTCAGACGCAAGAGCCTCTCCAACTTCCTCTTCAAACTCCTCGTTGCGTTTAGAAACAAGTTTTTCGATTTCTTTCTCTCGTTCGGATACATATTCTTGCGTCACATCTTCAACAATTCGTACATCAGATACTTCTTCAGAATCATCCTTGTATCCTTGCCCTACTTCCTGTTCAGTTGCATCCACTTCTGGGGTAGCATCTTTATCTGCCATTTTTCAATCTTCCTTCATATATCACCCGCATCTTTATGTTTTGCAATCGCTTCCGCTTGCTCCCCATCGGCTATTGTCGCATCCAACCAATGAAGTAACTGTAGCGGGGTAGCGAGATCATGTGAGATTTTGCGGTATTGTTGAAGTTCTTCTTCTGAAGAACCTACCCACTCCTGCATTGCCATTTTCTGAAACGCTTCAACACCTTTACGATATTGATTAATAGCCCTCTCAGCGATGGTCAATCCAGTAGGAGTTCTTATAAATTCTTGTGTTGCGTGTCCAATCCGTGCCCGTTTTATAAGGTCTTCTGCGGTAATATCGCCGGGATTATAGTAATCCATTCTTATCCCACAGCATACGGAATCTTATTGTATCGTCCTCTTTCAATTGTTCCTGCCTTCCCAGTGGCTCGTAGTTCTAATTCCCTCTCGATTTCCTTATTATCCATCTCACTCAAGAGTGCTTCTCTTTGAAGGAGCAACTCACCTCTCTTAGTCACGGAGTCCTGCTGTTTAATTTCCGCTTCTCTAATATCAGTTTGCTGTCCTATCAATTCCCTCTGTATATCTGCTTGTGCCCTAATCTGAGCAACTTCCTTATCGCCCACAGACTTGACCTGCTCAATCTGCATCCTTCCCTGTGCCTTCTGTTGGTCTGTGGCTATGATATTCTGAAGGTCTTGTAATTGTTTTTGCATCTCTTCAATCCTTGGATCAGCCTCCGAATCCCAAAGGATAAATCTTGAGCCGTCCTTAAATCCAAGTTGACCGAATACTTCCTTTGTCAACTCTGGCAAATTAATCTTTTCGGCTACACCCGGAAACTGAGCCAGCGTATTAATACCGAAGAGCAAATCTTGAACTCTTTTTAGCGGGTCAGTAGCATTTAATCCAACATTTACTTTGAGCAAAACATCCTGACGAAGGAGTTCATCTAACATCTCATCTATATTAAACTTAGCAAACTGTTGTTGAGCGGCCTGACCAGCAACTGCCAATACAATTTGATCTGTTTCATAATATTGCTCAAGTCTAAGAAGTTGCTTCAGTGTCTTTTCAACCCATGTATCCGCAAAAGTTCTTAGTGTATACTCAGCAATCGTACTGCTAGAACCAGCAAGAAGATTCATACCCCCTACTGTTTCATTTAGATTTCTGGCGCCCTGAACTGTAGACGTTGAGAAGTTGCCCTGCAACTCATCGAAGTCCATATTAATTCTATCCTGCTCTGCATATGCAGACCCGGTAACATCCCTTGTCTCAACAATCCTCACATCTGTATCCGGATCATCCATTTCAACAGCGCCGCCCGGAACAGACCTAAACAACGCATCAAGATCAATATTTCTATCTCTACGGATATGATACCGCTTGTTCATTGCTAATTTAACATTATCGAATCTCTGATTCCATATGTCATTAGCCGCAGCCTGAAGTTCTTGTGTTAGTTCTACTGTGCCCGACGGATAAACTTTGTGGGCTTCTAAATTAACCGCGCCCATAACATAGGGACGTTCTTCATCCCTTAACCAAGGAAACATCTCCCTTAATGGTTTCGCTTCTGTGAGCATGATTTCGGTGCCAGCGGTGAAATAGCAGTAATCTATCCCCTCCGACTTAACAATATTTTTGTGAACCCAAATGATCCAATAATCTTTTAACTCCCCAAATTCCGCTTCATTTTCTTTTGGGTCCATTCTTGGCTCATCTCTTACAAGCCTAGTAGTATTATCTTGCTCCGACTCATCAGTAGTAGAAAGAAGTTCCTCATCGCTTACGTCTAACCATTCTCCAGAATCAATCTTTGCTCTTACATCTTGCAAATACATAGGGATAAGATGGACAATATAAGGGGAGGACTTGATAGGATCAGCCCAATCTGCCGCAGGATCAATTCTAATATTTTCCGGAGAAATCAATTCGATAACGGGACGATCTTTTATAGCCGTGATCTGCTCATGAATTTGAGGATTTCCCTCTTCATCCATAATTGTCCTGTTATCAGAGTCTACCTCTGTGTAAGATTCTTTTGCCTCATGAAAATCCCAATACTGATGAGATATACAAACACCTTGAACCGCAGCATCTTGGAGGGCGGCGACCATCGTTTGAAACCAAGGAATAGTATTAGTCAGGCGATACTGCATAATAGACTGAGCAACCACTGCTGCAGCCGATTGCTTCTCATCATTACCATTGGCAGGTTCAATGCTTATCACATCTTCATTAGTGAAAAATGCTACCGTCATTGCGGCCTGTAGATTTCTTACAGCAGTTCTAGTTTTAGGGCGAAAGAATTTGGATCGCTTATCGTAGGCTGCTGTGTTATACTTAGAGCCGGGAGGATGATTGCCATTAAATAAAGACAGACTCTTTTCCCACTGGTATCTTAAATTGGCATTCAAGTAGTCAGTAGAGCCTTCATAAATTGCTCTGGCTATTCTAAGCCACTTATCTTCCTTTGGAGTTTCTTCCACTAATGTGTTAACTGCGTCTATCCCTACATTAAGAGGCGGCTGTGGATTCATTAAAGACATTAAGCAGTCCCCGGACTAAAGTCTCCATCTAATTGGCCCTTATAATCCATCGTAAGGTCCATGTATCTTTCTTGATTAAACCCATTGGTTTTCTGTTTGTACCGCTCTAGAATTTCACCACCAGCCAATGTAACTGCTCGGTAATCATTATCAATCTTATCTTCATGCAGAACAAAGCCCCAGTTGCCAGACAATAACATAGACTTTACGACAACAACACCATCCATAACATGCACAGCCCATAACCATCCGGGATATTTCTTGTCAAGATGCTCTGCCACATTCTTGGCAGTCGTATGATCAAGACCTGTTCTAATGTCCGCTCTTTCGATTTCCATACTTTATCCTTTTCTTGGGCTTATAAAAAATCTTATTACCATTATCAAAAACATATTGTTTGACTGGCGCACTTAATTCTGGGTCAATCTTGTAAGCAAGTTCTGACCAGTTAAATTCAGTTTCTTTCTTTGACATCACATTATCTGTATTGGTGGTAAGTACTGCGGGTTTCTATGTACTATAATGGGTTTATATTCATTCAATACAAGTTCTCCATTCTCAATAGTTAAGTAATACGAAACCCCCCAAGGAGGTGCCGCAGATGAAATAGTAATATCTCCCTTCGGCGGGAAT
>Ga0208316_1001792_pt1 | contig 11934 bp, 16 predicted proteins | sample MalvireepMed_231_FD_184240 | JGI IMG/M metagenome (GOLD analysis project Ga0208316, IMG submission 184240) | Marine viral communities from the Global Malaspina Expedition - Malaspina viral metaG DeepMed_231 (SPAdes) (version 2) | ecosystem: Environmental > Aquatic > Marine > Oceanic | place... | reverse complement strand
GAATTAACGTGATCAATAAATTCTATCTGTCCGACGCCAAAGTCGTTGACGACCGGCAGGGAATCGTCGAGGCATACGTCAACACGATGGGCGTCCGCGACTCCGACGGCGACATAATCGACCCCGCGGCCTTCGATGCCAGCATCCGCGGCAATCTGCCCATTCCCGTCCTGGCCGGACACGACCAGGGAAAGTTGGTGGGAAAGGTGATCTTCGCCCAGGCTGAGAAGGGCGGCGTCGGGGATGAACATCGGCTTTATGCCCGGATGCAGATGAACTTGGAGACTCAAGCGGGCCGCGAGGCTTACTCCAACGTCGCCGGCGAGTACATCCGGGAATGGTCGGTCGGCTTTAACCTTCCGGCTGGCGATTCGGTCGCCTATGACCGGGCCGGCAAGACAACGACCCGCCGAATCCTCAACCTGGACTGGGTCGAAGTTTCCGCGGTCATCCGGGGCGCTTCGCCCGCTACCGCTACGATCGCGGCAAAGGCGGCGTCAACCAAGGCGCCGGACGAATTCCCGGTCCGGGCCGAAGCCGAAACCAGGGCCGAGGAGTTGGGCTGCTCCGGCGCCCACCGGATGGAGGTTGATGGCGAATCCGTCTGGATGCCATGCTCGACCCATTCCGCGTATCGCGCCGCTACGGCAGGGAGCCGGTACGCCGCCCCGGAGCCGGAGGTCAAGCCATATCCGAACTTCCACGCTTGCCGGATACTTAACCCGGACGCCTTCGACCGATTCCGCACATCCTCCGAGACTATTGAGGACGGCGACTTTGATGGTAAGTCGGTCGAGATACTTTTCGGACGCCACGCGGAGTCCGGGGATTGGTCATTAACGTCTTATCGGATGTCAGTCGAGGAATGGACGGAGGCCGAGGCCCGGTCATTCTGTCGCGCCCATGACGGCATCTTGTTTGAACCAGCCACCGGCGAGTCCATGTCGGACGATCCTGTCGGCGCCGCCTCTGACACGGTCACATTGACCGCCGCGGACACGGCCATCCGACGGCTCCGCCTTGCTAGGATGCGCCTCGCGTTAAAAGTTAATCAATAATGGAGTAATGAAATTGGATACAAAAGAACTTAGGAATCAAGCCGGCGCATTGCTTGACCAGGCCCAGGCCGCCGTCGAGCAGGGCGAGATGGAAACCTTCCAGAGATTGGCCGACGAAGCCCAGGCCACGATGGTTAAGGCTGACGAGATCGACGCCGCCGCCTCTCAGGTGAGGAAGCTGCGTGGAGATTTTAATCAGCCGCTGAACTCGATCCCGGTCACGTCCAACGACGTGGCGATATACAACCCGATGGATAGCACGGCAAATCTCAAGGCGAACTATAAGCCAGCGTCCTGGGTCAAAGGTATGCCAGCGATGGCTCAGCCGTTGTGGGTGCAGGAACAGATGGGCGACAACATCAAGGAAGAAGCCCGGTTTATGACCGATACCTTCATCAAATGGTTCCGGTCGCCATCTGAGGATATGTTCTGGAAAACTGCCAGCCCCGACGAGATTAAGGCCATGCAGGAAGATACCGACGCCGAGGGCGGTTTCTTCGTCCCAGAATTGTTTCTGAATACCGTGGTGCATGATACGGGCGTACCTGGCTCACAGCTTCGGCCCCTATGCACCGTTATCCGTGTGTCTGGTAAGGATGGATATTTGCCGACTTTGGCATCGGCAACCTGGGCGGCAATCGCTGAGGAAGCAGCGCCGACCGAGTCCACGCCGGTGGTCGGCCAGGTCACGTTCTCCGTTGAGAAGTCCGGCGGGCTGGTCAAGGTCAGCCGGGAACTTCTGGACGACTCGGCCATAAACCTCCCGGCATTCCTGTCTCAGATTTTCCAGGAAGCCGCGGGGCAGTTCGAGGACGTTGGTATCATCAGCGGGAACAACACGACGCAGTACGCCGGGATTCTGAGCGATGGCGATGTGGCTTTCTACACGATGGCTAACGCTACCAGCGTGGTCGGGGCCGACCTCATAGGGACCTACTACGCATTGAACGCCCAGCACCGAGCAAACGCTACATGGGTTATGAAGTCCACCATAGCGTCCCTCATCAACTCGATCGCCATCACCGCCGCTGGAGTGCATAGCATCCCAAGTCTGACCGCGGCGCCTGCCGACTTCATCCTCGGACGGCCAAACGTCTTGACCGATGTAACATCTGGCTTGGGTGGCACTATCACCTCAACGGAGAAAATCGGAATCTTCGGGGACTTCAAACAATACTATATATTCGACCGGGTCGGTTTCACCATCCGCCGGAATGACAGCCTGTACATGGGGAACGACCAGATAGGATTCTTCGCTTCCCGCAGGGGTGACGGCCAGGTCGGTCTCGCCGCTGCTTTCAAGATTCCACGCGCCGCCTAATAAATTTGAGGGCGGGGCTTCGGTCCCGCCCCTTAGCAAAGGAGAAAAAATGCCATTAGCACTATGTGTTCAAAACGTGGTCTTTGGAGCTACCGGGGAAACATACGAATCGGGGAAAGAGTACGACGTGCCAGAGGTAACGCTGGAAGGTTACCCGGATTATTTTGAAAAGATGACCGGGACAGCCGAGAATAAGATGGCGGACACTGCCGAGGACAAGGCCGACGAGGCCGCGGAATAGTGGCGACTCGCCACACATACGCCACGTCGGATGACCTCCGGGATTATCTGGCTGGCTCGGCCTTCTCCTCCGGCTGGACCAGCGACGCCGGGAGCATCCGTCGGATACTGGAAGGCGCGTCCCGGCGGATCGACAATTACTGCGAGGGCGGGACGTTTGGGCCATTGACCGAAACCCGATTTTATGACATTGGCTCAGGGTCGTTGGTCCAATCTCCTCAGTATGTCGTCCTCTCCGGCTCGGATGATATAGCGACCGGCGGGTCGCTGGCCCAGGTTATCCCGCTGGACGGCTGGCTGGTCTCCCCGACTACCGTGACGGCATACGACGACACCGACCGCGGCGCGAGTACGGTTTTGACCGAGGGATACAATGCGGACTTCTGGCTGATGCCGTACAACTCCGCGCCAAAAACCATCTTCAAACTAAACGAGGATACATCCAACACGCTCGACGCCGGCCAGCAGACCTTGAGCATCCTAGGAAGCTGGGGCTACACCGCGGACACTTTATCGGTCACGACGGCGGACGCTATCGGCTCAACGACGGCGACCTCCATCAGCGTGACCAGCGCGTCCGATCTTGGCCCGGCTCAGGCCATCCTGATCGACTCCGAGCAGATATACATCACGTCAATCTCCGGCAATACCTTGACCGTCCAGCGTGGCGTCAATGGAACCACGGCGGCCACGCATTCCGGAGGCGCCGCGTTGACCCGGTACGATTACCCGGAGCTGGTCGTCCAGGCTTGCCTGGACATTGCGAAGCTGACCTTCCGCAACCGGGACATGGGATCGGGCGGCAGTATCGGCAGCGGCGAGATGGCCATGACCGTGGTAGAAGGAGAAGTCCGGTCGGTACTGAGGACGCTGGACGACTACCGGGTGACCGGAACCAGTAACGGGATAATCTTTTAATGGCTGAACCATTCGGGACGAAGATCGAGATAACCGGCCCAATCTTTGACGGCTCCGGCCTCAAGGTGATGCAAGGAGTCGTCAACCGTGGGCTGCGTGACCTGGCTGTCTTTGAAGGCGCGAACAAGGTTTCCGACCAGCTTTATGGCCCGCCGGCTCATCTCTATTGGCAGTCTACAAAGGCGGAACGCCACGGCGCCCATACCCGGACATTAAAGAGGGCTATCGGTGTCAGAGTACCGGGCGACAATGTTGTCGTTGTCGATGCGTTTTCCAACAATAGGAGTGGAAAGCCGATCAACTACGCAGACAAGGTTGAGCAGCAATATGGGATGTTCGCCAAAACATCCAGAGAGATTGAGCAAAACAAGGGCGAGCTGCTGCACAAGTACATCGGCGACGCGCTGATTGAGGCTTTCGATTGAGCAGGTCAGGAGCATTGGACAGGATCGACGTTCTGCTGTCGTCCATAACCGACCCGGCCTTCACCGCGGTTATCCGGGCCGAGCCTCTGGCTCTGTCCGGGACTCCGGTCCTCGCGTACTGGGTGCAAGGGCGGACCGGCGGATGGCAGACATTGTCCAACATAGGCTCGACGACCCGGATCATGGTCCGGGCGTACTTCCGGCTTCAGGCGTCGGCAGATGTCCGGGAGAGCATCGAGTTGGAACTTTGGGACGCGATGGTGGAGGTTGACACCAAGCTCCGCTCGGACGCAGACCTGGCCGGGAATTGCACCGACTCAACGGTCGGCGCCGCCGTGGTCGCCACTTTGGACATGGGCGGCGGCTTATATAGGACGGCGACCATTCCATTCGACATCCAGATATACGAAGAAGTCACAATCACACCGTAGGAGCGGCCAATGGCAAAGAAAAGCGGACTCGGTCAACAGATATTCGTTCACGGTTACGACCTCAGCGGGGACGTTGCGGCAATCAATAACGCCAGCTCACCGAGGGAGTTATTAGATTCGACGGCTTTGAACGCCTCGGCCCATGAAAGGATCATGGGACTGACGGACGGCAATCTGGCCGTCAATTCCTGGTTTAACGACTCGACCGAACAAGAACACGCCGCCTTCAAAAGTCTGCCGACCACCGACCGCATAGTAACCTGGGCTTTCGGAGCTACCCGCGGCGACGTGGCCGCCTGTCTGGTATCCAAACAGATCAATTATGACGGCAGCCGAGGGAGTGACGGGTCGCTCAGTTTTACGATCGACTCCCAGGCTAACGGCGTCGGCCTGGACTGGTGCGAGACTTTGACCACCGGGAAAGAGACCCACTCCAGCGCGGGTAGTTCAACCAGCCGGGACGACGGCGCGGCAACATCCGCCGGCATGGTGGCATATCTGGAGATCGTTGATTGTGATTCCGGGACGCCGACCGTGACGATCCAGCAGTCTAGCGATAACGGAAGCAGCGATGCCTTCGCGACCGTCTTGTCGTTCACCGCGGTGGGTTACGCATCGGCGCCGACCGCCGAGCGGATAACGGTCTCCGGAGCGGTCGAGCGGTATCTAAGAATAACCACCACGGGGACATTCTCAAATCTTGATTTCATCGTCTCGACCCGTAGAGGAACGGCCCAGGATGATGTCGCCTTCTGACCAGCGCCCGGTTGAGCCGCCACGCCGGTCGATACGGGAACGGATTCGCCCGCAGATATTCCTCGCGTTGATGATTCTTGGAGGGACAGCCGGCGCCGGAATATGGCTCAGCAACGAAGTCGCCACCGGGACGTCGGTGGGCGGGATCATCGCCCTATCAATGAAAATACTTGAGGCCGACTGATGAGTTTTTTATGTCGGCTAAATCTCCATAGCTGGAAGCGGGCGGAGTGGTCAGACCGTATCTGCCGCCGCTGCGCCCTACATGAGCGGCTGATGTATATGGCGGGGATCGGCGCCCATTGGGAACGGATAGAATGAAGCCTCTGCAATTAGGACTGAGCCTGATCCCGGTCGCCGTCATTGTGATCGGTTTGATCGGCTGGGTCGTAACACTTCGCGGCAATATCGACTCCGCCCTGGACAGTATCGAGCAATTAAGGGCGGAATACGGCCCGGCGATCGAGTCGATCCGGGACCGGGAACTCGACACCGAGATGGCCGATAAAGTCTCCGACGTGGTGACCCGCCAGGCGGTGGTCGAGAATGAGATGCGCCAGATCATGGCGGACCATGAGGGATTTGCGGATGTCCTCCGTCAGCTTGGCGAGGCTGGTCTGATAACGGAGCGCCGGCAGTATGGAGATTATGGGCAATGATGAAATGGCGGATCAACCGGCCCGCCGGTCCGGATTACTGGAAGCTGGCAAGTTGCGCCGAGGTCAACTGCCGGAATTATATCAACGGCTGGCGGACGATCCTCCCGTCAACCGACCTGGGGAATATCGAGTGGGTGCGGCGGTCGGGGATGGAGTTCACCGAGGAGCAACAGGACGGGCTGATCGTTTTCCATTTCGCGCCGGGGCAGATGTGCTTTGATGGAGAACTGGGCCGGCATAGGATACCGCACGACCGCGACCCGGTAATGAGTCTAAACAAAAGGATAATGGAACCACTAGAATACATGGACATCTGGAACGACACAGAATACAGGAGGGGCATCAATGGCTAAAGAATCAGGACTCGGAATGACCGTCGCGATCGACGACTCCGGCGGAAGCGCCCGGACAATATCGAATGACATCACAAATCTGGACTTCGCCACACCGCGGGAAGAATCCGATATCACAGGTTTGGACAAGAGCGCCCGTGAGCGTCTGCTACTGCTGGCCGATTTCACAGTATCCGTCTCAGGGGTGTTCGACGATGCGAGCAATATGGCGCATGATGTATTCAAGACCGTCCCGTCGTCGTCGGTCGCCCGGACAACGACCTTGACCATCTCCGGCCAGGTTCTAGCCGGGGAGCTATTTTACACCGATTATGCTCTGAGTCGAGGGAGTGACGGTTCGTTGACATTCTCGGCGCCCGGTTCGCTCGCCGGTGGTGCAGTCCCGACGTGGGCCTAAATGGTGGCGATTAACGGGACGAAGCCGACGAAGAAGGGCTTCCGCATCCCGGACCAGACCGCCCACATTACATTCTCCGGGACCGATTACGACGGCGCCGAGGTATGGGTGAAGTTGAACGTTAGCTTCGCCCACTACATCGCACTCCGGGAAGCCGCCGAGGGTGACGACCAGGTCAAGATGGCCGAGCTATTCGGCGGCGAGGTTTTGATGGAGTGGAACCTGGAAGGCGCCGGCGGGGAGTCTATCCCGGCAACCGGGGCCGGTATGCTCCAGATTCCTTTGGCGCTGGCAATGCTGATAGTCCAGCATTGGATCGAGGCGGTCGCGGCGGTTCCGGCCCCTTTAGCCGAGACATCCGCCGATATAAGCACGTTGGCGGCGGCGTCGACCGGGACGGTCGGACGATAGCTAAGCCGTGGGATTTAGAACAGGCCGAGTTGATCGACGGCCTTTGCCAGCGATATAGCTGTCTGCCTTCGGCGCTGATGGCCGAGGACGTGACACTGCTCAGAATGGTCGCGATAGTACAGGAAGGACAACCGGACGAGGACAATGGCTAACGCTGTCGAGATAGAAATAACCGCGAATCCCAAAAACGCCGAGGAAGGTTTTAAGAAAACCCAGTCGGCTTTTGGCAAGATGGCGGACGGCATTAGGAAGCACCGCAAGGCCATCGGCGTCGGGCTGACCGCCTTGGGCGCCGGGATAACGGCGCTTGGCGCGTCCGCGGTCAAGTCTGCCCAGGCCGAGGCCATCGGGATCGCTCAGTTGGATGTGGCCCTTAAAAACGTCGGGACATCCTACGACTCACAGGCCGCCGCCATCGAGCGGGTCATCGCCGCCCAGCAGAACAAAACGAACTTCGGGGATGAGGCACAACGGGACGCGTTGATGGGCCTGATCTCGGTCTCCGGGGATTACGAGTCTGCGATGGCAGCATTGCCGGCGGTCCTCGACCTCGCAGCCGGGAAAGGGATGGACCTGGGCGCCGCCTCGACTCTGGTGGCGCGGGCTATCAGCGGCGAAACCTCCGCGCTCAAGCGGTACGGCATCGAGGTGGAGAAGGGCGCAACCTCGACCGAGGTCATCGCGGCCATAATGGGGAAATTCGGCGGTCAAGCAGAAGCAGCGGCGGACCCGATGGTTCAGCTCAAAAACCGGGTGGGCGACCTACAGCAAGAATTCGGCAAGGCATTACTCCCGGCCCTGACCGTCCTGGCGACCGTTTTGGAACAAGTCACAACCAAGTTGATCGCGTTTTCTTCCGAGCATCCACAACTCAGTAAAGTATTATTCATCGTTGTCGGCGTGCTGGGAGGTCTGGCGCTCGTCCTGGGGCCGATCCTCTTGATGCTGCCAACTCTCGCGGCGTCCATCGGGATATTGTCCGGGGCTTTCGGGGCGCTCAGTCTGTCGATGCTCCCGATCACGGCCATCGTATTGGGGATCACCGCGGCCATTGTCGCGGCCATCATCATTTATAAGAATTGGGACAAGATCATCCTATTTTTGAAGGAAACATTCGTCACATCCTTTAATAAAATCAAGGATGTTTTTGGCGTAGTATCCCGGACGATCCAGTCGCTATATACCTCCAAATTTGCCTGGCTGCTCCCGGCTGGACCGCTAATCAAAGCCATTCTATTCCTCAAGAATAACTGGGACGAGATTTGGGACGGGATCAAGTCCACATTTCGGACGGTTTCGGACGCGCTCATCGGGATATTTGAAAACCTCAAGGGCCGCATCGTTGGCATTTGGGACGGCATGGTGTCCGGCATCAAGGGCGGGATTAACGTCGTAGTCGGAGCCATCAATAAGTTTATTCGAGGCATTAACTCAATAAAAATCAGCGTGCCGAGCGTAAATATTCCATTGGTCGGACGGGTTGGCGGCTTCACGCTGGGGATGCCGCAGATTCCAGAAATTCCAACGCTGGCCCGCGGCGGCATCGTCACCCGGCCCACTTTGGCAATGATCGGGGAGTCTGGCCCGGAGGCGGTCGTCCCGCTGGGGCGTGGCGGCGGCGCCGGAATGACAATCAACCTAGTCATAAATGGCGACGTGAACGGCATGGACGACTTCGAGCAGAAAGTAACATCAGTAATCCGGGACGCCGTCCTTGGCGGCGGCTTCTCCGGCGTACTGGCGAGAGCATAGGAGGATAATGGCTAACGAATTTCAGCATAAAGACCCCGGCGCCACGATGACCCAGGCGGAATACATCACGACCGACGGGACTGGGCATATCTTCGACTCCCAAGCTCAGGGCGATATACTTTACGCTTCCAGCTCAACGATCCTGAGCCGTTTGGCTAAGAGTGGGACAACGACCCACGTTTTGACAAACACGGGAACGAGCAACAACCCGGCGTGGGCGCAAATACCGCTGGCCTCGGCGGTGACCGGAACATTGCCCGTCGCTAACGGTGGCACAGGAATAACAAGCCTTGGCTCCGGCGTGGCGACTTTCATGGGAACTCCATCCAGCGCTAACCTCCGCTCTGCCCTGACCGATGAGACCGGGAGCGGCTCCGCAGTATTTGCCACCAGCCCGACACTAGTGACGCCGGCCCTTGGGACTCCGGCATCGGGAGTTATGACCAACGTCTCCGGGACTGCGTCCAGTCTGACCGCTGGAAATGTCACGACTAACGCCAATCTGACTGGCGTGGTAACATCCACCGGCAACGCGACCGCCATCGCTGATAAAGCGCTCGCCATTGCCAAGCTCGCCGACGGGACGGACGGCGAGCTCATAACATGGAACGCGTCGGGCGTGATTGCAACGGTGGCCGTAGGTAGTGCGAATCAAGTCCTGACGAGCAACGGCGCCGGAGCCGCTCCGCAGTTTAAGACAAGTGCTGTTGATGTCCTATCAGTGGCTAAATTTTGGGTAAAATATGACGGCGGCGGCACAACGGTAAATGCAAGCTTTAACGTAGATTCAGTATCTAATCCAGGGACTGGCGACCACACGGTGACTATCACGACAGATTTTAGCAGCGCGAATTGGTGCGCTACTATGGCCGCCCGGACTGCTGGCACCGGGTCAGACATTCGGGTTGAAACGATGGCGGCGGGTAGTTTGCGAGTTCTTAGCGGCGACGGCTCCGGGGCTGCGGCCTCAACCTATGAGTGTATCGCAGGTTTTGGGGCTCAGTAATGGCTAAAAGATATTTAACAATCTCCGCAGAAGATACGCTCTGTATAACAGAGATTATAGGCGATGATGCTGACGGTAATAAACTCACCAAGACTCTATTCGAACTCAGCCGCACCTCAGATTTGACGACGCCTTTCGACCCGGCCGTCCATACCCGTGACGCCATCGCCGCCGGGATTGCTGGGCATCGTGCGATGGCATTAATCGGCGAATGTGAGGACACCGACCTGCCCACAGATACCTATTTTCGGAACGCTTGGGAATGGAGCGATTAATGCCAATTAACATCAACATGAGCAAAGCGAGGGCAATCCACATGGCAGAGATTCGCCGGGTACGCAATGCAGAACTCGTCAAGGAGGACGTCACGTTCATGCGTGCAGTCGAGGCAGGGGACGCAGATGCACAGGCTGCAATCAAGGCCAAGAAGCAGACGCTCCGGGACATCCCGGCGACGTTTAATATTACGACTGGCGTTAACACACCTGAAAAACTGAAGGCCAAATGGCCGGCGGAACTCCCAGCGCGGGAATAAATGGTAGTAGCAACCTACAAATTACAGGTCAATTGGTGGGGGACTGACGGATGGGATTCCGCTGCGTTCCCGATAACATTCCCGGTTACTTGGGCGGACGGCGCGGCCTTTGTCGTTGCTAGTGAGCGAATCCGGTCGATCAGTTGCTCCTTCGGTCGAGACCGGGCCAGCCAGTTAACCGGGAATAGCAAGGCCGGGATGATGCGCGTCGTATTGGATAATCGGTCGGGTGACTACAACGCATTTAATACAAGCAGCCCACTCTATGGGCAGATTCTACCTGGCCGGCCCGTCCGACTCCTAGGAACGTCGGCGACTCAGACCAACCAGCCTATATGGGAGGGATACTTAACTCGGATCACGCCGCAAGTATTCCTTGGCGGAGACGCCACGGCAATCCTTGAGGCTACCGGGCCGCTCGGCCAGATCAACCTCGACCAGATCGAGGTCCCGATGGTGACAGCCCAGCGGACGGACCAGGTCGTGGACGACATCCTCGACGCCGCCGGCTGGGGGAGTGGTAGCACATACCGAACTTTGGACACCGGCCTGACGACTATCACCCGGTACTGGAAAAGCAAAGCATACGCGGTCCAAGCGCTTCAGGAAGTCGAGGCGACCGAGGGCGGTTTTATCCGGGAAGGCAAAGATGGCAAGATCATCTTTGATAACCGCCACCACCGGCTGTCGGGCGATGAGCTGACCAGCCAGGCCACATATTCCGACGCATCCGGCGCCGCGAGGGTATATTCCGGCATCATCCAGGACGACCCGCTGCCCGGAATTTTTAATATATTTTCCACAGAAGTCCAGACGTATACCACCGCCGGGAGTGCGGCGGTACTCTGGACGCTCTCGGAGTCGGGCGCCAACTCGCCGGCGATCTCTCCCGGTGTGTCTCTGACATATATCGCCCGGTATCCGACCCGATCATCAGCCAACAACGCCGTCGGAGTCAATGCGTGGACGACCACGGCATCGACGACCGATATGACTGCCAACGCCGCCGCCGACGGCTCATCTACTAATTTAACCTCATCGGTCGGTATTTCGGTCTCCAAATCCTCCGAGACTATGGAAATCACACTGACCAACAACGGCTCGGTCGTGGCGTACATCACCAAGCTCCAGGCCAGAGGGACGGGAATCACGGCGGACGACCCGGCCACAATACAGGTCGAGGATACGACTAGCCAGTCCTCCTTCGGGAAGCGGACGTGGCCCAGCAAGACGCCGTGGATTCCTACAACTCTGGAAGCCTTGGACTGGGCGAATTTCAATGTCAACCTGTACAAAGACCCATCAGCGGTTTTGAAGCTATCCTACTGGGCGAACCGGGACACCAACTCGCTGAACGAAATGCTCGACCGCGACCTGTCCGAGCGCGTCACCGTGGTCGCTGATAATAACGCGAACCTGTCGATTGACAACCGGGGATTTTTTATTGAGGCAATCAGCCACCAGATCAGCGCGAACCGTTTGCATAAAGTGACATATACCCTTTCCGACGCGGCCCAGTTCTCCGACTCCTGGGTTCTGAATACGTCGGCGCTCGGAACCTCGACCCGGCTGGCTTACTAAAAAACAGGAGGCGCACCATTGGCATTCACCAGTCCTTTGACCTGGGCCAGCGGCAGAATTGTCACCGCCGCAGATTTGAATACCTATATCC
>Ga0208316_1001789_pt1 | contig 11949 bp, 7 predicted proteins | sample MalvireepMed_231_FD_184240 | JGI IMG/M metagenome (GOLD analysis project Ga0208316, IMG submission 184240) | Marine viral communities from the Global Malaspina Expedition - Malaspina viral metaG DeepMed_231 (SPAdes) (version 2) | ecosystem: Environmental > Aquatic > Marine > Oceanic | place... | reverse complement strand
CGTCCTCGATGACTGGCGAATGACCCGCAGCTCCGGCGATGTCCTCCACGCCCAGGCTGGAGACGACAGTTTCGCCCTGGACCTGCAGCTTACCCCCAGCCAGCCGGTGATCCTGCAGGGCGATGCGGGGTTCAGCCGCAAGGGGCCCGAGCCCGAACAGTCGAGCTACTATTACAGCTGGCCGCACCTGAAGGTCGCCGGCGCCCTGACCCGCGAAGGCCGGCGCGTGGCCGTCTCCGGCGAGGCCTGGCTCGACCATGAATGGTCCTCGACCCTGCTGGACGCCCGCGCCGTGGGCTGGGACTGGGTGGGCCTGAACCTCGCGGATGGCGGGGCGCTCACCGCCTTCCAGGTCCGCGACGCCGAGGGACGCGCCGTCTGGGCCGGGGGCTCCCTGCGCGACCGCAGCGGCGGCGTGACGATCTTCAAGCCCGAGGACGTCACGTTCGTCACCCGCGGCTGGTGGCGCTCGCCCCGGACAGGCGCCCGCTACCCCATCGCCCGAGATGTCCAGGTGCGCACGGCCGGCGGCCTTCGCACCTGGCGTCTTGAGCCCCTGTTCGAAGACCAGGAACTGGACAGCCGCCCGGTCGGCCCGGTCTATTGGGAAGGCGCCGTGCGCGGCGACGGCGCGCGGGGCTATCTGGAACTCACCGGCTATGAGGCCCCCCTGGCGCTATAGCGCTGCGAAGGGCCTGCGCTATAGCTTAGGCTCTGGATGAGACAGGGAGGACGACATGGCCCACTGGCTTCTGAAATCCGAGCCGGATGCGTTTTCCTGGGACGACCTGGTGGCCTGCGGGGCCAAGGGCGAACCCTGGACGGGGGTGCGTAACCACACCGCCAAGCGCCATCTGGCGGCCATGAAGCTGGGCGACCTCGCCTTCTTCTATCACTCCCAGGCTGGCAAGGAGATCGTCGGCGTCTGCGAGGTGATCAAGGAGGCCTATCCCGATCCCACCGACGCGAAGGGCGTCTTCGTCTGCGTCGATGTGAAAGCGGTCGAACCCCTGCCGCAGCCCTTCACCCTGGCCCAGGCCAAGGTTGACCCGAAGCTTGAGGGCATGTCCCTGGTGACCTCCTTCCGCCTGTCGGTCCAGCCGGTGACCGACGCGGAATGGAAGCACGTGTGCAAGACCGTGGGCCTCAAGGCCTAGACGACCCGGACCTCCGGCGGGCCCTCGACAATCCGCCCGACCACCGCGGCCGCCGCCGCGCCCAGTTCGCCAAGCTGCGCCATCACCGGGGGAACGGCCTCGGGCGCAAGCGCGATCAGCAGGCCGCCGCTGGTTTGCGGGTCACAGAGGATGTCGCGACGCCAGTCGTCGAAGCACTCAGGCAGGACCACCGCCTCGCCATAGCTCGTCCAGTTGCGCCCCGAGGCGCCGGTTCGCACGCCGGCCCGGGCCAGGGCCTCCACCTCGTCCAGCAGGATCGGCGCCGCGGCCTGAATCTCGGCCGATACGCCCGCGCCGCGGCACATTTCCAGGGTGTGGCCCAGCAGGCCAAAGCCGGTGACGTCGGTGGCGCCATGGACGCCGGCGAAGCCGGCCAGCTCGGCGCCGATGCGGTTGAGCTGGGTGGTCGAGGCGATCAGCGCCGCATAACCCGCCGGCGCCAGGCGCTCCTGCTTGAAGGCCGCGCTCAGCACGCCGACGCCCAGACCCTTGGTCAGCAGCAGCATATCGCCCGGCCGGGCGGTACGGTTGGTCAGCACCCTGTCGGGATGGACCAGGCCCATGGCCACCAGGCCATAGATCGGCTCGACGCTGTCAATGGAATGGCCGCCGGCCACCGGAATGCCAGCCTCGGCGCAGACTGCGGCGCCGCCAGCCAGGATGGCCGAGATCTGGTCGGTGGAGAGCTTGCCGATCGGCATGCCGACGATGGCCAGGGCGAAGATCGGCGTGGCCCCCATGGCGTAGACATCGGAGATGGCGTTGGTGGCCGCGATCCGCCCGAAGTCGAAGGGATCATCCACCACCGGCATGAAGAAGTCGGTGGTCGCCACCAGGGCCTGCTGGTCGTTGAGCCGCCAGACGGCCGCGTCATCTGAGGTCTCGGTTCCGACCATCAGGTTGGGGAAGACGGCGGCCTGGGGCACCCCGGCCAGGATCTCCCGCAGCACCGCCGGCGCCAGCTTGCAGCCGCAGCCGCCCCCATGGGCCAGGTCGGTCAGCCGCATCTGCTGGGTCATGGGGTGTTCCTTGTCTTTGAGGGCCTGCGGGTCGTTGTATAGCACCCCGGCGGACGGAGGGACGCGGACCATGGCCGGATATCAGACGACCCAGGCGGTGGGCGCCGCGGACCTCGCCGTCTTCGACGCCATCATCGATGTGCGCAGCCCCTCGGAATTCGCCCTGGATCACGTGCCGGGCGCGGAGAACCTGCCCGTCCTGGACGACGCTCAGCGCGCCGAGGTCGGCACGATCTATGTGCAGGAGTCGCGCTTTCTGGCCCGCCGGATCGGCGCGGCGCACGTGGCGCGCAACATCGCCCGACACCTGGAAACCGCCCTGGCCGACCGACCGGCCAGCTTCCGGCCGTTGATCTACTGCTGGCGGGGCGGCCAGCGCTCGGACGCCATGGCCACCATCCTGTCCCAGGTGGGCTGGCCCGTGACCCTGCTGCAGGGGGGCTATCGCACCTATCGCCGCCACGTCACGGCCAGGCTCTATGACGAGGACCAGCCCCTGAGGCTGATGCTGCTGGATGGCCATACGGGCTCGGCCAAGACGGAGATTCTCAACGCCCTGCCGGCCCTGGGCGTGCAGGTCCTGGACCTTGAGGGCCTGGCTGAACACCGCGGCTCCCTGTTCGGCGCCATGGCGGGACGCCCCCAGCCGAGCCAGAAGATGTTTGAGTCCCGGCTGCTGGGCGCCCTGCACGCCCTGGGCCTGAACCGCCCTATCGTCGTCGAGGCCGAGGCCAGCAAGATCGGCGACCGGATGACCCCGCCGGTCCTGTGGCGGGCCATGCAGGCTGCGCCACGGATTGTGCTTGAGGCCAGCCAGGAACACCGGGCCGCCTATCTGGCCAGCGCCTATTGCGACATCGCCGCCGATCCCGCCGCCCTGGAGGCGGCCTTCGCCCGTCTGCCGATCGCCCCCAGCCGCGAACGCCTGGAGACCTGGCGCGGCCTGATCGCGGCCGGCGATTTCGCCGCCCTGGCCCACGCCCTGATCGGCCTGCATTATGACCCCGCCTATGATCGGGCCGCGCGCAAGGCGGACGCGCCGGTGGCGGCCCGGCTCGCCCTCGATCCGCGGGACGCCGGGAGCCGGGCCCTTACGGCTGAGCGGATCAAGACCCTGGTGAGCGACGCCTTCGGCGGCGTCTGAGGGCCGTCTTGCCGCCGTATAGGAGGAGGAACCTCCCGCAAGGCCGTCGGCTTATAGCCGGGGCTGGGTCCCAAATTCGGAGAGAGACAAGATTTTGATGATCCTGTTCCGCGGCGGCCCCCAGCCCCGCCCGCGCCCCTGGCTGTCCCTCGCCTTCGCCGGCCTGGCGATCGCCGGCTGCTCGGGCGAACCCAGCGCGGCGCAGCTTCGCCCGCCGTCGGAGTGGCGCGCCACCGTCGAGGAATCGGCCCGTCATGCAGCCGACCGCACCCGCCGCGCCTCCGAGGAGGCGCTTCGTCGCTCCCCGGCCGTCGCCGCGCCGGTCCTGGCCCAGACGATTCGCTTTTCGCGCGCCGAGGCGCTGCGGCAATCGCCCGAAGCCATGCCCGAGGATATCCGCGCCGCGATGAGCCCCTATTTCGACGACGAGATTCTGAACCGGGCGCGCTGGACCCTGGCGGGCCAGGACTTGGGCCTCGGTTCGCTTCTGGCGCGCTGGTACTATGACGAAGGCGCCATCACCCTCCGCGACGTCATCGTCTTTTCCGACGCAAAGGTCGCTCGGAATGTCTGGCTCTGGGCCCATGAGCTCGCCCACGTGGAACAGTATCGACGCATGGGGCTCGACGGCTTCGCCCTGCGCTATGTCACCGACTGGCGGCTCCTTGAAGCCCAGGCCAGCAGCCGCGCCTTCGCCATCACCGCCGACATCCGGGCGCGACGGGCGGCCAAGCCCTCGCCGGTCAAGGCGGTGATGGAGACGGTCGGCGACATGCTCGACAGCGCCGACGCCGACCTGCTGGAGCCGCCTCAGGGTCAGGAACGCGACAGCGAGACGCCCGAAGAGATCGAGGAACCCGACCCGGCCGCGGCTGAACCCGCGCCCTCCCTGAGCGACGCCGCCGCCCCTTGAGCCTGGCCCCCGTTCGTCGCCCATGCGCCCGGCAGGGCTTGCCATGGCGGGCCGCATCGCCAAGCTAGGCCCACAATTCCAGGGGGTAGTCCACATGGCCATGAGTTCCGGATTTCTGGGCGCGATCGAAAAGGTCGGCAACCGCCTGCCTGACCCCGTGGTCATCTTCGTCTGGATGATCGTGGCCCTGTTCGTGGCCAGCATGGTTGCGGCGGCCATGGGCGCCTCGGCGATCAATCCGGCCACCGGCGAGACCCTGACGGCGATCAGCCTGGCGACCTCGGAAAACCTGCGCCGGCTGTTCGTCGACATGCCCCGCACCCTGACCGGCTTTGCGCCCCTGGGCACCGTGCTCGTCGTCATGCTGGGCGCCGGCGTGGCCGAACGCACCGGATTCTTCTCGGCCGCCATGCGGGCCAGCGTCTCCAAGGCGCCCAAGGCGCTGCTGACCCCGATCATCATCTTCGTGGCGATCGTCTCCAACCACGCGGCCGATGCGGCCTATGTGGTGCTGGTTCCCCTGGCGGCCATCGTGTTCGCCGCGGCCGGACGCCATCCCGTTGCGGGGATTTCCGCGAGCTTCGCCGGGGTCTCCGGGGGCTTTTCGGCCAACATCTTCCCCGGTCACCTGGACGCCCTGCTGCTGGGCATCACCGAGCCGGCCGCCCATCTGCTGGACCCCAGCTGGACGGCCAATATCGCCGGCAACTGGTGGTTCATCCTGGCCATGACCGTGGTCTTCACGCCGCTGGGCTGGTGGGTGACCGACAAGATCGTCGAGCCGCGCCTGGCCCCCTGGACGCCGGCCGCGCCGGTCGCCGTCACAGAAGAGGCGGCCGAGGACGCCGAGGCGGTCTCGCGCCGGGAACGCAAGGGCCTGCTCTGGGCCGGGATCGGCGCCCTGGTGATCGTGGGTCTCTGGACGGCCATGACCCTTGGCCCGGCCGCGCCATTCGTCGACGCCGCGGCGGGTCCCGGCGAGCGGATGACACCCTTCTATGGCTCGCTCGTGGCCGGCTTCTTCCTGCTGTTCCTGGTCTGCGGCGTCGCCTATGGGGCGGCGGCCGGCACGGTGAAGGGCCAGGGCGACGTGGTGCGGCTGACCGGCCAGGCCATGGCCGACATGGGTCCCTATATCGTGCTGGCCTTCGTGGCGGCCCATTTCGTGACCCTGTTCAACTGGTCGAACCTGGGGGCGATCATCGCCATCCATGGGGCCGAGGGACTGCGCGCCTCGGGCCTGCCCACGCCGCTGCTGCTGTCTGGCATGGTCCTGCTGGCGGCCAGCATCAATCTCATGGTGGGCTCGGCCTCAGCCAAATGGGCGGCGCTCGCGCCGATCCTGGTGCCCATGCTGATGCTGCTGGGGGTCAGCCCGGAGATGAGCACGGCGGCCTACCGCATGGGGGATTCGACCACCAATATCGTCACGCCGCTGATGGTCTATTTCCCCCTGATCCTTGGCTTTGCGCAGCGCTATCAGAAGGAGTTCGGGGTCGGATCGCTGATGGCGGTCATGGTCCCCTATTCTGTCGCCTTCCTCAGCGCCGGGCTCATCATGGTCCTGGGCTGGGCCGCGCTGGACCTGCCCCTCGGCCCAGGGGCGAGCGTCGACTACCAGCTGCCGACAGCCATCCAGGCCCAGCCATGAGCCTGCCCGTCGTCGGCCGCTGGTTCGAACGCCAATCGGTCGGCGCGGGGCTGACCCTGCTGTGGGAGCCGCACGTCCATCCCCTGCTGAGGTGCAATATCTGGCATCTTCGGGGGCGGGACGCCGACCTGCTGGTCGACAGCGGCATGGGCCTGTCCAGTCTGAAGGCCGCCGCCCAGGACCTGTTTGGCGTCCACGTCCTGGCGGTCGCCACCCATGCCCATATCGACCATGTGGGCGGCCACCATGAGTTCGAGCATCGGCTGGTCCATGCCGCCGAAGCCGAGCGCCTGGCGAAGGGGCGGGACGCCTATTCCCTCGACCTTGAGGCCTATGATCCGGCGACCAAGGACCACCTGGCGGCGGTGGGCTATGACATCTCCGGCGGACTGCTGAGCGCCATACCCCACGCCGGCTTTACGCCCGCCGATCACGTCCTGCGCGGGGCGGAGCCCACCCGGATTCTCAACGAAGGCGATGTCGTCGATCTGGGGGACCGAGCCTTCGAGGTGCTGCACCTGCCCGGCCACTCCCCCGGTAGTATCGGCCTGTGGGAGGCCGCGACCGGCACGCTGTTTTCCGGAGACGCCATCTATGACGGCCCCCTGCTGGACGACCTGCCGGGCTCCGATATCGGCCACTACCGCGCCACCATGGAGCGGCTCCTGACTCTGCCGGTCACCTGCGTGCACGCCGGGCATGACCCCAGCTTTGGGGCCGATCGGCTGAAAGTCCTGGCTCGCGCCTATCTGGACCGGACCGGCTGAGACCCGCGCCCTTCATTTCCATGCAACGGCCCCCGATATAGGGTGGGCGGCAAGCCACGCCCCTCCCTTCTGGACGATCGATGAAGCAGTTCCTGACCACCATGGCCGGCGTCTTCGCCGGGCTGATCCTCTTTCTGGTGGGCGTGCCCTTCCTGCTTATCGTGATCGCCGCCGGCGCCACACGGCCGGCGCCGCTGCCCAGCGACGTGGTGCTGCAGCTCGACCTGCGCACGGCCATGACCGACCAGGACGTGCAAAATCCCCTGTCGGGCTTCGGCCGCCGATCCAACTCGGTGATGTCGGTGATCGAGACGCTCAAGCGCGCCGAGGACGACGGACGGGTCAAGGGCCTGATCGTGCGCCTGCCGGAAACCGGTATGGAGCCCGGCTCGGCCGACGAAATCAGGCTGGCGCTGAAGCGCTTCGAAGCCAGCGGCAAGCCGGTCATCGCCCATAGCCAGGGGCTCTATCAGGCCGGCGTGGTCACCTCGACCTATATGGTTGGGGCCGCGGCCGGAGAATTCTGGATGCAGCCGGGCGCCGCCCTGCAGGTCACCGGCCTGGCGGTGGAGGACGTCTTCTTCAAGCGCTTCTTCGACAAGTACGGCGTCGAGCCGGACTATGAGCAGCGCAAGGAGTTCAAGAACGCGGTCAACGGCTATCTCCACAGCGACTACACCGAGGCGCACCGCACCGCCCAGCTCTCCTGGATGAACTCGGTCTATACGAGCACCCTGGCCTTCGCCGCCACTGACCGGGGGCTAGAGCCGGCGGTGCTCAGGACCCGGCTGGAAGGCGGCCCCTATCCGGCCGCCCGCGCCCTCGAGCTTGGCCTGATCGACAAGCTCGGCCAGCTGCACGACGCCCAACAGGCCATGCTCGACGCCGCCGGCGACGACGCCGAGCTGGTGGAGCTGAGCGCCTATGCCCGCAGCGCCGGAACCCATGAGGGATCCGGACCCGTGGTGGCCCTGATCGAGGCCGAGGGGCCGATCACCACCGGCCGCAACGGCCTGTCCAATCCTCTGGCGCCCAGCGCCATGATCTATTCCGACGATGTCGCCCAGGCCCTCTATGACGCCGCCGACGATGATTCGATCCGGGCCGTGGTCATGCGGGTGAATTCGCCGGGTGGGTCGGACACGGCGTCCGAACAGATACTCGCCGCCGTCCGGGCGGTGAAGGCGGCGGGCAAGCCCGTGGTGGTCAGCATGGGCACCTATGGCGCCTCGGGCGGCTACTGGATCGCCTCGGAGGCCTCGGCCATCGTCGCCCAGCCGACCACGCTGACCGGCTCCATCGGCGTCTATGGGGGCAAGCTGGCCCTTGGCCCGGCCCTGGCCGATTTCGGCGTCGACATGCGCGAGCTGGGCGTGGGCGGCGAGTTCGCCGGCGCCTATGGCCTGGGTTCGAGCTTCACCCCGGCCCAGGCCCAGGCCTTTTCGGCCATGATGGACAATGTCTATGCCGAGTTCATCACCCGCGTGGCCCGCGGCCGCGACCTGACGCCGGCCCGGGTGGACGAGATCGCCCGCGGCCGGGTGTGGACCGGCGCCCAGGCCCAGAGCCTGGGCCTGGTGGACGAGGTCGGCGGGCTTTATCAGGCGATCGACCGGGCCAAGGTGCTGGCCCGTCTGGACGGCGATGTCCGTCTGCGCCGCATGACGCCGCACGCCTCGCCCCTGGAAGCCCTGGAACAGGCGCTCGGCATGGGCGCGGTTTCGGTGAAGACCCTGGCGGCTGCGGCCTGGGTGCTGGGCGATCCCCGCGCCCAGAGCGTCCTGGACACCCTGGCCGCCGAGCGCCTGCAGGGCCAGGGCCACGGCGCGGTCCTGGCGCCCACGCCGGTGCGCTGACGCCAACGGCCAGTGGGCTTCGACACCGGGCCTCGCCAGGACTTCGACTGAGCGCCGTGCGCCTTGAGGCGCTTGGTCCGGCTGCTCGCACGCGTCGTCAACTGGGCGCGCCTGCCCCGTCAAAAGCCCACGCCGGAAGGGCGCATGGAAACCGCACGCCAGCGCGCTGACGACCGAGGCGGCCATGCGCCACGAACCCGCCAAGGCCGCCTGGCCCCCGGTCCATCGGTGACCGCGAATGTGAGGGCTCCCTGGCCTGAGCCAGGACACGGCCGCCGGCCGACATCCAGACAAAAAGAAAGGGCGGCGGACCGAAGTCCGCCGCCCCAACTCTTGCGCTCCGGCGGGTCTTAGAACCGCAGGTTCAGACCGACCACGAAGATGCGGCCGAGGGTGTCGTAGGCGCTGGGCAGGGTGTTGCCCGAGTTGGCCGAGGTGGTGGCCGCTTCGTTGCCGAGGACCGGGGGATCCTTCTCGAACACGTTCTGGACCGAGACCGTCAGCTTGGTCACGTCGTTGAACGCGTAGCTCGCCGCCAGATCGATGTAGCTGTAGGAGTCGATCTCACGGAAGGCCGCGAAGGTGTTCGCCTGTTGGACCGGCTCGATCTCGACGCTGTCGAGGTAGCGCCACAGGTAGGACAGTTGCAGGTCGCCCATGCTCCAGGTCGTGCGCTGCACGAAGCGGAACTTGTGGGTCGGGTTACCGCAGCTGGTGCCGTAGTAGCCCAGGCAGTCGATCTCCGGAACCGTGGTGCTCGAGCGCGACTCGTTGGTCAGGTAGTAGTTACCCGTCCAGGAGAAGGCCAGGCTGCCCCAACGCTGGTCCAGGCCGACGGTGTCGAGGTCGAGACCGAAGTTCACGGCCGCTTCCACACCTTCAGCGCGGATGTAGTTCAGGTTGGTGGTGTAGCGCTGGACGCCCGAGCCCGGCGAAGCGATGTCGCCGTTCACACGGACGATGCGGTCGCAGAACTCTTGGATGCCCGAGAGGTAGCAGCCGTCCAGGGTTTCCTGGGCAGAGAAGGCGCCGATGTAGTCCTTCACCTCGATGTCATAGTAGTCGATCGAGAGCACCGGACGACGCAGGGCGGTCAGGAAGCCAGGCTCCCAGACGATGCCGGCCGTGGTGGTGTCGGCCAGTTCCGCCGAAGGCAGGTTCTGGAGGTCGGTGCCTTCGAAGGTGTTGATCTGGCCCGAGACGATGTCCTGGACCGTACCCACCTGAGCGGCCGTCATGCCGGTGGCGATACAACGGGCGCGCAGTTCCGCCGAGATGGCGTTGGGGTTGCCCAGCGAGCAGTAGTCGTAGTCGGCGTTCCGCAGAGCCGTGACCACCGGCGCGGCGATTTCGCCGACGTTCGGGGCGCGGGCGGCGCGCTGACGCATGACACGGAAGCGCAGGCCGTCGATGGGCTCGTAGTTCCCACCAATCTTCCAGGTGCTGTAGCTGCCGGTCGGGTTGTAATCCGAATAGCGGTAGCCGAGTTCGAGGCCCAGCGCCCGGATGAAGGGCTGGTCCATGGCGATCGGAACGATCATTTCGCCGAAGATCTCGTGGGCGTCGAAGCCGCCGGAGATCGGCAGCTGGTTGCCGCCGGCGCCGCCGAGGCAGCTGACCGGAGCGAGCTTCCAGCACTCGTCGGGGGTGAAGTTACCGAGTTCTTCGCGGTACTCGACACCGATCGAGGCGGCCACCGGGGTGTTCGCCCAGGGGCTTTGCAGGGCGGCCAGTTCACCGTTCACAGACGCGTTGAACACGGTCTGCTCGTAGGATTCGGTGATGATGCCGGTGGCGCTGGAATAGGCGGCCATTTCCGGGGTGATCGAGCCGAAGGCGCCGAAGACGTTGATCGGCACGCAGGCGGCGGTGTCGACGCGGCACTGGGTGGTGGAGACGGCGTTCAGCGCGTTGCCGAAGTTGGTCGTGTTGGTGTAGCCGGCCGAGACGTTGGTCCGGTCAACCTGACCCTTCTGGAGGTAGACGTTCCAGTTGTAGGTGTCCATCAGCGTGCCGCGCAGGCCGAGGGTGAACTGGAACAGGTTGTTGTCGTAGGTGGTCGAGCGCGGACCCAGCTCGACGGTCCGGCGACGGATCACGAGGCTGAGGTCGTCAGCGGCGTCGACGACGCCGTTGCTGTTCAGGTCGCGCCAGCTGGAGGCCGGCAGGGTGCCCGCGGCGTTCGCCGTGTTGGCGGCGTTGATCAGGGTCGACTGGGCCTGAGCGTTCAGGAAGGGGTTGCTCAGCGGCACGAAGAACGAGTTGCCGAAGATGCCCGACGGCGCGACCTGCTGGGTCACGTTGGTCGAGGAGTAGATCACCCGGCCATAGGCTTCGATGTTGTCGGTCAGCTCGTAATAGCCGATCGCGGTCGCGCCGTAACGCTCCAGCGGGGTCTGGTAGTAGTTGTAGGGGTTGAAGTTGAAGACCGAGCAGTTGGGGCCCAGGTTGCCGTTTTCACGGAACTGGAACTGGGCCGCGCCCACGCCGGTGATCTGGGTGCGGGTCGGGATGGTCGTGGTCGAACCACCAGCGGCCACCGCGTTGGGGCCGCCGCAGCCGGCCGGCGACGGGGTCGGCTGAACGCCGTCGAGGAAGTTCTGATAGTTGGCGCCGCTGGCGGTGACGATGCCGAGGTTGCCGAGCGGGCGGGCGCCGAGCAGGACGCCTTCACGCTTGGAATAGTTCATCGACATGGCGACGTTGCCGCGGCCGTCGGCCACGTTGGAGCCGAAGGTCAGCGAGGTGGTGACGACTTCGCCGTCGCCTTCGCCGGTCACCTGGTACTTGGTGTCCAGTTCGACGCCTTCGAAGTTCTTCTTCAGCACGAAGTTCACGGCGCCGGAGATGGCGTCCGAACCGTACACGGCCGAGGCGCCGCCGGTGATGACGTCGATGCGCTCAAGGAAGGCGGTCGGGATCACCGACACGTCGACGCGACCGTCGGTGTTGTAGGGGGTGACCCGCTGGCCATCGATCAGCACCAGGTTCCGCTGGGCGCCCAGGCCGCGCAGGTTGATGGTGGACACGCCGGCGGTGCCGTTGTTCACCGCGTCGCCGTCCGAGGGGACGGAGATCGGCAGGAAGCGGATGATCTTTTCCACTTCAGGCTGCTGCTGCAGGCCGATTTCGGCGGCGCCGACGGTCACGATCGGGCTGGCCGATTCAAGGCCAGGCACCTGGATGCGCGAACCGGTGACAACAAGTTCCTCGACTTCGGCGACCTGCTGCGCAGCGGCCGGCGACACCGCCATAACGGCGAACGCAGCGCCACAGATCATCGAGGACGCCAACAGGCGCTCTCGCTTGGATTTGATGTTCAAGGTCAGATCCTCCAGCGGGCCAAACTCGCGTCCCTCGGACGCTCGCAGAGCCGCTCCCCACAAAACAGATTTCCCGCGGATCGAAGATCGACCCCGGT
>Ga0208316_1001788_pt1 | contig 11952 bp, 15 predicted proteins | sample MalvireepMed_231_FD_184240 | JGI IMG/M metagenome (GOLD analysis project Ga0208316, IMG submission 184240) | Marine viral communities from the Global Malaspina Expedition - Malaspina viral metaG DeepMed_231 (SPAdes) (version 2) | ecosystem: Environmental > Aquatic > Marine > Oceanic | place... | reverse complement strand
CCTTTATATTGGTTATTATCTATTTCAAAACTTAAGCCCGACCGGTTTACATAATACAATAAATCAGGATTCTCTCTTTTATCTTTATCTATATCAAAATAATTAAAAGCATTTTGATAATCTTTTAATGTACGTTGATACTTTTCATACACTAAGTCAGCACATTTTTTGTTATCTTTTTTCATTTTACCCTCCTAAGTAATTAATTAACTATACTTAATTATTTCATATTTCAATAATAAAGTCAAGCACTTTATAAAATAAATATCTACCCATAATATCCATAATATCCATAATGTCTATAATAGATCATTGTTTCCACGTGGAATAAAATAGACATATAGTAGGATTCCCACGCACACCTCTCCATCTCCAATTAAAAGAAGGGAGGGCTTCTTTGCGTCATACCCTACCCCCCAAAACTGATTATTTTTATATATATTATGGTTCACTTCCCACAGTGGAGGGAAAAATCGCATATTAACTGTTGTTTTTCTTGACTTTAGGGCTTTAGGTTTTTATTATGTATGTATGGGTGGAATGCTTACAGAGCAACAAAAACTTTTTATTCAGCACTATAGTCAAACAGGTAATGCAAAACAGTCGGCGATTAAGTCTGGCTACTCCAAAAAGACTGCAGAACAACAAGGTTATGAACTAAAAAATAAGCTGGCAGCACAAATCGAAGTAGCTACTAAAAAATTAATGGCTAGTTGTGTACCAATGGCAGTAGATAAGTTAAAAGCATTAGTTGAAGATGAGAAGATTAGTCCGTCAGTAAGATTAGGTGCTATTAACTCGATTCTTGATAGGACAGGTTATCAGACCACTACAAAAATTGAAGATGTAACTAATCGCAGGACTGATGAGGAGTTAAGAACAGAATTACAGCATTTATTGGGAAATTTGATGATTGCAAAACCGCCAACGGATGATGAATCTATTAATTAACATAGGTTAAGGTATTATTAGATGAATATATGGTAGATATATATACAAAGGATAACAGGGTAGCACAAATTACAATGAATGATCCTGTATTAAAATATCAAAATGATTTGCGTGAAGCTACATTTAAAAGACAACAAGCTGAACGTGAATTAAAAAGATTACGAGGTTTTTAATATGCAAGAAAGTTTTATGAGTGATTTAATACCTGAAGAAGAAGGTCCAACTATATTAAGTAAGAATATAAAAATGGGAACAAAGAAAAAAGAAGATGTAACAGATACAGATTTGTCTGTTTATGTAAATCACATAAAAAAATTAGAAGGTAAAAAATTAACTGCTTATAAACCTGTAGATACAGAAAAACATTATACTATTGGTTATGGACATTATGGACTTGATGTTAAAAAAGGAATGACAATAACTAATGAACAAGCAGAGAGTTATCTTAAAGAAGATATTGAAGATCGTTTAATTGAGATTGAAAGATTTATACCTAATTTTAAAAATTTTACTATAGATGCTAAAAAACATATGTTAGATTCTTGGTTTAGAGGAGGATTGTCTGGCAGTTCTAACACTATTAAATTAATTAATGAAGGTAAATTTAAGGAAGCAAGTGTAGAATTTCTTAATCATGCTGAATATAGAAACACTAAATTAGCTGGTGTAAAAACACGAATGAAAAATACTTCAGAAGCTATAGCTAGGATGGAAAGATAATATGGATGTAGTAGAAACATTAAAAAAATATGCAGTATTAGTTGGGATAGTATCTACGTTAGGTGGTGGATTTTATGCTTGGGGTGTATTTAATAATAGACTTGATGAGCTTGAACAATCTACTAGCACTAAAAAAATAAAAGACCTAAGCAAACAGGTAAACATACAAGACAAAAGACTTGAAGTTCTTGAAACTAGGTTTAATGAATTTAAAATTACAGTACAAAAGAATAATGGAATCTAAAGCATTAAGGGATAGTTTTGACCAGTTGCATAGAGAACTTATCGCTTTACTTGCATATTGTCAAAAAAATTATAGGCATGATCCAGGATTGGTTGCTCTTTCGGATAGAGTTAGGATAATATTAGATGATTTATATGCACATTATTGGCAGTTAGATATAGATATGATACCAAAAGATGAGGATGAAATCCTAAATTGAGTGAAGAATTAGCTAGAGCAGTAGAAATTGCTAGAGAATTAGAAAATAGAAAGCAAAAGAACCAGTTAGCAGGTTATAAACCCTACGAATATCAGCAAAAATTTCATAATACAAACGAACCCCAACGATTATTAATGGCAGGAAATAGGGTGGGGAAAAGTTTGTGTGGTGCAATGGAAATGGCATATCATGCAACTGGAAAATATCCTGAATGGTGGACAGGTAGAAAGTTTGCAAGGCCTATTCGAGGATGGGTTGGTGGGGTATCTAATGAAACCACAAGAGATGTATGCCAAAAAGAGCTACTAGGACAACCTGATGATCCTGCTGCCAGAGGTACTGGGTCTATTCCTGCCGATTTGATAGGTGAAACTGTAAGAAAGCCAGGTGTACCTAATGCTGTAAACTCATTAGTTGTAAAACATGTTACTGGGGGTAATTCAAGAATAGCATTTAAAGCATATGAAATGGGTAAAGAAAAGTGGATGGGAGAAGCTGTAGATGTAGTATGGCTAGATGAAGAACCACCAACTCCAATTTATTCTCAGGCATTGACAAGAACTGCAGATGGAGGGGGTATCGTTTTTATGACATTTACTCCAGAAAGTGGGATGACAGAAACAGTAGCACAATTTGTAAACAATTTAAAGAAAGGTCAAGCATTACTGCAAGCTACTTGGGATGATGCTCCACATATGACAAAAGAAGTTAGAGAACAAGTTTTACAGGCATTACCACCACACGAAAGAAAAATGAGAGAAAAAGGAATACCACAACTAGGATCTGGTCTTGTATTTCCTATTGCAGAAGATGATGTTGTATGTGACCCAATAGATATTCCTACACATTGGGCAAGACTATGTGGTTTAGATTTTGGTTGGGATCATCCTACGGCAGCAGTTTGGATAACTTGGGATAGAGATAGTGATGTTGTATATATTTATGATAGCTATTCAATGCGACAAGAAGCTGTACCAATTCATGCTAGTGCTATAAAAAGTAGAGGGAGTTGGATTCCTGTAATCTGGCCTATGGATGGTAGACAAGCAGATAAGGGTTCTGGTAAATCACTTACAGAGCAGTATAGACAGGAAGGATTGAATATGACAAGAGAACATTTTACTAATCCACCAAGTCAAGGGCAGAAAGATGGTACTGGTGGAGTGTCTGTCGAAGCTGGTATTATGGAAATATACACAAGGATGCAAACCAAAAGATTGAAAATATTTAAAAATCAAAGTAAACTGTTAGAAGAATTGAGAATGTATCATAGAAAGGATGGTAAAATTGTTCCTATGCATGATGATGTAATTTCTGCAATGAGATATTGTGTAATGTCATTAAGAAAAGCTAGGATAAAAAATTACCAACCAGTTCATATGCAGGCCGATTCTGAATTTAGTGTATTCGCATAGGAGATATATTATGCCAAAAAAAAGGAAAAAAAAGGGTTATTAAATGGGTGGAATATTTAGAGCAGTATCAAGTGTTTTCAAACCTATTGCTAGAGCTGTGAGTGGTGGAAAGAAAAAGAAAAAGGCAGTTCAACCTATAGTTCGACCCATACAAAAAGCTGTACGAGATGTTGCAGAACCAGCTAGAAGGGTAGCTGCACTTGGTTCGGGATATGCTGGTAGTACGATAATGACGACTGCAAGTGGTATTGAAGAAAAAGCCAGAAGTGCAAGAACTCTTTTAGGTTCATAATGATTGAAGTTGTAATAGACAATAAATGGAAAGATAAATGTTATGATTGGATAAAAGGTAGGGCTAATATTCATGCCGATACCGAAGATTATACATTTATGGGCTTTGTAGAAGATGAAGAAATATTGGGTGTAATAGTCTTTTCGGATTATGATGGAAATAATATATTTATACATCTTGCTTTAGATAATCCTAGAGTTTGCCAAAGAAGGTTTATTAAATTAATGTTTGATTATTGTTTTAATCAAGCAGGATGTAATAGGGTTACAGCGACTTGTGATAATAATTATGATAGAATTAAAAAACTAATTGAAGGTGTTGGTTTTGAAAAAGAAGGTGTATTAAAAAGTATGATGAAGATTAAAGATGATTATGTAGATGCTGCAGTTTATGGCATGTTAAAGGAGAATTGCAGATGGGTATGAAACCAAAAATAGCAGCTCCACCACCAATAGATCAGGATGTAATAGCTAGAAGGGATGCTGAAGAACAAAAATTAGAGGAAGAAAAACAAAAAACATTAAGAGCAGGCCGAGCAGGTAGGGCAGGAACAATTCTTACAAGTGGTATGGGTGTTGAAGAAGAAGCACCAACTGCAAAAAGTCTCTTAGGTGGTAGTTCAACAAATTATGGTTAATGATAAGTTTGATTATATAAAGAAACGATTAAATAGGATGGCTTCTGATAGAGGAACGTGGGAAGATCATTGGCAAGAAATTCTTGATTATGTAATGCCGAGAAAGGCAGATATTACTCTTGTTCGTAGTAAAGGTGAAAAAAGAGTTGAAGTACTGTTCGATTCTACTGCTATAACAGCAAATAATCTTTTAGCTGCAAGTTTACAAGGCACTTTAACATCACCATCACTACAATGGTTTCATATAAAAATGAGAGATACTGACTTGAATTTTGATAGAGAAGTTCAGCTATGGTTAGAAGATTCAGCTAAAAGAATGTATAACGCATTTAATGAAAATAATTTCAATACAGAAGTACACGAACTGTATCTTGATTTAACTTCAATAGGTACTGGTGCATTATTTGTAGAAGAAGGCAATAAAGGATTTACAGAAAGTGGTATTCATTTTAGCAGTTTGCATGTATCAGAATATTATATACAAGAAAATAGTGCTGGTTATGTAGATACACTTTATAGAAAATATAAATTAACTGCACGACAAGCTATACAAGAATTTGGTGAAGATAATGTAGGAGAAAAAATTAAAGAAGCTGGTAAAGAAAAACCTGAAAAGATGTTTAATTTTATTCATGCAGTTGAACCACTTGAAGATTATGAAAGAGCATTAGGCAAGGGAGCAACAAAATTACCTTTCCATTCTTGTCATGTATGCGAAGAAGATAAGATGGTAATTAGAGCTGGTGGATATAATGAATTTCCATATTTAGTACCACGTTGGTCTAAAGCAACTGGCGAAACTTTTGGTCGTTCACCATCTTATAATGCACTTCCAGATATAAAAACCTTAAATAAAGCTGTAGAACTTGGGTTAAAGGCATGGACAAAACAACTTGACCCCCCATTGTTAGTACAAGATGATGGAGTTATAGGCAAAGTAAGAATGACCCCTGGGGGTATTACTGTTATTAGAAGTGATGCCGCAGTTAAGCCACTACAAACTGGAACAAATTGGCAGATAACAGATTTATTGACACAACAATTAAGGACTGCTATACGACAGGCATACTATTCGGATCAACTACAATTACAACAAGGACCACAAATGACAGCTACTGAAGTACAAGTTAGGTACGAACTTATGCAAAGACTGCTTGGACCAACACTTGGAAGATTCCAGTCAGAATTTTTAAACCCACTTATTGAAAGAGTATTTGGAATAATGTATAGAGCAGGAGCATTTTTGCCAGAGCCGGAAATTATTACAGGAGAGAAAATGGATATTGAGTATCTTGGTCCATTAGCTCGTTCACAAAGAATGGAAGAAGCAATAGCAGTTGAAAGACTTTATCAATTAACAATGCAGGTAGCACAAGCAGATCCAGGAATTTTGGATATTATTAATCATGACCAAGCTATAAGAATGAGAGCAGAATTACTTGGTGTTCCTAAATCAGTTCTTCGTGGAGTAGATGAAGTAGAAGAAATACGACAACAAAGAGCCGAACAACAACAAATGCAACAAGAGATGATGATGCAACAGCAACAAGCAGAAGCTGGAGCAAGTAATGCAAAGGTAATGTCAGAAATGGCTAAACCTGAGACACAAGAATTGATGAATGAAGCCATGGAAGCAGCAGAAGCCGAAGGTCTTGTATAATGGCAGAAGAAGAATTAGATAAAGAGTTAAAAGAATTAAAAGGTAATTATCAAACCACTTTTAATACAAAAGAGGGAGAACAAACGTTAGCTGATTTAGAATCAGCTTATTATCATAGGGGCTCGTATTCAACTAATCCTTATGAAACAGCTTACAGAGAAGGACAACGATCTGTAATTATCAGAATAAAAAATCTTATGAAGGAGGATAAATAAATGTCTGATGAAACAATGACCACCGAGTCGCAAGATAACCCAGAAGTAACAGAAACAACTGACCAAAGCTCAGGTTCTGTTCTTGGGTCTGGTGTAGGTGATAATCAAAACTGGAGGGATACTCTACCAGAAGAATTGAAAAATGACCCTACACTACAAAATTTAAAGGATGTGGAATCTTTAGCTAAAACTGTAGTGCATCAACAAAAGATGATTGGTAGTAGAGTACCTATGCCAAAAACAGATGAGGAAAAAAGTGAATTGTACGGCAAATTAGGTAGGCCAGATGAACCTACTAAGTATGAAGTAACAATTCCTGATACTCATAAAGATTACTTCCAAGAAGCTGCTGTTAACGAATTTAAAAATGTTGCTCATAAAATTGGTTTAAACAATGAGCAAGTAAGTGCGTTAATAGATTATCAAGTAGCTCAAATAAATTATCAAGCTGAGAATCAACAAAGTTCTATGGCAGTTCAAAAAGAAGAAGCTGAAACTGCTTTAAAGCAAGAATGGGGATTTGAGTATGATAGAAATGTTAGAGCTGCACAAAGAGCTTTGCAGGTTTATGGAGATGATGAGATTTTGCAACTTATGAATACGGAAGCAGGAAATCACCCTGCTGTTATTAAGTTGTTTGCACGTTTAGGCAAAGACGTAACTGAAGATATGGCTAAAAATACGCAAAATAATAGATTATCTGTATCTCCATTAGATGCGAAACAAGAAATCGAAAAGGTTATGTCAGATCCCAAACATGCATATTTTAATGCAGGACACAAAGATCATAGAGCTGCCGTAGAACAAATGCGACAGTTGCATGAAAAAGTATTTGGCAATATTTAATTTTTTGTGATATAATTTGCGTACCAAGTTCGCCCTGTTAGGATAACGAATCGGTTAGCTGTGATGGCTATAAAAAAATCCGACTGACAGTATCGTTTACTGTAAGGTTTCCCTTTTTGGATAAAAACCGATTTAAAAATCTATTTTAACGGAGGACTGAATTATGTCAGTACAAATAACTACTGCCTTTGTTGAGCAGTACAAAAGTAACGTGTTCCATCTGGCACAGCAAAAGGGTTCAAGACTAAAAGATGCTGCTAGAACAGAAACAGTAACTGGTAAAGCACACTTCTTTGAAAGAATTGGGTCTACAGCTGCACAGAAAAGAACATCACGTCACTCTGATACTCCACGTATGGATACACCACATTCCAGACGTAAAGTGTCACTTGATGATTATGACTGGGCAGATCTTATTGACCAAGAAGATAAAGTAAGAATGCTTATTAGCCCTCAATCCGAGTACGCATTAGCAGGTGCTTGGGCTATGGGTAGAGCAATGGATGATGCATTGATTGCTGCTGCTACTGGAACAGCTTATGGTGGAGTAGCTGGTGGAACATCAGTTTCATTACCATCAGGCAATAAAGTAGCACATGGTTCTGCAGGTCTTACATTGGCGAAATTACTTTCAGCAAAAGAAATAATTGATGCTAGTGATGTTGATCCAGAAGAACCACGATTTGTAGTATGTGCAGCAGGTCAAATTTCCGACTTGTTAAACGTAACACAGGTCACTTCTGCTGATTACAATACTGTAAAAGCATTGGCACAAGGAGAAATTGACACCTATCTAGGATGTAAGTTTATTCGTTCCCAAAGATTAGGGTTGGATAGCAACAGTAATAGACAAGTGTTAATGTTTACACAATCTGCATTAGGTCTTGCTGTTGGAGCAGATATTCAAACTAAAATATCTGAAAGAGCAGACAAGAACTATGCAACACAGGTTTTCCTATCCATGACAATCGGTGCAACTCGTATCGAAGAAGAAAAAATGGTGGAAATTGCTTGCACAGAATAATTTATTTAGAGGAGAGTAAAAACAATGGCAACAGTATATAGTGTAGAAGTTACCAATCTTGACACAACACCAAGAATACTCCTAGAAGCAGGTAGTGGACATGGAAAAATGCGTGTGTTTATGGATACTATTGCAGCTGGTACAGGCGATATTGATGACAATGATGTTATCATGTTTGCTGAAATACCATCAAATGCTAAAATAGCTAGTATTCTAGTATATAATGACGATTTAGATAGTGGTGGCACACCATCATTAGCTACAAATGTCGGTCTATACAACGGAAAGACTACATTTACAGATACAGATGCTTCATCTACTTCTTATGCAGCTGAAGCTGTACTTGATGAAGATTGTTATGCATCAGCTATAACAACTTTACAAGCAGCTAATACAAGCGGTGTAGAAGTAGCTTTTGAAGCTAGAAACGTAAATGCAGTCGCTAACTTTATTTGGGAAGATGGTGGTCTAAGTTCAGACCCAGGTGTTCCTTTACGAGTAGCATTTACAATGTCTGCAGCAGCAGCAACAGCAGCAGCTGGCGACATTACAACAGTAGTAACATACGTTGTAGATTAGTAACAAAAAGAAAGAGTAGGGGTGATATATTGAATTATGTCATCCCTACGAGTATTATAAAGTTATGGCAACAGAGGTATCAATTTGTTCAAATGCTTTGCGTATTTTAGGAGATGATCCTATTACCTCGCTTACAGATGACACAGAAAGAGCAAGATTATGTAATTCGTTATATGTGCCAGCTAGGGATGCTGTACTCAGATCACATCCTTGGAATTTTGCAATAACAAGGGCTACTTTAGCTCAACTTTCAACAACTCCAGCATACGAATATGCATATCAATATTCTTTACCGACAGATCCTTACTGTTTAAGGGTTCTTTCTATGGAGTATCAGGACTATATATTTAAGATAGAGCATCTAGCAGGTACAGGTAGAGTTTTATTGACAGATGAAAGTACGGCAAAGATATTATATATAGCAAAAGTTACAGATACAGTTCAATTTGATTCCTTATTTGTGGATACACTAACGGCAAAAATGGCTTTAGAATTATCATTTCCAGTAACCAATAGTGTAACTTTACAAGCACAAATGCAGAAACTTTATCAACTAAAACTTTCTGAAGCCCGTAGCATTGATGGACAAGAAGGATTTATAGACGACTTGGTTTCTGATACGTTAACGGACTTTAGAAAATAATGGCAAAATCAACAGCAACATCAGATGGATCAGTAGTACATCCCTTTCAATCAAATTTTACAGCAGGAGAAATAACTCCTAAATTAGCTGGTCAAGTAGATTTTGATAAATATACAAATGGGTGTGAAACCTTAGAAAATATGACTGTGTTCCCACAAGGGGGAGCAGAAAGAAGATATGGAACTAGATTTGTTTGCGAAGTAAAAGATTCTTCGGCAGTTAATAGATTAATTCCTTTTGAATTTAGTGTAACACAATCATATGTTTTAGAGTTTGGAGCTACATATATAAGGTTCTATAAAGATAATGGACAAATAGTAGAAAGCGATAAGACTGTTACGGGTATTACACAAGCAAATCCAGCAGTAGTGACAGCAAGTTCACATGGATATAGTAATGGCGACCATGTATGGATTAATAGTGTCGTTGGTATGACAGAAGTAAATGGAAGAAGATATACTGTAGCAAATAAGACAACTAATACATTTGAATTGTCTGGTGTAGATTCTAGTAGTTATACGGCATATAGCTCTGCAGGGGTAGCACAAAAAGTATATGAAATAAGTACACCATATACAGCAGCACAAGTTTTTAATCTACAGTTTGCACAATCTGCTGATACTATGTATATAGTTCATCCATCACATGAACCAACAAAACTTACAAGGACAGCTCATACTACTTGGACTCTAACCAATCCTGTTGATTTTAAGAAAGGACCATATTTAGATACTAATACAACAGCAACAACTTTAACTACAAGTGCAACAACTGTAGGAACAGGTAGAACTTTAACCGCATCTGCTACAACGGGTATTAATGATGGAGATGGTTGGCAAACTACAGATGTTGGCAGATTAGTAAAACTAGGAGATGGTTATGGGCAAATAACAGCAAGAACAAATACGACTGTTGTAACATGGACTATAATAGTAGCAGCAACAGGTTCTGGGGGTACAACTTGGGCATTAGGAGCTTGGTCTGATACAACAGGATGGCCAGGTGCAGTATCATTTTTTGAACAAAGATTAATATTTGCAGGATCAACTTCGTATCCACAAACTATATGGGCATCAGAATCTGGATTGTATGAAGAATTTGATACTGGAGATGCAAGTGCCGCAGATGCTTTTATTTATACTATTGCTGCTAATAGAGTTAATTTAATTAGATGGTTAGCACCTATTAGAGATTTAATGATAGGTACAGCAGGTGGTGAATTTAGAGTTGATAGACCTACAGGAGAACCATTAAAACCAACTAATGTAAATATTAAACAAGAAACTACTTATGGTAACTATCCTGCACAACCTATGCAAGTTGGGCCTAGTATATTATTTTTACAAAGACAACAAAGAAAAGTTAGGGAGTTATCATATAGTTTTCAAAATGATGCGTATGTTGCTCCTGATATGACATTGCTTGCAGAACATATTACAGAAGGTGGAATTGTAGATGTAGATTATGCACAAGAACCTGGGCAAATATATTGGGCAGTAAGAAATGACGGAACATTACTAGGCATGACTTACGAAAGAGAACAAGATGTTATCGGTTGGCATAGACATGTCATAGGCGGTAAAGCACAATCTTGTACTGCTACCCTTACAGATTATTCAAATATTCAAACAGGAACGAAACTAAAATTTACAAAATCTGATGGTACGTCAACAACTTTTACATCTACCACAGGAACGGCAGGAACGGATGAGTTTAAAACAGAAACGAATAATAATACGTCAGCTACTAATTTAAAAACTACAATAAATGGACACGCAGATTTTACAGCTACAGTAGCATCTAATGTTGTTACAGTTACGGAAACTTCTCCTATTGGAACAGGACTACTTACTGTTACAAGTACAGATGAAGTAAGGGTAGCAATTACGGATGAAACTCTAGCGGCAGTTAAATCAGTTACATCAATAACAGAATCAACAGAAAATCAAGTATGGATTATAGTACAAAGAATTATCAACGGATCTACAGTAAAATATGTAGAATATCTTGATAGTACAATAAATCAGGATTCTGCTTTGTCAGGAACAGTTACGGGTGCATCTACTTCAGTTACAGGGTTAGATCACTTAGAAGGTGAAACAGTACAAATACTTATAGATGATGCTGTATACCCCGTACAGAAGGTAACAAGTGGTGCTGTAACAGTTAGCTTGCCTAGTACATTTGCAACAAAAACTATAGAAGTAGGATTAGGATATATTTCTACTTTAAAAACTATGAGAACAGAAGCGGGTGCATCTACAGGTTCTACTGCACAAGGCAGAAAAAAAAGGTATAATGAAGTTTTAGTACGACTATATAAAACAGTAGGTGCTACTATAAATGGCGACCAGTTACCATTTAGAACATCAGCAATGGATATGGGTAAACCAATTACGGCATTTACTGGGGATAAAAGAGTTACGAATTTGGGATGGGATAGAGAAGGACAAATTACAGTCAAGCAAACTCAACCATTGCCAATGACAATATTAGCGATAACAGGAACGATTAGAACAAGTGGATA
>Ga0208316_1001786_pt1 | contig 11967 bp, 5 predicted proteins | sample MalvireepMed_231_FD_184240 | JGI IMG/M metagenome (GOLD analysis project Ga0208316, IMG submission 184240) | Marine viral communities from the Global Malaspina Expedition - Malaspina viral metaG DeepMed_231 (SPAdes) (version 2) | ecosystem: Environmental > Aquatic > Marine > Oceanic | place... | reverse complement strand
GTGGCCACCCAGCACGACGACCGGCAGATCGAGCAGCGCTTCTACGAGGTGACGCCGGAGACCCGGCTGGAGGCGGTGACACGGCTGCTCTACAGCCTGCGCCCCACGTCCTGCGTGGCGTTCTGCTTCACCAAGCAGCAGTGCCAGGAGGTGGCGGACCATCTTGCCGCCAAAGGTGTCTCGGCGATGGCGCTGAACGGCGACCTGGACCAGCGCGACCGGGATCAGGTGCTGGGCATGTTCGCCAACCGCAGCCTGTCGGTGCTGGTGGCCACGGACGTGGCCGCCCGCGGGCTGGACATCGCCTCGCTGGATCTGGTGATCAATGTGGAGCTGGGCCGTGACCCGGAAACCCACATCCACCGCATCGGCCGTACCGGGCGGGCCGGTGAGAAGGGCCTGGCGGTGAGCCTGGTGGCGCCCAAGGAGATGCGCCGCGCCCTGGCCATCGAGGATCAGCAAAAAGGCGCGATTCAGTGGCTGCCGCTGGACGAGGTGCGCCCCCATGTGGACCGCGGCCCGTTGCAGGCGCCCATGGCGACCCTGTGCATCGGCGCGGGCCGCAAGCAGAAGCTGCGTCCTGGGGACATTCTCGGCGCCCTGACCGGCGACGCCGGCATTCCCGGCGCGCAGGTGGGAAAGATCACCCTGTTCGATAATCAGGCGTATGTGGCGGTGGAGCGTTCCATCGCCGACCAGGCGCTCCAGCGCCTCAATAAAGGCAAGATCAAGGGCCGCTCTCTAAGGGTACGGGCCTTGTAGGAGCTTGCCTTGCAAGCGAAAGGCCGGCAATGCCGGCCGGCAGGATCCCAGAGACGCTGTTGGGGCTACCATTAGAGAGGCCTCTGGCATCCTGCCGGCAAGCTTCGCTTGCCTTTCGCGGGCTGGGCCCGCTCCCACAAGCCGTTCGCGCTAGGCGTCGTCGGCCAGTTCATTGACCCAGATCAGGGTGCCGGCGATCACCGCCACCGGCATGATCACCAGATTGACCAGCGGCAACATGGTCAGACCCAGCACCACCGAGCCGAAGGTGAGCACCATCCAGCGTTTGGTCTTGAGTCGCTCCAGCATCACCGTGAACGGCACCTGGCGGTTGTCGGCGGCGAAGTCGATGTACTGCATGCCCAGCAGCCAGCCGGACCACAGGAACCACACCGTGGAAGCCAGCACATTGACCACCGGAATGAAGTAGATCACCAGCACCACGAACAGAATCAACACCGCCCGCCACAGCCAGTACCAGGTTTTGCGCAGCTCCCGCTTGAACACCCGCACGGTCATGGCGGGGATGGATTCCTCCGGCATCGGCCGGCCGGTGGCGCGGATATCCACCTTCTCCGCCAGAAAACCCATGAACGGCGCGGCGATCAGCTGCACGCCCAGGGTGAACACACTGGCGAACAGGCCCAGCAGCACGATCCACACCAGCACCACGGCGGCGCCCACCAGGAAGTCCACCGCCGGGTTCAGGAAGCTCCAGGCGCCGCCGAATTCCCAGCCGGCGGCCAGGCCGGCCACCCAGCCGCCGATCCACTGGCCGAAGAAATAGTAGAGCCCGCCGAACACCAGCACATTGAAGACCATCGGGATGATCACGTAGGGGCGCAGGCCCGGGCTTTTCGCCAGGGACAGGCCCTGTTTCAGGTAATCGAGGGCGGCGGTGACTTGGGACACGGAGACCTCTTGAGTCGGCTGTCGGGTAAAGCAGGGAGTGTAGCATCGCCACCGCGCCGCTCAATTCCACAATCTTTTACTCGCGGGGCGTCAGTCTTTGAACTTCACGCCTTGTTGACGCCGCCGCGCAGGACTAGCGTCGAAGAGGCTTTTTCGAGTTCACGTCGTTCAAGGAGAGAATCATGGCGATCAACCACGCTGACTGCATCGAAGCCTGCAACCGCTGCGCCGCCTACTGCGATTTCTGCGCCGCGTCCTGCCTGCAGGAAGAGAACACCAAGATGATGGCGGAATGCATCCGCCTGGACATGCAATGCGCCGCTATCTGCCGGCTGGCCGCCCAGTACATGGCCCAGGGCAGCGAATTCGCCGCCCAGCTCTGCTCGCTGTGCGCGGAGGTATGCAAAGCCTGCGGCGAGGAATGCGGCAAGCACGATCACGAACACTGCCGCGAATGCGCCGATGCCTGCGCCGAGTGCGTCCGTGAATGCCGCAAGATGGCGGCCTGAAGGCAGCAAGGTTCAAGCCGCAAGCAGGCGGTGCCGGGGGTCAGGTCTGGCGATTGCGACAGCGCTCTGTGGTTATTCGACCCACAATGGCCGGGACGGGTCCAGCCGTCCGCCTCGGCCATCGGCGCCGCCCTGCCAATCCCACCTGAACCGGCGCACCCTCTACTGGACGGCATCGCCAACCAGGTCGAAGTGGAAGCCGGAAAGAACGACAAATGCTTTGAAGGCTATTCCGAGGAGCGTTAAAGCACTTCACGTCCTCGTCAATCCACCCAAATCCGGTCGATTTTCAGATAACCACCCACGGTCTCTCTCATTTGGATCTTAACGTCATTGTCTGTAGTTTGCGCCGCCAGAGCCATGCTGTAAAAGTAGGAAGCGAACTCCGGTTTGTCCTTATAAGACACAGCCCCTGCCACGAATTTCGACACGCCGCCAATACCAACGCTCGCTGGCGCGCCAGAAGCCATCGGAGTATCGAAATAAAGCAGCATTACACCATTTTCATTGACGTACAGCTTCTGAACTTTACCCAAATAATAACAGTAAGGAGCCGCCGAGCTGGTATGACAAGTTGGCTCACCGGCGTGGAGTAGTCCTGGTAAAAGAAAAGAGAACATCAGCGCAACGATCTTTTTCATATCCCACCTCTCAAATTCCATATAATGTGGATAATAATATAGAGTGCAACTACCTGCTCCCTTAACTCCTCCACTCATTGATTTCCTAAAACCATACCCGGCATCGGCACACTGAAAGTCAGAGGCAAGGCTTGATCCCAAACCAACTCTAACGCATCTTTATTCATCATCCATTAAATTTCGATATTTTATGAATGACTCAGAGGCCGCTTGATCACCGTCTATAAGACGCTCATAAAAAGAAGGATCCTGGCCCCACTCTTCAAAAACGAGCAATGACAAGACATCACCATTTCCATGATCGAGAGAACATAGCCTCCAGTAAGCAGATAAACGGCCATCTGATATGTTAAAAAATTCGGCAGCAAACGGTTTAGGATAGTCATCATCTTCTTCAGAGCAAAGATAGTACCAGGGGCTATTATCCCAAAAAACCACTCCATAAACGGTGTACTCTCTGCCGATCTCGAGGTCGACCTCACCTCCCGGCATTAGAATATATTTTTTCAGACGGTCCAAAACCTGCGGATCAGGGATGTCTTTCAAATTATTCAATTTACAAACAACTCTCACAGCAGAATCCTTATATTTAAGGTATTAACGATCAACACTGTGCCTTTTAAACTTAAAGTCCATTAATTTTTTTGTTTTTGGATCCCGAACATAGTGTACGACCGAACTCCTTCCATTTGCGGACTTAATCTTAAGTTCCACTTTTTCCATCCCTCTAAATCTAGAATCATTCAAGTTCCTAATAATAACATTGCCTTGACCTTGTTGGGCAGCTCGTAGCGCCATTTGATCCTGAATGCTTTTGGGTGCTCGACTCCATTTTCCCGCATCCCTTGCTATTGGGCTTCCCAAGAGCTTCGCTACACCACTAGCAGCCCAAGCCGACACGCCTTCAATAGCCGCCAGCGGCGCAAGAGATATCCCGACCAACAGGGCATCAGAGCTATTTAACTCGGTATCATAGCTCCAACTATCAAACCCAGTAGGGTCGGCTTCATGAGCCATATCATTAAAGATATAACCCATGGCCCCGGTAGCCGCACCAACCATGAACTTCCCGCCGGTAACTTCAGAGGTAGCCCCGCTGATCAGAGCAGCGAGGGCAGTTCCGCTGACTCGATCACCGTCAGTCCAGCCCTTGATCCGGTCACCGAGCATTCCCTGCGCCATACCACCGATAACACCGGATCGCACATCCGAGCCCTGAATACGGGCAAAGGCCGCACCACGGGCGCCGTGGGCAATGCCACTGCCCATCCAACCAAGCTTGAGGTCACCGATTGCGCCCGCCACGCCCGCATCCGCATAAGCCAGCGCAGCGGACTGCATGCCTGCCATGAGGGCTTTTTCAATAGGCGCCCCACTACCGTAGGTAACAGCCCCGGCGGCCCAAGTCTGGTAGGCACTTAGACACCCCGCCGCACCTGCTCCGCCTGTGAATACACCGCAACCCGCCATGCCGACAATACCAAATACTTCACCCGCGAACTTATTCCTCGCGGCGAACCGGGCCATTTCCTTGCCAGCGTAGCGGGACGTGACTTCCGCGATGGCCATTTGCGGGTTGAACACCGCCAGCACGATCCCCATGCGCTTCTTGATCGACTTCCGCAGTTTCTTCCAGGTCTTGCTTAGCCAGGAGTAGCCGCTGGGGTCGGTGATGCTCATGGGGTTGTTGAGCGCGTAGCTGTAGCGGTTGTAGCTTTCTATCTGGTCCAGGCCCTTGATCACCGGGTCGGCGCTGAGGAAGCGGCCGATGGTGGGGTCGTAAATGCGGCCGCCCATGTGGATGATGCCCACATCGTCGAGCATTTCGTGACCGGTGTAGCCTTTGCTCGTCGCCTTCTCCGCCCGCTCCATGCCGAACCAGATGGCGTCGCTGATCGCCGTCCAGTCCACATCTTTTCGTGGCCGGCCCCAGGGGTCGTAGCGGTAGCGCTCGGTGACGCCGCCGAGGCCGTGGGCCACGGCCACCACGGAGCCCATACCATCCATGAACAGGTGCTCTTCGATGGGCGAGGTGGCATCACCGTTTTCGAAGGACACCACCACGTCGCCGGTAATGCGGAAGCGTTCCTTGATAGTGGTCTGGCCGTTCTTCCGGATATCCAGATACTCGTACCCACCCATAGTGATCTTGCTGGTGGTTTTCTCGGAGGTGGCACTGACCTGTTTCAGGATGGCGCGGTCGGGGCCATAGACGACGTCCACCGTCGCGCTGGTACCCTGAATCCGGTCCGGCTTATTGAATGCGGTGTAGGAGATGGTCTTGCCGCCGCCAGAGAGCATGTTGCCGCCACTGTCGTAGCAGTAGCTGGCGTCGCGCGCCCCAGTCACACTGGTAACGGCATGGGGCCCAGGTGTGTATTGAGTGCCGCCCACTGCGCAGCTTTCACCGTACTGGTACTGGCCGACATCGTTACGCTGCAGAATATTACCGTTGACGTCGTAGTCGATGGACTGCTCGAAGGCATTCGCCGGGGTGGTCATGTTGGCCACCGTGGCTTTAACCAGGCGGTCCAGCACGTCGTACTCGAAGGTTTCCTCCACTTGCTCCAGGTTACCCGCCGCCTGCTGGGTACGCTTGCGCATTAGCCCCTTGGCGTCAAAGTCGTAGAGTTCGTTCTGGATGCCCCAGGCGGAGTCAAAGCTCATCTTGGAGCGGATCTGGGTCAGGAAGCCGGACGCCGAATCATGGTCGTACAGTTTGCGGATGATGCCGTTACCCTGATACACATCCTTGATCTGACCACGCACGGTTTTAGCGTTGGCCCGCCAGTAGTAGTCTTCCTCACCGGGTTTACCGATCTCATAGACTTCACCCTGAGCGTTGTAGCGGTATTCCACGCTGAGGCTCGGGCCGCTGATCCGGTGTGGCAGGGTTTCGTGTACCAGGCGACCGGTATCATTGTCGAACTGGCTAGAACTGGTGAACTGACGGCCCTCAAAGCGGGTGTCCACCCGAACCACCCGGCCAATACCATCATAAAAAGGCTCTTCCCGATAACCATTGCTGGCTGTCACCAGAGCCAAACGGCCTACCCCCTTGGCCGCGATGTCATAACTCCAGTTATGAGTGGCGGTCTGCCCTTCGCAGCCGTTCAGTGCCGCCTCCGACGCCTGGGCCCAGCTCAGGGACGGTCGATAGTCATCGGTCCGGGAAATCAGTCGCCCGAGTTCGTCGTAGGCCGAGCAGATCCGGGCACCGCTGCCGTTCTGTTGCAGAACAATCTGGTCGAAATCATCGTAGGCGTACTGCCATTGACCGATGTTCGGGTCCTGGGAGCCGATCTTACGGCCGAGGGCGTCATAGGTGTTAACCAGTTCAACCTGATCCGGCAATACCACCTTCAGCAACTTGCCGGAGGCATCGTATTGGTAAGCCAGTTGCCGATTCGCCGCGTCCACGACACGGCGCAGGCGATCCTGAACGTCATTGGTGTGGGTAGTCACCTGCGAGGTTTGGGTACCGCTAACCGGGTCACTCCAGGACACCGTTTGTTGCGTGGTGAGTCCGCTGTATTGATGGCTCGACGTCAAACCGGAAGCGGACTGTTCCACTAGCGGGCGCGCCAGAACATCACGGGAGACCACCTGATTCCAGTACACGGCCCCTCCCTGCAAGTGCGGCTCGGAGGTACGGGTCACGTCGCCGTTGGCATCATACTCCGTCTTCACCACGATGGTTTCGCCGGCGAAGCCGGTGGCCCGGGTTTCGATGGTACGGCCAAGCAAGTCCGTGTATTCCCGGGTCGGGCCGCTCATAGGGGCGCCATTACGGTCGGCCAGCCAACTCTCGGTGTAGTACACCGCATTGCCCGGACAGTTGTTGATACAGGCCTTGATGCGGGTTTCTTGCCGTTGCCCATCCGCACTGAGTTCGGTCTGTGGTCTGCCCAGGGAATCGTAATTCCAACGGGTAGTGACGTTATTCGGGTCACTCTCTGTCAGCTTGACTCCCAGCACAGGGTCATAGGTCGCTTTCGAGGCGTGCCCCAGAGTATTGCGGGTCTCCACCACGAAACGGCCGCTCGGGTCATAGGTGAAATGGGTGCTTCTTTCCGCGCCACCCGCCCCCTTCTCCACCCGTGTTTCAGTAAGCCCATAGGCGTTGTAGGTATAGCGGGTTTCCTTGCGTAACGACGGCTGGTCCGGCTCCACGATCTCGGATTGCAACATGCCGCCGATACCGGGCTGCGACGCTGGATAGTAGGTCCAGGCCGACGTTCGGGTAATCGTAGGTGTCGCCTGTCCCTGATAAGAGCCGGAGTAAGTAGCCTCGGAACGGGACTGACGGCCGAGTATCCAGTCATTCAAGTTGCTGGTCAGGTATTGGTTTACCAGACGCTTGGTGAATGTTTGCCCGGTCCGGGAGGTAGTTATCTCCTGCGTCGCGAGGTCACCGGTGTTCTCGTAGGTGTTGCTGGATTCAACCGTTTTGATCAGACTTCCATCGAGCTCGTACTCCTTGGTGACACTACCGTTGAGCAAAGAGCGGTAACGCAAGGAGACAGCGGCGTTACGGTTCCATATATTGGACGCGGACTGCAGTGGAAACCCCTGGCCCCGGTAGATGTGAGTCTGCCATTCATTTTCTTCACTGGAGACTAACTGGAATCCGCCACCGACCTTATAATAGGTTTCGGAGCGATCAACCTGACCGACAGTATGATTACGAACGTCCTGATTAAACCAGATGTCATGGCGTTTGTTGCCACTCTCCGAGGTTACTCTAAGCATCTCGAAGCCGACCCCGCCAAACTCATTGGCGTAATAGCCATAGTTCCGGTAGAAATACTGCTGGGTGTTATAACCACCGATGCCGTTGGACGCCTTTAGCTCCGCAACAACGTTCATGCCTTTGGTCAGGACTATCTGGCCGTGACTACCAATCGGACCATCATAGGTATAGACCGACGGATCAGCGATATCCTTATAGGTCACATCGAACTCGAGACCGAAGCCGTTGGTCACGCCGGTAAGTAGGTCTCCTTGCTCCGGTACTTGAGGCCCGAAGCAAGCCATGCCTCGGTTATGCGGGACCAGGGACTTCCAGTACAAGGCACAGTACGAATCATAGCCATCACCGTTGACGTCCGCCCAGCCACGGTTGATATCCCGCATCCCTCGGATATTCGACCCAAGATAGGGCAGACGATATTTCACTGAAGATGCGCCAAATCCGTCTGGTGTGGAAAGAAAGCAGGTCAGGTGTGTATCTGTATAGGCAGTAGGAAGGCTGTTTTCCACACACCAGTCCATGCGGCCGTCCTTGTTGACGTCCATGAATTGGGTGGCTTCCGGCATCCGCTCATAGTCTTGCTTGGTTGTCGGGGTGACCTGCAGAAAAGGTGAGGTGATTTCATCGCCCCAACCATCGCCCAAGGATTCAAGGCAAGAAGCACGATAACCTCCCTTACCGCCACTGGTGGTCCAGTAGATGCGGCAGAAATCGGAGAAACCATTGCCAGTGAAATCAGTAAACAGAGCACTGAAATATTTAGTGGAGCTACCTTTATAAACCCATCGGGCCGGTTCATTAGCTTTGAAATGAGAACCCGTTTTCGACCAAACACCGCCGTTGAGATTCTCACCCTGACTATTGATGTGGCAGGTAACCGTCGTTTTGGTCGTAACACAGTAGTCCTGAAGGCCATCACCGTTGACATCGGCCCAATAACCGGCCATATCGCTAATTTGTTTGGTGAAAGCTTGTGAAAACGCGAACCCGTTGACCGACTGAACCAGACAGCGAATGTACTTTTTGCTGTCTTTCAAATAGGTATAGCAGTAATCGATCTTGCCGTTGCCGTCGAAGTCCATCCAGGATCGAGGTCCGACATCAAACTTACCGACGGGACGCGGCACGTCAAACGTGATGAGTTCATTGAACGCATTCTGTAGATTGGGCTTATTCAAACGACAGGTCAGCCGGTCACTGCCGCCCTGAATCGTGGAGTAACACAGGTCTACGAGGCCATCATCGTTGATGTCGATCCAGGCGGGGTCCACATTCCAGTTGTGGGTCCCCCAACTAGGCACAGGCGATTCCGAATCCTCCTGTAGCCGCGTCCCAATCAGTCCGGCATCAATTTCAATCTGTGATCCAAAGTTGCCGCCTCCATCACTCAGATAACATATGATTTCGGCGGCGGAGCCGTAGCCGGCCCCGGTACCGGATATTCTGCAATAGTCGTCATATTTATCCCGATTTATATCCACCCAGCGGGCGAAGCCGGGATAATGCAGCCCCTCCTCGAACACGTAATCAGTCGAAGGGGCCCCGGGGAATCGGGAGTACGTGCTCTTGGAAAAATCCGGTTGACGCTTTTTCTTCCAATCCAACGTGATGGGCTCGAAACAGCGAAGCGAGGCATCGCACTCGAAGAAGCGAGTCAGCAGCGAGCGATTGGTAGCCGGGCTGGTTTCGTAGCGGAAATGATATTGGCGTGCTACGGAGTCGTTACTCCGAGAAGTCACACTGGCCAAACGAAGCCCGACCTTATATATCTTGCCGAGCACCGAGGTGTGCCAGCCATAGAGATCCGCCTCATAGGCGAATTCCACCTCGGCATCACCACTGCCGGCCTGACCATCCTTGACGGTGTATTCAATCTTTTGCGGGAAATAACCAGCGGACCCAGGCTCGTAAATGATCCGATATCCATATCCCAAGCGGTCTTCCACGCCATCCAATACCCAGCGGCCAACAGCGTTGCCGGACAAGCGACCCGTGATACGAGTATCCGTCCGGCTGCCGTAGTACATGACGTCACCGTTCTTCCCATGGACAGTGAAACCACCTTGGCTGTATACAATCTTGCGATCCGACTCAGCTTCCGTCTGATAGGTAGAGCCGTTGCCCCAATACTGGCCGGAGACGAGGATTAACCGATTGCCGTCGAGGCAGAGCAGATCGTCGCTGTTTCCCTTAACGCCAGTTACCAGGCCATCTCGCTCGAAGCTATGTCCACATCGCTCAATGGCGGAAACACCGGCTATGCTGAAGCCCATGCCTGCCTGGCCATAGCCGGAACCGCTGGAGTAATGAATCGAGAACGAAGGATCGACACCAGCTCCACCTTTGGGCAATTGAATAGGAAGACTAAACTCGACCTGGCCGAGATCGACGGAAAACGAAGATGCGGACGAGCCGACCAAAGAGGTGTCGAGGTTAAGGCTTCTGGGTTCCGAGAAGCCGCTGTCGCTCCATTCGGAATAGCTCAGATCATCAAGGACCAATGCTTCCCCGTCGTCCTGGGAACTGTCCCTGATCGAAACGCCGCCGCCTCCAGATACCCAATGATCTCCAATCTTTAAAAACTGATCTTTCAGAGACAGATCGCCATTACTGTTATTGCTAAGAAAAAGACTATTTATACTGGGGTCTTTTGACTTCAGAAAGAGGTCAACAATGCCGTCGCCATCCAAATCACCGATCAGATCGTCGAATAAATCGGAAGGCTTAGCAGGGATCATCGCGTCGTCTTTCTTGGTGCAAGGGATGAAATCGCCGCTACTGGTGCCACAGAAAAGAAGATCCCGGTATTCGGAATCAAGACCAACGGGAAACGAAACGCCCACCGTTAGCATAATAAACCGCTGGCGGGCTCGAAGGAGAATGTCCGGGTGACCATCCAGGCCGTACTCCACGCTATCTATATCACCATAATAAACGTGGTATAATGGATTATTTAGTGCGGATGACCCGTATGCCGAGCCTACGAAAAAAGAAAAAACAAAGACAATAATGCCCTGCAACTTTATATAGCCAGCCATACCCCTTCCCTTATTCTATAAACGTCCCGTTTTATGACATTAGTCCTTAAGCGCAAAAACTGCCTTTGCGGCCCCCGACGCACTCCCGAGTCGCTATCTCTACTATCGGGAAAGGGGTTGACATTTGGCTCATCATTGTCTTTTCATAAAAATACTATCGATATAAGGAGCGGTGGCACGGCTTCCAAAATGTACTGGCTCACATTTTGATATCCGGGCTGCAAGTGGCATTCCAAATGATAGAGATGACAAGGCAACCGAAATCATCTCCGCGCGCAGAGCCGGATCCTCACTAGGAATAATAAGAATGTCTTTCTTGTCACAGTCATCCACATTCTGAAGGCCAGCGGCCACATCCGCAGCAAGGTGGACATAAACGTAATCGGCAGCGACTTCTAGTTCTGTAGGTAGAAAAGCTCCTGTTGAACCAGCCCCCCCTGCAGCCCAAAGAGAAGAACATGTCAACGAAGCAATTACCCCCACAAGCAAACCTAAACCCCATTTCTTAAACATGCTTTTCCCCAAAATCGATAAATGGTTTTAACGGATTCTTTTAAGGAGCGAAAGCCATCTTCATACCTTTCCCCCTTTTTTGGGGCTGAGTATGTCGTCAGCCTTTTCAAACCCCCCTTAAAGAATCTTTTTTATCCGCTTTCCTCTTGCCGATAGGTAGGCCATTTCAGACACTTTGTGTAGGATATTCTCCTTTTTTTATGTAAGCCTAAGCTTACAGTCTTTCAGTACACATTTTTTCCTCCGCCTTCCTCCCAGTCCAGATCCAGCGTTGTCACCCCTCCACCACTCCGATAGCCAAAGACAAGGTGGATCATGCAATAGATCAGTCGTGTATTTTCCTGTTTGAGCCAGGCCCTCGGTTTGCGCGCAGCCGGGCCTGCGTTCAAACGTCATGGTCCGATGGCCTTCAAGGTGATGGTGTTCGAGGTGTTGTACTGGCTTTCTGTGACCTGGATAGCGGGCTGTATTTCGGCGGTCACGGCGGGCTGGGCGCTTGATGGCCGGTTGAGCTTCCTCAACCGGCTGATCCAGTTTCTAGCGGAGAAGATGGGTATCCAGGTCACTAACAACAGGCCGACGCCTGCATGGATTGCGTGCGGGAGTGCCGCAAGATGGCGGCGTGAAAAGACGTCTCTGGAATCCTGCCGGCCGGCTTTGCCGGCTTTCGCGGGCTGGGCCCGCTCCCACAAGGCCCGCTTCGACAAGAGTCAGCGCATGAAGCCTTCTTCGCGGAGCTTGTGAATCTGGTCGCGGACCGCCGCGGCCTGCTCGAACTCCAGGTTCTTGGCGTGCTTCATCATCTCCGCTTCCAGCTTCTCGATGTCCTTGGCCACCTG
>Ga0208316_1001779_pt1 | contig 11994 bp, 15 predicted proteins | sample MalvireepMed_231_FD_184240 | JGI IMG/M metagenome (GOLD analysis project Ga0208316, IMG submission 184240) | Marine viral communities from the Global Malaspina Expedition - Malaspina viral metaG DeepMed_231 (SPAdes) (version 2) | ecosystem: Environmental > Aquatic > Marine > Oceanic | place... | reverse complement strand
ATCGTCACCGGGGTGGCCGCCGGCGCCGGCGGCCACCCCGGTGACGATGGCCTCGACTTCGCCGGCGGGCCCCTGGACGCGGATGGGCGTCCCCGCTTGGACCTGCGCGGCCAAGGTCGGCGGCGCGCTGAAGACGATTTCGACTCGGGCTGGGTTTGTCACTTCTGCGACCACGCCGCCCTGGGCGGCGAAGCCGCCAGGGCCGACCAAAACGCTCGTCACGATCCCATCGATCGGACTCCTGACGCTGAGGCGTCCCGAGGTCGTCGGGGAACCGGCGGCGGCCGCGCGGGCGCGAGCTGCGCGGGCGCTGGCTTGCGCGCTGAGGGCCTGGGCGTGCGCGACCTCGGCGTCTCGTTGGGCGACGACGCCCTGCTCCGCCAGACTCTCCTCGCGGCCGTGGGCTTGCTCGGCGGCGACCGCATTGGCCTGGGCGGCGTCCGCCTCGGCGCGGAGCCCTGCGGCGTCCCCGCTGACCAGCACCGCCAAGGCCTGGCCGGCGCGGATCGACGCCCCAGGCGCAACCAGAACACGCTCCACCCGACCGCCGACAGAAGCTGCGACCGCAGCTCGCGCATCGACCATCGGCTCAATACGCCCCGAAAGCCGCGTTTCTCCGCCCCCGCCGCTTGTAACCCCGACAATGACAATGCCGGCGGCCTCGATCTGAGCCTCGGTGAGGGCGACGTGCGCTTCGCCTTCCTGTCCGGCGTGTCCCGCGCTGGCCTGCGCCTCCTCTGCGTGAGCTTCTGTGACGGCTGCAGGCGCCGACCTGGTGAGAGCGTAGACGCCGCCGCCCACCAGAACGATGGCGGCCGCGCCGCCCATGAGCCAGGTTTGATTGATCTGAGAGATGCGCATCATAGCGATGTTCCAAAAGGGGCGCGGCCTTGCAGGCGCGCGAGATCGATTTCAGCGCGGACGCGGGCGAGCCGGGCGTCCACGGCGGCGTTGCGGGCATTGATCAGGGCGGCGCGCGAAGACCGCATTTCGAGTTGCGAGATGCGGCCAGCCTCAAAGCCGATCCGCGACAGGCGGTAGGCCTCCTCAGCGGCGCTTACCCCGGCGTCGGTGGCCGCCACCCGGCTGGCTGAAGCCCTCAACCGCGCCACGGCCGCATTGCGGCTCGCCTCGGCCGCCTGCCGCGCGCCGATCAGTCGCGCCTCAGCCGCTCGAAACTCGGCCCGGGCGGCGTCGATGTCGCCTCGGTTCCGGTCAAAGAGCGGCAACGGCATGCTGACGCCGAAGGTCAGGGCCGTGGCATCCTCGGCCTCGTAGCGTCGGATGCCCACGGAGGCCCTGATGTCAGGCATGGCCCGTATCCGCTCGACCTTGATCCGGCTTTCTGCGGCGGCGCTGTCGGCCTCGGCCACCCGCACCTCAGGCGTCGCGCCCGTGGCGGCGGCCATCGCGGCAGGGACCCTATCGAGCAGACTGGACTCGATTGAGGTGACTGGCGTGGGCAGCATGGCCACGGCGGTCAGGCGCGCGAACGCCGCCTCCCGTTCAGCCCGCGCCTCTTCCAGGTTCGCACGGGCGGCCGCAGCTTCGGCCTCCCCTTGAATGCTGCGCAGGCGTGGTTCGCGGCCTTCCTCCACGAGTATCTGGGCGGCGCGTGCGTCGGCGGCCGTGACGGCGAGCGCCTCCTCGGCCAGGTGGAACCGGCGATCGGCCGCCTCGGCCTCGGCATAGGCCAGGGCCAGCTGGTTGGCGGCCTCCACACTGGCCAGATCAAGGCGCAGCACAGCTGCGCCGGCTTGCGCCCGCGCCACGCCCACCCGGGCCCCTCGACGCCCCCAAAGCTCAAGGTCCTGGCTGAACGACAGGGTGGTCTCGGCGTTGTCGTAGTCCTGGAAGGGGCCGCTGCCGTAGGCGTTTTCGACCTCCAGCCCCAATTCAGGATTGGGGACGGTACGCGCCTGTCTGACCCGCGCCTCGGCGGCGTCAAGAAGGGCGCCGGCCTCCAAGGTGGCGGGTGTCTCGTCCAGCCGGAGGAGCAGGGCCTCGAATGAGGGCGCCGGGTCGGCCCGGACGGGGCTTTCCAGACAGGCGGTCGCAGTCGCTATTGCGACGACGGCGCAGCCCGCCGCGATACGCGGCCGGCGACGAATAGGGGGTGACATGATGTGTTTCCCGAGTGGTTGACGTGAAAGGCGCGCGGACGCGCGCGATCCCGTCAGCCCCGGGGAGGACGATCCGGGCCAGCCGGCGTGCGGGACACCAGCGGTTGCTGAGGCGCTAAGCCCCTCTGATCATGGCGATCAGCCACTGCCGACACATCGATACCGCTCACGACAATGCCACCGCCATGGTGGCAGTGGCCATGTGAACAGGTCGCGTAACCGTCAGGATGGTCAGTCGAGGGAGTGTCGGCCAGGCTATCCACCGACGCCGCAGCGGCAGGTTCGCTCGCGCAGGCGGCGGCGTCGAAAACGGGAAGCAGCGCGAACAGGGCGATGAACGCCGCCAGAATCGCCGTCGCAACCCCATGCCGGAACGCCGTTGCACCCATGAGTCTCCGTAGCACGCGGACGGATGTCAGGAAATGGGTCAGCTCAGCAGCCATCCAAGGCGGCTACACCATCGTGCGCTTCCGCTGGTGGGCCCGGCAGGTCCTCCTTACTGGCCGAATGGCCGCGTCTCAGCTTGGTCGCACACTTCGGTTTGCACATCTCTTCCCGAATGCTGACCCAAACCGCCTCGCTAACTTGGTTTCCCTGATGCGAGAGGCACATATCGTCGCCAGCCGGGCGGAGGCTGAGTTTGTGCGCACGCTGGCAGGGCGAGCGCCGACTCAGGCGGAGGTGATGGCGCCGCCATGAGACTGGATAAGATCATCGAGCCATATGTCTTGCGGGCCGGGGTTGCTCGGCCACCTCCGGCCCCTTGAGGAGCTGGTCATGGACATCACGATTTCGGAAGCCTGTCGTTTGTTGGAGGCGCGAGGCGTGCTTCGTCGCCAGCCCGGGGACCAGTCGGACGGCATTGTCCAACAGGTCCGCGAGCTCCTTGGCGGCCAGATGCCGGCCGACCTGGAAGCGCTCTACCGCGAAAGGGTGAAAGGCGTCGGCGATTTTGCAGCCATTCTGCCGAAGTGGAACGCGCGGCCGAAGTGGAGGCAGGAGGGCGCGGTCAGAACGCTGTTGCATGCCCAGGCTGTGCCAATCTTCTCCGACGGTAGTGGAAGCCTCTACGGGTTGGACTTGTCTTCAGAAAATCAAAGGCCAGCGGTCTACTTCTTTGACCACGAAGACCTCTTTGAAAGACCGCGCTGGGCGGCAGGATCACCAATCGGACGCTTCCTGCTGCTGCTCGCCCAGCACGATCAGGCCATCAGCGAGAACCGTTCCGCCGGTTGGGAGCTGTCCATCGATCCAGACCTCGACAAATGCCCCAGAGCGCCGCCGATCTGGTTCGCCGGCTGACCCGCAGTCACCGCGGATCAGCCGCTGGTGGGCCGGCAGGACTCGAAGGTGAGCTGGTTTCTCCAACGTTTTTCGCTACTTATGAGTTGGAAACACGAATGGCGCCAGCAAGGGTACCAGCAGGACCGCTTTGCCGATCTTAGCAAAGGCAGCGCTCCCCCACCGACGGGTCCTCGGACCTCTCCGATGTCGATGTGAGGCCCGCGGCATTGCCGCTCTTGGAAGCGGCAGGCTCGGCGAACAACTGGATCGAGGCTCGGGAGCGCAGTCTCCTTAGAACGCTATCGGGGCTGCGGTCGGTGACGCGTTGGGCGCCATGTTCCACCTTAGCGACCCAGCGCCAAGCCGGTCCGCTCCTAGAAACAAAGGCGGCCCCACGGCGTGCCGGGGGCCAAGTGAGAAGCGTGGGAGTGCCAATTGGCGCAACTCCTTTGACTGGGAAACAGCACCCAAGCGCCAAGTCAGGAGAGGGTAGCCGCTACGCAGCCAGGACCGATTGCCTGTTCTCAATCAGGAGCTTGACCTTTGCGGAACACACTCGTGACAGCGGCAAGCACGGCCAGGCGGACGACGACGGGTCTCCCTAGGAATGTTGGGCTGCCGGCTTGAACAGCTTCAAGGCGCTCGTCCTCAGGGTGAGGCATGAATGACCTATGTGGAGGCCAGCATGAACCTGCAAGAGGCCAGGGCGATCCTGGGCGCTGTCAGGCGCCATGAAGTTAAGCGTCGCGCGGCCCAGCTGGCGGCCTTGCAGAGCCTGACGACGATCGAAAGGCGACAGCTGGACGCAGCCCGACTCATTCTGCGGCACAAGTAGTCGGCGGCGATCTCACGCGATGTCCTGCGCCTCCATGTTTGAGCTTCACTTCAAAGGGGCCGAAGGCAGATACGAAATCGTCCACCTCTACTGCGCTGACACTGAGATTATCACCCGGCTGAGACGCCTGCCGGCCGCCCAGGCCGCAACAACAATCGATGTCCAGCGCGACGGGCTCCTGCTGTTCACCCTAGCGCAATCCCCGTCGGTCCCGTGACGGCAGAGCCTCGCCCGCTCGAGGTCCGCCTAGACGGCGCGGGAATGCCGCAGGGCCTCCGGCTGAAAATAGGTGTCGAAGCATGCGCTGATCGACCGCACCAGGGGGCGGCCCGCGGGTAGCACTTGAATGTAGCTCCCGTCGATACCGACCAACCGGTCGTCTAGAAAGGGCTGCAGCTTTTCTATGGCGCCGCTCAGTTCGGCGGGGCTCCGAGTCTGCTGGCGTCCGCACACCGCCTCCAGATCAACGGCGAAGTCACACATCAACCGCTCGATGATTTCAGCTCGGAACCTGTCGTCTTCAGATATGGCCACCCCACGGGCGATGGGCGCCTCGCCACGGTCTATGGCTTGCCGCCAGGGCAGTTCCTGGGTGTGATTCTGGACATAGCCCCCTGGCAGAGCGCCGATGGCCGAGGCGCCAAAGCCGATCAGCGTTCCCGCGGAATCGGTCGTGTATCCTTGGAAGTTGCGCCGCAGTCGATGGTCGGCCTTGGCGCGGGCAAGCTCGTCATGGGGCAAGGCGAAATGATCCAGCCCGATGGAGACATAGCCCTCCCCGATCAGCTTCTCTTCGGCCATCAGCGCCTGTTCGAGACGTTCGGCCGGGCCAGGCAGCGCCGACTCTGCGATCAGTTTCTGATGTGACTTCATCCAGGGAACGTGGGCATAGCCGAACAGGGCGAGCCGCTCGGGACGAAAGGCCAGGATAGCGTCGATGGTGTCGAGGACGCTCTGCGTCGTCTGGTGGGGCAAGCCGTACATCAGGTCGAGATTGAGGGAACGCACCCTGATCGAGCGCAACGCCGCCACGCATTCCTCGATCTGTTCGAAGGTCTCGTTGCGATTGACTGCGGCCTGAACCTTCGGATCCAGAGTCTGCACCCCGAGGCTCGCCCGGTTCAGGCCGAGCGCTCCCGCGGCGTCGACCCAGGACTTGGTCAGGCTGGCCGGATCCAGCTCGGCGGCGATCTCCATGTCGTCGGTAGATGCGAACTCGCGGCCCAGGGCGCCGAAGACCGCCTGGAGTTCTTCGACCGTGAGGGTATTGGGGGTGCCTCCCCCCAGATGGAGCCCGCTTGCAGGCCGTCGGCCGTCGAGCTTTCGGGCGACCAGCTCCACCTCCCGAAGGAGATAGCGGACATACTCGCCGATCGGTTCGGGCCGATTGACCACCCGCGTGTTGCAGCCGCAGTACCAGCAGAGACGGGTGCAGAAGGGCACATGGACATACAGGCTGACCGCCTTGTCCTGCGGAAGGGCGACGAGCCAGTCACAATATTCGGCTGGGCCAACGTCGGTGGAAAACTGCACGGCGGTGGGATAGCTCGTATACCGCGGGGCGCGACCGTCGTGCTTGAGCACCCTGTCTATTACACCCTCAGGGATGGAAGCGACCTTTGCCCGCGTCATGACAGCCTTCCTTGACTGAACCACCCCCAGATGGACTGGGGTTCAGATGAACTTGGGGAAAAGGATGTTGTTCTCGATGTGCATATGTTCACGCAGGTCTTCGTCGACCTTGCGGCACATCTCGTAGAGCGCGCGCCAGGTGGTGCATGCGCCAGCCGGCGGCGTAAAATCTGTCGTAAGCCGGCCCAGTTCGTCCAACTGTTCGCCGACGTCCACATGCTCGGCGAGCATGCGCTCGATCGGGAAACGGATCATCGCTCCCCCGCCCTGGAGCATCATCGGGAACAGGACGGCCTCTTCCTTGTGTTGATGCCCCTGAAGGTCATCAAGGATCAGCGCCAGATGGTCGGCCAAGCCGTGGGGACAGTCGGGCTTGGCCCGGTGGACCGCCTCGACACGGCGAGCCAGACGTACCGCTTCGGGCAACTCAGCCATATGGACTTCATGATACCGGCTGAGGATGTGAGTGATCAGGCCGCTCGCGTCAGCCGGCAGATCGCCTTGATCGGCCGCAAGTCCATCAAGTTCGGCCTGAAGATCGGAGACTGACAGACCTCGCTGGATAGCTGCTTGTGAGAGCGAGGCCCCCCCGTCGCTACAGAAGTCGATCTTGTGTCGCCGGAAAACGGCCGTCGCCCCTGGGCGCTCTACAGCGATATCGCGAACAGTGGTGTCTTGGGAAATCATGAGAACCTCCATTGGGTTCTCTATAAAGCGCTGCGCTGGCGCCCACCTTGGCATTCGCCACAGTCAGCCTTGATGTTCGTCACCCAGCGGCTCGAACTCACCACCGAGAAGTTCAGTCGAAAGCGCCGCCCGCAAAGCTTGGAAGTGGTCGAAGGGGAACTTGATCGGCACGCCCTCCAGCGCCGCGGCGAGCATCTCCAGATGGGCGTCCCAGCCGGCAAGCCCGCGGGCCGGATCATCGGCCTCGGACGTCGTCAAAGATAGAAGAAGACGGCTGTCTGCAGGGCCAAGCGCTCGAAGACGCCAGCGCAGGGGCCGTTGGGGCTCACCGGGACCGCTCCAGGAGTAGTCAAGCGCCTGCAACGGGATGGCTTGCGTCACGGGGCTGTCGATCGCCGACCCGCTTTGGCCGAAGTCCAGGCGGGCAAAGCCGCCTGGACTCGCCTGGACCTGCCCCTCGGCAAGCCAAAGCGGCAGAAACTCAGGTTCGGTGAGATATGCCCACACTTTTTCGACCGCGTGGGGAAGGTCCCGAACCAGGACCCCCTCGACCTCACCGTCGGCGCGCCTGAGGACGCGAGCGCCCAGGGGAAGCGTCATCTTATCTCCGTCCTGCTTCCCGATCGTGTCAGTCACGCCTGGTCAGCGCGACGCTAGGACCTGGACTTGCAGCGGAGCGGCTTGCGCGAGGTTCTGAGCTCGCAACTTCGCATAGGTGCGCAAGGTCCGCGCCGTCGCCTTGTCGCGGCACCATTGCCGATCCAGGGGCTCCAGTTCGCCGTTGCTCAGGGCGGCGTCGCAGACGACGCCGGCGGCCTCTCGAACATCCAGGCGTACAGCCTGAACTGTGCGTCCGACATAGGGAATGGTCATGACCGTAGGCGCTCGCCCAATCACGGCGAGGTCAGCGACTACATCAGCTCGGGCGACGCCGACGCTTAACCCGACGGACAACAGGGCGAGCGTAGCCGAGGTCGCCGCAGCGGCAGTAGTAAGAGACTCGAGTCGAACATTCAGACGCATGACATCGCTCCTTGGAATTACCACACCCGTACTATGCGTCTGCTTGGATGACATTGCCGCGATTCAATCGTCGGATTGATATTCGTCTAGACGTCAGATGATATTGGACGATCCCAATTCCGCGGTCGCAGGCTAACCTGTGACGCAGGCAGATTTGACGCCCCCAGCATCAGAGCTCGTCGCTTCGGTCTGGTGCGGCGCATGGGCCGCTGCAACTCGCCTGACTAGTCGGAACGCGCTCTCCAAGGATCCGCAATGCTAGATGTGACGTCGAAGGCGCCCGAGACAGCCAGCGCCAATACCACCATCCTCTTCTTTGGCGCCGTCAGCGACCGTTTGGGGCGAAGCCTCCGGGTGCATGTGCCAGCTGGCGGCGTGTCGCTCGCGGGCTTGAAGGCTTTGATCGCCGCCCAACTCCCTGACGCCGCCGCCGCCCTAGCGGCGACTGGGATCAGGGCTGCGGTCGATCAGGTGCTCGTCATCGACGTCGCCCACATCCACCCGGGGGTCGAAGTCGCCTTTTTCTCCGCATTTTCTGGAGGTTGACCCCATGAAGCATGGCCTTGACGAGCGCTTGCCGTTCTACCCCCTTCGCATCGCGGTTCTGACCATCTCCGACACCCGGAACGAAACCACCGACACGTCCGGCGCCCTGCTCGCCGACCGACTGTCGGAGGCCGGCCACGAGCTGGCCGGCCGCTCCATCGTCCCCGATGAGGTCGAGGCCATCGGTCGTCAGGTCCGCGCCTGGGCCGACGACCCACGGGTGGACGTCATTCTGACCACGGGTGGCACCGGCTTCTCTCCGCGAGATGTGACGCCCGAGGCGGTCCGTCCGCTGCTAGGCCGCGAGATGGATGGCTTTTCTGTCGTCTTTCACCAGGCGAGCTATGGAACGGTGGGGGTATCAACCCTGCAGTCGCGGGCCCTGGCGGGGCAGATCGACGAGACGTTTATCTTCTGCGTCCCCGGCTCCACGGGCGCCTGCCGCGATGCTTGGGATCTGGTGCTGGCGCAGGAGTTCGACAGCCGCTTCCGCCCCTGCTCCCTCGTCGGCCAGGTTCCTCGCTATCGCGGCGTCTGCGCGTGATCAGTTTCGACGAAGCCTGCCGCCGTCTGACCGACCTGGTCGAGCCCCTGGACGCCGAGTCAGTGGCCCTGGACGAGGCCGATGGCCGGGTTCTGGCCCACGACATCCTCGCCCCGCGCGACAGTCCCGCCCAGGCGTTGTCGGCCATGGACGGCTATGCGATCCGCGACTCCGAATTGAAGGCGGGGCGAACCGCCTGGACTGTCAGCGGCGAAATCTATGCCGGCGATGCGCCGTCCGGCGAATGGCCCGCGGAGGTATGCGTGCGCATCTTCACGGGTGCGCCACTGCCTGTCGGTTTCGATCGGGTGGTGCCGCAGGAACTGGTGCGAACGACGGCGGAGGGCATGAGCCTAGATCCTCATCAGCTCTCCAGCCCCCATGTCCGGCATGCAGGATCTGACTTTCGGGCCCAACAGATTCTCCTCAGACGAGGATGTGTTCTGCACCCTGGCGCCCTCCTGCTCGCGGCGGCGGCCGACCGGCCGTTTGTCTCGGTGAGCCGCCGTCCGCGGGTCTCCATCATCTCGTCCGGCGATGAACTCGTCGCGCCAGGAACGGCGCTGGATCGGCCCGGCCGGGTTCCCGACAGCGTGTCCTATGGAGTCGCCAGCCTGGCCCGCCAATGGGGCGCGGGCGTCGTCAGACGCCTTCACGCGCCTGATGATCTGGCCACGCTGCGCCGCGCTGTCGCCGAGGAACAGACGAACGCCGATGTCATCGTCATGACCGGAGGAGCCTCGGTCGGGGAAAGGGACTATGCCCGAGCGGCTTTCGAGCCGCTTGAACTCATCATCGACAAGGTCGCCATGAAGCCGGGAAAGCCGGTCTGGGTTGGCCGGTCGAGGGGGCGGCTGGTGGTCGGCCTGCCCGGCAACCCCACCGCCGCCATGGTCACGGCGCGCCTGTTCCTCGCGCCCCTGCTGGCGGCGCTGAGCGGCCGATCACCGACTGAAGCCTGGGTCTGGCGCTATGCGCCAGTCGGCCAACCCTTTGCGCCCACGGGTGAGCGGGAGGTGTTCGTTCGAGCCCACATGGATGCAGCCGGCGCACACCCTTGCGGAAGCCAGGACTCCAGCGCTCAGGCGGTCATGGGCGAATGGACCCTGTTGGCGCGGCGAGGTCCCGACGCGCCGGGCTTGCCGACCGGGAGCCAAGTGCAGGTTCTAGCGCTCTAGGGTTCAGCTGCGCCCCAGGAGGACGGCGGCGGAGCGGGCCTCCAAAACCCAAGCCATCGCATGGAGCCAACGCACAGGCCGGCTCGGCGTGGGGGTGTGCGAGGGTGTTGAGGCGGCCTGCGCCAGACGGTCGTCGTCGACCAGGGGCGGGCGGCGGGCGAACTCCCGCTCGACGATCTGCATCTCGGAAAGCATTTGGGCGATCTCCTGAGTGAGAGATCACCTTGGGCCTATGCGCCGGGGAGCGCATTGAAGCCCCTGCTCCCGGGGCTTGATGTCCGTCACCTGGCCGACCGCAGGTTTTCGCAGCCCTGCGACACCCCGTAGGCCCTGTCGCGCGCCGCAGCGAATCGAACAGCCTCCAAGGCCCACCCAGGAGGCAGGCTCATGGCGTTCGACAATCCTCTCGCCCAGGAAATCTGGTCCAGCAAGTATCGCTTCGCACCCGCGTCAGGCGCCGAGGCCGACGATTCCATTGACGCCACCTGGCGCCGTGTCGCGATCGCCCTCGCCGAGGGCGAGGCGCCCGACATGCGCCAGGCTGCGGCCGAGCGGTTCCTGTCGGCGATGGAGGACTACAAGTTCATTCCCGCCGGCCGGATCCTGGCTGGGGCGGGGTCAGGGCGCGCGGTCACGCTCTTCAACTGCTTCGTCATGGGCAAGATTCCTGACAGCCTTGAGGCCATCTTCGGCCAGGTTCGTGAGGCGGCGATCACCATGCAGCAGGGCGGTGGGGTCGGCATGGACTTCTCCTCCATCCGCCCGTCCGGCTCCCCCGTCCGCGGCGTGGCCGCTGACGCTTCCGGTCCCATCAGCTTCATGGATGTCTGGGACTCCATGTGTCGCACCATCATGTCGGCAGGGCAGCGCCGCGGGGCGATGATGGGATGCCTTCGCATCGACCATCCCGACATCGAGGCCTTCATCGACGCCAAGCGCGACCCGCTGCGGCTTCGCAACTTCAATCTCTCCGTCCTGGTGACAGACGCCTTCATGAGCGCCCTGGAGGCGGATGCCGAATGGCCGCTCGTCTATCAGGGACAGGTCGTCCGGACCGTCGCCGCCAAGGACATCTGGCGGCGTCTGATGCAGGCGACCTACGACGCCGCCGAGCCAGGGGTCATCTTTATTGATCGGGTGAACGCCCAGAACAACCTAAGCTATTGCGAAACCATCCTGGCCAGCAATCCGTGCGGCGAGCAGATGCTCCCGCCCTACGGCGCCTGCCTGCTGGGTTCGATCAACCTGGCCCGTCTCATTGAGGCGCCCTTCAGCGCCGGGGCGCGGCTGGACCTGTCTCAGCTCAGCGACCTGACCTACACGGCCGTGCGGATGCTGGACAATGTGATCGACATTTCGCGCTTCCCGCTCGAAGCCCAGGAAACCGAGGCCAAGGCCAAGCGGCGCATCGGGCTCGGGGTCACCGGCCTGGCTGATGCGCTGGTGTTCTGCGGGGCGGCCTACGGTTCAGACGAGGCCGTCGCGCTAACCCGTGAGTGGCTGGGCCACATCAAACGCGAGGCCTACCGCGCCTCAGCCGATCTGGCGGCCGAAAAAGGCGCCTTTCCGCTCTATGATCCCGCCATCCTGGACCGTCCGAACCTTCGCGACCTGGATGAGGAGACGCGTGCGCGCATCGCCCGCCATGGCCTGCGCAATGGATGCCTGACCTCGATCGCCCCCACCGGCACCACATCGCTGTTGGCCGGCAACGTCTCCTCCGGCATCGAGCCCGTGTTCGCCTTCGCCTATACGCGCAAGGTGCGCCAGCCGGACGGCGGCACGCGCGAGGAGGCGGTCGAGGACTATGCTCTGGCGCTCTGGAAACGTCTGCACGGCGACGCAGAACCTCCGGCCGACATCTTTGTTACCGCACAGACGCTCAACCCCGCCGACCATCTGCGCATGCAGGCTGCAGCCCAGGCGCAGATCGACTCGTCCATCTCCAAGACGGTCAACTGCCCCGAGACCATCGATTTCGACGCCTTTGGAGATGTCTATCTGGAGGGCTACCGGCTCGGCTGCAAAGGCCTGACCACCTACCGACCCAACGCCGTGACAGGCTCGGTGCTCTCGGTGACGCCTCCTGCTGAGGCGGCCGCAGGCAGCGCCCCCGCAATCGCCGCCACTGACCTCCCTGCC
>Ga0208316_1001769_pt1 | contig 12054 bp, 6 predicted proteins | sample MalvireepMed_231_FD_184240 | JGI IMG/M metagenome (GOLD analysis project Ga0208316, IMG submission 184240) | Marine viral communities from the Global Malaspina Expedition - Malaspina viral metaG DeepMed_231 (SPAdes) (version 2) | ecosystem: Environmental > Aquatic > Marine > Oceanic | place... | reverse complement strand
TGACGCTGTCAATGCGCCGCCTGAACGAAATACTGGACATGCTCAATCGATGGTTGCCACACAAACCAAGAATCAGTGCTTACTGCCTGCCGCGCAATCTGCGCAACAAGACGGTGGATGATCTGCGCGAGCTGCGCGCAAAAGGGCTTAGTCTGCTTTACGTGGGCTGCGAGACCGGCGACGACGAATTGCTGCAACTGATAGAAAAAGGCGAAACTTTCGACAGCTCACTGGACGCCCTGCAAAAGATGAAAGCGGCCGACATCAAGAGTTCCGTCATGGTGCTCAACGGACTGGGCGGCCCAGAGCTGAGCGAGCGCCACGCTATCAACAGCGCCCGACTAATGAACGCCGCCCAGCCGGATTATCTATCCACGCTGGTGGTGGAGCTGCCCAATGGTACACAGCGCTTTACAAAACACTTTGGTGATCGCTGGCGTAAGCTGGGCAAGCTGGAACTGTTCCGCGAAATGGAAGTCTTTCTGGAACACCTGGAACTTAACAGCACCATCTTCCGCAGCGACCATGCATCCAACTATCTGGTTCTGAAAGGTGTGCTCGGCAAGGACAAAGACACCTTGCTGCAGACAGTGCGAACGGCGATTCATCAGCCAGGGCGAATTCCCTTGCGTGAGGAGTGGCAGCGGGGGCTGTAGTCAGCCCGCCGTATCCAGATAGAACCAGCGGCCCTGGATGCGCAGAAAGCGTGAGCGTTCGTGGTGTATCTGAACCTGCCCGGTTTCGTCGCGCCAGTGCGCTCTGAATTCGACCATGGCTGTGTTGCCTGACTGCTTTGCGTCCAGTATCTCCAGCCTGATCCAGTCTGTATCCTTTGCGCCCAGTTGTTCGGCGCTGACAGCTGGGCGGGTATCCACGTGCCAGGTCTGCAGCAGATAGTCTCCCAGTCCGCCAATCGCAAAGGCGCTGTAGCGCGAGCGCATCAGCTGTTTTGCAGTGCGCGCAAATTCTTTGCCAACATGCAGGCTGCCGCAGCAGGCCGAGTAGCGTTTACCGCTGTCGCAGGGGCAAATCTCATTTTTAGCGATGTTTTTAATATCAGAAGTCATGATACGTAACGGCTGTCAGCTTTTCGATTTTTTCTGGCCCAGCCCCGCGCTCATGATCAGACGCAGCGCATCACCCGCGTCTATATCGGCGGGTTCGACACAGTCTCTGGGCAATACCACCATATAGCCACCGACCTGGTAACTCATCGGCAGGTACACGGCAATTTCCTGATCGCTGATCATCTGCCCCAGGCGCGAGCGTTCGTCGTCACCCTGCTTTGTCACGACCCCCAATAATTTGTAAGGCGTATCGGGCATTCTTACCCAGACGACTTTCTGGTCACTGAAATTCTGCCCGCCAATCAAGTCAAAGAAATCCTTGATGGTGTTGTAGAGATAATTAAGAACGGGAATACGATCGATCAATCGAAGCCCCCACAACCAGAGTGGCTTGATGATGCGCACCCGGAAGCTGACGCCAGTCACCACAGCCAGGGCCAGAAAGCTGACAATCGCCAGGCCCGGAATATACCAATCTGCCGGCAGCACCAGATCCCAGACCTGCTTCAGCCATTCTTCCACCGTAGTCAAAACCCAGATCAACAATTGAATCGACAGCACAATGGGCAGCAACAGCGACAGGCCCGTCAACAGATCCTTGCTCAGCTTTTTCAAGTTTTTCTCCCCGTTTGGCATCGACGCGCCGCGGCATCATGGACTTATAATATTGCGTTCAATGTTGATCATTCTTCATAGCGAGGACGGCGCTGATTACTCCCTGCCCTCACCCAGCCGGTTTTAACAATCGGCTTGATACCAATATCGAGATACTGATCGTTGTTATCCAGCCGCGGCCAGCGCCAGGATCTGCCGAGTCGCTCGAAGTCAGTCTCATCGAGATTGGGGTCGCCGGTTCTGGCAAACTGCACCAGCATAGACATAAATGCTTCAGCGACCCATTCGTCGCGATGGTCCAGTCCCGGATCGGCCGGGATATCCTGACGCGGACCGGGACGAAACAGGCTGCCGTAGTGGCCCGCTATGTTTTCCAGCACACCGAACAGGTAACTGACATCTCCACCGTGATACGCCAGTCCGCCATTGCTGCCCCAGCCGTAAGGCAAATGCGTAAACACATAGGCGTAGACGTCACTGAGTGGTTCAACGGCCGGTGTCAGGGCTCTGGCAATATACGGAGGCGAGGTATCAGGTTCTTTTTCACTGCCCATCAGCCCCAGAATGATTGGCACATCCTGCTGGGCAGCCAGCCCCTGCAGTGACCAGTTGTCCAAGGTAAACACCGAACGGTATCGCCCTTCGCGGCTGGCTGCGGTGGTGACCAGCTCCTGCCAGGGTGTTGCCCGCATGCGCGCGAGGGTCTGCTCGCTGCTGTCAATGCCAATCCTGCTGAGCAACTCCACCCCGGCCTGCTCGGTTCGTTCCAGCGGCACATTGGCAATGCCACCGCTCATGACCAGCGCGCGATGGAACAGGCCCTCCGCCAATGGTGAGGCCATCAGGAACAGGACCTTTTCACCGCCGCCCGATACGCCGGCAATGGTGACCCGATCAGGATCGCCACCAAAGGCGGCGATATTGTTTTGCACCCATTGCAACGCCGCGATGGTATCCAGACTGCCATAGTTACCGGACACACCCTGTGGCGACTCCGCTGACAAGGCCGGGTGCGAGAAGTAGCCCAGCGGCCCCAGGCGATGGTTGACGGACACCACCACAACGCCCTTGCGCGGCAAAGGCGCGCTGTTGGGCGCGTGGGAGTTCCCCCAGCCCGAGGTCAGACTGCCCCCATGAAACCACACCAGCACTGGCAAACGGGCTTCCGGCGACTGCGCTGCCGAAGAGACATTCAGGTACAGGCAGTCCTCACTCATGCCGGATTCCTGAATCCTGTCATTGCCCCGACCCGAGGGAAAATTCTGCGCACACATCGCACTGAATGTGGTCGCATCGCGATCACCGTGCCAGGCTGAAGCAGTTTGCGGAGGACGCCAACGCAGCTCGCCGACAGGCGGTACCGCATAGGGAATACCACGATAGCTCATGACATCTTCGTGGACGCCGGAACCATCCCGGGTCGGCAACGCCATACCTGTCACGGCGCCCTTGTCCGTCAGGATTCGTTCCGGAAGTGCGGCCTGCACCGGCAGCGACGTCAGTAACAACAAAGGCAGCAACAGTATGATGCCGCGCCCGCTTGAAAGAATTGTTTTGCTCATCATGTGATTCTACCTTGAACCAGACACTTGTCCGAGGGCATAGTGACTTAAACGCGGTCGTAGTATTTAGCCTGAAAACGCTGGATGGACACAATCGCAGCAATACTGTATAAATTCACAGTTTCTCACTTAATCCAGACCCGATTTCCATGCCCAAAACTGACTCCAAGTCCGCCAGACACGAATCACCGGTGATTGATTCGATTGTCCTGCGCGGTGCCCGCCAGAATAACCTGAAGAACCTCAGCCTGGAGCTGCCGGTCAACAAACTGATTGTGATAACTGGCGTCAGCGGTTCGGGTAAATCCACACTGGCTTTCGACACTATCTACGCCGAAGGCCAGCGTCGCTATGTGGAGACTTTTTCTGCCTATGCGCGTCAGTTTCTGGATCGCATGGACAAACCGGCTGTCGACAGCATAGAAGGTATTCCACCTGCCATTGCCATCGATCAGACCAATCCGGTGCGCACCTCACGTTCTACTGTCGGCACCATGACCGAGCTGAACGATTATCTCAAGCTGGTATTTGCGCGGCTGTCGCACCTGCACTGCCCCGGGTGCGGACGCGAGGTCAAACGAGACTCGACACAAAGCATTGTTGCCGAACTGCAGGCCAGCCTGCCCGCCGAGGCCAGGCTGCATGTCTGCTTTCCGGCATCGGTGCCACATAATTTCAGTGAACAGGAAGTGCGCCAGTGGCTGAACCAGCAGGGTTACACACGCATTCAGGCCAGTCACGAGAATCAGGTACATGTGGTGCAGGATCGTCTGCGCCTGCGCAGTGACAATCTGGGTCGCCTGGCCGAAGCTGTAGAAACCGCATTGCATCATGGCAGCGGGCATGTGCTGGTTTACGCCGAACCCGAGCAGCCTGAGCAACAGATCAAAGCGTTCTCCAGCCACCTGCACTGTCCGGACTGTGAGCGCGAATTCAGCGATGCAGGGCCTGGTGCGTTTTCATTCAACTCACCAATAGGTGCCTGTGAGACCTGCCGCGGGTTTGGCCGCATCATTGACGTGGATTTTGACCTGGTCATCCCTGATCACAACAAAACGCTGCGTGAAGGCGCTATCAAAATCTGGCAGAGCAAGAGCTTTCTGGAGTGCCAGTTTGACCTGGAGAAACTCGCCCGCAAGCGCGGCATTCCACTGGACACCCCCTGGCGGGAGATGACTGTTGCCGACCGGGAATGGGTACTGGAAGGCGAAGGTGACTGGGCCAAAGATGTCTGGTACGGCGTTCGGCGCTTTTTTGCCTGGCTGGAAAGTCGTGCCTACAAGATGCACGTGCGCGTGCTGCTGTCTCGTTACCGCGCCTACACCGAGTGTCACGCCTGTCACGGCGCGCGCCTGAAACCTGAGTCATTGTGGTGGCGGCTGCATCAGCAGCCCCAGGCGGCCGGAGAAACCGGCATTCCTGACAACAGTTATACCATCAATGAGCTGATGCAGTTTCCATTACAGGACTGTGCCGGTTTTTTTGAGAAACTGCGCCTGCCCGGCAAGCTGGATGCGGCCACCGAGCTACTGATCGGCGAGATCCGGTCCCGCCTCGGATATCTGCTCGATGTTGGACTGGGATACCTGACGCTTGATCGTCAGTCACGCACACTCAGCGGCGGCGAGGTACAACGCATCAACCTGACAACGGCGCTGGGCACATCGCTGGTCAATACCCTGTTTGTGCTGGATGAACCCAGCATCGGGCTGCACACTCGCGACATGCAGCGCATGGTCGGGATACTGCATCGCCTGCGTGACGCCGGCAACTCCCTGATCGTTGTTGAACACGACCCGCAGGTCATGCTGGCCGCCGACCTGATTATCGACATCGGCCCCGGACCGGGCAAGCGTGGCGGTGAAGTCCGCTTTATGGGTACACCGGCACAGTTGCTAAAACACAAAGAGTCACTGACTGCAAAGTACCTGCGCAGCGAGTTGTTGGTCGCCGAAGCAGCTGATGAGCGCCTGGACGCGGTTGCTGAGCCTGCTGCGGTGTACGATATTAAAAAACACCTCAGCACAGAGCCTGAAGGTTCAATCCTTCCTCGAATCTGTATTCGCGGCGCGCGTGAGAACAATCTCAAGGGCGTTGATGTTGATATTCCGCTGCAAGGACTGGTCTGCCTGACCGGCGTCAGCGGCTCTGGCAAGTCGACCCTGATGCGCGACATCCTGTACCGTGGTCTGTGTCGTGAATTTGGTATCGCCACCGAGGCACCGGGAGCACACGACAGCCTTAGTGGTTTTGAACACATCAGTAATATCGTGTTTGTCGATCAAAGCCCACTGGGTAAAACCACGCGTTCAATCCCGGCCACCTATGTCGGTGCGTTTGACGTTATTCGCAAACGTTTTGTTGATCAGCCTCTGGCGCGTGAGCGCGGATACAAACCCGGCATTTTCAGTTTTAACTCAGGCAACGGTCGCTGTCCGGTCTGCGCTGGCAATGGTTTTGAACATGTGGAGATGCAGTTCCTCAGTGATGTCTACCTGCGCTGCAGCGAATGTAATGGCAAACGCTATCGCCGTGAAATTCTCGAGGTGACATTGCTGGACCCGAATGACAGTCGCCGTGCACTTTCCATTGCCGACGTGCTGGAATTGACAGTTGAAGAGGCGCTGGCGTTTTTTGACGGTGATACCGAGGTGCAGAACTGTCTGCAGCCACTACTTGATGTCGGACTGCACTACCTGCAACTGGGGCAGGCGGTACCAACACTGAGTGGTGGTGAATCACAGCGCCTGAAACTGGCCGGACATCTGGCCCAAGTTAGTCACAAAAAGCTTAGTCACAAAAAGCCTGGAAGCAAAAAGGCCGCAAAAAACAAGACATCAGAAAAAGGCATTCTGTTCCTGTTTGACGAACCCACCACCGGGCTGCATTTCCACGATATCCATGTGTTGCTGAAAGCATTTCGCAAACTGCTGGACGCCGGTCACTCGCTACTGATCATTGAGCACAATCTGGACGTAATCCGTGCAGCAGACTGGCTGATCGAGATTGGCCCGGAGGGTGGCGCTGAGGGTGGGCAGCTGATTGCAGCGGACACACCGAAACAGTTCATAGCCAGCGGCAAAGGCCATACTGCTCATGCGCTGAGAGACTACGAAGCCGAGTTAAAACGCAATCAGGGTGGTGGCAAAAAGCGAGGCACTGCCTTAAAAACCCTATCGAGCGCATCAAACACCAGTAAACGCGTCAAGCCAGTACAGGCGATCCAGATTCACCATGCCCGCGAACACAACCTGAAGAATATTGACGTCAGCCTGCCATGGAATCAATTCACGGTCATCACTGGCGTCAGCGGTAGTGGCAAGAGCACACTGGCGTTTGATCTTGTATTTGCCGAGGGCCAGCGCCGATATCTGGAATCGCTGAATGCCTACGCCAGGCAGTTTGTACAGCCAGCCAGCAAACCGGACGTGGATGCCATCCACGGCATCCCGCCTACTGTCGCCATTGAACAACGCACCAGCCGTGGCGGTCGCAAGAGTACCGTCGCCACACTGACCGAGATTTATCACTTTCTTCGACTGGTGTTTGTCAAACTGGGTACACAATATTGCCCGGATTGTGATGTACCCATTGAACCTCAGAGTCAGGACATGATTCTGTCACGACTGCAGTCCGAATGGCAGGGGCGTCAGGTCACTCTGCTGGCCCCGGTTGTGGTCGGCCGCAAGGGTTTATACAAGGAACTGGCTGCCTGGGCAGCCAACAAGGGTTACACCCATCTGCGCGCCGACGGCAAGATACTGCCCAGTAACGACTGGCCCGTACTGGATCGCTATAAGGAACACGACATCGAAGTCGTGATAGGCGACTGCGCTATCGACAAGAAAAATGAAGCTGAACTGAACCGGCTGATCGGTGAAGCGCTGGCCGTTGGCAATGGTCTGTTGAGCGTCACCGAGGTGACGACCGGGACAACTGGCAAAGCTCGCAAGAAGATCAAATCCGATGCCCTGTTTTCAACGCGACGTGCCTGCCCTGGCTGTGGCAGCAGCTTTGATGACCTGGATCCCCGACTGTTCTCGTTTAATTCCCGGCATGGCTGGTGCACATCCTGCTTTGGCACCGGCGAACAACTGGCCGATTTTAGTGAAGAGCTGACTGGTGAAGAAGAGAACTTCCTGGACAATGACGACAATACGCAACCCGCCAAAGTCTGCCGCAGCTGTAACGGCAGTCGTCTCAATCCGACTGCACTGGCGGTTCGTTTCCAGAACCAGAGTATTGCTGAACTGACACGGCTGTCCGTCGATGCGGCTGCCACTCACATTGGCAAAATCAAACTGGATACCAAACAGCTGGCCATCGCCCGCGACATACTGCCCGAGCTCAATGGTCGATTGCACTTTCTGCAGAAAGTCGGACTGGGGTATTTAAGCCTGGATCGTGCCGCGCCCACGCTCAGTGGCGGCGAGGCACAGCGAATCCGGCTGGCCTCCCAGCTGGGATCCAATCTGCAGGGCGTCTGTTACATTCTGGATGAGCCCACTATCGGTCTGCATGCTCGCGACAATGCCCTGCTTATCGCGACACTGCGGGAGCTGCAGCAACACGGCAATACCGTAATTGTTGTAGAGCACGATGACGCTACCATGGCCGAAGCGGACCACCTGATCGATGTGGGCCCAGGCGCTGGTGTCAATGGCGGTGAAATTGTGGCAACCGGCACGCTTGAGCAGCTCAAGAAGAACAAAAAGTCGCTGACCGGGCAGTTTCTGGCCAATCCCATGCGCCACCCACTGCCTGATCTGCGCGATGATACGCTGCGTCAGCAGCAGGAAAAAGAAACCCTGCAGATACGCGGCGCCAGTCAGAATAACCTGCGGAACGTCGACATCGATATCCCACTGCGACAACTGGTGGTGGTCAGTGGCGTCAGTGGTGGTGGCAAGAGCACGCTGATTCGTGGTGTTCTGTATGACAACCTGCGTGATCTGGTAATTGCCAACAACAAACGCGGCAAGACCAAAGGCAGTAAACGCAAGAGCAACTGGCAGGGCTGCGAATCCATTGACGGCTGGCAGGGTATCAACAGCGTGCTGCAGGTGGATCAGACGCCGATTGGCAAGACACCGCGCTCTTGCCCTGCAAGTTATATCGGCATCTGGGACACCATCCGCAAACTGTTCGCCGACACAGTCGATGCCAGACTGCGCGGCTACCTGCCCGGCCGTTTCTCCTTCAACGTTTCCGGCGGGCGCTGCGAAACCTGCAGCGGCAATGGCATGCAGAAGATCGAGATGAATTTCCTGCCCGACGTACGCGTGGACTGCGAAGCCTGCGGTGGCTGGCGATTCAATGATGAAACCCTGTCGGTGCAATACAAGGGCAAACATATCGGCGAAGTACTGGCCATGAATGTTGACGAGGCCGTCGACTTTTTTGAGTCAGTACCATCCGTGCATCACCCTCTGAAGCTGCTACAGGATGTTGGCGTGGGCTATCTGACCCTGGGCCAACAGAGTCCGACACTCAGCGGCGGAGAGGCACAACGGATCAAGCTGGTCGCCGAGCTGGCCAAGGCCAAACCACATCTGAGCCTGCGCGGCAGCAAACCGCCGCACAAGCTTTATGTTCTGGACGAACCCACCGTCGGCCTGCACATGGCCGATGTCGAAAAGCTGTTGCGCGTGCTGCACCGCCTGGTTGACGCAGGCAATTCGGTAATTGTCATCGAGCACAACCTGGACATGATTGCCGAGGCCGACTGGGTCATTGACATGGGCCCGGAAGGCGGCGACAAAGGCGGCAAGGTGGTGGCGCAGGGCAAACCCGAGAAAGTGGCTCGCAGCAAGCGATCGCATACCGGCCGCTACCTGGCGGAAATGCCGCTTTAATCGCATTGACTGAGTCATTGGCGCAGCTGGGCAATACCGCCCCTGCGCCACCGTTGGAGCTTGCGCTAATTTCAGCATACACTGTCTGGACAGATGAGATTCGATTCCTGAACGGCGACCATTTTTTGATATGACACTCTGCTCAATGATTCGCTCTATAAAACATGCCACAGCAAAGCTGTCACTACTGAGCCTGCTGATCATACTTCCCTTGACATCGTATGCACAGCCAACCGAACTGCCTGGTCCGGTGCAAATCGTCGTCGATGGTCACCAGTTCCCCAGCGATGCCTATGCACTTCTGGTCCAGGAAATCGGCAGCGACACGCCGCTATTGTCTGTCAATGCAGAACTGCCGCTGAATCCGGCATCAACCATCAAGACACTGACAACGCTGGCGGCACTGGACATACTGGGACCCACTTACACCTGGCGCACGGAACTCTACGCGCTGGGTGCCATAACTGACGGCACGCTTGATGGCGACCTGCTGCTGCGTGGCAGTGGCGACCCCTTCCTGGTTGAAGAACATTTCCGCAGCATGCTGAAGACACTCAAACGCCGCGGCGTTCAACGTATCTCTGGCGACCTGCTGATAGATGCCTCACTCTATGATCCTTCTGTTTCACAGGAAGAGAGCCTGGATGCGCAATCCAACCGCGCCTATAACGTGCTGCCACATGCCGCCATCACCAACTTCCAGGCCGTGACGTTTTATTTTTATCCTGCCGCTAACGGCCGGGACGTGCGGATTGAGGCCGACCCGCCACTTCCCGGACTGAACATCGACAATCGCCTGCGTTTGCAGGCAGGTGCCTGTACCGGTTTTCAACGCGGCATCAGTTTCAGTGAGGATCGAAACAACCAGTCGGTGATATTCAGCGGCTCATTTCCGTCGCGATGCGATGAATATGCGATGACACGCGCGGTGATGGACGCGCCCGGTTACACCTACGAACTGTTCCGGCAGCTCTGGACCGAGCTGGGTGGCACACTGGCCGGCAGCTATCGACTGTCGGAACTCCCGGCAATCGAATCACCACCTGCGGCAGAGCCACTGGTGATCTGGCAGTCACCGCCGCTCGGGGATATCGTCACATCCATCAACAAGTACAGTAACAACATGATGACCCGGCAGTTACTGCTGACGCTCGGGCTTCATCACAGCGCTCCACCTGCCACAGTCGACAAAGGCATTGCTGCCGTCCACGCTTACCTGGATGAGTTGCAGATCGACCGTAGCACACTGAGCATTGCTAACGGCTCCGGACTCTCGCGCGACACAAGACTGTCAGCCAGACTGCTGGCGGACCTGATGTTGCATGCATGGCAGCAGCCCATCATGCCTGAGTTCATCGCCTCGCTCCCATTGGCGGGCCTGGATGGCACCATGCGGGACAGACTGGCCGATGAATCAGCCACCGGAAGAATCCACGTGAAGACCGGCTCCCTAAACGGCGTTGCCGGGGTCACCGGCTACGTGCTGGCCGCGTCGGGTAAACGTTATGTGGTGGCAGCTCTGGTTAATCACCCGGGCGCCGACCGGGGCACCGGCCAGGAACTCGGGGATGCTTTGTTGCGCTGGGCAGGCCAGCAGTAGTTGCAGCCTGCATCGGGAACTGAAACTCGAAAGACAGGTCAAACTCAGCTGTTTCCCCGCATTCGGCCAGTCTTATGGAAGATCGCCAACTCCCCACGCTGCAGCTCCCCGACATCGGGTCGAGTGGCGATCAGGATTGGGAGTTAGATGAGCGCGACGACAGAACCTCTGCCGTCAGAGACCGTCGCTTTCTGGGCTTGCTGCTGATCAGTGTCTGTCTGCACGCAACGCTTATAGCTCTGTCACTGCGCTTCGGCCTGGGCCCATCATCGATTCCAGAGACAGAATCATCCAGCCGCATTCAGATCACGCTAGTGGCACCCGCGCCTCCCGCGCCTCAGCCTCAACAACAGGCCGCGATCGAGCCCGAAGCGAGCGCCCCGGAACCTGAGGAAATTGCCCCAGTGGAGCAGCCGACCGAACAAATTGCATCAGAGCCAACACCAGTAACACCAGCTGCGGAACCACCAGCGACGATTGAAGTTGTCGAATCCGTACCGAGCATCAGCGAGCCCGAGCTCTCAGATGCACCCAGACTGGTGGCACCCACCCTGCCGGACATTCGCCGCGCAGTGCAGCGCAGCGAAGCCATTCGACGCAACAACACCATCGACTGCGATACCCGGCAGCGCTTCAGCGAACTGATCGACTGTGGAGATGAAGATCCGAACTACGATTACGCCAGCGCCGAACAACACCCCGCCGCCCTGCTGTTTGCTATCCCGCTGCCGACCGAGCCTGTTGAAACCGGCGAGGAGTTCAGTGAGTCACAAGCACGCGTCCGGGACAACCTCAATGTCGTTGACAGCATACTCAGTTCAACCCGCACCCGCCGCGCCGTAATGGGTCAGTAACACACTATTCCGCCTCGCTGGATACACACTGGCGACTTTGCGCTTCCGGCATCACTTCCGAAGGGGGTAATGCTCCTCCTCAGGTTTTCGTCGCTCGCGTTACCCCCTCCGAAAGCACTGCCTCGATTGACCCGCAGTGCCGCGTCGGGATTACATTCATACTGGGATGCTCCGGAAGGTGGATATCAGATCGCGGCGCCGGACGCACTGAACTAGATCACAGCGCCAGATGCAGCAACACCGCCCAATCGAAGTGCCGGGAGTGGCGTAAAACGCGACGAAGTGTAAGTTTGACGCAGGCACCAAGGCTCGCAGGTGAGTGTATATAGAACAGCGGGAATAGGCACTGTGGTCAGATCGAGGTCTCGGGGATAGGGTGGCAAGGAGCGAGGAAAACCTGACGAGATACCATCTCTCCAAACCAGCCGCAACTGTCTTCAAACTACCATCTGCGGCTGGTATCTGCTCTGGTGCTTAAGCACACCATAGCAAATCTGTATT
>Ga0208316_1001762_pt1 | contig 12073 bp, 16 predicted proteins | sample MalvireepMed_231_FD_184240 | JGI IMG/M metagenome (GOLD analysis project Ga0208316, IMG submission 184240) | Marine viral communities from the Global Malaspina Expedition - Malaspina viral metaG DeepMed_231 (SPAdes) (version 2) | ecosystem: Environmental > Aquatic > Marine > Oceanic | place... | reverse complement strand
AGGTGTATTGACCCAATCAGTGCCTGACCAGACATCTCTATCAACCATTATTCCAGCATTAGGATCATATCCATAAATATCACTTAAACTACTTCCTGCACTTGCTCCGCCACCGCCTCCGCCGCCGCTACGAGTGAACGCACCAGTGTAGGGTATTCCAAAATTTTCAGTGACTTGTTCTTCAGTAGTAGATGTGGGTAATGTATAATCTAAACTGTATTGTTTTTGTGGAAGATACTCATATCCTGCTTGATAATTTGTAAGATCTTCACCTGTGTATGCCATTATCCTCGTCTCCCGTCGGGTTGTATGTCCAGTCTAAATGTTCCTAGTTTCCAGTCTTCTGCAGATGATGTGTTTGCTATCTTAAGCGCGATGGATCTGGCTCTTACGCGAGTGTCAACTTTATCACTGGCAGTCGTAATTGTAAAGCTCGTTGTAGTAGAACTATCGTTTGGAAAATTTCTAGTGATCAGGCTTACCTGCGTGTCTCCAGTTTGAGTAATAAAATCAGGTACAAATCTTCTTATCTTCATAATGTACTCTCCGTCTCCTCTAAGATCGGGGGTACCTATCATCTGTCCCTGGGCACTTCTCCTTTGGGTAATATCAAAATCACCTGAAAGAACATTTGAAGTTACTGCAGTGATAACTCCGCCTGTATCCACTTGATCGGTCCCTGTTTCCTGTTCATAGTAAATAGTAGTTCCGTCTGTGTTGCCGGTTACATCAAACGATGCATTATCGCTCGCGTCGTAGGCACAGGCATGGGGCTTATCAAACACGGCTGAATCAGCCCACGCAGTTCTACTCAAGGTACCGGTTGTCCAGATAGGCCGTTTAAACATTTTTGATTCTACATAATTATAAGTTACTACTCGATCCACTACGTCTGAGCCAGCGCTGCAATAGAACCATTGGATTTCTCCAAACAAGTTATTTAGTCCACAGTTAACCAGGTCTTTAGGTGTGGAATTTAAAGAGTCATAAACATAGTCTTCCACTAAACAAGGCATCGATCTTAATTGGCCATCGTACATAAAGAATCCATTCTCGGACATCCAGTAGGAAGTACCATCAACCTCAACGCATGCATTTTTTCCTAGAAGACCGCAGTTGGTTCCTGCCTGCTCAAAGGAGAAAGTAAACGGTTGGCCTACGAATCTCATTAAAAATAAAGAAGTATCGGTCCACACATAAATGGCGTCCCGACCTCTCTTCGCCCCCATAATTACTGAGCCAGCTGCTAGTCTTTGCGTACCTGCTGTATTATTGGCTGTAACGGAATAGGAATCAGTACCAGTAATCTCTTCTTGGTTGGACCATCGAATAAACATGTCGTCCTGGGTTGCTGCTGTTCCCACAGTTGTTTCCGTTCCAAAGAATACGAGGTGTCTGTCGGGTGTTGAAACTAGTACGTGACGAGATGCTGTTGGTGCATTAGCAATGATTGTAGCTCTTGTGCTGGTACCGCTAGTCGCGTCCCATTCAAAACATTTACCATTATAAATTAATGCAATTAATTTAGTTCCATAGTTGTCCAGAATCCATAGGCCTGGATCAATAGTAAAGTCTGCAGAAGAAGGGTCACCCCATGCGACGTAGTCTGTAATATTGGTGACAGTTGCGCCAGAACTATGAAGCGCTCTTGTTGTTCCGTTAACCGAACGCGATCCTCCGCTTAGAGTATTGGTTGCTGTGTCATTAGCAGTGAAACTAATGTCTTCTGTTCCAATTCTAATTTCACCTGTTGAAGGAAAAGCGGCCGAACTGGTTAGAACCACATCGGTGACTGCCGCATCATCAATAAGTGTTGTTGCTAGAGTAGTTGTTGCTGGACCTGCTGCAGTTCCAGACCATGTTCCTGTTCCCCAACCATAGCCCCCTAATTGTTGTGCGGGTCCTACTGAATAATAACACAAGGCCGAAGCTGAACCGCTGGCAGACAGAGGTGTCCCTGATTCTTGGGTATCCATTGTAATGGTAAAAGTGGTAGCAGTAGGTACAGACGCTACCATAAATTTTGTGTCTTCAAAACTACTATCAGTGAAAGTGGATCCTACTGCAGTGACTCCACTTACAGCATCAAACTTAACAATATCCCCATCATTTAAGCCAGTAGTTCCTGGCGATGTTACTGTGACAGTTGTTGAAGAACTTGTACTTGTAAAACTACAACCTGTTAATGTAGTTCTTATAGGGTGTATGTCGTAGTATATCCCCCCTGAATAAACGTATAGAATTCTGTTGGTTCCTAGAGCTGCATATTTAATACCAGCGTTATCATCCCAGTGATGAATTGCTCGTGTGGCTCCAGTTAGTTTATCGGCTCCCAGCTGTTGCCAACCCCCTATTTTTTCCGGGGTACCATATCTAAATCGGACGTTATCACCATCAAACCATTGCCCTTCAGCTCCAGTTTCTGTGACTTGTTTATTAAATCCTGGTACGAAATTTAGTTTTTGCAGCATATAAAAACCTGTTTATTATGACTTATAGCAGATATGAGAGGAATTCAATACGTTAAAAGCAGGAGACTTCTGTGGTGGAGTTGCCTCCTGCCAGATTATTTTATAAACTATTTTTTAGGAGGTGTAAAGCCTTTAGTCTCTAATTTAGCTTTATAAACAGGGATAGGAAAAATAACACTAATTAATGTTTCAATCATTTACCTTTTTTTACAGGGCCTTTAAACCAACCGGGAAGTCCCAAGAAGGGGCGACCATCGAACTTATTTTTCGCGGCGTCTTTCTTGTTAGCATCATTATAATGCAAGAAAACTTGTACACAATCTTTACCAGGAAAAGCTTCACGCCAATGCTCTAAATCACATCCAGAATAAATAAGCATGTCGCCTGCCTCTAGTTCTATTTTGATACCTGCTTGATCTATTTTTCCCGAAGGCTCTAAATAAAGAGGCCATGGATCCCCTCCTAAATTTAAAGTAGTAGATATCTCACAGGAGAATCTATCTTTATGTCGATGAAGAACATCCCCAGTCTTATAAATCCTGGCATAGGCATAAGTTTCATTTAGCTTATAGCCGGTTTCTTTTTCCATCATTGGTTTTAAATCTTCCAACAATGTTTCCATTGCTATATCTCCATAATGAGAATAGGTATTGGGAACTTGATCATCGTTCCATATTCCCCAATACTCTGTAAAGGGGGACATATATTCTTGATCAAATAAAAAGCGGGCCGCTCGTCTTCGCTTTAAAAAATAAGAACAGATAAACGAGGATAGTTCTTTGGATATTACTCCTCTTAATACTTTGTATTTAGTTTTTTGGAACGACATTTTTTCCTTTCTTTAATTTATGATCTATTAAAGTTTCAACAAAATCTGGACTACGTTTTCTAGGGTGTTGCCCTAGAGTTGCATGAATATGCGCAGCCCGAACGGGGTCTATGTCTTTTAGTTTAATAATATTAATTACTTTATTTTTTTTGGACATTTAATACTCCTTTAGGTATGGCCTGACAGTTCCAATGAATGAATCTAAAAGGCTCATAGCCCATATCTACCACATACAGATGCGGCATGTATGAAGGAAAGAAAATCATCCTTCCAGGTTTTACTTCATAATTAACTTGAGAACTGGCATAAGTTATTTTAGACATATCTTTTTGAGGTAAAAGATTCATCAGGTTTCCTGCTCTTGGGTCGTCAAATACTGGTCTTGATGTTTTTTCACTAGCTTTTAAAAAATAAAAACCAGACATATGACCATTCCAATGGGTATGTAGGGTATGATGTCCACCACCCTTTTTAGCAAATTCCTGCACCCACATTTCTGTGATAAATAATTGATGATTGTCCATACTAAAACCCATCTCTTCCAATAGATTATGGGCTGTAGCACCTATGTAATTAGTTAATTGGTTAAAGTTAGGATCTCCAACTAGAGGAGTTGAATGAAAAACATTACCCATGTCTCCTCTGTCGCCAAACTTTTTATTTCTTTTAGCTATATCTTTTTTTAAATTTTTCTTTGCTGCTTCAATATATTTATCCGAAGCCTTATTTAAATCCTTAACAAATTCAGGAGCATCGGCAAACCATATCGGACATTTAAAATAATCTTCTCTATTTAATTGGGTTGGAAATGTTTCAGCACTCCCGCAGGATATCTTATCTAATTCTTTTGGATTTGTTTTCATTTAAATGGCCATCCTAAATTCCATATAACTAAACTATATCTTACTCCTTTGGTTACTGTTTTTACCCTGTGCCATAAATCTCCTGGGAACACTATGATAGATCCTTTAGGCCTAATTTCTTTTATAACCCTGGTGCTGCGTTTTTTATCGGGGTCCGTGTCTCTAAAGTCTACTTCAAAGTCCCCGCCTTTATATTCTTTTCCATCACATAAAGACACAGTAACTGAAAGTTTTCTAATTTTTCCATGAGAGGGAGTATTGGGTTTATTATAAATTCCACCCCAGCCATCACAATGCCAATCATAATACTGGCCTTTATTATATTTTGTAAATTGGCAGGATTCGCTATAATCCCATTGAAAATTCCAGCCTGCACTAGCATTTGCTCGGTGAACATAAGGCTGAATTTCTTTATAGATCCAATGTTTATTTAACCAAACAACGTTTGAATCTCTTTTCTTTTTTAAATCTTTAATTTGATTTGAGTTTAATTTTTTTGGATCTTTATAGCTGCCAGTGACTGCCATTTGATCTTTAATGGAGGTTGCGTATTTTATAATTTCATCACAGATTCTACCGGGAACGACTGATTTAAAATACCAAAACTGATTATGTAGGTTCATATGTCTTTATGGGACATTCATATATTAAATAAATAGAAAAGTAAAGAGAATTAAGAAGCTGGAATTTCCTTTCAAGAAGTTATGCCTTCATCCCATTGACAAGTATCTATTTTATTTAGGCCATCTTCCTTCTGCTGCTGCTTGAAATTGTGATTGTATTGACCACACACCATTTGCTTTATCTAATTCTTTTACGACGACGATTCCTGATCCTCCATTACGTCCACTTGCAGGACTTGTTGAAACGCCTCCTGCTCCACCACCTGTGTTAGCGCATCCATTAGCCGAGTTTCCGACACCACCTCCACCAGGACCCGCAGTACCACCACTACCAATTTGAGAACCACCACCGCCCCCACCAGCGTAAGTAACATCTGAACCTGTTATTGTACTTGGCGAACCTGCTCCACCATTACCGCCTGGACCATTGGGTGAACCATTAGCACCAACTGCTGATGCACCACCACCGCCACCACCTGTATCTGAACAAGTAGGACTTGGAGATGGACTAGCAGTACCACCATTGTTTCCTTGACATGCTACACCATTTCCTCCAGCGTTACCTGATCTACCACCGCCGCCACCACCAGAACCGCCTGGACCACCAGCTACACCGTCGCCACCTCTACCCGAACCACCACCTCCACAAGATGTTGTTGTTAAGAATACTGAATCTGAACCTGTACTTCCTAGTCCTGGAGAACCCCCACAAGATGAACCAGAGCCACCGCCACCAACAGTCGCTGTGTAAGGTGTTGAAGCGCATACACTTATACATGAAAGAGCTCTAAATCCACCAGCACCGCCACCACCAGATCCTTGAGGTGCTCCTGATCCACCACCACCAGCTACAACTAAAATTTCAACAAGTCTAGTTCCTGCTCCTGTAGTGACTGCTCCTGTAGCTGTTTTAGTTGTGGTTACACCTTGACCGTAAGAAGTGTTATTAGTTACTCCGATTATGCCGCCGTTTGAAGGACTAGCCATATGAGTCTCCTTATGCGGACACCCAAGTTAACCCTGAAGCGTCCCAGTTATATGAATTATTGTCTTGGTCTGTTGCAGTCCATTTTTGTCCTGGTTCATCCCACTGAATTCTTTTATCTGTAGTATCAGTTGGATATGTAACTGGAGCTTGCCAGTCATCATTTTCGTCTAATGCCCATGAATCATATGGCTGTTGATTTAAAAATTTGTCTTTTGCAGTGTCATAAATAAAACCTTTACCGCAATATTGTTTTCTGAAATTATGATTGTAAGAAGTTTGTTTCCAAGTTCCACCTTTGAAAAAATTAATACACCATGTTTCACCATCAACATGCATGTCATTGGTTCCTAAAGGTCCCGCTGCTGTTGAAACATCGTTGCCAACAACGATTACTCTTTTAACCACTAAATGGGTATCGGATGTAAATCCTGTTGGATCTATTTTTGATTCTAATTCTGCGAAATGTGCCATATAACTCTTTTAATATATTTTCTATTTATTGTCAATTAGTCCAATTTCCATCTTTTACGAAATCATATACGGTATTCATATGCCAAACTCCTGGTGCTTCTTTTACACCATATGCGGCTTCTTTTACTACTACAATACCCGAACCACCAGCTTTTCCAGTACTGCACGCGCCAGGAGTTCTCATAGCACCTGCACCACCACCAGTGTTAACTACTCCTGCTCCATTAAAAGCTGGACCAGGAACTGGTGCTCCACCACCTCCGTCTCCACCACCACCTGGTCCACCTGGAACAGCTGTTCCTGGAATTCCTGAAGTACCTCCACCACCACCAGCAAATAATCCTGGTGCAGTAGGACCTGCGTCTGGAGCGTCAGCTGCATAAAAAGGTTGAGGTGCTGATCCAAATACTGGAGTTACATCAAAACCACATCCACCTGGAGTTCCACCGCCACCACCTGCGCCTTTTCCACCGCCACCACCACCAGCTCCACCAGAACAGGGTGAGGATTTTCCTGAATTACCTTGACATGCTGTTCCAACGGCTCCTGCGTTAGGTACCGGGGGAGCACATCCTGCTCCTCCACCACCTGAACCACCAGCGGCTGCTACGTTAGAATAAGCTCCACCTCTACCACCACCAACGGCTGCTGTTAAGCAGCCAAAAGTTGTATTAGTTCCACTTGTGTGAGAGTAAGCACATGAACCTATTCCGCCACCACCGATAGTTACTGTTGTTCCACTAGTTACTGTTTCACAAGTTAGCATCAACAAACCACCAGCTCCACCACCACCTGCGTGTTGAGAACTACTTCCACCACCACCTGCAAGAATCATAACAGTTGCACCTGTTCCTGGATAACCTGTTGATTTATTATATGTACCTGATGCTGGGAATGCTACATTGTTTGCAGCGACCGGTGAACATGTTACAGTGTTGATAGGTCCAATTATTCCGCCATTTCCAGCCATAATATAAACCTCCTATGCGTCTGTCAGTAATTCAAATGTGATTGTAAGATCTAAGTCGCCAGATGCACTTGCATTAGCTTGTAGGTTATCTCCTTCTCTTAAATAAATAGGAGTATCAGAAATTACTAAAGAAGCATCTGCTGGTACTGAAATTGTTTTTGCTAAATAAGTTGTTGCGTCTGCGCCAGTAACTGTTGTGTTTGTAAAAGTTTGTGCGGCTGTAACAATTGCTACATCAACATCTGCTGCGGCTGAACCATCAACATTTGCGACAACAATTCTATTAATTTTTAAAAGATAACCAGTATCAGGATCTATTAAATTAACCAGTCCACCTGTAGGTAGATTCCATCCTAATGTTCCAGCTGTGATTGCTGTTACGTTTACTATATTTGGGTTTGCCATAATTTAATTCCTTTTGTTTATTTATCCGAAAATCATTGCCATTGCAATAGCTTTTCCTGTTGATATTCCTGCTGCCGGAAGAGTAGCAAAACTCATAGCTCCTGATCCGTCTGTTTTTAAGTATTGATCTGCTGATCCATCCGCAGCTGGTAGTGTATAAGCTGGTTGAGCAGCGCGTGTGCCAGCGGATCCTCTAGTACTTACCATTCCTGAACTACGAATATCCGTTCCATCATGATAACAAAAAATATTACCATATTTAGGAATAAGTATTCCTGTTGCACCTGTGACTTTAAAAGTGATTGTATTTCCAGCAGCTCTAGTCGTGCTATCTATAACTAAAAATGGTTTTAAAATATCTGCTGTTCCACCAGGAGAAGACCCTGATCCTGCTTCATCAGCAATATCTAAAATTCTGTTTCCAGCAGTTGATCCAGTAAGTTGTATAATAAAAGCTCTACCATCATAGGTTCCAGTAGAGTTATCTGGGATCGTTAAAGTTCTATCAGCATCCATTGCGATAGTGATCCACCCAAACGTATCTCTAAGATAATTTAAATTTAGATTAGTATTAGTTCCCCATGTACCGGCGTTTTCGCCAGTAGTCATTAAATTGAAACCCAGTGAATTATAATTTGATGCCATAAATCTCCTTATCCTGCGTGATCTACATATGTATAGGAAGTATTTCCAGTTATGTCAACATCTTTATAACCTAATGGTGCGACTCCCCCTGAACCTAAAGTACTAGTAACTTCAAATCCTGAAACTCCAATTGCCATATCGGTAACAGTCGGAGTCCCTAGAGAACCAGTTATGGAATAACCACTTACTCCAATTTGCATATCATCTATGGCACCTAGACTTCCTAGAGAACCAGTTATTGCATAACCAGTTACAGGAATTAATGGATTTGAAGTAATTGATATTGTACCCAGGCTCATTGTAGCACTGTAGCCCGTTGGGAATGTAACCACTTCCTCAGTAATAGTACCTAAACTTCCTGTTATTGCGTATCCTGAAGCTCCAATTACCATATCAGGAATAGTTGTTAAACTTCCTAAAGAAAGGGTTCCTAATAAAGACTCAGAAAGTGTAAATATAAAATCGTAATTTATTTGTGGTGTTCCTAAAGAACCTGTTATTTCGAGACCTGTTAATGGCTCTCCAATTTCTATGTTTACTGTACTTTCTTCTCCCCAAGCATCATTGCCCCAAGTACTTCTACCCCAGCCTTCAAGACCAAGTGCGCCAGTCATTTCTAAACCAGTTAGAGGAACTGTATGAATATTTGTTCCCCACTCATTGTCGCCCCATGCATCCCGGCCCCAACCTTCCGTAGAACCTGCATAAGCAAGACTTCCTAAAGATGATGTGGCTAAAAGACTGGTTGTTATGGAGTATGTAACGGTTCCTTGATCACCCCAAGAGTTCTGTCCCCAGGTTGTGCCGACTGCGTTCCAGGTGTTCGCCATAAGGATTTACCCCCTACGACGTTATTCTTATAATAGCGTTGGATGAATCGTTAGCTGGGAATTGAATTGTGAAAGTTCCAGAAGAAACAGTTTTATCTCCACCAAAATCAATAGAACAAACAGCTGCATTAGCAGTTAATCCAGAAATCGAAGATGAATTATAAATTAAACATCCCCTTGCTGTGAAAGAAGCAGATGTCCATGAGACGTCTGAAAAATCTGTATAAGAAGTAACCGTGCTTTTAGCTACTCCAGTATTTGTTAGAGCTTCTCCAGCAGTAGTATAACCACCACCTGATGCAACTTCATTAGTTGCTGAATAAGCAGTTGTAGTAGTGTCAATTGTTGCTGAACTTGTGTAAAGAGCTATTTTAAATGCGCTACCAGCAGGTGTATCTCCTGAAGCATTGAAGCTGTGATAGCCCCCTAATAATTCTTCTTTAAAAGTATTTTGTAATACTGATGATATTGGCATAACTTGTATCTCCTATACTACGGGCTTGGTGATTTGATAGGGATTCGAACAGTACCATCTGTATAATCGTCTCTTCGTCTTCTACCAATTTGCACGCCCGCAAATTTTGCTACCTCTTGTTTATATTTATTCTCGTATAATGTCAACATGTCCATAGGGCCTTTTAAAAATCCATAAGCTTCTACTAATGTAGCATATAATAGCCCCTGTGGGAAGTACTGACTAATATAAGTTCCAGATGTTTTAGTCACTAAACTTTGAGGTACCATATCATAATATATTCTATGCATATAATTAGCATCTGGTGTAGGGGCTAAATATAACGCTCCTGAAGTAGTAGATGAAGTTCCTGTGGCTCCTCCAAACATGGCATAATATTTAGGAAAACCTGTCACATCTTGGGTTGTAGCTGTTGCAGCCAAATCACCCTCTGGGCCATATAATCGATTCACATATTCTGATAAATAAGTCTGATCTTTTTTAATAAGCCATGTCCCAGCACCTGTAGTAACCGTTGTACTATTAAAAACTTCTACCCCACGCACAAATACTGTACCTGTTAACCCTTTAGTTCCTAATCCAGGGACATTTATTGTATTATCATCAACAGCTAAATTTCCTTCACTCACAAATCTATTACTGTCACTAGGGACATCATAAAAAATTCTATATTCTGCATTTTCTATAAATCTGCTTAGAATAGCACCAGTTAAAACAGTACTACTTACTTCAGTATAACTTCTAACGTCAGCTTCTAATGCTGAGAGTGTATATCCAGCCATTATTTAATAGCCTCCTGACAATTGAAACAACTTTTTTTAAATCTGGTATGGTTGACACAATGTTGCGGTTTAAGTACTAATGGCTCTAAACCTAAGTCTGATCCTGTGCCTGCCAAGTCTCTAGTAGGTTCTTTAATCCTAGAATATCCTACACCACCAAAACATTTCTTCCATAAAAATTTTAAAAATTTAATCATTACGGTCTATCGTTTACGGGTCCGCCGAAAACGAAAAAGCCTCCTCCTGTTGCTGTACCTGTTGCAGCGTTAACTAATGTACAGGTAAAACTGTTACTATAAGTTTCAACACTATTAGCATCATTTGTAAATGATGTCTCAACGATAGTTATTATATATGATCCATAAATTTTTGCACCCGAAGAATGAGATTCTGCTGTCGTACTTATTGGAGTGGCTCCATAAGAAGGGGCCGCGGTTCCTCTAGTACAACCAGTTAAATCATTAGTGGATTTACCGGTATATTTAATAGTTTCATTTACAATAGCTCCTGTCGTGCTATCTACTTTTTCAATCACAATGTACCCGCTCGTAGGAAATTCTGATGCATCAGTTAAAGTAATTGTTGTGGCTGTAGAAGTAATGTCTCCGTTTAAAGTTGTATTCAATTCTAACGCAGCAATTGAAACTCCGCCAACAGGATCCTTAACCTGATAAAATCTTACAGCATCTCCAGTTTTTCTTTGATGTCTATTTTCATTAACCGTTAGGGTTGTAGTTCCAGCAGTTGAAAAAGGAACAGTGTCCAGCGGGGCTGGTGTTGGAAGAGCTACCCGCGCCGGTCTTGCATGTTGCAAAGCTTGCGGATCAGCACTTGTAGGTTTAGGTTGAAGTTGAGGCTGTTTAGGTTCAAATTCAGAAGTATGAACCCATGCTCCATTCCATTCTCTCACCATTTCGTTATACGGAAATGCGAGTCCAGATCTATCTGAAATCATTAATGCATATTTACCTTGAGAAAACGAAGTCATTATGTTCCTGGGTAATAAACTTTAGGTGCTATATAAGTACTAGTTGAAGCTCCATCTTCTGATAAAGCCCTAGCTAATTCATCTTCATATAACAGTTTCATTTCTTGTACTTTTTGTGGTGCCACTGGGTTTTTTTGGGATAAATAAAATGCAAGTCCTGAAACCATACACGGCACAAATCTATATGGAACATTTGTCACATTTGTATATGCGTCTCCAACATCTTGAATTCTTTTTACATAATAAAAATTAATATAATTACCATCTTGAGCTGCACCTGGAGTTAAATAGAAAGTCATAGTAACTTTATCTATAAATCTTTGGACCCAATATTGTGTAGGTAAACCTGTAGCAGTTTTATTAGAAAAAGCTTGGTATTGAGATCTATTAATCTGAGTCATTGGAGTATCAATCGTAGTAGATTTTACTCTATAATTTGCTTCTAATATATCATCCACTCCTCTTATAAACTGTAAAACAGCATCACTTGTACTATGAGTGGCTGCAGTTGTGCCATTAACACCTCTAACAGCTCCAGTTAAATTCAAAGAAGATATCCCTGAATAAGTCATTTCTTCAGAATTAATAATGATAGTTCCTGAAGTCGGCATTCCTGTAACAGAAGTAAGTGGAATATCTGTAACAGACGCATTAATTCCTGCTGTTAAAGTAGTGCTAATACCATCTGAAGTACCATCAGCAGCAGTACGATAAAAAGTATAAACAGTTTGAG
>Ga0208316_1001761_pt1 | contig 12080 bp, 12 predicted proteins | sample MalvireepMed_231_FD_184240 | JGI IMG/M metagenome (GOLD analysis project Ga0208316, IMG submission 184240) | Marine viral communities from the Global Malaspina Expedition - Malaspina viral metaG DeepMed_231 (SPAdes) (version 2) | ecosystem: Environmental > Aquatic > Marine > Oceanic | place... | reverse complement strand
ACCGGTTCGGCGCGCGGCGTGTGCTGATCCCGTCCCTGGCGATCCTGGCCGCCTGCATGCTGGCCCTGACCCAGGTCAGCCAGCTCTGGCACTTCATGGCGATCTATGTGGCCATGGGCACGGTGGCGGCCGGCTCCAACAGCGTGGCCTATATGCGGGTGCTGGCCACCTGGTTCGACAAGTCCCGCGGCCTGGCCATCGGCATCGCCGGCAGCGGCACCGGCCTCGGCTTCGCCTATGTGCCCCTGGTGGGCCAGGGCGCCATCTCGCAGTTCGGCTGGCAGGGCGGCTATGTGGCCCTGGGCCTGATCCTGCTGTGGGTCGCCCTTCCCATGGTGGTCCTTCTGCTGCGAGAGCAGCCGGGGGCGCCGGCCGGGCAGGGGGAGGCGTCTCCCGCCGCCGCCATCGGCGACAGCCTGAAACAGGCCATGGCCAAGCGCGACTTCTGGATGCTGATCGCCATCTTCGTGGTCCTGGCCTTCGTCCTCTATGGCCTGATCCCGCACATGGCGCCCCTGCTCGGCGACCGAGGCATGAGCCCGGAGGCGGCCGCAGGGGTCGCCTCGATCTTCGGCCTGGCCACCTTTGGGGGCCGGATCCTGATCGGCTTCCTGCTGGACAAGTTCGACGCCCGCCATATCGGCCTGGTGTTCTTCAGCCTCTCGGCCGCGGGCTTGGCCCTCCTGTGGGCGCCACTGCCGGCCTGGGCGATGATCTTCCCGGCTCTCCTGCTGGGGGGCAGCCTGGGGGCCGAGGTGGACATGCTGGCCTATCTGGCCAGCCGCTATTTCGGCCTGAAGTGCTTCGCCCAGATCTTCGGGGTGCTGTTCGGCGCGGTGATGATCGCCATGGGGCTCGGCCCCGTCGCCTTCGGCTTCGTCTTCGACCTGACCGGCTCGTACCAGGCCATGCTGGCCGTCGGCGCGGGGCTCTGCCTGGTGGCCTCCAGCCTCGTCCTGACCCTGCGCCCCTATCAGGAGCGCCGCCGCGGCGGCCCCGTCTCGGTGACCTAGAGTTCGGTGAGCTTGAGCTTTCCTTGCGCGGCTCTCCCCGGTCGTCGCAGCGGAAAAGGAAGGGCCCGCGCCATCCCCTGGCGCGGGCCCTTTGTCGTTCCAGTCGTGACGGCGGCGGTCAGGCCGCGGCGTAGTCGGCCCTATCGCCCTCGATCTGCACCCGGAAGCCGGAGCGCTCGTGTGGGAAATAGTCCCAGATCGCCAGGTGCTGGGTGCAGCGATTGTCCCAGAAGGCCACCGCATGGGGCGTCCAGCGGAAGCGCACCTGGAAGTAGGCGTTCTCCGCATGCTTGAAGAGGTACTGCAGGATGGCCTCGCTCTCGTCCTGCGGCACGTCGTTGATATGGCTGGTGAAGCCGCGGTTGACGAACAACAGCTTTCGCCCGGTGGCTGGGTGGGTGCGGATCACCGGATGGACGGCGACCGGGTACTTGCCGTCGGGGTCGAAGCGACCGAAGGCCAGCTTGCCGTCATGGGTGGCGGTCAGCTTTTCCAGATAGGCCTTCATCGGCGCCGACAGGGCGTCATAGGCCGCATACATGCTGGAAAAGGCCGTATCGCCGCCCATGGGGGGCAGGGTGTGCAGATAGAGCACGCTGCCCATGGGCGGGACCGGCAGGCAGGACATGTCGGTGTGCCACTCCTCGCCGGCCACATGCTTGGAGGTGGCGTCGGCGTGCAGCTTGCGCACCTCCGGATGGTCGGGCAGGCCCTTCAGAGCGTGGATCTGTAGCTCGCCGAAATACTGGCCGACCCGCTTGAGCGACTCAGGATCCAGGGGCTGGTCACGGAAGAAGATCACCTGATGGTCGTGGAGGGCCTGACGCACCTCGGCGACCTGGTCGTCGCTCAGGGGCTGGGTCAGGTCGACGCCGGAAAGCTCGGCGCCGATGGTGGGGGTAAGCGGCTGGGCCTGGAGGGTCCTGTACGACATTGAAATCCCATTGATCGAAACAAGGTGCGCGAGCGCTGCGCCATCTGAAGGGACCGGCGCCTCGGCTTCAAGGCATATTGTATACAGTATCCCGTATTCCTTGTCAGGCGCCCGCGGCGGGGGCGCCGTTGCGGCGGGCGCGTCTATGGCCTAGTCGAGGGAGGACTGACCTTTCGTCACCTAAGGGAATCCAGCGCCTTGCCGGGAAGTTCGCGAGCCGTCGCCCCGACCGAGCGCCTGCGCGACCAGGTCTATCGGCGCATGCGCGAAGAGCTGCAGTCGGGCCTGCTGGAGCCTGGCGCGCGGCTGGTGGAGCTGCAGCTGGCCAAGGCCTATGGGGTCTCCCGCACCCCGGTGCGCGAGGTTCTGCTGCAACTGGCCCGGGAAGGCCTGCTGACCCCGCAGGAGCGCGGCTACCTCGTGCCCGTCGACACCCAGAAGGACGTGGTCGACCGGCTGGAGGTCCGCCGGCTGCTGGACGCCCGCATCGCTCGCCATGCCGCGCTGGAGGCCACCGAGGCCGAGATCGCCGCCCTGCGCAAGACCCTGGAGCGTCAGCGGGCCGCCCACGAGGCTGGCCGCGCCCGGGTCTTTGTCGAGCGCAACACCGAGTTTCGCAGCGCCCTGCGCGAGGCCTGCCGCAACGCGCTGCTGCGGCGTTGCGCGGCCATGGTGGACGACGTTTTCCAGACCATGCGTGGGCGCCTGCACGAGACCGCCGCCAACCGCGAGCTGACCCTGCTCTGTGACGGCCGCATCCTGCAGGCCCTTGAGCAGCGCGACCCCGACGCCGCCGAGGCCGCCGTGGAAGCCTTCATCGACGCCCTCCTGGCCCACTTCGAAGCCGACCCGCCGCGGGTTTAGGGGGCGGGTGGCTGGACAGGCGTTCTTGAAACTTGTCCGATATCACCACAGGTCGGCAAGCCTTGGCAGGCGCTCTCCATGATTACGAGCAACCTCACGCCCTCGGGGCAGATGACCATCCCCCAGGCCGCTCGTGCAGCGTTTTGAGACGGGGGCGGAGATGAGCCAACAACGACACTGCTGGGGTGTGGGGTTGGCGAGAACCGGGAACACGTCCTTCTGCGCCAGTCTAGAGCTACTGGGATATGGTCCGGTTCGACAGGATCCGACCTTTGAAACGCTTCGCGATCTGCAAGGCGGGTCCGGCAACACGGTGGTGCTCCATTTCAAATACCTGGACTATATTTTTCCGGGCTCGAAGTTTGTACTGACCACGCGAACGGTCGAGAGCTGGCTTGCGTCAATGGAGCGGTCCCACCTTCACAATCCTCGCCGCATCCAAGGGCAGCACGACCGCATTGCCCGGCGGATGGCCATTTACGGGACCGTCGGCTTCGACCGGCAGACGCTGGCCGATTCATTCTTCCGCCATCACAGCGAAGTCCGTCGATATTTCGCGCAACGGCCGAATGATCTGCTGGAACTGGATGTGGCCGGCGGGCAGGGCTGGGACCGGCTCTGCCCGTTTCTTGGCGTTCCGTCTCCAGGCGTGGCTTTCCCGGCTCTGAATCAAGGCGTATCCGCCTAGGTCAAGATGGGGCGTTCAGACGTGCCTGCTTCAAAGCAGCCGGGCCAGCCAGACCGAGCGCCCGCCGCAGTCCGGGTCTTCCGGCGTGAACTGGACCACCTCGAATCCGCGCTCCGCCAGGAGGGACTGGTATTCCGCCGGCGCGAGGCTGGCGTGATAGAGGGGCTCGCCCTCGAAGGCGCCGATCGCCTCCCCATGGGCCGGGCCGCTGGTGAACATCAGGGCGGCGCGCGGCGCACAGTGAAGCCTGAACACATCGAACATGCGCCGCTGATCGTCATGATCCAGGTGGAACAGGCTGTCCCAGGCGAGCACGCCGTCGAACCGCTCGGCCAGATCGGTGAGGCGCATGTCGCCCACATGCCAGGTGTGTTCGGGGAAGGCGGCCTCGCAGACCGCGATCAGCGCCGCCGACCCATCGACGCCGGTCACCGCGCAGCCGTGCGCGATCAGGTGGCGCGCCATGGGGCTGCCGGACCCGCAGCCGAGATCCAGGACGCGGCGACCCTCCGGCAGCAGCCTCAGAAACCGGTCGAGCCAGGCGCCTTCGATCAACCGATCGCCGCGGTTGCGCGTCCAGGCGGCGGCGTGGCGTTGGTAGAGGCCGATGACATCTCGTGCGTTGCTGTGCATGGCGTCAGTCTATCGACGCGCCTGGGGCGCGTTCATGACAGACGGGCCGCTCAGGCGGCCCGGAAGCGGCGACCGTAAGCCCGTCGTCCCTCAGCGTCTCAGCCCAGGAGGGCGCCCGCGGATCGGCAAGGCCGGCCAGGGCGAGATCGGCCAAGGCGATGCAAAGGCCGTCCACATCGATGTCTTCGGCGTTCGCCAGGGCGCAGATGCTGAAATCGTGGTCGGCGAAGCGCACCAGCTTCGACTGGTAGCCGAGGAAGTCGCCCCCATGACTGATGATCCGAACCCCCCGGTGCGCGCGCATGGATACGCCCCGGGCATAGACCAGTTGAGCGCCGTCATTCCGCCGTCCCTGCTGCATCATGGACGGAAGGAGCTCTGCGCCGAGGCTCGAGCGGCCAGACCAGAAGGTGTCCCATTTCGCCAGGTCTTCCACGGTGGTCAGCAGGCCGCCATCGCCAACGCCGTGGAAGCGCGTGGTGATCGGCGTGTAAAGGCCGGCTTGGCGAACGTGACCCAGGGCGCCGCCGAGGGGCGGGTCGGGACTATCCCTGAAGCGGCTGTTGGTCATGCCGAGCGGGGCAAACAGACGTCGGTCGGCGAAGTCGGCCAGGGTCTCCCCGCTTGCCCGCTCGACAGCCGCCGCCAGCAACCAGTAGCCGCAATTGGAATAGCTGTATTGCGCCCCTGGCGTGGCCAGAAGCGCAGGCTCCTGGCGGAGGATCTCGATCGTATCCCAAAGGCCCAGGCCCTCGCGCCAATCGCGGCCGGCCCTGGGCGCCGCCGCCAGCCCTGCCGCGCCGCCATGCGGAAGACCGCCAAGGTGATGCAGCAGATGTCGAAGGGTGATCGTCTCAAAGAGCTCAGGAAGCTCTGGAACAAGCCGGCGGATCGAGGTGTCGATCTCGATCAGGCCATCGACCTCGCAGGCGGTGACGCAGGCCGCGGTGAATTGCTTGGACACTGAGGCGACGTAGAAGACGGTGTTCGGCGCCAGGCGCTCCGCCCCCTCGCTGACGGTCGTCTGCCCCGCGCTGGTCCAAGACGTCGGTTCACCGTGAGAGAGGATTGCAGCGATCACGCCAGGGCCGCGCTCGCCCTTGCGCCACGGGCGAAGGTCGAAGTCTGAGGCGGCGAGGAGATTGCAGCCCGTCTCGGTCATCGCCGCCCCCACGCTGGAGGCCGCAGCTTAGGTGACGCACACCGGCCTGTAATCGGCCTATTTGAGTGCCGCTCCGGAAATGCCGCGCCCTCACGCCTCCCGGGCGCGGACCATGTCGAGGGCGACGTCGACGATCATGTCCTCCTGGCCGCCGACCATGCGGCGGCGGCCGAGTTCGATGAGGATGGCGCGGGTGTCGAGGCCATAGGTCTCGGCGGCCTTTTCGGCGTGACGCAGGAAGCTGGAATAGACCCCGGCATAGCCCAGGCTGAGGGTCTCGCGGTCCACGCGGACGGGGCGGTCCTGGATGGGGCGGACCAGGTCCTCGGCTGCATCCATCAGCTTGAAGAGGTCGCAGCCATGGTCCCAGCCATAGACATCGGCCGCGGCGATGAAGACCTCCAGCGGCGCATTGCCGGCCCCGGCCCCCATGCCGGCCAGGGAGGCGTCCACCCGGATGGCCCCGTTCTGGACCGCGGCGATGGAGTTGGCGACGCCCAGCGAGAGGTTGTGGTGGGCGTGGACGCCTCGCTCGGTCTCGGGGCGCAGCACGGCGTCATAGGCCTGCAGCCGCTCGGCCACGCCCTCCATGGTCAGGGCCCCGCCGGAATCGGTGACATAGACGCAGTGGGCGCCGTAGCTCTCCATCAGCAGGGCCTGCTGCGCCAGGGCGTCCGGCGGGCTCATATGGCTCATCATCAGGAAGCCGGAGACGTCCATGCCGAGGCTGCGGGCGGCCTCGATGTGCTGGCGCGAGACGTCGGCCTCGGTGCAGTGGGTGGCCACGCGCACCGAGCGGACCCCCAGCTCATAGGCGCGCTTCAGGTCATGCACGGTGCCGATGCCGGGCAGCAGCAGGGTGGTCAGGACGGCGTGCTGCAGCACTTCGCCGACGGCCTCGATCCAGGCCCAGTCGGTGCAGGCGCCGAAGCCGTAGTTGAAGGACGAGCCCGAGAGGCCATCCCCGTGGGAGACCTCGATGGCGTCGACGCGGGCCTCGTCCAGGGCGCGAGCGATGGCCCGGACCTGGTCCAGGCCATACTGATGGCGGATGGCGTGCATGCCGTCGCGCAGGGTGACGTCCTGGATGTAGAGCTTGCGGGCGGGGGCGCTCATGCGGAAACTCCTGCGCCGCGGCGTTCCACGATGCGCTCGGCGGTGCGCAGGGCCGCCGAGGTCATGATGTCCAGATTGCCCGCATAGGCCGGCAGGTAGTGGGCCGCGCCCTCCACCTCGAGGAAGACGCTGACCTTCAGCCCGGCGAAGGCCTCGTCCATCTCCGGGATTAGCAGGCGGGCATTGTCGGTGATGGGCTCGAACTGCACCGCCTGTTTCAGGCGATAGCCGGGCACATAGGTCTGCACCTCGGCGACCATCTCCAGGATCGAGGCCTCGATGGCGGCCGGGTCGCCGCCCCCGCAGAGGCAATAGACCGTGTCGCGCATGATCAGGGGCGGCTCGGCCGGATTAAGCACGATGATCGCCTTGCCCCGCCGCGCGCCGCCCACCTGCTCGATGGCCCGCGAGGTGGTCTCGGTGAACTCGTCGATATTGGCGCGCGTGCCAGGGCCGGCCGATTTTGAGGCGATGGAGGCGACGATCTCGCCATAGATCACCGGTGAGACGCGGTTGACGGCCGCCACGATGGGGATGGTCGCCTGGCCGCCGCAGGTGACCATGTTGAGGTTCGGCTGGTCGAGATTGGCCTCGCCGTTCACCGGCGGGATCACATAGGGGCCGATGGCCGCCGGCGTCAGGTCGATCACCGTCTTGCCGTGGGCGCGCAGCACCTCGTCATGCAACCGGTGGGCGCCGGCCGAGGTGGCGTCGAAGACGATCTGGATGTCGCCGAATTCCGGCATGGCCACCAGGCCCTCGATGCCGCCGGCGGTGGTGGCCACCCCCATGCGCTGGGCCCGCTGCAGGCCATCGGACGCCGGATCGACGCCGACCATGGCGCCCACGGCCAGGGTCTTGGACAGCCGCATGATCTTGATCATCAGGTCCGACCCGATGTTGCCCGGGCCGATGATGGCCACCTTGACCGGCGAGGATGGGGACTCCACGGCGCTGCTCCTCAGGTTCGCAGGCGCCCGAAGCGCCCTCTATTCGGGTGGCAATCTTGTCATACAATATTATAAGTCAAGGGCGCGCAGCGGAGTTTGAGAATGGCGAGCGACAAACGCATTGGATTGATCGGCTTTGGCGCGATCGGCCAGGAAATCATCGCCGCGGCCGGGCGCCTGGACGAGGCCGACAGCATCTGCGCCGTGCTGGTGCGGCCCGGCCGCGAGGCCCCCGGCGCTCCTTGCGTCCATGATGTGGCGGGCCTGCTGGCGGCGTCCCCCGATGTGGTGCTGGAGTGCGCCGGCCACGGGGCTGTGCGCGAGTTCGGCGAGACGATTTTGGCGGCTGGGGTCGATCTGGTGGTCTCATCCGTGGGCGCCCTGACCGATGCCGATCTGGCGCGGCGCCTGCTGGCCGCCGAGCAGGCCGGGGGCGGGCGGCTGCTGATCCCGGCCGGCGCCGTGGCGGGCCTGGATGGCCTGGTCGCCGCCAGCCTGGCGGGCCTGAGCGCGGTGACCTATGACTCGCACAAGCCGCCCCATGCCTGGCGGGGCACCCCGGCCGAACAGGCCATCGATCTGGACGATCCGGCCGACGAACAGGTGTTCTTCGAGGGCTCGGCCCGTGAGGCTGCGGCGGCCTATCCCAAGAACGCCAATGTCTCGGTGGCCGTCTCCCTGGCGGGGCTGGGACTGGACCGCACCCGGGTGCGCTTGATCGCCTCGCGCAAGGTGAGCGACCCCCTGGGCGTGATCACCGCCGAGGGCGATTTCGGCCGCTTCCTGTTCGAAGTGTTCGCGGTGGCCGCGCCGGACAATCCCAAGACCTCGGCGCTCACCGCCCACAGCCTGCTGCAATGCGCCCGGCTGGGGATCGGCCTGCCGGCCGCGCGGCTGCAAGCAGGCTTGTTTCCTGCGCCCTGACCGGGCCAAGTTAACGATAGGATTGTCGGACACGGAATCGCAACGCGGCGAGCGACTGAGCCGCGTGACAAGGGGCTGACTTGGAATACGAAGACCTGAGGATTGTCGATACGCCGTCGCTGGTGCGCGACCACGCGATCTCGAAGCTCCGCAACGCCATCAGCTCTGGCCTCTATCCCCCCGGCGCGCGCCTGGTGGAGCGGGAACTGTGCGAGGCCCTGGGCGTCAGCCGGACCTCGGTGCGCGAGGCCCTGCGCCAGCTGCAGTCTGAAAACCTGGTCGAGGTCGGCCGGCGGCGCAGCATCAATGTGGCGGTGATCACCGCCCAGGACGCCGCCGACATCTACATGATCCGCGAAATGCTGGAGACCCAGGCCATCCGGCGCTTCGTCGCCCTGTCCGACGACGCCGAACGCAAGGCCCTGGCCGCGGTGCACAAGCGGCTGGTCAAGGCGCTGAGCAAGAACGACATGCCGCAGCTCTCGGCCATCGCCAGCGAGTTCTATGAGCGCGTCCTGATCGGGGCCAAGAGCCGGGTGATCTATGAGGTGGCCCGCCCCCTGCTGGCGCGGGTCAACTATCTGCGCATCCGCTCCATGGCCGAGCCGGGCCGCCTCGACGGGGGCTTGAAGGAATGGGACGCGATGATGGAGGCGGTGCAGGCCGGCGACGCCGATCGGGCCGCCGAGGCCATGGCCGTTCACCTGCGCAACGCCCGGGCGGCCATCGTCGCCCGGCTGGAGGCCGATGAAAAAACCGCCACTTCATCGAAACGGAAGGCTGCTTCCTAGGCGCCGGCTCCGACGGCCGTGACGGCCAACATCTAATATTGTCATACAAACTCTCGGTCGCTAGCGTCGCGCCTCTCAAGAGGAGTGCGTACATGGCGTCTGGGTCGAACGTGATCGTGGTGGGGGCCGGCCCCGTGGGGACCATCGCCGCCTACGCCCTGCGTCGCCGGGGCGTGCCGGTGGTCCTGGTGGAAGCCCTGCTGGCCCCGGAGATCGACTGCCGCGCCGCCTCCTGCCACCCGCCAACCATCGCCATGCTGGCCGAGCTGGACCTGCTGGAGGCTGGCCTGGAGCAGGGCCTGGTCTCGCCGGTCTTCCACTATATGGACCGCCCGACCGGCCAGCGGATCGCCCGCTTCGACATCCGCGAAATGCAGACCCCGCCCGAGCACCCCTATGTGCTGCAGTGGGAGCAGTACAAGATTTCCGCCACCATCCTGGAGCGCCTGGAGGCCGACCCTGACTGTCAGGTGATGATGGGCGCCCGCCTCACCGACATCATCCAGGACGCCGACAAGGTTCGCGCCGTGCTCGAAACCGCCGAGGGCGTGGTCGAGATCGAGGGCGACTATCTGGTCGGCTGCGACGGGGGCCGCAGCACGGTCCGCCGCCTGGCCGAGATCGAGTTCGAGGGCTTCACCTGGCCCGAGCGCTTCCTCAAGGTCGACACCCATTTCGACTTCATGTCCCTGCGGCCCGACCTCAGCAACCGCAACTACTTCTCCGATCCCGACGAGTGGATGAACCTGTTCAAGGCCCGCGGCCCGGACGGCGGCGGCCTGTGGCGGGCGGTCAGCCCGACCCTGCCCGAACAGACCGACGAGGAGCTCCTGTCGCCGGACGCCATCGAGGCCCGCCTGCAGAAGTTCTGCCCCAAGGACGGGCCCTACGAGATCGCCACGGTGGCCCTCTACCGGGTGCACCAGCGGGTGGCCGCGACCTTCAACAAGGGCCGGGTCCTGCTGGCCGGTGACGCGGCCCATGTGAACAACCCTGTGGGCGGCATGGGGATGAACGGCGGCATCCACGACGCGGTCAACCTGGCCGCCAAGCTGGACGAGATCCTCAATGGCGGAGCCGAGGCCATGCCCCTGCTGGACCGCTATTCCCGCCAGCGGCGCAAGGCCCAGACCGATTTCGTCCAGGCCCAGAGCATCCAGAACAAGAAGACCCTCGGCGAAAAAGATCCACAGGCCCGGGCCCAGGGCCTGGAGGCCATCCGCCAGGCTGGCCTCGACCCCGACCTGCATGACGCCTTCATCGGCCGCGCCTGTCTGATCGACAGCGTGAAGGTCGCCGACGCCGTCCTCTAGTCCATAAGGAACACCGCCCATGTCCGTCGCCCGCCACCCTCGGCCCCCCGAACTGGCCGACGCCTCCCTCGAAGACCTGATGGCCCGCTATGTGGCCAGGTTCGAAACCCGCACGCCCGACTGGAACGCCTTTTCCGACGCCAGCATCGAGGGCTATCGAAGGGCCCAGCACCGCTTCATCGGGGCCGGCGCCTCGGGCAAGCATGACGACGCCGGCGTGATCCCGGCCACCGGCTTCACCCTGTCGATCATGCTGGTGCCGCCGGGGCAGGGGAACGCCCCGCACACCCACGAGGTGGAGGAGGTGTTCTTCATCCTGCAGGGCCGCTGCGTGGTGTTCATCGAGGATGAGGACGGCCGCCGCCTGTCGCAGGAACTGGGCCCCTGGGAGATGATCTCGTGCCCGCCCGGCGTCATCCACGGCTACGTCAACGAAACCGAGGAGGACTGCTACCTGCAGGTGATGCTGGGGCGCGGGCGCCCGGAAACCGCGGGTTTTGCCGATGCAGGCCTGTTCGAGCGCCGGGACGCGCACCTGGGCGGGGCCTGACCCCGGCCGCTTGCGGCGCCATCGGCGGTATGGTCTGAGAAGGGCATGGAACCGACCGGCGCCAACCTACCCTCGATGAATCTCCGTCATATCGAGGTCTTCCACGCGGTCTATCGGGCGGGCTCGATCAGCGCCGCGGCCCGCGCCCTCTATGTGTCGCAGCCCTCGGTCAGCAAGGTGCTGAAGCACGCCGAGGGCCGGCTGGGCTTTCCCCTGTTCCGGCTGGTCAAGGGCCGCCTGACCCCGACTGAGGAGGCCCACGCCCTCTTTCGCGACGTGGACGAGATCTACACCAAGATCGAGTCGCTGAAGGAGACCACCCGCAACCTGCTGAAGGGCGGCTCGGCCCATATCGGCCTGGCGGTGCTGCCGTCTCTCGGCCTCGGGGTCGCGCCCCGGGCCGTCGCCCAGTTCCGCAAGAAGAACCCCGGCGTCACCTTCGGGCTGCAGACCCTGCATGACGAGGATGTGCTGCGCGCCCTCTATGAGCGCAAGGCCGACCTGGCCGTGGCCTATGACGCCCCGCGCCATCCCCGCCTGGCCCATACCCGGATCGGCACGGGCGAACTGGTGGTGCTCTACCGGCGCGAGTATCTGCCGGACGCGCCGCCCCGGGTCAGCCTGGACCGCTTCGCCGGCCACGAACTGATCAGCTTGACCGGAAGCGGCCCGGTGGGCGCCCTCTATGCCAGTGAGGTGGTGCAAGGAAAGCGCAGCGGCCCCGAAGGTATCGTGGTGCAGACCTATTATGTGGCTGCATCTCTGGTGCGGCACGGCGCAGGCGTGGCGATTGTCGATGAGTTCACCGCGCGGGAGAACCTCGGCCCTGATCTTGATTTCAGGCCTCTGGAGCATCCAGTAAGCTTCGGCGTCTATTGCATATACCTGGAAGATCGCCCGCTTTCCAAGATCGCCAAGGCTTTCGTGAACACGTTGAAGGCCGATATCCAGGACCAGCAGCAGGCGCATAACCCCGGGCTATAACACTCCTCTTTCTTTCGAGCTTCGCGCGCGCCCTGGTTGCGCGATGATTGCGCAACACCACTGCGCCGGCCCGAAGTGAGGCATTATGATCCCGCCGCCCTACCTGCTCTATCTTGGGGACTCCCAGAACGAGCTTTCCGTGAAGACCTCCCGCGGGG
>Ga0208316_1001751_pt1 | contig 12122 bp, 7 predicted proteins | sample MalvireepMed_231_FD_184240 | JGI IMG/M metagenome (GOLD analysis project Ga0208316, IMG submission 184240) | Marine viral communities from the Global Malaspina Expedition - Malaspina viral metaG DeepMed_231 (SPAdes) (version 2) | ecosystem: Environmental > Aquatic > Marine > Oceanic | place... | reverse complement strand
TATTTTTCCCGTCCAATTCGGTTGGTAGATTTCCATTATCAACTACTTGTTTAGTGGGGGCAGAATGGTGGGCAGCCCCCTCATTTTGGCTTAAAGAATCACTCTATTGATTCAGAGTATTGGCCTTCTTCGATGGCAAACGCAGCCGTATGCCGAAAAAGCCAACCAGGCGAAACTAACTAGCCACCCATTTGCTTACTTACCGTGGGCAGTTGGGACAATGGGACAACACTTGATATGCCAAGCTTTAAAGGGTGAATAAGAGGAAATTAAACAGCCCTAAGGGATGGCGTACTGCTTTGAAGTTTCCTACTCAAAACTCGATTTTGGTAAATCGTTTGGATTGAGTGTTGATATGTCGAGTGTATCGACACACAAGAAAGTCATGTCGAAAAAACAGAAAAAAATCGACACATGAAATTGATATGTCGATCTAATCGACATAAACTGACCCAATAGTTCATGTATGTCGATATAAACCGGAAATTTAAACATGATTTGGCAAGCAGAGCTGCCTTACAACCAATTACCCACATTACCGCCAAATCTACATTCCATAGAAACGAAGGCCGTTCTGAAAGCCTGTATTTCTGCACGCGCCGCTGTAGCAGAATTAAAAAAGACAGGAGAACTCATACCTAACCAAAGCATGCTAATTAACTTATTACCTTTGCTGGAAGCAAAAGACAGTTCAGAAATTGAAAATATTGTCACCACTACCGATAAGCTTTTTCAGTATGCGCTAGAAGACAAGGGCGCTGATCATGCAACAAAGGAAGCTTTACGCTACAGAACAGCGTTGTATCAAGGTTATATACAACTTGAAAGAAAGCCGCTTTGCACAGCGACAGCCATTGAAGTATGCAGTACGTTAAAGCACTCTGAAATGGATATTCGTAAAGTACCGGGGACTTTTATAGGCAACCAGACGACTGGAGAAATTATCTATACCCCGCCTGCGGGAGAGAACGTTATCCGCGACTTGTTAACTAACTGGGAGCGATTTCTTCATAATGACGATGATATAGATCCATTAATAAAGATGGCTGTTAGCCATTATCAATTTGAAGCTATACATCCATTTTATGATGGGAATGGTCGAACAGGACGTATTTTAAATGTTTTGTACCTTATTGAATGCGGTCTTTTAACGCTACCTATTTTGTATTTAAGCCGTTTCATCGTTCATAACAAACAAGACTATTATCGCCTATTGAACCAAGTGACCAAAGATCAGAATTGGGAAGATTGGCTGTTATTTATACTAAAAGGTGTCGAGCAAACTGCCATATGGACTAGTGATAAGATCACAGCGATTAGGGCACTTATGGAAAGTACAACCGATTACATAAAAGCACAGCTACCTAAAATATATAGCTATGAGCTCGTTCAGCTTATTTTTGAACAACCCTACTGCCGTATCAATAATTTAGTTGAACGTGACATTGCAAAACGCCAAACTGCTTCAACGTATTTAAAGCAGTTAGCGGGTATTGGTGTGCTGCAAGAAATGAATTCCGGTAAGGAAAAATTATTTGTACACCCGCGATTGATGACGTTAATGACAAAAGATAGTAATAAATAGCTTCCAAAAATACACTTCTTATAACTCACCTCAAATACTGCGCTAAAAACGCATTATGAGAGGGCAGTTTGGCAACATGGTTATCCACCTGCAGCTTTAGTCCTGCCATAAACTGTTTCAAAGATTGCTCGCTCATCTCATCGACCACACGGTGATACTGCTGTGGCTTCATACCTTGGCCCATCAATACTTGCGTCCAAGAATCGACGCGGAAGATATCTCCATCATCTAAAAATACACGGCCGCTCTGGGCGAATAGATCTAATTTGTGAGTGAGAGAAGCAGGGATCTCCATACGCTGACACTGTTGCCAAAAAGGGCTGTCTTCGCGCTGTGTAACCTTGTAATGCATAACAATGAAATCGAGTATAGCCGACATTTCGCTATCGAACTTATTGTTATATTCATCGACAGCGCTTTGCGTTATGCCATCAAAGGGGAATAAACGCATTAAGCGAATGAGACCTGTCATTATTAAATGAATACTTGTCGACTCTAATGGCTCGATAAAGCCACTGGATAACCCTAACGCTACGCAGTTTTTGTTCCATCCTCGCCTACGTTTGCCTGGAGTAAAGCGAATCACTCGGGGTTCATTGATGGGTGTGCTCGATACCTGTGACTTAAGGGTATCTATTGCTTCTTGATCACTCATAAATCGGCTGCAATACACCAAACCATTACCCATACGCTCTTGAAGCGGTATTTGCCAGCGCCAGCCTGCTTTATGCGCCACGCTTTTGGTGTAGGGCACCGGCGGCGAAGTTAATTCAGTTTGCATCGCCACAGCCCGGTCGCAGAATAAGTAGTGGCTCCAATCGTCGTAACCTGTGTGAAGGGCTTGTTCAATCAGTAAGCCTTTGAAGCCGGTGCAATCAATGAAGAAATCACCGCCGATACTTTCTCCATTAGTTAAATGAAGCGCCTGAATATTACCTGTGTTTGGGCAAACCGTTACCTTCTCGATATCACCTTCTCTATGCGTTACCCCCGCGTCACATGCTAATGACTTTAAAAAGCGCCCATAGGCAACAGCATCAAAATGGTAAGCAAAATTTAGTGGCATGGCGTCTGAAGTTGCAAACTTGTTTTGCTTCGCGGCAATTAATTCTGGGCAATAGTCACCAAAATCGCCGCCAAAGCCATAGTCTTGAGCTCTCAACCAAAAGTGGTGAAACTCACCTGCCCAACATTCTCTTCCCGTGATCCCAAAAGAGTGAATATAGCTATGGTTAACCTCTCGCCAGTTCTCAAACTCGATTCCTAGTTTAAAGGTGGCTTGTGTGGCGCGCATAAATGCTTTTTCATCTATTCCCAATAATTTATGAAAGGTTCTAATAGGCGGAATGGTGGCTTCGCCCACACCGACAATACCAATATCTTTCGACTCGACTAAGGTCACAGACACTGACTTTCCCAATAGACGAGATAGTGCTGTAGCCGCCATCCACCCGGCTGTACCGCCACCCGCTATAACCACGTTTTTAACCGGTGTTTGATTATTACTGCTATCTAAACCCAATGCGGTCATACTGTGTGTCCTTTTTATTCGGTGTGCCGTCTCTGTAACTTTCTACGTTGTTGTTTATATTGCCATTGTCTTTAGAAGCGTCGTTAGCGCTAGATGCTTTGTCAGTTTGGCCGCTAGGGCACTGACTATTCACTAAGTCTGACGTGGCGTAACGCTCGGCGAGACTTTTCAACAGCGCGTTATTTGAAGGTAAGGCCTGAAAATAAGACGGCTTGGTTTTCTGCAGTTTTTCGCGAATATTACTCGCTTTTTGCCTGTCTTCTTCACTCAAACGAAGTGAATTAGGTAAAGTTCTATACCCCATGCCGTACAGCACGTATTGATAGCTGGCTGAAGGAAATATTTCTTCGTTTTCAATTAAATCTAGCCGAGAAGGGCTTTGGTATTTCCACAGCGTAAGTAATTCACGTAGCGACTCTGGCACTGTGGCCATGTCCCGCTGCGCACGCCAATATGGCTCATCTCTATCACTTAACACATAATGTAATTTTAAGAAGTCGATCACGCGCCGCCAGCGATATCTGAAGCGTTGATTGTAGCGCTTACTTACTATGGTCATATGCTCTTGTGTTTGCGGAAATCCTTCGCAAAGCATCCTTAGGCCAAGCTCAACCATGGCAATAGCCGACGCTTCAAGTGGTTCAACGAAGCCCGATGACATCCCTAAACTTAAACAGTTTTTTACCCAAAAATGTTCACGGTGGCCAGGCTCAAACGCTAAAGTGCGAGGCGTCAGTGCTTCGGCCAGTGCTTTAGGATATCGCCGGCTAACATAGTTAATAAGCGTCTTATAAGCTTGCTCATCACTTGCTAATTGTGATGAATAAACTAAGCCAACACCGCGACGATGCTGTAATGCGATATCCCATGTCCAACCACACGGGTGTGCTGTTGCTAGCGTTGTACTTTCTATTGCACTATCGTTATCAGAATAGGGCACTTGAAGCGCCACGGCACGATTGTTTAGCATGATGTGTTCCACCGACACCCAAGGCACCTTGAAGTGCTTATCGATAAGCAGCCCATTGCTGCCAGAACAATCAATAAATAAGTCCCCTTCTGTAACGTGGCCGTTATCGCCTACAACACTTTTTATATACCCATTTTGATGAGAGTTAACCGACGCTATATGTCCAACGACATGCGTAACGTTTAACTTATTTATACAATGCTTTTTCAATAGCGTAGCGAGTGCCGTTGCGTCGAAGTGATAGCCATAATTAAGCACATGGGCATAATCGGGGGTAGTGGCTTGTTTGGGTGCTTTACCCGCTTCACACATAGCCGCTTGTATGGAAAAAGCATTTTCATAAGCTTCTGTTGGCGCAATCGCTTGCCAACAGGCATGAATATCTATTTCACGATAGCCTGCGGGTTCGGTAAAGGGGTGATAATATTTATGCTCGCCCTTTCGCCAATTCGCAAAACTCGAGCCTTGTTTATACGAACCATGACACACACTAAGGAATTCTAGTTCACTGATACCTATATCGAGAAGGGTGTCCTTCAAAGAGGGCCACGACCCTTCGCCAACGCCAATAGTGGGAATGGCTGGAGATTCAATAAGCGTAACCGAATTCTCGGCACTCAACTTGGCAGCAAGTACGCCAGCAGCAAGCCATCCTGCGGTACCGCCGCCTATAACAACGACGCGATTAATATTATTGTGGCTTTCATTATCACGCATAAGCAAAAAACCAAGTTTTTAAAAGGATAAACCTGTAAAGGCCGTGCAGGCTGACTATTTTTTCACCCAGCACTATGACAAAAAAACCCGCTAAAGTGCAACCCTGAGCACTTTAGCGGGTAAGCACACCCTAATCGTTAAAACGTATATCGGGCACTTAGCGCATAGCGCGCGCCAAATTCATCTAAATTCCAGAGCATTGCACTCGTTCTTCCGTGTCTTCGAATATTTTCTTCAGTAATGTTTATGCCTTCAAAGGCCACTGTAAGATCCTCAGTTACATCGTAAGAGATACTCAAATCAATTTGAGAGTAGTCTTCTGTGTAACCGGGCTCATTGATGTATTGTGAAGTGGTATCAAGAAACTTATCACGCCAGTTATAAGCGATTCGCGCTTGCAAGGCATCTTTTTCGTACATTAAGACAAGGTTGGCAGTATCACTTAAGCCTACCAGCGCAAATTGCGTGATAGAGGGGTTCGCCTCGTTGTCAAAGCCAATATCGCCTTTTACCGTAGTGTAGTTTGCTAGCACGCCAAAACCGCTATCGCCGAAGAAATGTTGAGCGGCAAACTCGAAACCGTATATGTTTGCAGCTTTATTGTTTACTGGCTTAGAATTGATGAAGGTAATGAGTGGGTCATCGCTATTTGGCAAAATATCGAACTGCTGTTCGAACTGCTCGTCAGTGAGTGAATCGTATTCGATGCCGTTTTCCATCGCGGCTACCATGTTAAACAATGATGTATCGTTAACCGGTATACCACGCGCCTCTAGCTCATCTCGCGCTGCTTGCGCTCGCGGCCCAGCGGTTACATCACGAAGGCCAAACACATTTTCTTCAACTTGCTCGTTTCCAATAAAGTTTTTCACGCGCTTGTCGTAAAAACCCACGGATACATAGCTTGTTTCATCAAAATAGTATTCAAAAGACAAATCAAGGTTGTCAGATTCGAGAGGAACCAATGCTGGGTTACCAGAACTTGCCGTTGCCGTAATGCTATCTGTTAATAGCGTCGGGCCACTTTGCGGTGAGACTGACGCAGCTGCACTTAAGTTATTATAAGTTGGCCTTGCGATAGTCTTGCTGTAAGAAAACCGTGCAATCATGTTTTCGACAACTTCAATATCGAAATCTAGTGCAGGGAGTACATGATCATAACTCGCTTCAATATCGACATCTTCCATATCACTGCCAAACCGCACATTGAAGTCATTATTACCTTCCCAGGCAATTCCGCTAGGTAAACTAATGTTAGCGATAGAGGTAACATCCGTGTTTTCATAGCGAACACCGGCAAGAAGATTGTATTCCATGCCGTTCATTTCACCTGACAAGTCCAGTTCGAAATAGACGGCAGTTATATCTTCCTCTATGGTCCGGTTAGTCGCAAACGGGTTATTAGCCACTAAGTCAAAGCCGTATTTTTGCGCTGCAAATGCGCCTATCTGTGCAACGCTGCCCGTAAAGCCCTGCGAGAACATACCGTCTGTATTGAAGTCGTCAAATTCATTGGCTAAATCAAGCGGAGTTAAGGAGCCAGAAGGTAATTCCCCAGGGTTCTCTATTCCCCAGTTTCCCATAGTATGACGTGTAAGTGATTGAAGAGATGTGCTTTCCATCGAACGAGACTCAATTCCAAAATTGATACTTCCCGTGTCCATGTGGTACGTACCGTCAAGACGAGCCTGTGTAATCTCAGTATCTTGAGATGAGAAGTTCATGTCTAAGATTGAGGTGCCAACGTCATCTTGATCCAGTACACCATTGCCATTTAGATTGTCGCGGGCAGCGTCATCGAAATCAACGAACATGATGGGGAATTCGCCTCTAAAATCGACACCTTGCCCTTTCACTACATTGGCACCTAAGCCTAGGTTGGTCCATGTCCCATAAGGTGCATCCGGTTTGCCTTCAGCCGATGAATTATGCACATCAAAAACGAGTGTAAAATCGTCATTGACGAAGTATTCTAAGTTTAAACCAATCGACTTGTTTTCGTTGACCTGATTAAGCTCTTGAAGCGCTAAGCCTAAGTCTCGTGGTAGCAAATCGCGACGTTCTTGCGTAATGAGAACCGGCGTTTTTACTGTTTCGTCATCGAAAGTTAGCTCAGTAAAATATCTGTCATCCATCCAAATTGATTGCTCAGCGCGGGCTTCGTACAAATCTTGTTTAGAGTACGTATAATCCAGCGTAGCCGTCATCTTTTCCGATGGCGCGAACTGGAAAGTAAGCTGGGCGTTTGTTCTTTCACGTTCCCTGTCTGCCATGTAATAACGAAGGTCAGAAGGTATAGCAAACAGTTGCCCCATTGCTGGTGCATTGTTTAATACTATAGGATCACCGCTGTCTGGGTTCGCAGGGTCAGGCGACTGTGGGACGGTTCCGTCAAATGGGTTAACTCGCCACTGATTAACAAACGCACCTTGGGCGGCGCTATCACGCTGCTGGAAGGAGCCGGTAAAGGTCACGCCAAATGTATTATCATCGTTTAGGTAGTTAATAAAACCTGATACTTCCGGCGTAACATCGTCTCCTACGCGATTGGTTGTATCGTGTAATGCTTTTGCACCTACGCTGGCCGTTATACCGTTATCAGCTGCATCGAACGGGCGCGCAGTGCGAACATTTACCGTGGCTCCTATACCGCCGGTAGCAATACTGGCTTTACCTGTTTTATACACTTCCACCGCGCGCACACTTTCTGAGGCTAAGTCCGAAAAGTCGAAAGCGCGAGAGTTGGCTGTCCCACCGCCCCCAGGTAGTGCAGAGCCAGGCATGGTTCTACCATTCAATGTTACCATGTTGAAATCGGGACCAAATCCACGCGCAGTAACTTGGCTACCTTCACCATTGTTTCTGCTAATTGAAATACCTGTAATACGCTGAAGAGACTCGGCTAAGTTTGTATCAGGAAACTTACCAATATCTTCAGCAGAGATCGCATCAACAACACCTGCCGAATCTCGCTTAATGCCCATCGATTCTTGAACACTACTTCGGATACCCGATACCTGAATAACTTCTATATCTTTTTCCGTTTCTTGCGCCGCAACGGGCGACATCATGCTACTGCTCAGTGCTGTACCTAAAATTATCGACAAGCTTGTCGCTAGTTTACTTTTATGTGGTGTTGTCTGTGTCACGATGGTTCTCTCTTTAACAGTGTTTTTATGTGTGTTGTTCAGATTGAGCGCTTTCAAGAAAGGGCTTTCTCAAAGAGAAGCAGACAGCTCGCACAAAAGAAAGCGCTTTCTGAACACTAATCCAACAGAAGCCCAATATCAACACATTTTTTACAAATAATTCACAGAAAGAGGCGGCGAATTATTTTAAAAGAGAGAGAGAAACAAAATAATCGATATAAAACAATAATTAAACTTATTAAGCGAGTGAATTACTTATAAAAAAAGCCTCTACTGGGAGTTACTTACCACATCAAATCATTAACTAAATAATGACAACAAAAAGAGAAAGCGCTTTCTCTTTGTTTTTTAATTGTGCTATAAACTCACCTAGAAAATTCGTTTGATATAACTTTAGAACATTCTGCCAATCTATTCGCGCAGTGAGAAAAAGGTGACTTAACAATGAACAGCATTTCGCTACCTTCTGATAGCCCCTTATTAAGAAAGTCCTTTCTTTATGGGACTGCAACATCAAGCTTTCAGATAGAAGGGGACGTTGATAATCGCCTTGAGAGTATTTGGGATAGGTTTTGTGAGCGGCCTTCAGCTATTGCAGATAGCTCTAATGGCGATGTCGCTTGCGATCATATCAATCGGTGGAAAGAAGATTTCGAGATTTTGCTAGACCTTAATGTTGACGCATACCGTTTTTCGATATCGTGGCCGCGTGTTATGACTAAAGAAGGGGAGCTAAACCCAAAAGGTATTGCTTTTTATCAAACGCTAATCAACGCGCTAAATGATAAAGGCATAAAGCCCTTTGTCACACTTTATCACTGGGACCTACCTCAACACCTTGAAGACAAGGGCGGATGGCTAAATAGGCAGACGGCTTTCGAATTTGAAAATTACGCAGATAAAGTTTCTAAGGCCTTAGGCGAAGACGTATATTCTTATGCAACATGCAACGAACCCTTTTGTAGCGCCTATTTAGGATATGAAATAGGCGTTCACGCACCAGGTAGAACAGGAAGGAAATACGGAAGAGCCGCAGCGCACCATATATTACTGGCGCATGGCCTAGGTATGAAGATGCTAAGAAGAAACGTACCTCGAAGTAAAGCTGGCATCGTTCTAAACTTCACCCCTTGCTACCCCGCAACAGATAAGGAGGAAGATATCCACGCCACCCGCATCGCTGATGAATATATTAATCAGTGGTACATGCAGCCGGTAATGGAAGGGCAATACCCAGAGGTTATCAAAGACTTATCTGAAGAAGACCGCCCACCTGTAGAAGCGGGGGACATGGATACTATCTGCCAACCTTTAGACTTTTTAGGCGTTAATTTTTATACACGACTGCGATATTCAGCCGCGACCGAACAAGATGCGCTGTATTACGAGCACCCCCATCAAGGGCCTGTAACCGACATTGGTTGGGAAATTTACCCAAGAGCACTATTTGATTTACTTACAACGCTAAATGATCGATACACTTTACCTCCTCTTTTTATCACGGAGAATGGCGCGGCTATGGCTGACGAAATGCTAAACGGTGAAGTTAACGATGTGGATCGCGTTGCTTACTATGACGCGCACCTTAAAATGATTCACAAGGCCGTATCAAACGGCGTTGAAGTAAGTGGTTACTTTGCTTGGAGCTTATTAGATAACTTCGAGTGGGCTGAAGGTTATGAAAAGCGTTTCGGGTTGGTGTATGTTGATTTTGAAACACAAAAGCGCACCCCTAAACTAAGTGCTGCAGCCTATAAAGCGTTATTGAAAAGTCGAAAATAGTATTAGAAAACGGTGAATACAGTAATGGACCATAAACTGACATTAAAAGAAAAAGTAGGTTATGGCATGGGTGATGCCGCTGCTAACTTAGTATGGCGCGGAGCACTTGCATATCTTGCCGTTTTTTATACAGACACCTTTGGCATTACCGCCGCAGCAGCGGCAATGCTATTTCTAGTCGTTCGTTTATCCGACGGAGTGACAGACATTATAATGGGTATGATTGCCGACAGAACGCAGACCAAAATGGGAAAATTCAGACCATGGATCCTTGGTTCTACGCCATTCCTTGGCCTTTTTATGGTGCTTTGTTTTACTACCCCTGACTTATCCTATACCGGAAAATTGGTTTACGCCTACATAACCTATATAGGACTGACGCTCGCGTATACAGTGAACAACGTGCCTTACTCGGCATTGATGGGTGTGATGACCAGTGACGACAGGGAGCGAACCAGCTTATCTGGATTTAGGTTTGCAGGGGCCTTCTTCGGGGGACTATTGGTCATGGGAGGATTACCCACATTGGTAGAAAGCTTAGGCCAAGGAAATAGTGCGCAAGGGTATCAGTACACCATATGGTTATTCGCCACGCTGCTCGTTATTCTAATGTGCATTACCGTGTTTACAACAAAAGAGCGTGTAACGTTAGAAGGAAGCTACACTTCACCGAGTAAAATCGAAGTACCACAAGGCGAACGCGCGCTATCCACTGAGCTTATAGACCTCTGTAAACAGCTACCACTTATTTTAATCCCCTTATTTTCCATAACGGCATTTTTCTATTATCGAGATTTCTTCACAGGGGCAACATTTGTCGCCGTGATGGTTTTTACTACTTTTGCTATAAGAAAGCTGATTCGCAGGCCCGAGGAGGAAAATAGTCGCTTGCAGCAAGATATTATTGACCTGCTGTCTAATAAGCCTTGGTTAATACTCCTTGGTATGGGGTTTTTAACCATGATGTTCAATGGCATCAAATACGGCGTTATTGCCTATTACTTTAAATACTATATGGGCAATGCACTATTGACTGGATACTTTTTTATTGCTTTGTTAGTGGTCTCTATTTTTGGAGCATTTGCGACATCTAAGCTAGCCGAGCTGTTCGGCCGTAAACGTTTATTTATCATTGCAATTGTGGCCAGCAGTCTATTGACTTGTGGGATCTATTTTATTCCCCAGGGCAATGTGACCAGTATCTTTATTCTAGGCTGCACAGCCGAATTCTTCGCAGCGATATTACCGACCCTGTTTTTTTCGATGTTGGGCGACTCGGCTGATTACAGTGAGTATAAAACGGGTAGAAGAGCAACAGGGCTGGTATACTCTGCTGGTTCTTTTGTACAGAAAACGGGCGGTGGCTTTGCAGGCGCGCTAGTTTTATTAGTGCTAGGGAGTTACGGCTATGACGGGATGGATATGAATACTATTAGTCAGACACTACCCGGAATGAAGTCATTGATGAGCTGGATACCCGCTTTATTTGGCTTCGCGGGTGCAGCGTTAATATGCTTGTACCCCTTAAATGATGAGAAGCAAAGACAAGTTACTCAAGCATTACTGACTCGACGTAGCACAGAACCGCCGATGTCGGCATAATACAAGAAAGATTACGCATTGATTTATAAACGAGGTTGAATACGTGCCTACCATTTACCAAGTTGCTGAACGCGCGGGCGTTTCATTATCTACCGTATCCCGTGTTTTAAATGGTAAAACGTCAGTAAATAAAGTGCTGAAAGAACGGGTGGAAAAAGCGGTAAAGGAACTGAATTACCGACCAAACTCAGTTGCTCGCTCATTGGCGAACAGTAGAACCGACAGCATAGGTGTACTTGTCCCCGAGCTTAATGCACCTTTTTTCGGCGACTTAATGCAAGCGGTTGAATCTACATTACGCGCACAAGATAAACACGTCATTATCACGGTAGGGCGCAATTGTTTAGAAACGGAAAAGGATGCCGTAGAATTCCTGATAAGCCGAAACTGCGATGCGCTTATCATGCACGCAGAAGCGCTGTCTGATGCGTACCTCTTAGAACTAAATCAATCCAAGCTTCCCGTTGCGCTAGTCAATCGCAAGGTAGATGGCCTCCCCGATGCCTGTACAACCTTAGATAACGAAAAAGGTGGCTACCTAGCAACACGACATTTACTAGAGTTAGGCCATAAGCACATTGCTTACATCTCTGGCCCTACCGACAAAGCAGATGCCTGTTTACGCTTAAAAGGGCATAAGCGTGCTCTAAGTGAGGCAGGGTTAACCGTTAACCCTCAGCTGATATTCAATGGCGATTATTCAGAGGATGACGGGAAGGTAGGGTTACTTGAGTTGATGGCACAAGATCAACACTTTTCCGCTTTAGTGTGCGCGAACGACTGGAT
>Ga0208316_1001747_pt1 | contig 12132 bp, 8 predicted proteins | sample MalvireepMed_231_FD_184240 | JGI IMG/M metagenome (GOLD analysis project Ga0208316, IMG submission 184240) | Marine viral communities from the Global Malaspina Expedition - Malaspina viral metaG DeepMed_231 (SPAdes) (version 2) | ecosystem: Environmental > Aquatic > Marine > Oceanic | place... | reverse complement strand
TACTCTAGCAGCTTGATGAAACCAAACAGTCTTTAAAAACGATTTTGGAAACCTTGCCAGACGAGGCGAATGAAACGGGATGGCAAGATGAACTTGAGAAAACCCAAGCAAGTTTGCAGCGTCTAGGGGCGGTTAACCTTGCGGCCGTTGAAGAATACGAAACCCAGTCTCAGCGCAAACAGCATTTAGATACACAGCATCAGGACTTAACAGACGCGCTAGAGACACTGCAAAGTGCCATAAGAAAAATTGACAAAGAAACGCGCACGCGATTCTCAAATACCTTCGAGCAAGTTAACGAAGATTTAAAAATGCTATTCCCTAAAGTCTTTGGGGGCGGTTCAGCGTACCTTGCACTTACCGACGATGATTTGTTAGAAACGGGGGTGACGATTATGGCTCGTCCTCCTGGCAAGAAAAATAGTACGATTCACCTCTTAAGCGGTGGAGAAAAAGCATTAACCGCTTTATCATTGGTGTTTGCTATTTTCAGATTGAATCCAGCACCATTTTGTTTGCTGGATGAAGTAGATGCACCATTGGATGATGCAAATGTAGGGCGCTTTTGTAATTTAGTGTCAGAAATGTCACAAACAGTGCAGTTTATTTATATCACCCACAATAAAATAGCGATGGAAATGGCCAGTCACCTTACCGGTGTTACCATGGCGGAACCTGGGGTTTCACGTATGGTAGCGGTAGATGTAGACGAGGCAGTAGCCTTCGCAGAAGCATAACAAAGGGCGAAAGAAATTAAATGGAAGATCAATTACGTCTATTTTTACTCCTTGGGGGCACGGTTGGGGGCACGGTTTTCATTATTGCCGTGTTAGCACATGGTATTTGGAAAATTCGTAAGAACAGCAAGCCTTCAGAAAAAGCGCGTGTTGAGCCACGCCAGTGGAGCGTCATGGACGATGACGTTGAAAATGAATTAAATAACGAACAAGAAGGCTTCGACGAGTTAGGGGTAGGCGCTGTAAGAGTGGTTAGTCATGCTAAAAGCGCTTCCGACGAGCCGGCTACGCCTCGTGACAAGCGCGCTATAGAAGAGACTGATAATGTGTTTGACACTAAGGAAGACGATATTGCTGCTGCTCACCATATAAACGCTAATAGTCAAGACAGTGAAGTAGACACCTCGGGCTTATCTAAAGCTAGTAGTAGTGATACCAATGAAGAGCTCGATGCGCCAGAAGCGCAACCAGAAGAGCCAAAGCTTTACGGTTCAGTGGTCACCAACCCGAAACCGCATATGTCAGGGCAAGCTCGCGCCAATGAGACGCCTGCACAGAGCGGGTCTAAAAAGGCTGGAGATAATGACTTCCCTGAACCACCGGGTTTTCTGCTTCGTGAAGGAGAGAGTGATGACGCTGCGGGTGAAGGGCATTCCGAGAATACACAGTCAGCGCACATACATGAAAGTAGTAGAACTGATTCGGCGCACTCTGGGGAAAGCGTGCATTCGGATAATGAACAAGCCGTTCCATCTGAAGCGCAAAACACTACTCGAGTAACGGCTGCCGATGAGCCGCCGCGTACAGAAACAAAACGCGCCGCGCAAAAATTCTACGTAGATCCCACGCTAGAAGAGGAAGAACACCAACCCCACGCTGAATCGAGTAGTCAGCGCGACGTTGCCGACTTTAGTTTAGACGCGCCGCAAGAGTCTTTTGCCTCAAACAACGAGCAAGAAGAAAGCGGACAGCCTAAGCGCTTTTCTCGTTCAAAGCGAAACAAACCAGGTATTAAAAAGCGAGAAGAGCCAAATTTTGGTGATGATCAAATGCGCATTGATTTTGACACCAGTGAGGCAAGTGCATCTGATTATGAACGTGAAAGCTTTAGCGCAGATCATGATGCAAGCCGTTCGCAAAATACTGAGCGATCAAGTGCTAAAGGCGAGGCGAATACACCTCAACCTGAACAGGAAGTGTTAGTGTTGAACGTAAGAACGCCAGAAGGTGAACCAATTTTAGGTGCCGCGCTACTGCCTATGTTGCTTACTCTTGGCTTCAAGTTTGGCGATCAGGATATATTCCATCGACACGTCAACTCTAACGGCAAAGGCCCGGTATTATTCAGCCTTGCTAACATGTTTAAGCCCGGTGTTTTTGATATCGACAACCTTGAGAATTTTGAAACACAAGGTATCTCACTGTTTATGATATTGCCCATAGAGGGTGACCCGCATCAAGTGTTTAACATGATGCACAATGCAGCGCGAAAACTGGCTGATGAATTCGGCGCTCAGGTTTTAGATGGGCGTAGAAGCGTATTAACCAAACAGGGCCTGCAGCAATATGTTGAGAAAATTCGCGAATTTGAACGCAAACGCATGATTGCGCGTAGCTAGCCACCATTAAGCAGCTAAACGCGTTTAGCCTTCTTTGGCTTTAATAGTTGGCAGCGTTGTTAAAAAGGACTTGGCTTATACCCAAGTCCTTTTCTGTTAATAAGCGAAGTTTGGACATGCTTATTAATGGGCATTTTGGCTGAGTACTTTAAAGCCACGTTCAGTATACAGTAACCATTGGTTTGTTGACCTTTGCTATACATTGTTAAACTTTTAATTATTTAAATGGCGTGACCACAATTCCATGTCTGACACTTTAGAACAAGCTCGAAAAAAAGTTGCCGAACTGCGCAACACCTTAAACGAATATAACTACCAGTATTATGTATTGGACGATCCCTCAATACCCGACGCGGTATACGATAGGGATATGCAGTCACTTATTGCGCTTGAAAAACAGTATCCTTCTTTACAAAGCCCTAATTCCCCAAGTCAAAAAGTGGGGGGGGAGGCATTATCGGCATTTGAGCAAGTCACCCACGACGTGCCTATGCTTTCGCTTGACAATGCTTTCGATGAGGAATCTCTTCTTGCTTTTGAAAAGCGTCTCAAAGATAGAATAAAAGACACATCAAGTTTGCATTTCAGCTGCGAGCCTAAGTTAGATGGCCTTGCCGTAAGTATCCTTTATGAGAACGGTGAACTTGTTCGTGCGGCCACACGAGGTGACGGTCAAGTCGGTGAGAATATTACGGCGAATGTACGCACTATTTCTAACGTGCCGTTAAGGTTGCGCGGAGACGCTCACCCCGATCGCGTAGAAGTTCGCGGTGAAGTATTCATGCCTCGCGAGGGCTTTGCTAAGTTAAACGAACATCAGAAAAACGCCGGTGGTAAGGTGTTTGCCAATCCACGGAATGCCGCAGCGGGAAGTTTACGTCAGCTTGATTCAAAAATAACCGCTAAACGCCCGTTGATGTTTTATGCATACTCGCTGGGCGTAGTACAACCTGATAACTTTACGCTACCTACCACCCATAGCGAACGCCTCTCACAATTAGGTAAATGGGGGCTGCCCTTGTGCCCCGATATTGATACAGCTGAAGGTGGGCGAGGCTGTCTCGATTACTATCATCATATATTAGAAAAGCGTGACAACTTACCTTACGACATAGACGGCGTTGTCTTTAAAGTTAACCGTATTGATTTACAGGCTGCGCTAGGGTTTGTAGCACGTGCGCCAAGGTGGGCAATTGCACAAAAGTTTCCTGCCCAAGAAGAAGTGACTAAACTGCTTGATGTAGAGTTTCAGGTTGGCCGTACCGGTGCAATTACCCCTGTCGCAAGGCTTGAGCCCGTTTTTGTAGGCGGTGTAACCGTGTCAAATGCGACCTTGCACAACCAAGATGAGATTACTCGTTTAGGCGTTAAGGTGGGTGACACTGTGGTTATCCGTCGTGCGGGTGATGTTATTCCGCAGGTGGTATCTGTGGTTGATACAAAACGTACAGGCAGCGAAACCGACATAGCTTTTCCCAGTCAGTGCCCTGTGTGCGGCTCACAAGTAGAAAAGCTTGAAGATGAGGCAGTTGCTCGTTGTACGGGGGGGTTAATCTGTGCAGCGCAGCGCAAACAAGCGCTGAAACATTTTGCTTCTCGAAAGGCATTTGATATTGACGGTTTAGGGGATAAATTGGTCGATCAGCTAGTTGATGCCGATTTAGTTCATAGCCCTGCTGACTTCTTTACTCTATCACTTGGTGATGTAGTTGGTTTAGAACGCATGGCTGAAAAATCAGCGAGTAAGTTGTTATCCTCTTTAGAGGCATCTAAACAAACTACCTTAGCGAAGTTTCTATACGCACTTGGTATTCGAGAAGTAGGGGAAGCGACAGCAGCTAATTTAGCGGCGCACTTTGAAACCCTCGATGCAATTCGCGACGCGTCGATAGAGGCGCTGGTTGAAGTACAGGATGTGGGCGAGATAGTAGCAACACATATATTTAACTTCTTTAATGAGTCACACAATACTGATGTGATTGATGCGTTGTTAAAAGAAGGCATTAACTGGCCTGCGATTGAAAAACCTGACGCGGATAACTTACCGCTTGAGGGTAAAACCTGTGTGATCACCGGAACGCTTAGCGAAATGGGCCGCTCGGATGCTAAAGCGCGCTTACAACTCTTAGGGGCTAAAGTGGCGGGTTCGGTAAGTAAAAATACCGATTTTCTGGTTGCTGGAGAAAAGGCAGGCTCTAAATTGACGAAGGCCCAAGAGTTAGACGTTGAGGTGTGGGATGAAGCCAAACTTATTGCTTTTCTCGCAGAAAATGAGAAATGACGTATCTTAGCTAGCACCAAGAACTAAAAAGCACCATGAATCAAAAAACGCCACTTCAAAAGTGGCGTTTTTATTTTTACGAATGACATTAAAGAAAAAGCACTCGGTTACATTTAAAAAAGTGCATTCCGCACGCTTGTAACATATCGCCTTTAGGCTTGTTGGTTACGCAACTGACGACGTCTCTCCCACGCTTTTTTGACTTGGAAGCGCCATACCCAATTTAGCGAAAAGTAACCCGCTAAGCCGAAGACCACTGAGCAAATACCACAGCCGACAAGAAACGCTGGGCCTATGGTGTTTATGCTTTCAACCACCCATTGCCAACTAAATTGAAATTCAAAATGCTCAGGTTTGGTCCCAAGTACAGTAGTGCCGACCTTGTACGCCCCATAGAATATAGGAGGAATGGTGAAAGGGTTTGTTACCCAAACGGTGGCCACTGACAAAGGTAAATTAGCCCGAAAGGGAATGGCTAAACCGGCAGATAACCACATTTGAAACGGCACAGGCCAAAAAGCGAAAAATAAGCCAATACCAAAAGCACCAGATGCTGAACGACGGTTTAAATGCCACAAATTTGGTTCGTGCAGAACGCTACCGAATATCTTTAAAGCTTTGTTTTGCTTAATACTTTGGTGGTCTGGCAAAAAACGTCGAATAAATTTCTTAGGCATAAATATCAATGCATCTCGAAAATAAAATCAAAAATGACAAAACGTGGGTTATTGCAACGTGCTTTGTGCACATGTCACGTTCACTAATTGTCAATTGCTACGTGATAACATGGTCAATCGTATCACAATTTGGTTAAGCTGTTTTTGCGCTGGCGCAATAAGTGCGGTTTTTTGGTACCGACTTCCCAGCGCAAACACCATGGCAGTGATGATTGCCATAAACGTTGTAGCAAGCACCATCCCTATGCTTTATCGACGTAAAAGTCGTGCGTGCCAAAACACTGCTTTCGAAGCACTGCTGTGTTGGATTATAAGTGGTCTGCTTACAGGTGTACTTTGGGTGGCGAGTGTAGGGCATTTTTACTACGCTTGGCAACTGCCCGAAGGGAAAATTCAACAAGATGTCACAATTTCAGGCCTAGTTGTGTCAGGAGGCTGTGTTTCTTCGAACACAGACGCGGTTCAAGCTCACTATCAATACTTTGTTACCATTGAATTACTTAACAATGAGCGCACCGCTGCGTTTTTAAATAGGGTTCCGTTTTCAGCGTTTTTTAGTCAATACACGAGTTTTAACGCGCGGCTCTCGCATACCGTATATTCAGGCGCGCAAAACCAAAAACCAAGCTACATCTACCCACAGGGAAGAGCGTCGATAAATCTGCGTTCGAATGACCAAGGTAACCGGCAGCACGATATAAAAACGGTTGCCGGTGAAAAGGGCAGGAATAACATTAAGGCGCTAAAAAAACCGGCTACCTGTTTGCACAATGGTGACAGGTTTACTGCGGTAGTTAAGCTTAAGCCCGCTTACGGCACGGCCAACCCGGTTGGGTTTAATAGGCAGCAACAATTCGCGAGTAAATTCATCCATGTTACCGGGTACATCAAATCATTAGATAATAAAAAAACACAGCATAGTCATAATGAGCGATTTGGTTTAGGGAAAACCCTCGTGGGTTTAGGCCTCGATTATCAAAGGTGGTGGTTTGCCTTATTACTTGGCAATAAAACCGAATTAACTGATACCGACTGGGAGCAATTACAACGCACAGGAACTGGGCACTTGTTTAGCATTTCTGGCATGCACTTATCGATTATTGCTGGTGTTTGTCTGCTGATCATTAACCCCATAGTGCTTACCCTAGCAATGGTCGCTAGCGCGTTAGGGAACATTCACGCAATCTTTAAATTGCGTGTTTTAAGCCTGTTTAGCCCGCCACAAAGGGCAGCCTTGCTAAACAATACAGGCAATGATAGCACGCGTATTGGGGGGCAAGTACTCATCGCACCGGTAAGGTTAATAGTATTATCCTGCACTGTCTTAGCGTGTTTGTTGTATGCAGGGTTAAGCGGTAACGCGCTTCCTGTGGTGCGGGCTTTCATATTACTAGCCTTAGGCTGCTTGTTATCTGTTTGCCAATTGGCATGGCGGCCGTTGAACATTGGTGTCGCTATGCTTGCCCTTAGTCTGTTGATATTTCCTTTATCCATGTTAAGCGCTAGCTTTTACCTTAGCGTTGGGGCAGTGGGGTGTATATGGTTTCTTATCACCGTTTTTGGGTTACAGCGTAATGCTTGGTATGTTGTTTTGATAAAACTTCAGCTGGCGCTTACCTTCATTATGATGCCGTTAACGCTCATTTGGTTCGGTAGCGCTAGCTTCATCGCCCTTGTCGCCAACTTAATTGCCCTTCCTTTTGTGACACTTATACTTCCCATAGGCCTCCTGTCGTTATTGGCGATTCACTTTTATGACAACACTGTTGTGGTGTTCTTAGGCTCGCTCATACTTAAACAAAGTGACTATTTGTTTGGCTACTTACTCGAATTTTTAGCCTATTTAAGCAAGTATGAACTCAGCCTTGTATATGCGCCTATAGAAAGTGGCACAGCGCTATGTTTTTTAACGGCTATTGTCGTGACTTTCTTGCCAACGTGGCGCTATAAAAACGTGTGCGCTGTGTTACTGTCGTTGCCTCTAATTGTTGAAGTCTGTTGGTGGGTATCGCCAAATGATAGTGCCTGGACGTTGCATGTACTCGACGCAGGGCAAGCCACCGCGCTAATGGTGACTAAAGGCAATAGAGCCATAATTATCGATTCAGGTGCGAAGTACAACGGTAAGGCCGTTACCGCCACACATGCTATGCTGCCTTTGCTAGATAAGCTTCACATACGTCATATTGACCATATTATTCATACACACAGTGATAATGACCACGCAGGAGGCGCAGATACTTTTAATACCCATCCTAACGCGCAACACGCTAAATGGTACTCACCTACGCGTGGCTGCGAGCGCGGCAAAACCTTTAACTGGCAGGGTTTGCACGTTGACTTTCTTTGGCCGCTTAAGGGAAATAAGAAAAATACGAACGCCACTTCTTGCGTAGTGAAAATAGCTAACTTTGCAGGAAGTGTGCTTATACCAGGGGATATTGAGAAAGAGAGCGAATATGCGTTGATAACGCGTGAACTAGAGAGTCAAACTAACGCATTGCACGCAGATGTGCTGGTTGCTCCGCACCACGGAAGTAAAACGTCTTCTACGAACGTTTTTATTGAACAGGTATCGCCTTCGGCTGTTATTTTTACGCAGGGGTATGAAAACCGCTGGCAGTTTCCGGCTCCAGTGGTGTTCGCACGTTACCAAGAAAACGGCGTAGCAACTTATCTAAGCAGTTTTCATGGATATATCAGCGCTACCTTTGAAGATAAAGGGGTTACAGTTAACACCCAGCGCGGTAATTACAAACGCCGTTGGTATTTAAAGGGCAGGTCGCCTCGTCATTTACCCTCGTTCCGTTAGCGTGTTCTAACGCAAACGTACGTTGAGCCGTAATTTTTGCAATGCCGCTCATCCTCAATTGAAACACTGACCAAAGAACAACATTGTGTTGGTTTTATCGTTAGCCTTTAAATAGCAAGCGAGTGACCACACATTAAGCACTTAGCTGGCAGACTAATCAATTTTGCCGCTATATTAGTGAATTAGAGAGAGAACGAGTACAATATCCGTAACGCGTTTTAGTTAACGTTTCAAACAGGTTAAAAAAACTACATGCAACAAGCCGACAACTCGGATTTTCAAATAAAGCGCTTTTTGAATTATCTCAAAGCGTACAAAGTCCCGTTCGTATTTGCCATTATCGGAATGATTGGTTATTCCGCTGTTGATACCTTTGTATTCGCTCAGCTCCAGCCAATGATTGATGAATCGCTAGGCAAGAACGATCACGATTACCTTCGTTTAGCTGCTTACGCCATTGTGCCGCTGTTTTTGCTTCGCGGTACGTTTAATTTTATGGGCAGTTACACGCTTAGCTGGATTGGTGCGCAGGTTGTCATGCGCATGCGACAACAGCTGTTCGACAAATATATTCATTTACCTGTGTCTTTTCACGACAATCATTCTGTGGGTGGGTTAATTAGTAAGGTTACTTACGATACCGAGCAGGTAGCTAATGCGTCGGGCAAAGCGTTGCTTACCCTTGTCCGAGAGGGCGCTCTTGTTATCGGTCTGCTTTGCGTAATGTTTTATTACTCATGGCAATTGTCGTTAATTTTTCTTTTAATTGGCCCTGTGGTTGCTGTTATTGTCTCTTTCGTTAGCAAGCGTTTTCGTGTTGTGAGCAAAAACATACAGCACTCTATGGGTAACCTTACCTCGTCGGTCGAGCAGGCGGTGAAAGGGCATAAGGTAGTGATCATGTTTGGCGGTCAGGAAATAGAGCAAAACCGTTTTAAACAGAAAAACAACCACAATCGACAGCAAACCATGAAGCTTTCCGTCACATCAATCCTAAGTGTCTCGTCTATTCAAGTTATTGCGTCGATAGCGCTGGCGGTAGTGTTATACATTGCCAGTACGCCGGGCATGCTCGAAAAATTAACCGCGGGTGTGTTTATCAATGTGGTGTTTTGTATGGTAATGCTGTTGAAACCATTAAAACAGCTCACCACCATTAACAATCAATTTCAAAAGGGCATGGCTGCCTGCGCCAGCATCTTCGAAATACTCGATGAAGCTGACGAAGAGGACAGTGGCCGCACAAAAATAGAGCGAGCAACTGGCAAGATAGAATTTGATGACGTTACCTTTTCATACCCCGGCAAGCATACGCCGGCACTATCTAATGTTAGCTTTACGGCAAACCCAGGACAATCGGTTGCACTGGTTGGGCGTTCAGGAAGCGGAAAATCAACAATTTCATCGCTGCTTACGCGTTTTTATGTGCCGCAAGAGGGGCAGATACGTTTAGACGACATGCCGCTTAACGACGTAGACTTAAAAGCATTGCGCGCTCAATTCGCCGTGGTATCGCAAAATGTCACGCTGTTTAACGATACCATTGCTAATAATATTGCGTACGGTGCACGCCAAAACGTGTCTCGCAAAGAAATTGAAAATGCGGCTAGAATGGCCCACGTAGAAGAGTTTCTTGCAAATTTACCGGATGGGTTAGACACGGTGATTGGTGAAAATGGTCTAATGCTTTCCGGCGGTCAGCGCCAGCGTATTGCCATTGCAAGGGCTATTTTGGCAGAAGCGCCCATACTTATTTTAGATGAAGCAACCTCGGCGCTAGACACCGAGTCGGAACGCTTAATTCAAGATGCCTTGGAAAAGCTACAAAAGCGTTGTACTAGTATTGTGGTGGCACACCGGCTTTCAACCATCGAGAATGCAGACTGTATTATGGTAGTTGAGCAGGGGCGTATTATTGAAAAAGGTAAGCATGATGAATTGCTTGAAAAAGGCGGTCATTATGCGCAGCTCCACGCACTTCAATTTGGTGAGACTAAGTGAGCCAACCACAAAGTAAAACCCTGCACGACAATTGGTATTTTGGCCATGGATTAGTATGGCTGCTCGCACCTTTTGCTCTGCTATTTTACTTTGTTTCGGCAATTCGACGTTTACTGTTTAAAGTGGGTGTGAAAAAAGTTTTCAAAGCCGAAGTACCCGTTATTGTAGTGGGTAATATTTCGGTGGGGGGAAACGGCAAGACACCCGTTGTGTTAGCTTTAGCCGATTATTACCAAAGTCACGGCATAAAAGTAGGCATTCTTAGTCGAGGTTATGGCGCTAAATCAGCGGTTTACCCCCGACGAGTAAACGGCGACGACAATGCCGCAGAGGTGGGGGATGAGCCTAGACTACTGGCTATTAGAAGCCAGTGTGATGTGGTTATTGACCCAAATCGCGCTCGCGGCGCCGCCTATTTAACTGAAGAATTACAATGTGAATTGATTATTTGCGACGACGGACTGCAGCACTATGCATTACATCGTGACATTGAGCTTGTTGTTATGGACGATAGGAAAGTAGGGAGCGGTTATTTGCTTCCTATGGGCCCTTTGCGAGAGGGGCAATGGCGTTTAAGCACCGTGGATGCGTTAATTCACAATAGCCGCTCCATGCCGACGTTTGACCATGCCGTCGCCCCGCAATTTTTAATGACACTGGTGCCTGGCGATTTTACATCGGTATCTAACCGAGTAAAAACTTGTACGGTTGAAGAAATAAGAAAACAGGTACCTTGTAGTGCGATTGCTGGAATTGGGTCTCCCCAACGCTTTTTTAATCAGCTAAGGGATATGCAAATAACGTTATCACATACGCAGCCTTTGGCCGATCATCACGCGATGACACCTTCTGATATTCCTCAAGGTACAGTCTTGATGACCGAAAAAGATGCAGTAAAGGCGGCGTCATTCGCTCATGAAGCATGTTGGTTTTTACCCGTCAGCGCTCATCTCGCCCCAGACTTTTTTAATTTAATAGACGTAAAACTTGCAAAAGCGGGTTTAACGTTTAACAAAACGGACAGGAATAATAACAATGGCATTTGATAAAAAGCTTTTAGAAGTCTTGGCTTGCCCCGTATGCAAGGGAAAGTTAGTACTAAACGAAGATATGACGCAATTGGTATGTCGGTTTGACCGCTTAGCATTTGATATTAAGGACGGCATACCTGTTCTTATTGAGAGTAAAGCAACCGCTTTATCTTTAGATGAAGTCGACGCTACACGTTAATTCAGTATTTGTCTTCAGCGTCAGTTAAAAGCTTTGATTAAGGGCTAGTAAGATATGTCATTCACCGTTGTTATTCCCGCACGTTTCGGTTCAAGCCGCTTTCCAGGTAAGCCATTAGCGCTTATTGATGGAAAGCCCATGATTCAGCACGTAGTAGAACGGGCTAAAGAGGCGGGCGCGGAAAACATAATAGTGGCAACAGACGATGAACGTATTCAAAACGTTGTCGAAGGGTTTGCCCAAGTATGCATGACGTCTGTGGATCACCAGTCGGGCACAGAGCGCATAGCAGAAGTTATTCAAACGCAGAATATCTCTGGGGATACCATTGTAGTGAACGTCCAAGGGGACGAGCCATTTATTCCCGCTGAAAATATAAAACAGGTTGCAACTAATTTAGCTAACGCGCCTCAATGTCAAATGGCCACGCTTTCCACTCCGATTGTGAGTGTCGCGGATGTATTCAACCCAAACATAGTGAAAGTGTTGGTGAATGAAAAAGGGGAGTCTATCTATTTTTCACGCTCGCCCATTCCATTTGAACGAGACTATATGATGGCGAACCCAAACAAAGCGAATACGGCCCTTTATAATCGTCATATTGGGATTTACGCGTATCGCGCCGACTATGTAAACCAGTACGTTAATTACGCGCCCAGTGCTTTAGAACAAATCGAGTCACTCGAGCAACTTCGGGCTATTTGGTACGGTGATAAAATTCATTGTGAGGTAGCCGTAGCGCCACCACCTGTTGGAATTGATACACCGGAAGATC
>Ga0208316_1001745_pt1 | contig 12135 bp, 7 predicted proteins | sample MalvireepMed_231_FD_184240 | JGI IMG/M metagenome (GOLD analysis project Ga0208316, IMG submission 184240) | Marine viral communities from the Global Malaspina Expedition - Malaspina viral metaG DeepMed_231 (SPAdes) (version 2) | ecosystem: Environmental > Aquatic > Marine > Oceanic | place... | reverse complement strand
CGGACGGTATTACCGCTGCACAGATCAATACGGAACATCAGATCACGGTCATTAATTCCAACAGCTATACCGTCACGACTGATGGATCGGCTTCTTCCGGTTCCACGGCGGGCGGCGGCTCTTCGGTCGTTGCGGAATACCAAATCAATACGGGTCTCGACACGGTCGTGGTCGGAACGGGCTTTGGTGCAGGGGCCTGGGACGGTCTTACGTCAACCTATTCCCAGACAACTCTTAATGATAGTGGGGGTATAAGCGATTCAGACACATCGTTCATATTAACGAGTGCCTCGGATTTCGAGACGGCTTCGACCACGACAGACGGAGCTATCACAGCTTCCAGTGCTTCCATAGCTGCGGCGGATTCCAGTTCTTTCCCGAGCAAGGGCACACTCCTGATCGACAGTGAGAAGATTCGCTACGGAACGAACGTCTCCAACATATTTGCTGACCTTACACGCGCCGATGACGGGACGACCGCGGCTTCGCATGCAGATGGGGCCACCGTTACCTTCGTTGGTCTGGTGCTCATTGACGACGAACTCCTTCAATATACCGGCAAATCCAGCAATACGATTAATGCGGGCGTTACCCGCGGCACACGGGGAACGACAGCGGCGGCACATGCGGATGCTTCCGTGGTAAAGGAAGCGAACGCCTTCGTCGGATGGGGGCAGTCTTCCGATACTGCCGCCGCGACGGGCTCCAACATACGTCTCTACACACAGGATAACTGGGGCGAAGACCTCATCTTCAACGTCTACGACGGGGCGCCTTATTATTGGGACCAGACGCTTGGCCTTAAATCTCGAGCCACTACGTTTGCCTCGCAGAGCGGGGCTTCCGGTGCGCCGACGATAACGCGGAGGATCATGGTATCCGGTGCTGATCGTCACGTTGTCTGTTTTGGCTGCAATCCGATAAACGAGACAAAACAGGACTTTTTGATGGTCCGCTGGTCGGATCAGGAAAATGCTGTCGACTGGACACCAACTGCGACGAATACGTCGGGTTCTCAACGAATATCCTCCGGTTCCGAGATCATATCGGCCCAGAGAACACGCCAGGAAATGCTTATCTGGACGGACAGTGCTCTTCATGCCATGCGCTTTACGGGTCCTCCGTTCACGTTCGGCATCTCCATGCTGGCAGACAACGTCTCGATCCTCGGTCCTAACGCCGTCACCACCGTGGGCGACAAGGTGTTCTGGATGGACCGTGAGAACTTCTACGTCTACACGGGCCGTGTGCAAGAGATTCCCTGCACCCTTTTGCGCTACGTGTTTGACGACATCAATCTCGATCAAAACTTCAAGTGTTTTGCGGCGTCCAACAGGATGTTTGACGAGGTGTTTTGGTTCTACCCCACTGCCGATAGCACGGAGATCGACCGCTACGTCAAGTTCAACTATACGGAAAACACTTGGGATCTGGGGACGCTCTCCAGAACGGCGTGGGTAGATTACGGCATCCACAACAATCCGCGGGGTTGTGGGTCCGTCAGCAGCGTGAACTACGTGTACCTCCATGAACTCGGGCAGAATGATGACGGCTCTGCCATGACCTCCTTTATCGAGTCGGCGGACTTCGATCTTGGTGACGGCGATCATTTCATGCATATGAGCCGCGTGATTCCAGATATATCCATAACGGATACGAGTGGGGATTCATCGGGGTCAGTCGATTACATCGTCAAAATGCGTAATTTTCCTGGCGACTCCTTGACAACGAATTCCACCAATTCCGTGACCGCGACAACGCAACAATCCTTCGTGAGAGCGAGAGCCCGACAGGCTGTGATGAGAATGCAGAGCGCCTCAACCGATTTGGCATGGACCTTGGGCGATCTGCGCCTTGATCTTCGTCCTGACGGGAGAAGATAGTGGTAAAGCTACTGGATCATAGCATGCCGATGGCGCCCGATGACTATGATGTAGACACTTTCGTCCGGATTCTCCGGGATATCGAAATGGCGCTCACGAAGACGGACTTGCCCGCAGTTGTCAGTGGCAAGGACGATACGAACGGTATTAGCTGGTTTATGGAATAATGGCCTCTGCATACAAGAACATAGCGAGTTTGGTGGGAGCGACGGGTGATGTGACCATCTACACCTGTCCAACGGCCACGGAAGCCATTGTCAAAAACATAAATTTGTATAATAGTCATACGGGTACGATAGTGGTGTACCCGAAGATTACCGACAGTTCCGCTTCTGTAACGATTACGTTAGAGAAAAATAGCATCGGGACTCTCGCAGATACGTCTCTCACTGGCCCTTTCGTACTCGAGGCCAGCGATACGCTCCTTTTAAATTGTGACACGGCATCGAAGATCTATGCCTTCGCGAGCGTTCTGGAGATATCCTGATGCAGCCATCCCCTAAATATAACGGCGATCCAACCGCCCAAGCTCTGGCTCATGGGCTAGCGACACTGGGCCGTTATGGCGACGACTATATGGTGCATGCGTCCGAAGGGGAGACCGTTATCCCCAGAGAGATTCTGGACGCGAATCCCCAGCTGAAACAGGATCTCTTCCGCCAAATGATCATGATGGGGATCCAGGACCCCAATCGTTACGTCGTTGGCAGTGCGCTCAATTCTCTGAACCCGATCACCGGACAGCCGGAATTCTTCTTCAAGAAGATATGGCGGGCCGCGAAGAAGATATTCAAGAAGGCCGCTCCCATTATCGCGCCGATTCTTGGCAATCTAATCGCACCGGGTATCGGCGGCCTCATCGCGTCGGCCCTGACCACCAAACTTATGGGAGGGTCGTGGGGCGATGCGCTGAAGGCTGGTGCGCTTAGTTGGGGCACCCAGGGTTTGATGGGTGGTATCGGTGGCCTTGGAGAAGGTGGGAGCGGGTTCTTTTCAGGAATGGGCGAGGGCCTGATGTCGCCAGTTAAGGCTGTTGGTGGTATTTTCCAGGGCGGCGCTGCGAGTCCATTCGCCCAAGGTATCTTGGGTCCCAAAGGCATCGGGGCACTTTATCCAAGCCTAGCTGGTACTAAATTCGCCGATCAGGGCGTTGGACTCCTCCCTCAATATCAAGGGAAAGAGGCTTTTACCGACGCTGGAATTGATTGGAAAACTGGTGCTGGTCTTCCTCAACCGGGTGATCCTAGTTTTATTGGTCCTTCTCTACCACCGATTGAACGACGGGCGGTTAGAACGATGCGAGAGGCTGCTGAGCTATGGGGTCGAGGAGTAGATGTTACGCGCGGGGAAGATGGCCTGATCAGGCAAACTGCCCCTAAACTTGTAACAGGTATGGGTACAGGTATGGGTACGAGTGTAAAACCACCAGAAGTACCCCTTCTTAAAAGCAAGGAACTTTGGGGTCCCCTTATATCTGGGGGAGGGTTGGGCGCTCTTGCGTATGTTCTGACTCCTGACGAAGAAGCAGCAGCAAAGAAAGTGGGTAGTTTAGCGGTTGGTCACCCCCACCGCGAGGCTTATGAAAAGTGGCAGAAAATGACAAACAAGGATGATCCGGCGGCGGTTGCTCTCAAAGACATTTGGTATGGTCGGGACAGATACTCGAAGGCAGAGCTACTAACCAAATGGGGAGCAACTGGCCGAGGCGCACCGCGAGGGATTGCAGCCGCTCGAGGCGGCGAGGTCGTTGGCCGCGGCACGGGGACCTCCGACAGCATTCCCGCCAGGCTTTCGGATGGCGAATTCGTCATGACGGCGGATGCCGTACGGAATGCGGGCAATGGTAACCGGGATCTTGGTGCGGCGAGAATGTACGACATGATGTCGCGATTCGAGAGGAGGGGATAATGCCCGAGGTAACAGAAACATCAACAACGGTTCGCCAAGCTCCGTATCTCGAGGATTTCCAGAAGCGCCTTCTTGAAGCCGCATTTGCTCGCGGGGAGACCCCAGTCAATATCCCGGGCATTCAAGTTGCTGGAATGACTCCTCTTCAGCAACAGGCCGCTACAGCCGGTGCCGGTATTGGCCAATATCAGGACTATCTGACACAGGGCGCGGCGACCATGGGGCAAGGTCTGCAAGCTCTTCAAACAGGGTATGCAGGCGTCCCGGGACTTTTTGCAGGGGCCGCACAAACAGCCGCGGGGTCCGCGGGTCAATATGACCCCACGTCGGCTCAAGCGTTCATGGACCCCTATCAACAAAACGTCACCCAAGATGCCGTTGCTGAAATGCGGCGTCAGGCCGATTTACAAAGGAACGCTTTAAGCGCACAGGCACAACGGACGGGTGCTTTCGGGGGCAGTCGGCAAGGTCTTTCGGAGGTAGAGCTTGATCGAAGCTTGGCGGACATTCAGAGCCGGCGTATCTTCGAAGATCTCTCCCGCAACTACGGCCAAGCCCAGAACGCCGCACAGACGGCATTCGAGAGTCAACAAAGGCGCCAGCAAGGCGTTGCACAGCTACTTGGACAGATTGGCGCGGGGCAGAGCCAAGCGGCGAGCCAATACGCTGGTGGAATCGGCACCTTTGGCACACAACAAGCCAACCTTGCCGGCATGGGCCAAGGACTGGTTGGCCAAGAGGCACAACTTCTTTCACAACTCGGCTCTGCCCAGCAGACCCAAACCCAACGCGAGCTTGACGCCGCGCGTCAGACGCAATTGCAACAGGCATATGAGCCGTTCCAGAGAATCAGCTACATGAGCGATATCTTCAAGCCGAACATTGGATCGGCTGGATCAACTCTCGGCATGCAGGTTGCCCCGTCAGCGAGTCCATGGTCCCAGGCGATTGGCGCAGGCATCGCCGGTCTCGGCATCAACCAAGGTCTCAAAAATCCATTCGGTACGATGATGCAAAACTGGCTTAAACCATCATGAGAACCTTAAACACGCGACCCATAAGATCGGTTCTAGCAGCCCGCAAGATGTTCGCTAACGGTGGCATGGTTGCGCCGGCAGCTTCCGGCATTCTTGCGTCCTCCCAGCCGCTGATGCAGGCCGCAGGCCAGCGAGAACAGTTCCCCCAGCCCATGGACCAGCAAGGGCAGTTCTCCCAGCCCATGGGCCAGCAAGGGCAGTCCTTTGTCGATAGCATAGTGCAAGACGCCGTCAACCCCCAGGGCGGCGGTACGCTGGCCATGGCGGAAGGTGGGGTGGCGACGTTCCGGGATGGTGGGCAGTATCTTATGGGCATGAAGCCCGTACAATTACAAGTCCCGATGGATGCTCCTGTAACTCGGGAGACATATGGATTGGCTCCCATACATGAGGGGCAGTCGTTCGGCCAGTCCGCTGGCTCAATAGATTATAGTAAAATTATGGTTCCAAGTATTACTCCCAGGATTGGGAGAAAAGGTCTTGAGATAGGGGCACCGCCAATAGAAATCTCAGCGGAGCAATTAAAGACCGAAAGTCCCCGCCAAAAATATGATCGAATGGCCCCCGCGACATTGTCCTCACCGTGGTCCGTGGAATTCTACGATTTTGATAAAGCAAACCCCAAATTTGAAGCGGCGAAAAGGGCGCAGGCCGCGAAAACGGGAAAAGCTTACTCACGGGCTGAAGTGGCAGGCGCGAAAGCTTGGGCCATGTTGCATGGTGGATTGGGGGTATTATCTTCGGGGGCTGCGGATGTTCTGAATACCGCTCATGATTGGTTCTTTGGACGAGGGAACCCCACCGAGAAAGAATTTATGCAGATAATGGTACTCGATGAATTTAAACAAAGAAGGCCCGACTTAGCGAAAGATATTGACGCTATGGGCAAGATTATTCTTGGCAATGCACCAGATATATCAGGTGCAAAATTAGAGGAAACGATAGCCAATGCGTTGAGTAATAAATATGAATTAGGTCATCAGATAGCAGCAGAGGACGTTGCTCTCGAGGACATTGACCGAGGCGTAACACCGCTGGACCAACGGCAGAGACAACAACTCACCGAGGCCGGGGTTCCGGACGACATGGTTGAAGATGTTCTCTTGTATATGAACCAGAATTGGGAAGCCAATCCGACAATCGAGGATGCTACCGCATTTGTCCGGGGCACTAGAGAAGAGGTTGTGGCAGAAGCTGCGCGGTCAGCTTCTGCTGAAGCAGCAAAAGAATTGGGGATGATCGCGGATTGGCCCGACCAACTTGGAACACAACCAGGTCAGAGAGAGTTTAGAGATTATGGTGGGACCCAAGATATAAGCGGCGCAGACTCGTTGCCCCCAGTGACGACGGAGGATCAAGCCTCACCTGAATGGATGGGTCTTAAACCTGAAGTTCCTGAAGGAACCCGATCAACGGTTGTCGTTGATGAAAAAGATCCTTTAGTCCCTGTTGAAAAGCCAATTAAACAAGACCCAATGACCGGTGACGCTCGAGTAGCCGAAGCGGCTCATGCACAACAGTTGATCAAGGACGCTGCCAACGCAGGGGATACAAAGAAGACAACAGAAGGGCTAGAAGCTTTTGTCCAGGAGTTTAAAGACGCGATTCCTGATTACGAGGGTAAGTCGGAATTTGAACAGGGCATGGACATCGTCAAGATGGGCATGGCCATTGCTGCCGGGGAGAGTCCCAACGCGATCACCAATATCTCCAAGGGTGTCATGGCGACCATTGACAACTTCACCAGCGATGAGAAGGAAAGAAGGGCGTACAAGCGTCAGGTAGATTTGTCCGCTGGCAAGTATGCGTTGACTAATGTTGCAAGATCTCGGGCTAATGACTTAGCTATTGCTAAAGAACGCCGTACTCCATTCACTGAAATATTTAAAGTTAAAAAAGGGGAATCATTCACTTATAACGGGAAAGTGTATGGTGCATTTGATACTGTTATTGCTCTAACAGGGGATGTCCAAGATGGTTCTTTCCCATTAAACAAGGTTGAAACACAAACATTTACCGTCGAAGCACTCAAAGCAGCCAACGCTAAAATTAAAGCAAACTTGGATATTATTAAAGACGCTACGAGAGATCCCGATAGATTTATGACTACAGCAGAAAAATATGGAGAGAATTCAAATAGAGTTCGTTCCAACATAATGATACAAGGACTGTTGAATGAGGCAGGGGCTTTAGTTGTCTCGGGCGAAGTCACAGGTATAATACCTTCTCTTAAAAATCTTGGCCAAATGTTGGCTAATGCGACGGGTGGTAGATGGGTTCCAGATTCATGGAAAAGTCTAAAACAAGCTCAGTATAAAGATAGAATAGGAAGGGCTATAACTGGAAATATTACATCTCTTCTCAATGAAGGGAACAGAACGGTATCTGATCCTGATCGCGAAAGGGCAGATGCAATTGGTGGCGCTTTTGCTGATTACTATCTAGCACCAACTTTCGCTAACCAATCGTTGCTTTTGGATAAAATTAGAGATTTTTCCAAAAACTTGAGTAGAGATAGTGATATTCGATTACGGAATATGGGTATGGCCGAAAAGGCTTGGGCATCAACTTATAGACCCGGGGATATAAGGAGAGAAAAAACTTACGCAGATATTTTACGTGAAAGCCGTAGTGGGCTAGAAATCTCAGCGGGCAAACAACTTTTATCTTGGAGAGATATAATTGATGTTAATGAGACAAGCGGACAGTTTAGTTATAAGAGGAACTGGCTTAAACAATGACTCAAATTTCTCTTCCTTCTGGACTCGTTATTGATTTTGAGGATGCCTCTCAGGAGGATATTGAGGAGTCTCTGGACATTATACGAAAAGAACAGCCTGAATTATTTCAAGAGAAACAAGTCTCAGAGCGAGAATATATTCAATCGTTAAATCTTGAACAAGCCATAGAGTATGGAAGCAAGACACCATCAAAGAAAGAACCCGAATTCATTCCCACCCATGAAGGGGAGGTGGAGTCCCTTGGCTTTCACTATTGGTATGGTCAAGCGGACGATGATCGTGAACGTGCCCTGCGATTGACGAGGCGCTTTGGCGAAGGAACCTTTAGCCAGGATGAAAACGGAAAGTTCTATCTGCTCCTCGATAAAATCGCTCCAGAGATAAAGGAAGAACTCAACCTTCGTGACACAGGAACCATGTATGTCAACAGGCCGGAAGGAGATTTCCTTGGTCTAATGGATCTTTCCGATGTCGCTGGGTTTGTGGGTGCTTATAAAGGTCCTTTAGTTGGGACAATGGCCGCGTCCTTTGCTCTCACCGGAGTGGGTCTGCCGCTAAGTATATTGGGCATGGGCCTCGGTGCAGGTGCGGGTAAAATGTATGATGAGTTCATTGATGAAAGATTCCAGAAACTTCAACTCCAAGACGATGATGAAATCTGGGGGCAAGTTGCTACAGAGGCGCTTTATGGGGCAGGTGGTGAACTCATTGTAGGGGGAGCACTTCGTTTAGGACGCCGATTGACCAAGGGACGAGGGAGACCTGATCCTGAACGCATCACGGCACTTATGCGGCAAGGGGTCCCAGAGAAAGCTGCGAGAGAGATCGCCACCCAACAGTCTAGGACACAAATACGGGGAGACATAAGAGCCGGTGCCCAACCCACTATGTATGAAGCTACGGGCAAGTCTATAGCGGGCAGACTGCAAGCTATTCACGAAGGAATTTTTCCTAACAAGGCGGTTGCTCGAGCCAATAGCGACTACGTGGGGAAACTATGGAGATCTTATCTCAATGGAGATCTAGCTGAACCTGCCTTCAAATCAGCAATGCAAGATAACGCTGAGATGGTGACACGCCTAATAAAGAACGCCATGAAAGATCCGGATGAAGCTGTACGTCTGGCTGATCAACAACTCCGCAAAACCATCCAAGGAGAAATGGATCTCCTGCTCGATACCTTTGTTGCTGGTAGCAGACAATCCAAGGACTGGCAAAGGGCCATGTCTCAAAATGTTCGTCTATGGCAGGCGGCGTCATCGGAAATGTACAAGAATGCCGAAGATTTGCTGGGCAAACATAAGGCTTTGTTCGACCGAAAGGTCATACAGGAAGAAGCTTTAGCAATTCTCGGAAGAGACTCTGCCGGAAACGAACTACGCGAAGGCAGTGCTGCCCTAGCAAATTTAAGCGGTCTCCAAGATGCCCCCTTGTTCCGATATATTCTCAGCAAAGAAGAGAACTTTTCTATCACGGAACTAAATGCTCTTCGCCATGTTCTCAATACCCAGGCCAAGCATCCCGATTTGGTGGGCACCACGACAGACAAACAAATTGAAATGCTTAAAAAGTCTATCGATGAAATGTTTGAGGATAAAGCTAAAGCTTTGGCGTTGCGAACAAGTAAGGGTATTGATGACCCACCTATTCCGGATCAACGAGAGGGTATTGAATTATTACACAAAGCCAACGCTCATTATTCCGAAGGAGCGGCTCTGTTTAAGTCAGGCTCTGCCAACATGATCAATAAAAATATCAATGATGGCTACATGGAGGATTTGGTCACTGTCGTAAGATTAATCGTCCAAGACCATCAGCCAAATCTTTTGAAACGACACCTTGATTCAGTTACGCCCACCGCTTCCCAAATTCGCAAGATAGAAAGTGTTTCTGTTGATCAATGGAGGGCTGCGGCAGCTGCGGCGCGTGAGAACAATGGAGCGGGTAACATACGACTTCTTAACGAGATTCTCGAAAGAAACGACATCCTCCCGAATGTGGTGCAACGACCCCCGCCTTTTATAAACGACCTTCCCCTCAATGATGTTTTTCGTAGAAGGCTCATGGGAGATGTGGCCGACACTCTTGATCAATATGCAGATGATGCTGTTGCGTTGGCGGATCCGGCTTTGCGGCGTGATGTCAACAGAGGCATGATTGCTAATGCATGGTTGAAGGACGCTTATGATACTTCGGTCAGAGGTCGTGTTTTCGAGCCTGGTCAGTTTGGACAGAAGTTCGATAGCCTTGGAAGAGAAGTACAGGATCTGTTGTTCGGGGCCAAGGAAGCAGTAAGGTTGAGGAATTCGTTAAAAGATTTTTATCTTGTTGGTAACAATGCAGATCAATTCAGCAGACAAGTCCTTGATGACGTGTTCAATCCTTCCATTCGAGCTACTGTCGAAGGTCTACAGAACGATCTCCAGATTGCTGGCCAACAAAGTAAGGATGCTTTGTTCAAGGCAATAAGGAGTGGCATGGTGGAGGATGCTGACGAACTCATCCTAGCCGCAATTAAAAATCCCAGGATGATTGATTCCTTGCGGCAAAGCGTCGGGGACGAGGTGTTTGAAGTTCCCGGAGGTATCAAGGATATGGCGATGCAGCGCATCATGCTTCAAGCCTTTCCGGAAGGTGTGACAGCAGACAATGTGGCTTCTGGGTCATTCGGCCTCGCCATGAAAACCACTATCAAAAAGATGAATGCCCAAGGTGGTTTGGGCAAAATCCTTGGCCAAGATGTTGTTGATGATCTTGTGAGTGTGGCCCGGACAGCCGAGAGAGTGGGAGATCTTTCCTTGAAGGGCAAAGGGGGTCTGGCACCGGCAGGTTATGCGGCAGGGTTTGGCATGGCGCTCATAGTTGAGCCTGTCACAGCACTCTCGAGCGCGGCGGGGATCATGTTGACTTCAAGACTTATGAGAAACAAAGCTTTCTTGAACTGGATGACCAAGCCGCAGATAAGGGCTCGGGATGCGCGACTCGGTGAACGTATTATAGCAGATGAAATACAGGAAGCTGCACGATTAGAAGGACGTGTGCTTACGCGCAGCCAAGCTCTGAAGCAGGCCAAAAATGAGATGGGGGACCTCAATCTTAGTATAATGCAGCTTAAAGAAGCTCTGTGGAGAGAGACTAGAGCAGCTGGGGTTTCGTTACCCGCGGCACGCGCTCAAGAAACCGTTGAGGAAACCGTCGAAGAAGTTATTGAACCGCGAGGGCCTCGGCTACCTACCGCTCGCCCCCCACAAGGTATTCAGGTTCCAGGCACCCAACCTCCACAAGTGATGAACCCACTCCGTCAGCTTGAAATAGATAAGATGATGGGGGTCCGGTAACCGTGCAACTCTCCGACCACTTCTCCTTGCGTGAGTTGACCAAGTCGCAGACCGCGGAGCGTCTGGGCATTGCCAATGAACCCGATGACGAGGCGGTCGAGAACCTCATCATACTCTGTGACATGATCCTCGAGCCGGTTCGCAGTCACTATGGTACGCCGTTCACTCCCAACAGCGGCTACCGGTGCCTGGAGCTTAATCGGGCCATCGGCTCGTCCGACAGGTCGCAGCACACGACCGGAGAGGCGGTCGATTTCGAGGTTCCCGGCGTTCCCAACAAGGATCTCGCTCTCTGGGTCAAGGACAACTGCACCTTCGACCAGCTGATCCTCGAGTTCTACAAGGACGACGATCCGGCCAGCGGCTGGGTCCATTGCAGTCACGTCATCGAGGGCGACAACCGTAATTCCGCACGGATCTTCGACGGTAAGACGTGGAGCGATCTATAGAATGCCCATACAAATACCCCAAATTACAGCTGACCCAGACCAGGATCCCTATGGTTGGGAGCAGCAGAAGCTAGCATGGTCACAGGCCATGGGGCAGGCTGACGCGGCAGCGGGAAGGCCATTATTTGAGTATATGGATGAAGGGCAACCCATTAGTTCATGGGCAGAGGCCAGATACAATGCCCAGGTGGCCGAGAGAGACAGGCTCGCGGCGCCGGCTCCTGTTCCTACACCAACACCTCCTTTGGTTCCTGGGGCAGCACCTCAAGTTCCTGGTGGAGAAGCGGACTGGCCTCTTGAGTCGATATTCCCGGTCACCCCTTCCGAAAGCATCATTGAATCGTCTATAGGGTCCGCTCCTGCTCCTATACCGATGGGCCGCCCCATCCCTGCTTCACAGCAACAAGCAATGCAGCAGGGCGCTCCTGCTCCTATACCGATGGGCCGCCCTATCCCTGCTCCTATCCCTGCTCCTGCTCCTATACCGATGGGCCGCCCTATCCCTGCTCCTGCTCCTTCCGAAAGAGTTATGGCCGTAACCCCACCAACCACTAATTGGTATGACATCCCCGAAATAACGGCGGACGAAGAATATGACTCAAGTAATTACCAATTACAAAAGACGGCTTGGGATGTGGCTATGGGAAGGAATGATGCGAGGTTGGGCCGGCCTTTAGTTGAAGAATATAATGATGACGGTCAGCAAGTCGGTCTAGAAAGATATAATTCTCACGCGGCTGAGATTGAAAGGTTAGCGAACCTCCCGACTACGCCAACCA
>Ga0208316_1001742_pt1 | contig 12155 bp, 12 predicted proteins | sample MalvireepMed_231_FD_184240 | JGI IMG/M metagenome (GOLD analysis project Ga0208316, IMG submission 184240) | Marine viral communities from the Global Malaspina Expedition - Malaspina viral metaG DeepMed_231 (SPAdes) (version 2) | ecosystem: Environmental > Aquatic > Marine > Oceanic | place... | reverse complement strand
CTGGAGCAGCAGCTCCCCGTTGCGGGTCCCGTCCCAGAAATGCTGGGTCTCCGGAGTCGGCTCCGGCAAAATGCGAGGCGGCATACGTCTCCATCCCTCAAACAATGTTTTCAAAAATCCCGGCCTGTTCCGGCCGAGCGGGCGCCAGAAAAGACGAGTGCGGCCCGCTTGTCGACCGGCTTAGATCGGAGAGCCGGCAAGACGCCGCCGTTCGGCGCCCGCAACGAGCTCGCGCCAGATGTCGGCCTCCAGGCTTCTGGCCTCGGCGTCGTCCCGGCGTTCAAGCTCGGCATGGAGGGCGATCAGGGCCACCCGCAGCTCGGCGTTGGCGTTCTGCAGGGCGCTGAGGCGAAGACTGCCGTCGCGGCTTCCGGCCAGCTCGACCAGCCAGCGGCGGCGCGCATTGTCCTGACTCACCCGGGCGCCGGAGGCCAGCAGGGCGCGCAGGGCGGCGTTCTCCTGGACCAGGATCTCGGCCGCGCCGTCCCACATCTCTGCGGCCAGGCCCAGCAGCATGGCCGAAAGCCCCAGTTCGCCGGCCCGCTGGGCGGGGGGAATCTGTGGCGCGGCGTTACGGGCGACACGGCCCGCCAGATCGGCGAGCACCTGGGCGACATCGGGCTTCATAGGCGTCCCATCACATGCAGGGCGGCGCGATCCTGGGCGTTGATCAGCGCCCAGGCCGGATAGACCAGAATCGGGTCGCGGTTTGCGCCGTCCAGCCAGGCCCGGGCGCTGGAGACCCAGATGGCCTGGCCCTTCACACAGGCGAACAGCTCCCACCACTTCAGGGCCTCAGGGTCGGCCCGCAGGCCGCTGGCCTGTTCCCAGACGGCGATGGCGGTTTCCCGGGGCAGCAGGCCGCCGGGCATGCCGCGGCCGAAATACCAGACCGGATTGAAGCTCCAGCCAAGGTCCTCCAGGGGATCGCCCAGATGGCACATCTCCCAGTCAAGGATCCCGTGAACCCCGCCCTGGTCGTCATAGAGGAAGTTGCCGGTCCGATAGTCCCCGTGCACCGCGCCGACCTTTTGGGGCGGTGGCGGCGGCGCGGCCCGCAGGTGACGGATGGCCGCACGGATGATCGGCAGAGGCTCGCTCTCGTCGGCGTCCAGCACCTCTTCCCAATGGTCCAGCTCGCGGCGCCAACAGTCGTCGGCCTTCACCGACGGCAGGACGGCGGTCAGGCCCCGTTCGGCGGGATCGGCGCGGGCGATCTGGCCGAGGATCTCCCATTTCCGCGCCCCCAGGATCGCATGGGTCTCCAGATAGGGCGCAGACCAGAGAACGCCGGGCCCGGCCTGGAAGCCGGCGATCTCCTCGGCCACGAAGAAGGGGCTGCCGAGCGCCTCTGCCCCCTCCTCCAGCCACAGCATTTCAGGCACCGGCACGCCCGTGCCGTGAAAGGCGCGATAGGCTTCGAACTCCACCCGACGCTCGGTGTCGATCAGGCTGTCGGCCGGGTCGCGGCGTAGGATCAGGCCGCGCCGGCGGGCGACGCCGTCCGCCTCGGTCCAGGACAGGGTGAAGCGATAGGTCTGACGCGAGGCGCCGCCGGTGATGCGGGCCACATCGGTTATGGCCACGTCGCGGGCCTTCGGCATCTGGCCGGCGATATAGCCGGCCAGCCGCGTGGTCAGTTCAGCCTCCTCCATGGCTAGTGCATGCGGAAGCGGATGGGCAGGGTCTTGGGTCCATTGACGAACACCGCCTGGGACATCTGCGGTTCGCCGGCCAGTTCCAGGGACTCCAGGCGCGGAATCAACTCCTCCCAGAGGATGCGCATCTCCATCTTGGCCAGATGCTGCCCCAAGCACAGGTGCGCGCCATAGCCGAAGGCAAGGTGGCGATTGGGCTTGCGATCGACCCGGAAGGCCTGGGGATCGTCGAACACCGCCTCGTCCCGGTTGCCCGAGGCGTAGCAGAGCATCAGCCAGTCCTGGGCCGCCAGGTTGCGGCCGGCCAGGTGGGTCGGCTCGGCCACGGTGCGCATGAAGGTCTTCACCGGCGTCGTCCAGCGGATCGACTCGTCCACCAGGCCAGCGATCAGCGACGGATCGGCCTTGAGCTTGGCCAGTTCGGCCGGGTTCTCGGCCAGGCCCCAGATGGCCCCGCCGGTGGAGGAGGACGTGGTGTCGTGGCCGGCCGTGGCGACGATGATGTAATAGCTCATCGCCTCAAATTCCGAGATCGGCTGGCCGTCGATCATGCTGTTGGCGATGACGCTGGACAGGTCGTCGGTGGGGTTGGCCCGGCGGTCGGCTGACAGCTTGCGGAAATATTCGAAAAAGTCGGTGATCACGCCGGGCGTCAGCTTCGCGCCGGGGTCCACCTCTTCCTTGCGGGCCAGTTCCGGGTCGGCGGCGCCGAACAGCTCCTGGGTCAGCATCAGCATCCGCGGCTCGTCTTCCCGCGGCACGCCCATGATCTCCATCACCACCCGCAGGGGATAGTGCAGCGCCACCTCGCGGACGAAGTCGCACTGACCGCCGGTGGCCGCCATCTGATCGACAGCGGCCCTGGCGACCCCGCGGATGCGCTCCTCCATGGCGCGCAGGTTCTGCGGCATGAACCAGGCCTGGGTCAGGGCGCGGTACTTGTGGTGATCGGGAGCGTCCATGTGGATCAGGGTGCGCAGCAGGTGCGGGCTGCCCCCGGTCATCTCGCGGATCCTGGCGTCGGTCTCCTGGTTGACGATGGTCGGCGACTTGGCGCCATTGAGGAACAGGGCGTTCTGCCGGCTGATCTCCAGGATGTCGGCATGCCTGGTCGCGATCCAGAAGGGCTCATATCCCTTGGGCTCGGCCCGCCCGAAGGCGTTATTGGCCCTCAGCCAGGCATAGGTTTCGTGGATCCGACCATCGGCATAGGCCGCCGGATCGACGAGCGTTTGTGCATGTTCATCTGGTATGCGCGCCGCAGCTTCAGTCATGATCGCCCTGGCCGAACCGTTTACGCGACGGAATGCTTACCTAGCGGCAGCAATTTCATTCCGCGACGTCAGCAGCCCGACACCTCCCTTGCTTTGTTCTATTTGGACAATTGATACTGCGAGCCTGAGCGGCGTCGCAATACCGACAATCAAATGGACGTAAGAAAGACCGCCAGGAGGAGGACGCCATGCTGACCAAGGCCGACGATTTTCCCATCCATCAGACCGCCGAGCCGGTGGCCTATGCGGGGACCGACCGCAACTTCTACGACCGCTATTTCTTCAACGGCTACAGCCCCGATGGGGAGACCTATTTCGCCGTGGCGTTCGGCGTCTATCCGCACCTGAACATCGCCGACGCCCATTTCAGCGTCATCCGGGACGGGGTCCAGCACTGCCTGCACGCCTCGCGGGTCCTGCATTCCGAGCGGCTGGACCTCAGCGTCGGCCCGATCTCCATCGAGGTGATCGCGCCGCTGCAGTTCCTGAAGGTGACGGTGAAGGACGGCGAGGGCCTGGCGGCCGAGATCACCTTCACCGGCCGCGCCTTCCCCATCGAGGAGCCCCGCTTCACCCGGCGGATCGGGCCGCGGGCCTTCATGGACTATACCCGCATGACCCAGAACGTCCGCTGCGAGGGCTGGATCGAGATCGACGGCGCCCGACAGGATCTGCCGGCCGGCACGGTGGGCTCCCGCGACCGCTCCTGGGGGATTCGCCCGGTGGGCGCGCCCGATCCTCAGCCGCCGGTCCCCATGACCATGGGCGGCTTCTTCTGGCAGTGGACGCCGTTGAACTTCGCCGACCGCAGCGTCTTCTTCCACGTCAACGCCGACCCGGACGGCACAGCCTGGAACACCCGCGCAGTGGTCCTGCCGGACGGCGCGGCGCAGGGCGGCGGCTATCACACCGAGGCCGCCCGCATGACCAAGGTGGAGCTGGTTCCGGGCACGCGGCACGCCCAGGGCGGGGTGCTGGAGATTCCCGTTGATGGGGGCCTCGCCCAGGTGACCTTCGAGCCCGTCCTCACCTTCCTGATGCGGGGCATCGGCTATTCCGGCGCCTGGCGTCATGGCGCCTACAAGGGCGAGCTGGTGGTGGAGCGCGAGGACATCAATCTCGCCGCCGCCGACATGGCCGCACCCGAGCACGTCCACATCCAGGCCCTGTCCCGGGTGACCCTGACCACCCCGGGCGAGGCGCCGCAGCAGGGCCTGGGCGTCTTCGAACAGCTCATCGCCGGTCCCTATCGGCCCTACGGCCTGGGCTGAGAGCCTTGCCAAGCGGGCCAGCGCCTGATCGGGTCAAGGTCCATCACCGACGGAGGCGACCATGCGGCGGTTTCTGGCAAGGATGTTCGGCCCGCCCCAGACGCCGGCGGCCCCCGCCGTCGCTCAGTCCACGGCCGAGCCGGCCGGCCATGTGGAACGCACCTGGACCTCCAGCGACGGCCTGAAGCTTTGGGCCAGGGACTATGGCGGCGGGGCCGGGCCGGCCCGGCTGCCGGTGATCTGCCTCCACGGCCTGACCCGCAATTCCCGGGATTTCGAGGACGTGGCGCCGGCCATCGCGGCCGCGGGCCGGCGGGTGCTGGCCCTGGATGTGCGGGGTCGTGGGCGCTCGGCCTATGACCCCAACCCGACCAACTACAATCCGGCGGTCTATGCCGGCGACGTGGCGAGCCTGATGGCCGAGGCCGGGGTCGCGCGGGCCATCTTCCTGGGCACGTCCATGGGCGGCCTGATCACCATGACGCTCGCGACGATGCGGCCAGACCTGATCGCCGGCGCCATCCTCAACGACATCGGCCCGGAGATCGCCACCGAGGGGCTGACCCGGATCGGCAGCTATGTGGGGTCAGGCGAGCCGGCGGCCAGCTGGGCCGAGGCCGCCGAGCGGACCCGGGCGATCAACGGCTCGGCCCAGCCCCACCTCACCGAGGACGACTGGGACCGGTTCGCCAGGCGGACCTGGCGGGAGGCCGAGCCCGGCAAGCTGGTCCTGGACTACGACCCGGCCATCGCCCAGGCCTTCGCCGCCGCGCCGGCCGGCACGCCGAGCCCGGACCTCTGGCCCCTGTTCATGGCGCTGGCCATCAACCGGCCGATGCTGCTGGTGCGCGGCGGCGCCTCGGACCTGCTGGCGCAGGGCACGGCGGCGCGGATGCAGGCCATGGCCCCACAGATGCGCCGGGTGGATATCGACGGAGTCGGACATGCGCCGACCCTGGATGAGCCGGCGGCCCGGCGGGCGATCACCGACTTCCTCGCTGACGCGCCGTGAAGGTCCGCCCGGGCCGATCGAGGCGATGCGGCTTGCCTTTGGGGCGCGGCCCTTGGCACTATCGTCAGATTGCACCGAAGGGGGCCGCGATTTTCAGCCGCCGGCCCGAATTTTGAGAGATTGAGACTTTGACGATTTTGGCTCAGGCGGCGAACGCCTCGCCGCCCGCGGATTCATTCGCCTCGGTCGACGCCCTCGTTCAGGGCCTGGCCAGCGTCGGCTATATCGCCTCGCGTCGCATCGCCACGGCGCTCTACATGTCGGTCCACCTGCAGAAGCCGATCCTGGTGGAAGGGGTGGCCGGCGTCGGCAAGACCGAGCTGGCGCTCTCCACCGCCACCCTGCTCGACCTGCCGCTGATCCGCATGCAGTGCTATGAGGGCCTGGACGAGTCCAAGGCCCTGTACGAGTGGAAGTACGGCAAGCAGCTCCTCTACACCCAGATCCTCAAGGACCGCATGGGCGCCGAACTGGCCGATGCGGCCGGCATGGACGAGGCCATGGAGCGCCTGCATGGCATGGGCGACATGTTCTTCTCCGAGCCCTTCCTGGAGCCCCGGCCCCTGATGAAGGCCCTGCGGGAGGACGATGGCTGCGTCCTCTTGATCGACGAGATCGATAAGTCCGACGAGGCTTTCGAGGCCTTCCTGCTGGAGGTGCTGTCGGCCTATCAGGCCTCGGTGCCCGAGCTCGGCGTCATCAAGGCCAAGACCCCGCCCATCGTCTTTTTGACCTCCAACAATGTGCGCGACCTGGGCGACGCCTTGAAGCGCCGCTGCCTGCACCTGCACATCCCCCTGCCCGAGGCGAGCCTGGAGCGCCGCATCGTCGCCAGCCGGGTGCCGAACATCGAGGAACGCCTGACCCATCAGCTGGTCGGCTTCGTGCATGCCCTGCGCGACATGGACCTGCGCAAGTCGCCCTCGATCTCCGAGACCGTCGACTGGGCCCGGGCGCTGATCCTGATGCACGCCGACAGCCTGGACCCGGCCATGGTCCGCGACACCCTGAACGTGATCCTGAAGTACGAGCAGGACATTCAGATGGTCGAGCCGCAGATCAGCGAACTGCTGCGGACGGCCCAGACGACTCCTTAAGGCGCCGCCCATGCAGCACCAGATGGAGGACTTCATCCGCGCCCTGCGGGCCGCCGATGTGAAGGTCTCGCCGGCCGAGTCCATCGACGCCCACGAGGCGGTCGCCCGCATCGGCTATGCCGATCGCGAGTTGCTGAAGGATGCGCTGTGCGCGACGCTCGCCAAGAGCGAGGACGAGGTGCGCCGGTTCGACCGGGCCTTCGACAACTTCTTCGCCCGCGATCCCTTCGACTTCGCCGCCCCGCCCCCGCCGCCGGAGGGGGGCGAGGCTGCGCCGCCCGAGGCGAAGCTGGAGGACGTGTCGGACGAGGCCGCCGGCTCGGAACTCGCCCAGATCATCCTGGCCGGCGACTCCACCGCGCTCACCCAGGCCATGGAGAAGGCCGCCCAGGCCGCCCAGGTTTCGGAGATCCGCCTCTCCACCCAGAAGAGCCGGCTGACCCGGCGGCTGCTGGACGAGATGGGCGTCGCCGAGATCGAGAAGATCATCAGCCAGGCCCGCCGGCTGGAGGGCGAGGGCGGAAACGCCCTGGCCGACCGGCTGGAGGCCGGCCGCAAGGTCGTGGCGGCTGAGGCCCAGCGCTATGTCCAGCGCCAGCACGACCTCTATGCCGCCGAGAGCGGCCGCCAGCTGCGCGAGGAGTTGCTGGCCCGCAAGGCGCTGAACGCCGAGGGCGGGATCGATCCGGTGGATCTGCAGATGATGCAGGCGCTCGTCCGCAAGATGGCCAAGCGCCTGGCCGACCGATATTCCCGCCGGCGCAACCGGGCCCGCAAGGGTCACCTGGACGTGCGCCGGACCCTGCGCCAGTCGATGGCCTATGGCGGCGTGCCGTTCAACGTCGTCTGGAAGACCGAGCGGGTCGACAAGCCCAAGATCATCGCCATCTGCGATGTCTCCAAGTCGGTGGCCGCGGCCGCCCAGTTCCTGCTGACCTTCCTCTACAGCCTCAATGAGGTGGTCGACCGGATGGACGCCTACGCCTTTTCCGGCCGCATGATCCCGGTGAACCAGATCCTGGACGAGCACGGGGTGGACAAGGCGATCCTGGAGGTCCTGAAGCTGATCGGCTTCCAGCAGACCGACTATGGCCGCGCCCTGCAGGACTTCGCCGAGAACCATCTGGACAAGCTCGACCGCCACACCACGGTGATCTTCCTAGGCGACGCCCGGTCCAACTATGCCGATCCGCGCCTGGACATCATGCGCACCATCCACGAACGGTCGCGCTCGGTGATCTGGCTGAACCCGGAGCCGGAGAGCTACTGGAACCAGGGCGACAGCGTCATGAACCGCTACCTGCCCTTCTGCCACCTGGCCAAGACCTGCAACACGCTGGACCAGCTCGAACGCATCATAGAAGACGTCCTGCGCCAGTACGTCCCGCACTGAGGGGGAGCGGTCAGGTGCGGCGTGGGCAGGTGAGCGATTGAGATTCGGCTGTAGGTGAACCCGCCGGGTAGGTAGGCATCAGACGCTACGATTTCTTACTGACCAAGCCCCCCGCCTAAGAAGCGCATCTGTTAAGCGACTGAGTCACTCCCCCCATCCGCCGACGCGGGTAATTGCCTCCTCCAGCTGCATCAGCAGCGGGCGGCGGTAAGCAATGGTCTTATCCTGCGGCCTAATAAGCGCCACGAGATCGGCGCGGCTCACTCGGACTTTGTTTATCCCACGGATGAAGTCGTTGCGCCAAAGCCACGCCAGAAGATCCGCCGACTGTAAGGGGACTATCTTTGTCTTCTCGACGAAGCTGTGACTCCCGTACGCGAAGCGCCGCCGCGCCTCTGCGTCCTGGAACACCTCGTGCATAATCCGGTTCGCTTCGCGTTGATCTCGGTGGCCTTCCTCGAAGAAGTAGGCGATCTCTCCTCGGAAGTTGGTACGCTTCCGCCAGTCGCTAACTGCAGCAAGGCAGCCCCGCAGACAGAATGAGTATGCCCCGCCGATGCTTGGCTTCGGCGTGATAATCTCGTTGTACTCTCGCTCATCTACGGTGACCGAAAAGCCGAACACCGCGCAGTCATGGATCGTGGCAATCAATTGCTTCTCGACCGCGATGCGCTTCGGGGCTTGTCCATGTGGTCAAACGGGTGGTTGCCGGGTGCGAAGTCCACCATGTGGAAGAAGGGAATCTTCTCCCGCTTCAGGACTTTCCCCCACTCCCTTGTGAAGCGGTTGGCGCCTGCTTTCAGGAAGAGATATCCGGCCACGCACATGACCGGTGACCCGTCGTGGGTCCCGCTCTCATCAATGTAGACCTCTGCAAACGCCGCCACAGCACCCCGCCCGGAGACACGACAAAAAGGGAATGCGCAGCGATTGGCTGTTCAGATAAGCCGCCTACCCCGCCGCCAACTCCGATGCGTTCAGCGGCAAGCTCCGCACCCGCTTGCCGGTCGCCGCGAAGATGGCGTTGGTCACCGCCGGCACCACAGGCGGCAAGGCGGGTTCGCCCAGGCCGGTGGGCGGGTTGTCGGACTTGATGAAGTGGGTCTCGATCACCGGGGCGGCGCCGATGCGCAGCAGGGGGAAGGTGTCGAAATTCGCCTGCTCGACCTGACCGTCCTTGATGGTGATTTCGCCGAACATCTCCGAGATGCCGTCGATCACCGAGCCCTCAATCTGGTTCAGCGCGCCGAGCGGATTGATGATCTGGCGGCCCACATCGGCGGCGACCCAGACCTTGTGGACGCTGACCGCGCCGTCGTCGGCCACCGACACCTCGGCGACCTCGGCGAAATAGCCCAGATGGCTGTAGTGGAAGGCGATCCCCTTGCCCCGGCGCGCCGGCAGGGTCTCGCCCCAGCCGGACTTTTCCGCCGCCAGCCGCACCACGGCGGCCATGCGGGCCGCGTCATAGCCCGAGCGGCCGTCCTCGCCCATCAGACCGCGATCACCCAGCAGGCGCAGGCGCATCTCCACCGGATCGACCCCGCCGGCATGGGCCAGCTCGTCGATGAAGGACTGCACCACAAAGGCGATGGCGTTGCTGCCCGGCGCCCGCAGCGGTCCCGTCGGCACGCCCAGCGGCATCATCGAGACGTCCAGCTGGTAGTTGTCGATGAAGCGGGCCGGGAATTCCGTCGGCGCCATGCCGGCGCTGCGGGCGGTGGCTTCGCCCTCGCCGAAGGTGACGAAGTGGTTGGCCCAGGCCGTCACATGGCCAGAGGCGTCGATCCCGCCGCGGAAGTGGTGGAAGCCGGCCGGGCGGTAGAAGTCGTGCTGCATGTCGTCTTCGCGGGTCCAGACCAGCTTGACCGGCGCCCCGGCCTCCCGGGCGATCCAGGCGGCCTCGACCATGTAGTCGTTCATCAGTCGCCGGCCAAAGCCCCCGCCGCAGCGGGTCATGTGGACGATGACGTTCTCCGGCGCGATGCCCAGGGTCTTGGCCACCAGTTGGCGGCCGGGCTCGGGCAGCTGGGTCGGGGCCCAGATCTCCATCTTGCCGTCATGGAAGTGGGCCGTGCAGTTCTGCGGCTCAAGCGTGGCGTGGGACAGGAAGGGGTAGAAGTAGTCGGCCTCCACCGTCTTGGCCGAGGCCGAGAGCGCAGCCTCCACATCGCCGTCGCTGCGCAGGGCCTTGCCGCCCTTGGCCGCCACCAGGCTGCGGGCCTGGCCGGCATAGCCCTGCGTCGACTGGCTGGCGGTGGGGTGATCGGCCCACTGAACATTCAGCGCCTGGCGGCCCTTGTTGGCGGCCCACCAGCTGTCGGCGACCACGGCGACGCCGGGCAGCAGCCCGTCCAGTTCGGTCCCGCCCTCGACCACGAAGGCCTTGCGGACGCCCTTGACCCCTTGGGCGGCGGCCAGGTCGGCGCCGGCCACCTTGGCCCCGAACACCGGCGCCTTGGCGTAGGCGGCGTACAGCATGCCCGGCAGGCGCATATCGATGCCGAACAGGGGCTGGCCGGTGACGATGGCGGCGGTGTCCACCTGGGGGGTCGGCTGGCCGATGATCCGGTAGGCCGAGGCGTCCTTCAGCGCCACGCTGGACAGCTCCGGCGCGGTCAGGCCCGCGGCCTTGGCGGCCAGCGAACCATAGGTCGCGCGGCGCCCGCTGGCGGCATGGACCACCACGCCGGGCTCGGTGGTCAGGCTTGACGCCTCGACGCTCCAGTCGGCGGCGGCCGCGGCCAGCAACATGGCGCGGCCCGCGGCGCCCACCTGACGCAGCTGGTCCCAGTGCAGGGGCGTGGCCATGCTGCCGCCGGCGAACTGGCGGCCATAGGCCTGCGGGTCGTTGTCGGCCTGGACCGTGCGGACATTGGCCCAGTCCACATCCAGCTCCTCGGCGATCAGCATCGGCAGGGAGGTCTTGATCCCCTGGCCGATCTCCGGGTTCTTCGAGACGATGGTGATCACCCCATCCGGGGCGATCTGCACATAGGCGTTCAGCGCCGCAGGCGTGTCGGCCGCAGCGCCCTTGCCGGCCAGGCTGAAGGCCAGGATCAGGCCGCCCGCGCCGCCGCCGGCCAGCACGGCCCGGCGGGAGGGGGAGAAGCCTTCGGTGATGTTCGAGATCATGCCCAACGTCTTCAGGCCTCCTGGCCAGCGGCGCGCTTGATCGCGGCGCGGATGCGCACATAGGTGGCGCAGCGGCAGATGTTTCCGGCCATGGCCGCATCGATATCGGCGTCGCTGGGGGCGGGGTTTTCCGCCAGCAGGGCGGTGGCCGACATGATCTGGCCCGGCTGGCAGTAACCGCACTGGGCCACGTCCAGCTCGCTCCAGGCCTGCTGCACCCGGCGGCCGACCTCCAGAGCGCTGGCGCCTTCGATGGTGGTGATCTGGGCGGCGCCGATGGCCTCGATGGGCGTCACGCAGGCGCGGATCGGCGCGCCGTCGGCATGCACGGTGCAGGCGCCGCACTGGGCGATCCCGCAGCCGAACTTGGTCCCCACCAGGCCCAGGGTGTCGCGCAGCACCCACAGGAGGGGCGTATCGGCGTCCACGTCGGCGGTCATCGCCTTGCCGTTGACGTTGAGCTCGTAGGCCATGCCCCGTCCCCTTGTTCTCGTTTCCTCAGATACCGAGAGTACGGGGGCCGGGGCTGCAGGTAAACGGGTGTTCGACCCTCGCCTCAGAGCCGGGGGATCTGGATGACCGCGTCCGGCAGCTCATTGGGATTATCGGTCGGATCGGCCGGGAAGTGCTCGGCCAGGATATCGCCCACCTGGGTGACGGCCGCCGCCAGGCCCTCGGCGGGCCGCCCGGCCTTGGCCTCGGCCACCAGGGCCGCCATGGCGTCGTCCCACCGCATCTGGTCGACCACCGCGGCGATTCCCTCATCGGCGATCAGCTCGGCCGCGTGCTCGGCCAGGGACACGAAGATCAGCACCCCGGTGCGCTCCCGGGTCTGGTGCAGATTGCGGGCCAGGAACAGCTCCTGGGCGTGGCGGCGGACACGGTCGAGCTTGACGCTGCGCGGCGTCATGAACCGGCGAACCGGCTCCAGGGAGCCCACCGCGGCCACCAGGATGAACAGCACCGCCTGCAGGACCAGGGTCGCGGTCAGGGCGCCGCGCACCGCCATCTCGGCCGCAGCCCCAGCCTGGGCCGCCGTCCAGGGGGCGAAGGCGTCCGGGACCGAGACCTCGACGCCGCCCAGCAACAGGATGGCCGGCGCGGCCAGGGCCGTCAGGCCAGCCCACAGGAAGGGGGTCTCGCGATAGTCGGAGGATTCCTCGGCGATGACGCAATAGAGCTCGCCGCGGGTGCGGGTCTCGGCGGCGCGCACCGCGGCCTTGACCCTCTGGGTGTCCTGATCGTTCAGCATGTCACCAGCTCCCCGAGGATCCGCCACCGCCGAAACCGCCGCCGCCGCCGGAGAAGCCGCCGC
>Ga0208316_1001734_pt1 | contig 12205 bp, 7 predicted proteins | sample MalvireepMed_231_FD_184240 | JGI IMG/M metagenome (GOLD analysis project Ga0208316, IMG submission 184240) | Marine viral communities from the Global Malaspina Expedition - Malaspina viral metaG DeepMed_231 (SPAdes) (version 2) | ecosystem: Environmental > Aquatic > Marine > Oceanic | place... | reverse complement strand
AATAGACGACGCTAAGCATGTAGATCCGAGGACAGCGGACTGACGGACGCGGGTTCAACTCCCGCCAGCTCCACCAATTGAAAAGCAAAGGGGCGGTATCGCGAGATACCGCCCCTTTGCTTTTTCAGCCCGAGATATGCGCGCTGTTGATCTCAATACGCCCGGGTTCACAAAACGGCAGGAAAGCCGTTTTGGACGCCAGCCAGCCAAGCTCACTTTATCTTAACTCAGCGCCACTTTAACGCCCAGCCCCTTTAAACCCCCAAAGTTTTGTAATCAGCGGTCGATATTAAGGGACAACTACAACTGGAACCTGTTGCGGAGACTATTGTGTTTAATATTGGCAACAACAAACAAAAAACCGCCGAACTCGAGGCACAACTGCAATCGCAGCGCAATTTCATCACAGCAATCGAAACGCACCTGGCCTGTATAGAGTTTTCGCCAGAGGGAAGGATTCTGCATGCAAGCCCCTGTTTTCTAAGGGTGGTCGGATATGCACTGGAGGAAATCCAGGATCAGCATCATCGAATCTTCTGCAGCCCCGAATACACCAGGAGCGACGCTTATCGCGACTTTTGGAAGCGGCTATCCAGTGGTCACTCCCATCACGGGACATTCCAGAGATTCCGCAAAGACGGAAGCACTCTCTGGGTGGAGGCTACCTACTTTCCAGTCTTGGAGGACAACCAGGTTACCAAGATTGTAAAGATCGCTAAAGACGTCACCAGTCAAACTCGTCAAATGCGCGAAAATGAAGCGCTACTAAAAGCACTGGATCGCTCCCAGGCAGTTATCGAATTTAATCCTGACGGTAGCATTATCACCGCAAACGGTCTGTTTCTCTCGACCATGAAATACAAACTGCAGGACATCGTTGGCAAGCATCACCGCATGTTTTGCGATGACCGGTTTTATAAGGATAATCCAGACTTCTGGTCGCGGCTTGCAAAAGGCAGGTTCGAGTCCGGTCAGTTCAGGCGATTCGACAGTCAGGGCAGGGAAATTCATCTTGAAGCAAGCTACAACCCCGTTTTCGGAGAAAACGGCGAAGTAGTCAAGGTAGTTAAGTTCGCATCCGATGTCAGTGACAAGGCAAATCAACGAAAGGCAATCATGCAGACATCCCAGGTGGCCGCCGAGGTTTCAACCGAGAATGCTTCGGCGTGGGTAAAATGCAGCGAACTGTTTCACGAGGTCGTCGGCAATACCAACCGAATCGTGGAGGAGTTATCCTCCACCTCCGATATCCTGGCCAATCTAGACACTCAATCACAGGAAATATCCAAAATCGTCAATACCATACGCGGCATCGCGGATCAGACCAACCTGCTGGCCCTGAACGCAGCCATCGAGGCCGCACGCGCCGGAGATCATGGTCGTGGATTTGCTGTTGTCGCAGATGAGGTCCGTCAACTGGCGTCCCGCACCAGCAGCTCCACCCTGGAGATCGAAAGTGTCGTTAGCACGAACAACAAGCTGACCGGCATTATCCTGGACCGAATCAACAATATCTGTGTTGACTCCAACCAGGAACAGGAACTGATCAATCAGGTTACAACGGTTTTTGAGAGCATCAAAAAGTCGTCCGACCGAGTCAACCAGGCAATGGCAGAGCTGGGTGCAATAGGCTGACAACAGCGGAAATGTGGCTTCCCTGGGCTGGTTTATTATCATCCATTGCTCATATTAGGCGTTGAGCATCTCCTGCGTTGGCCCAGGCGGCACGGTCTTTTGCCTCGTCCTATGACACTGGCGCTTTCAGCCAGTCAGTATCTCGCATCTATCGCTATGTTGTGGTTGCCCGCGAACGGCGGCATAGTCGTGCGGGTGATTAATATTGGCAAACTGAACAGCATCGACTCCTTGTAATCGCACCTCGACTACAGGCTTATGCTCCAGCCAGCGGAGAACGGAGCGACCCCCACTGTCCAGCCAGTCACGCAGATCAGCTCGCCAGTGTCCCGGATTCAATGCCAGACATAAGGGCTGCCGCTGTGTGCCATCGTGCAACACCGCTATTGTGTCCGGTGAGCACAGGCTGCTCACAAGCTTTCGCGGCAGCAGCGCGGGCAGCAACGGCATATCACAGGGAACAATCACCAACGGCCAGTTTCCTGAGGCGGCCGCCAAGATTGACTCTATGCCGCCCAAAGGCCCCACGCGCTCCGCTCTCAGGTCAGAAACTACAATCCCCGGCATGCGCGCGTAGATGTCCAGGTTTCGGTTGGCGCTGATAATCACAGAAGTATCTGGCAAGCCGGGACAGCGCAATCGATCCGCAAGCATCTCGACAAATGTGACCTGACGCTCCAGCGGGTGCAGGCCGAGCAGGCCTTTATCCTGCCCGCCCATTCGCTGCCCGGCGCCGCCACAAAGAATCGCCAGATCGTATCGGCCGTTGCCGTCAAACATTCAGAATCGTGCCTCTGCCATCAACCAGAACTTGCTGGTGTCCTGGGCAAACTGCTCAGCCGTGTAGCGAGCGTATTTGGCTGTCAGCGTGTAACGTGAACCTATGGCTCTGCCCAGCTGTATATTCCATTCTTTACCATAATCCAGGCCAGATACATCTGACTGATAGTCGTGGTGATGCAGCTGCATGGCGAATCCGGCGACGTTACCAGACACGCTGAACTGGTTGTCGCGCATACCAGCAGCAGGGGTTGTCAAAAATTTATCTGCCCAGCCCTGAAACGCGTGCAAGGTTGCCAATGGCGTCTGCATGGCAACACCTGCACTGCTGTCAGCACCAAGTGACTCATGCGCCCAGCCAAGCCGCCATCCTGCATGTGTGATCCCAAGGCCAGCGTGGTGGTAGTCCACGTCAAAGTTGACCGGGCTATTGGCGGCATCTGCCTGCTGGGCAGCTTCAAGTCGATAATCGAGCCGCAGATTCTCTCTGACATCGAACGCCCCATTAAAGATCAGACCTGTGGTAGCAGAGGACAATGCAGCCGCATCATCGAAATCCAGCGCTATATGATAGGCAGCCAGCTCCATCGTCGGGCTGACTTTCCAGCGCGCATTCAGAATATGATGATCGCTGTCCAGAGATGCTGCCGGCACACCCGCCTCTGGCCCGAAAATACGTTGAGTATCGTCAACCCAGGCATAGTTAAGCTGCCATTGCTCAGCGGGTCTGTAAGCAACATCGATTGCATCATAAGTCTGTTCATTCTGACGCCAGCCAACGCCACCAATCATTCGCTGGTTCTCCCTAAGCAGGCGCTGGCGGCCTGCTGTCAGCGTCAGCTTATCACGCTGCAGTCGCAGCGCCGCCTGATTCAGGTCGGTCCCGTCCGGGTCAACGATGACGGGGCGCGTGACCATGCCGTTGCGGGTACTGTTGAAGCTGTCATCACCCAGATAGCTGACATTGTCTACTTCCACGAGGAGGGAAAGGTTTTGCCAGCTTCCGCTTCTGTAAGTCAGTCGGGTACGCAGCGTATTGGCCAGCGCATCCCTGGCCAGGGCATCGTCGTCCACTTGTTCACTTCTCGCCCTGAATGAAATTGACGTGCCGCCTTGCGTCAGCGCCTCGGCAATACTGTCTGCTTCTGCGGCGCCGGCCATCGCTGGCGCTGTTGACAGCATCATGGCAGCAGCGATGTTTCTGCCCATGGCCATTCTGCTCCGTGACACTTGATGCGCTGCCGGTTCAACGGCGTCAGATTTTTGTTCTGCCAGGGAGACCACGTTGCCCACCACTAGCAGGCAGGGCGTCTGAAGTTTGTGCTGCTTTGCCATTTGCTCGATTTCCTTAAGTTGACAAGTAATAGTTCTCTGATGCGCGTAGCTTCCATTCTCGATCAGTGCCGCCGGTGTATTGAGCGACATGCCATGAGAGCCAAGCTTATTCTGAATTCGCTGCAGAGAAGCCAGCCCCATGTAGAAGACCAGCGTGCGATTCGGGTCTGCAGCCAGCGATGCCCAGTCTGTGTCATCTCCGTCCTCACTGTGGTGCGCGGTGGTCAGGCAAACGCTGTCGGCCACCTTGCGCTGTGTCAGTGGAAATCCCGATGCCGCTGCACAGGCGGCTGCAGCTGTGATTCCCGGCACAATATGCACAGGGATCCCTGCAGCACGTAGAGTCTGCATCTCCTCGCCGCCGCGTCCAAAGATAAACGGGTCACCGCCCTTGAGCCGGACCACTTTACAACCACGGCGGGCATGCTTGACCAGCAGCGCCTCGATCTCGTGCTGGGGCACCCGATGAAAGCCTGGCCGTTTACCAACATCCAGCATGACGGCGTCATCGCGCGCCTCTTGCAATAACTGTGGCGAAACCAGACGATCATAGACCAGCACATCCGCCTCTCGGATCAGGCGCAAACCACGCACACTGATCAGCTCCGGGTCGCCCGGGCCTGCGCCAACCAACCACACCTCACCTACCCTGTGAATATCACTCTGTACTAGTGACAACATACCGCCTCCTCGGCTTCAGCCGGCTGCTTCTCAGCCAATAGTCTTTTGATTTCTGGTATGCAGGAACCACAATTGGTCCCCGCCCGACAGGACGAGCCGACTTTTTCAACTTCGTCACAACCCGCATTAATCGCAGCCACAACAGTACTTTGATAGACGTTGTGGCAGGTGCAGACCAGGGGTCCGGCTCGTTGTGCAGACGGGTCGGCAGGTATACCCAGCAGTAACGCTGGCACCGACACGGCCGTGGCAGCAGCAGCGTCGTCTGCCAGCAGAGCGTCAAGCAACCAGGATTCGTCGATCTGAGGCGGCTGGGGTGCTTTGGCAAACCACAGCTGAGCACCCTTTTCCCCAGTACCCAGCAAACGCGCGTGTTCGCCGTCATCGTCCTCCACTTCGGTCCATGCAGTGACATTCTCACCCCACAGTGTCCGGCACATATTCATACTGACAGGTTCGGTGCCTGCCATCGTTACCACCTGCCAGTCACCCATTTGTCGTCTGCTCCAGTACTGATTTTCGGGCAGTGGCAACGTCGCCCTCGCAATCAGCAAGGCATGCCACTGAACATTGACAGCCTGCAGTTTCACCGGAATCTGCTTGAAAGCAGGCTGCCCCGAGTATGGGTCGACGCGAGAGGGAGCCAGGGCACCCACTCTTGCCTTGCTGGCAAAACAATCATTCCAGTGGATGGGCATAAACACGGAGCCAACTGCCTGACCTGGCTGAGGGCGAGCGCGGACAACACAGTGCCCGTGGACGCTGGACACTTTTACAATTGTGCCTTCAACAATATTCAGCTCTGTCATATCCTCCGGATTCAGTTCAACAAATGGCTCTGAGATATGCCGCTGCAGCCGGGAGCTTAGACCTGTGCGTGTCATCGTATGCCATTGATCACGGATGCGGCCGGTGTTGAGCACGAACGGGAAATCGACATCAGTCACATCAAGCCTTGCCGGCATGTTGACCGGTACAACATTGGCGCGGCCATCGCGGGTAAAAAAGTGGCCGTCAGCAAACATTCTTGACGTGCCCTGCAGTTGTGTCAGAAAAACGCTTGCCTGGTGAGCAGGGACGGGCCACTGAATAGGTGTCAGCTGGTCGTACTCAGCATTGGACAGTGTGGCCAGCGCACCGATATCAAAATCGCGGCTGCCATTGTTCTGATGACCGGACAAGGCTGCATGCTCACGAAAGATATCGGCTGCGCATTGGTAATCGAATGCGTGTCCGTAGCCAAGCTTTTCGGCCACCCGACTGATAATCTGCCAGTCCGGCAGTGCCTCACCAGACAATGGCAGAAAGGCGCGTTGTCGCGAGATACGCCGTTCCGAGTTAGTGACGGTACCGTTCTTTTCACCCCATGCTGCCGCAGGCAATTGAATGTGCGCCAGACGCAGCGTGTCTGTATCCGCAACACAGTCAGACACAACTACATGATCACAACCGGCAAGGGCGCGAATAATCCTGTCTGACTCGGGCATGGACACAACCGGATTGGTTGCCATGATCCAGATAAATTTTATTTTGCCATCCGCGACCGCACGAAACATGTCCACTGCCTTCAGCCCAGGCTTCTCTGGCAGTCTGTCGCTGCGCCAGAATTCACCCACCAGCGCGCGATGCCCTGGATTCTCGATGTCCATATGAGCTGCAAGCATATTGGCCAGGCCGCCTACCTCGCGGCCACCCATTGCATTGGGCTGGCCAGTAATCGAAAACGGGCTGCTGCCAGGTTTTCCAACACGTCCCGTTGCCAGATGGCAATAAAGAATCAGACTGGCCTGATCAACGCCGTGCGCAGACTGATTGATGCCCTGGGAGAACACAGTTACCGTCGACTGCGTTTGCGCAAACTTCTGATAGAACGCCTGGAGCTTCTCAACAGTCAAACCACATCGCATGGCTACCTCGACATGGCTGCCACTTCGCGTCAGGCTGGCCTTGAACATTTCGTCCATGCCATTGGTGTGCTCTTCAATATACGGACGGTCGATCGCATCATGCATGGCAAGGTAGGCAAGCAAACCATCAAACAGCCAGACATCACTGCCAGGTGTGATCTGTAAATGCAGGTCGCCCTGTTCCGCTGTCACCGTGCGCCTGGGATCGATGACAACTATCGTCATTTCCGGACGTTGCTGTTTGGCGGCCATCAAACGCTGAAACACCACGGGGTGTGTCCATGCCATATTGGATCCGGTCAACACGACCAGATCGGCCATTTCCAGATCCTCGTAACAGCCCGGCACAGTATCACTGCCGAATACCCGCTTATGGGCTGCCACAGCTGTCGACATGCACAACCGGCTGTTGGTATCAATATTGGCAGAGCCAAGAAAGCCTTTGATCAGCTTGTTTGCAACATAATAATCCTCGGTCAACAGCTGACCTGATACGTAGAAAGCAACTGATTCGGGCCCGTAACGTCTGATTGTTTTTCCCAGCCGTTTGGCGACTTCGCTAATGGCGTGATTCCAACTGGCCTGCAGACCGTCAACGCGTGGCTGCAGCAGTCGGGTCTGCGATCCGAGCGTCTCCGACAATGCGCTGCCTTTGACACACAGACGTCCGCCATTTGCCGGGTGCTGGGAATCCCCAAGCAACTCCCCAGAATTAGAATCAGTTTGCAGACCGCAGCCAACCCCACAATAAGGGCACGTTGTTCTGATACTGTTCATGAGGCAACCCGTGACGACGGCGCCAGCAGCGTGGCCGGACTGGAATCAGCACTGCACCCTTCTTCTATCAATCGCAGATAGTGACTGCTGTCGCCGATATCACCGAACATCACAGCACCAACCAGCTGATTACCACGCCACCAGAGCCGTCGGTAATGTCCTGTGCGACCATCGCGCATTGCCATGCTGCGCAAGGAGGCACTGTTATCCGGTGACGCCATCATGCCAGCAGAGAAAACGTCGACACCGCTGACTTTTAAACGTGTTGGTAACGGCTGACGCTGGTAATGGGGAAGCACACTGGCATGGCCGTCCACATCAGGCGAGATTCTCTCAGTGCCAGTTGTCGCTTTATATAGCAGCGCTGCAGAAAGAATGTCCGCCTGCTGATAGATTGGTGCTATCAGCCCAAACAGTTCACTTTCAATCTGGCAACATTCACCCAGAGCGAATACACGCTCATCACTGGTCTGCAACCACTTGTCAACGACTATTGCGCGCTCTACTACCAGGTCCAACTGACGCGCCAGCGATACCTCCGGAATAATGCCCAGCGCCATGACGGCGGTCGTACACTGCAGGCGCCGGCCATCAGCCAGTAACAATGCAGAGACAGCTTCACCCACGGCGTCCGCCTCGAATCTCACGCAGTTTGCTTCTGGAATAAAACCGATTCCACGTTGTTCCAGCGTGCGCCGAAGCAATTCACCAGCTTCACCATCCAGTTGGCGATTCATTGGCCAGGATTCATTGTGCACGACAGTCACTTGCATGCCGCGAGCCCGCAGCGCACACGCCGCTTCCAGGCCAAGCAGACCGCCACCAACCACCACAGCTTTTTTGTTAGATTCTGGATTAACAGCGTCTCGCGAGCGGGCGATAAGCTGCTTTGCCTCCTGCAGCGTACGCAGCGTCATGACGCCTTCAAGATCAGTACCGGGAATAGGTAAGCGTGCAGCACGCGAACCAGTTGCCAGAACCAGATAGTCCCAATTCAGTTTCCGTCCGCTTTCAGTGGTGGCGCTCTGCCTGTCCAGTTCTATGCTACTGACTGCATCACCGGCGATCAGCTGTACATCATGTTGGTGATACCAGCCCTGGTCCTGCATGGCCAGTGAGGCTTCATCCGATTCTCCGGCAAGCAAGGATGACAACAGGACGCGGTTGTAGCCGCCTAGCTTCTCGTCGCCAACGATGGTGATGGCAAATTGCCCCGGAGACTTTTCTACAAGATCGCGGACCAGCCGTGTCGCTGCCATGCCATGTCCAACAATCAGCAGTCGCTTTCTGGATGAGACCAACATAACTACTCCCCGGCTGCGATCCAGACGCGTGAATCACGAACTGTCACAGCATAGGTCTGCAACCTGACAGAGGCATCTTCAAGACATTCGCCACTGCGCAGGCAGAAGTGCTGCTTGTAAACTGGAGAAGCCACAACCAGCCGGCCTCCTATATCACCGACAATGCCGCGCGAAAGAACATTGGCGCCACTGAAAGGATCATGGTTCTGAACCGCGAAGATTCCATCCCCCGTATTAAATATGGCGACCTGCTCCTTACCCAGGCGTGCTGCAGCACCTGTGCCCGGGACTATCTGAGCGAGATCCGCGATATCAAACCAATCGCTGCGCTGCACGACAGCCGCTTCCATTTGCTGACTCATCACACTACCTCCACGAGTTCTACCTTGTCTTTTTCCTCTGCCCGCGCGGGGCGCTTTTGACCGCGCTCGCGCACATAAACGATCTGTTCATCGGGAATGTCGTCGTTCAGGAATGGCCGGAAGCGTTGCAGCGCCACCGGATCTTCGATGGTTCGTTTCCATTCGCACACATAGGTATCAATGACACCCTGCATTTGTGCCTCCAGTTCAGCGGCTATGCCAAGCGAATCATTGATGATGACGTCCTGCAGGTACTCGAGCCCGCCCTCGAGGTTGTCACGCCATACAGACGTGCGCTGCAGGCGATCTGCAGTGCGTATGTAAAACATCAGGAAGCGGTCGATGTATCGAATCAGTGTCTCGTCGTCGAGGTCACTTGCGAACAGCTCGGCGTGCCGGGGCCGCATACCGCCATTTCCACAAACGTAAAGATTCCAGCCCTTTTCTGTCGCAATGACGCCAACATCTTTACTCTGGGCCTCAGCGCACTCACGCGTGCAACCGGAAACTGCCATCTTCAGTTTGTGCGGTGATCGCAGCCCGCGATATCTTTCTTCAACGTAGATGGCCATGCTGACAGAGTCCTGCACGCCGTACCGGCACCAGGTTGAGCCGACACAGGACTTCACTGTTCGCAGCGCTTTACCGTACGCATGCCCCGATTCGAAACCAGCGTCGACCAGATCACGCCAGATAAGTGGCAGCTGCTCTACGCGTGCACCAAACAGGTCTACACGCTGACCGCCGGTAATTTTTGTATACAGGTCATATTTCTGTGCGACCTGTCCCAGTACGAGTAACTTCTCCGGGGTAATCTCACCACCAGGAATTCTAGGTACGACAGAGTAACTGCCGTCTTTCTGAAGGTTGGCCAGGAAGTTGTCATTGGTATCCTGCAAACCAACGTGTTTCGGGTCGAGGACGTAGTCGTTCCAGCATGATGCGAGAATGGACGCCACTGCCGGCTTGCAGATGTCGCAACCGCGGCCGGTGCCATGAGCCGCAAGCAGTTCATCGAAACTACGGATCTTGTTGACACGGATCAGGTGATAAAGACCCTGACGGCTATAAGCAAAGTGCTCGCAGATGTGATCGTTCACCTCTACACCGCGACGCTTCAGTTCAGCATCAAGCACCTGTTTGACCAGTGTGGCACAGCCACCGCAGGTTGCTGACGCCCGGGTTTCGGTTTTTAACGCGCCGATCGTTGTACAGCCACTTTCTATTGCCTGACACAGGGCGCCTTTCGACACATTATTGCAGCTACATATCTGGGCCTGCGCCGGCAGGGCATCCACACCCAATACAGGCTTGTTGTCCGAAGGCAGGATCAGGCTGACTGGAGACTCAGGCAAATCAAGTCCATTCAGGGCGTATTGCAGCAACATGTCGTAGTCACTGGTATCACCTACCAGCACGGCACCCAGCAGGCGGGTAGCGTCCTGGTTAATAACCAGTTTTTTGTAGAAGCCCTTGATGCTGTCTTCAACGACGCACACCCGACTCCCTTCGGTGTTACCGTGAGCATCGCCGATAGATCCCACTTCTACGCCTAGCAGTTTTAGCTTTGTGCTCATATCGGCGCCACTGAAGGGCTCGCCCTGGCCGCACAGATGGCCGGCAAGTTTGCGAGCCATGTCGTAACCAGGTGCTACCAGACCAAATATGCGAGACTGCCAGAGCGCCACTTCGCCGATGGCAAAAATGGCTGGATCGGATGTCATACAGTGATCATCGATGACCACACCACCGCGTTCTCCTATGGCCAGGCCGCAGTCTCTCGCCAGTTTGTCCTGAGGACGTATACCGGCTGAAAAGACAACCATATCAGTCTCCAGCTCACCCTCAGCAAACACCAGCCGATGCCGGGCCTTATCACCCGCCTCGATACGCTGAGTAGCCGTCGACGTGTGAACATTCACACCGAGTGCTTCAATTTTCTCTCGCAACAACTGACCACCCCGGGCATCCAACTGCACCGCCATCAGTTGTGGCGCGAATTCAATTACATCGGTGGTCAGGCCCAGGTCATTCAATGCCTTGGCTGCCTCAAGCCCGAGCAGGCCACCGCCGATGACCACCCCTCGACGACAGCCCTCGGCAGCCGCCTTGATCTGGCGCAGATCCTCCAGTGTGCGGTAAACAAAACAGGCTTCACGGTCGTGGCCGGGGATTGGGGGAACAAAGGGATAGGAACCGGTTGCCAGGACTAGTGCATCATAGTCAACGACAGTTCCTTTGTTTCCAGTGACCCTGCGTTCATACCGGTCGATTGTTGCTGCCGCTTCGCCAGTGATCAGACGAACACCGTGGCGCTCAAAAAAGGCCAGGTCTGTCAGCGCAAGATCCTCATCAGTGGCGCCGCTGAACCAGCTGCTGAGCTGGACTCGATCATAGGCCGGACACGGCTCTTCACAGAAAACAGTAATCTGAAAATCCTGATCCATGGCGAGCAGCTCTTCCAGAAAGCGCTGCCCTACCATGCCATTACCGATCACTACCAGCTGTTTTGTTTGCATCTCTATTCCCCTGCGCTTGTGCGGGCCATTCGATTTTCTGTAAGCCAGAAAACAAAAAAGGCGCTCATCACACGAATGTTCGTGTCATGAGCGCCTTTGCCCGGTGTACTTTTGTCTGCAGTATCTGCTCGCCGTTGAGCAGGCCTGATTAAATGAATCCTGCTATGACGCCAGCAATTCCTGTGCCAGATGTATTGACTGCGTCACTCCGAGAGGCTCAATTGCCGGAAAAATCCTGTATATAAAGGATCACACCCCCTTGCTTCTGTTTTTGTACTGACTATTCCTGGCTTGCAAAAATCACATTTCCCCACTGCACTGATGCTTGATTTTTGTGCATGACGCACCAAAAGAATGCGAACTCCTACCGAATGAAAGACACATACCGGGTTACTGAATTGCAGCCCAATTCCGGATCAAGTTTCCGCCTGGACAATGAGTTAAGTGTAATACGCATAGTCTTGCCCTGCCTCTGGCACACTTCCTGCATTGCCCTTCATGACATTTGTCGGTAGTCCAATGAAGGGCCAACCGATCCGATAACGGGCAATGGCGCCCACAGACGCAAGGCACTTAAAATGCCTGACGACTGTGGGCGCTTTTTTTTATTTATAGCGAGGGGGTTTACCGTGAAGCAGCAAGGAAAACCAGCACAAATTCTGAACCGATTCATCAATAGTATGCGCGCAGTTACATTGGCACTGGGTTCACTGACAGCTGGTGCAGGGATAGCAAGTATTGCTCACGCCGAAACTGGCTGGCCGGAGAAAGCAGAGCTTACTATTGGTTTTATCAAACTGACCGACATGGCACCCCTGGCAATTGCCTATGAGAAATTCTACTTCGAGGACGAAGGTTTATATGTCACTCTCGAGCCACAGGCAAACTGGCGTGTGCTGCTGGAT
>Ga0208316_1001728_pt1 | contig 12255 bp, 12 predicted proteins | sample MalvireepMed_231_FD_184240 | JGI IMG/M metagenome (GOLD analysis project Ga0208316, IMG submission 184240) | Marine viral communities from the Global Malaspina Expedition - Malaspina viral metaG DeepMed_231 (SPAdes) (version 2) | ecosystem: Environmental > Aquatic > Marine > Oceanic | place... | reverse complement strand
GGCGCAAAGCGTTGCGGCGGTGAGGGCGAACAGGCGGGTGGCCACGAAGCGCCCGTCCATGCGGGCGACCATCAGGTCAAGCGTCTTCAAACGTCTCGTTCTCTTTTATGCAGGCCCACGGGAACCCAGGGCGAATTGATTTGTTATTCGGGCGAGGCCGGGGCCGCCGGAGCGGCCGCCCCGAGCGAGCCTTGCTGCTCGTCTGCAGACTATAGACGGCGAATGGGGCGCCCATGCGGCGCGTTGTCCCGTTGAATCAATCTCTTATGGTTACGCTTGTTCTAATTCCAGGGCAGGTCCGTCTCGCCGCGAAGGACAGCCTCGGCCTCCGGTGTGTGCTTGGTCGCGCCATCGCGAGGATGGAGAACGAGGGCCGGAAGCAGGCGCAACGGCGCCTTCCCGGTCTTGATCGCCCGCACCAACACCCGTTTGGCGGCTGCGTCGGCGAAGGGATGAATGGGCCGCACCTGGAACGAACCGGCGCCTTTTCCCAGGCCTGACAGGATGTCGGCCAGCCGGTCGGCCCTATGGATCAGGGTGATGGTCCCGCCCTCGCGCACGGCCTTCAGCAGGAAGGTCGTCCAGGCCTCCAGGCCCGCCTCGGCCATCCATGCGCCGCGCTTCTCGATCGCTGGCGCGCGCAGGGCGGCGGGATCGTCGAAGAAGGGCGGATTGGCGAGGGCGGCGTCGAACGGCGTCAGGCCCAGGGCCGCAAACCCCGCATCAATGTTTCCGCTGAGGGCCGTGACTCGCTCCGCCAGGCCATTCAGCGCCGCATTCTCTTTCGCCAGGGCCAGGGCCTCGGCGTCGCGCTCTACGCCTGTGAAATGTACGCCAGGTCGGCGCGTGGCTCCGACCATCAGGACGGCGCCAGCGCCGCATCCCGCCTCGATCACCCGTGCGCCAGGCGCAGAGTCGCAGGCCGCCGCCAGCAGTGCGGCGTCCAACCCCGCCCGATAGCCCCGGCTTGGCTGACGCAGGGTCACACGCCCCCCCAGGAGGCGGTTCTCCGTGGGGCTTTCAACCGGGACGGCGGGAAGCTCGGACATGAGCTGCTCCTGATGCGCGGGCGCGCCTTGACCGCCCCCTATCGCGTGACCATTGTCCGGACGCAACGGCGGCCCCGCAATGGGCCGTCCCATCTGGAGTACCTTGTCGTGGACGCCGCCGCCGCAGATCCCCGGCCAAAGCCGGTCAGCCTCGATCATCTGCTGAAGCTCGCAGCTGCGGACATGGCCGGCGTGGACAGCCTGATCCGCGACCGCATGCAGAGCCCCGTTTCGGTGATCCCGGCCCTGGCCGAACACCTGATCGGCGGATCGGCCAAGCGCCTTCGCCCCCTGCTCACCGTGGCCGCAGCCCGGCTCGCCGGCTCGACCGAAGATCACTGCCGGAAACTGGCGGCCGCCGTAGAGTTCATTCACACGGCGACCCTGCTGCACGACGACGTGGTGGATTCATCCGAACTTCGCCGGGGCAAGGTGGCCGCCCACCTGATCTGGGGGGCGCCGTCCAGCGTGCTGGTCGGCGACTTCCTGTTCGCCCGGGCCTTCGAACTGATGGTCGAGACCGGCTCCATGTCTGCTCTGGAGATCCTGGCCCGCGCGAGCCGGGTGATAGCCGAGGGCGAGGTGCTGCAGCTCACTCGCGCCCACGACCTGGATCTGGACGAAGCGGTCTATCTGCAGATCATCAAGGCCAAGACCGCCGAGCTGTTCGCCGCTGCGGCCGAGGCCGGCGGCGTCTGCGCCGGGGCTTCGCCCGAACGCGCCGCGGCGCTTCGTCGCTATGGCCAGGATCTGGGCCTGGCCTTCCAGCTGGTGGATGACGCCCTGGACTATTCCGGCGCCAGCGACGTCCTGGGAAAAAATCCCGGCGACGACTTCAGGGAGGGCAAGGCGACCCTGCCGTTGATCCTGGCCATCCACCGCACAGGCGCCCAGGAGCGGGATTTCTGGATGCGGACCGTCGACGCCCGGGAGCAGACCGAGGCTGATTTCGAACGGGCCCGCACCCTGGTTCAGGACTCCGGCGCCCTCGACGTCACCCTTGAGGCCGCCGCCGGTTATGCGCAAGGCGCCAAGGCCGCCCTGTCGGTGTTTCCGGCCAATGACTGGCGAGCGGCCATGGAAGACCTCGCCGACTTCGCCGTGGCCCGCCGCAGCTAGGCTCAGCTTCCGGCGCCGGCCATATCCAGCAGGTTCAGGCGGATCCCGCCGGGCAGCTCCATGTCCCCGGGGCGGAAGCCTTCGGGGCAGGCGCCCTGCCAGGCGCTCTCGATATTGATGTCTCGGGTCCCGTTCATCTGCGGCGCCTCGGCGCCCACGGTCGAACTCTGCGCCTGAACCACATATCGGGTGTCGAAATCGCCGGTGGCCACGCCGGAGGTGGTGGTCTTGCCGCCAGTACCCATGTCGCAGACCGATGAGAACTGCCAGCCGCCGTCGGACCTGCGGGTGACCAGATTCTTTTCGCAGCTCTCCGTGGTCGCCTGCTGCCCCCACCAGCCCAGCCTCTGTTCCAGGGCCTCATCGATGCAGATGCGGCTCACCTGGACCATGCCCTCGGTGGACACCCGCTGCTCCCAGAGACCTGGCTTGCGCTTGGGCGGGCCCGGGATGGCGGCCTGATCACCGGCCGGCGCGCCCGCCTCGGCAGGGCCGGCGGCCTCGGAGGCCTGTTCCGGCGCCTCATCGCCGTTGCGGTTGCAGGCCGCCAGGGCCAGCACGGCGAGGCTCAGGGCCGCCGTCGTCGAAAGCCTGCGCATCTTTCCCATCTCCGCCGAAGCCGCCATCATCATCGAAAGCTAGCCGGGATCGAAACCGGTGGTAAGTCCGTTCGGGAGGCATGATGAGCGAACTGAGAAACAACGCCGAGGCGGCCCGCTACGAGTTGGATGAGCAGGGCGAGACCTCCTGGGCCGATTACCGCCTGCAGGGCGAGCGGCTCTATATCGATCACGTGGAAAGCCCGCCGGCCCTGCGCGGCACGGGCGCGGCCGGGCGGCTGATGAAGGCCGTGGCCCAGGACGCCCGCGATCGAGGCCTGAAGATCACACCGATCTGCGGCTATGCGGCGGCCTGGTTGCGCCGCAGCCCGGAGTTCAAGGATCTCGTGTCATGAATGAAAAGTCGCAGCCGGCGCAGCCGCCGCGGGAACCGGGCTCGGACCCCGATCAGCGTCGCCGTGAGGTGGAGACCAACCCGGCGCTTAGCCCCGTGGGTCCGCAGGGCGGCGCCGCGATCGCGCCTCTCCGCCGGGAGTCCGCGGCGCCGGAAGACTGATACGCAGACGGCCCTCCCGAGGGGAGGGCCGCATCGTTTCGACGTGTATTGCGGCGGGTCCTTATCAAGCGCGCGCCATGATGGCTTCAAGCGCCTGGGCCTTGACCTCGGCGTCTTCGATCAGGCGACGGGCGATTTCCCGCACGCCAGGGGGGTAGAGCTCGCCGCCGCCGGCAATCTCGGCGCTCAGCCGCTCGACATCCCCAAGGGCTGCCTCAAGGGCCCGCACGTGCTCGCCCACCAGACTACGGGCCTCTGATTGCAGTCGGCGCACGCGCTCGACCACAGCGGTATCTGAATTCGTCCGTTCGACAGTCGCCACCTTGCCACCGGCGGCTACGACGCTAAGAGACGGCGACATGGATCACCTCACGCTATTGTTGGCGGGGCTGCGGCGAGTCCGAGAAGACGTCTCGCCAAGACCAACCCCTGATCTGTAACATCTACGAATGGCGAGGCCGGAAGTTCCGCGCGCTCAATCGCAAAGCTTCATGTGGGGCTTTTCGGTCACGGTCGTCAGTGTGGCGGTGGCGAATTTAGCTGAGGCCCGGACCAGGATTTCTAATGCCGGCCTCCGGCTTATAGCCTGCCCTTCCGGAACCGCTCCTGGGCTTCGGCGCGGGCCTCGGCCTTCACCCGCTTCACCGCTGAGCGGTCCACCGTCTCGCCTTCGCCGGTGAGAGCCTCGTTGGCGAATTCCAGATCCATGAGCTTCAGGCGCTTGATCTCGTCGCGCAGGCGCGCGGCGGTCTCGAACTCCAGGTCGGCGGCGGCCTGGCGCATCTTGCCTTCCAGGTCGCGCAGGGTGGCCTTGAAGTTGTCGCCCATGAAGGGCTTGGCCTCCTCGGCCAGCTCGGTGCGGACCAGGGGACGGTCCTTCTCGTAGGCGCTGGCGAGGATTTCCTTGATCTGGCTCTTCACGCTTTCGGGCGTGATGCCATGGGCGGCGTTGTATTCCTCCTGCCGCTCCCGCCGGCGCTGGGTCTCGGCCATGGCCCGCTCCATGGAGCCGGTGATGCGGTCGGCATAGAGGATGACCCGGCCGTCGATGTTCCGCGCCGCCCGGCCGATGGTCTGGATCAGCGAGGTTTCCGAGCGCAGGAAGCCTTCCTTGTCGGCGTCCAGGATGGCCACCAGCCCGACCTCGGGGATGTCCAGGCCTTCGCGCAGCAGGTTGATCCCCACCAGCACGTCGAAGACGCCCAGGCGCAGATCGCGGATGATCTCGATGCGCTCGATGGTGTCGATGTCGGAGTGCATGTAGCGGACCTTTAGGCCCTGCTCGTGCATGTATTCCGTCAGGTCCTCAGCCATCTTCTTGGTCAGCACGGTGATCAGGCCGCGATAGCCCTGGGCGATGGTCTGGCGGACCTCGTCGATGACGTCGTCCACCTGGGAGAAGCCGTCCTTGGAGACCGGGCGCACCTCGACCGGGGGGTCAATCAGCCCGGTGGGGCGGATCACCTGCTCGACGAAGACGCCGCCGGTGCGTTCCATCTCCCAGGATCCCGGCGTGGCCGAGACATGGACGGTGTCCGGCCGCATGGCGTCCCACTCCTCGAACTTGAGCGGGCGGTTATCCAGGCAGGAGGGCAGGCGGAAGCCGTACTCGGCCAGGGTGAACTTGCGCCGATAGTCCCCGCGATACATGCCGCCGATCTGCGGCACGGCCTGGTGGCTCTCGTCCACGAACAGCAGGGCGTTCTCGGGAATGTATTCGAAGAAGGTCGGCGGCGGCTCGCCCGGTCGGCGGCCGGAGAGGTAGCGGCTGTAGTTCTCGATACCGGCGCAGGAGCCTGTGGCCTGGATCATCTCGATGTCGAAGGTGGTGCGCTGCTCCAGCCGCTGAGCCTCCAGCAGCTTGCCGTTGGCCACCAGCCATTCCAGCCGCTCCTTGAGCTCGGCCTTGATCTGCAGCACCGCCTGGTTGAGCGTCGGCCGCGGCGTCACATGGTGGCTGTTGGCGTAGATCTTGATCCCGTCTAGGTCGGCGGTTTTCCTGCCGGTCAGGGGATCAAACTCGACGATGGTCTCCACCTCGTCACCGAACAGGCTGACCCGCCAGGCGCGATCCTCGTAGTGGGCCGGGAAGATCTCGATGGTGTCGCCCCGCCGGCGGAAGGTGCCGCGCTCGAAGGCCTGATCATTGCGCTTGTACTGCAGGGCCACGAGATCGGCCATCAGCTGCTTCTCGTCCACCCGCTCGCCCGGCGCGAGGGTGAAGGTCATGGCCGTGTAGGTCTCCACCGACCCGATGCCGTAGATGCAGGAGACGGAGGCTACGACGATGACGTCGTCGCGCTCCAGGATCGCCCGGGTGGCCGAGTGGCGCATCCGGTCGATCTGCTCGTTAATCGAGGAGTCCTTCTCGATATAGGTGTCGGTCCGGGGCACATAGGCCTCCGGCTGGTAGTAGTCGTAGTAGGACACGAAGAACTCGACCGCGTTCTCCGGAAAGAAGGCCTTGAACTCGGAATAGAGCTGGGCGGCGAGCGTCTTGTTGGGCGCCAGGATCAGGGCCGGGCGCTGGGTCTCGGCGATGACCTGGGCCATCGTATAGGTCTTGCCCGAGCCGGTGACGCCGAGCAGCACTTGATCGTGCTCACGCCCCTCCAGGCCCGCCACCAGCTCCTTGATCGCCTGCGGCTGGTCGCCGGCCGGTTTGTAGTCGCTGACCAGCTTGAAGCGCTTGCCGCCCTCCGACTTGGCTGGCCGCGCCGGGCGGTGGGGCTTCCACAGCATCGGCATGGCGGCGTCGTTGTAGTCGAAGCTGGCCGACATGTCGGCGACGCCCTGCACGGGCGGGGGAGGTGCGGTCTTTGAACGCGGCATGTCGCAGAAGGTAGGGGTCCAAGGGGCCGGGCGCCAGCGGGACTGCTGACACCGTGGCGCCAGCAGTCGGATGCTCGACCCTTAGAAGAGGCCCCCGCCGCTATAGGCCACGGCGCAGGCCGCAGCCAGGACGCCGAGGGCGAAGAAGAGATGGCGCATCGCCCAGTCCCCGAAGCTCGTGCTCAGGACTCCAGGCGATAGGGCGATGCGCCGCCTCCGGCATGATCCAGATGGACTAGGCGGGGACGAGCCACGGCGTCGCCTAGTTGTCGACGCCTTTGCTCACGGCGGTGCCGACAGCCGCGCCGGCGGCGGCGCCCACCGGGCCGCCGACCACCGCCCCGGCGACGGCGCCGGTCGCCGCCCGCTGCTCCACATTGTGGCCACAGCCGGCCAGTAGAAGGCCCGTCGAAACGAGGCAAACGCCAAGGACCTTACGCATGTCGATCTCTCCGAGAGTTGTTCCCGACAAACGGCCGCCAACGGCCAAGGTTCCCTCAGCATTGATTGAGTCTCGCTCGCATCAGGCATGGTGCGGTGCAATAACAGCTTGCGAATCCTTCACGGACCCGTCATAAGCCACGCCACTTTGTCGTAGACCCGTCCTTATCAGTGCGGACGGGCTTCGTTTCGAGACTTCGGTTTGCATGAGGCGACCGGCTCTCAAGCGATGATGTCGGAGGGCGTCGCGCCCTCGCCGCACAGGACAGGACGTTTTGCAGAATGATAAGAGGGTGCGCGCCAATTGGCGTGCCCTGACCGGAGCCGCCCTCCTGGGCTCGACGGTCGGAATTGCGCTCGGTGGCGCATACATGGCTGGCGGCATGGCCAGCGCGGCGACTGACCACGCCCGCGCCGCCCGCCTGGCGACCGGCGCCGCGGACGGATACTCGGAGCAGGCGCTCCAGGACGCCGCCGCGCGCATGGACCCCGGCGTGCTCCGCATCGCCCGGCGGCACGACCCCTTCACCGTGGCGGGCGCCGCCGAACGGGACCGGCAGAGCGCCATCCTGGTCGCTCGCCTGGAGCGGGGCGCCAGCGCTGTCTCACAACAGCCGCTCCTGCGCGCCAGCCTGAACGCAACGCCTTACCCCGCCGCCCCGTTCCGCCTTGGGGGCGCCCTGGAGGCGTCCCGTGAAGTCGAATGCCTGACCCAGGCGGTCTATTACGAGGCCCGCGGCGAAACCCCGGCCGGCCAGGCGGCCGTGGCCCAGGTGGTGATCAACCGCGCCCGCCACCCCGCCTTTCCCAAGACCGTTTGCGGCGTCGTCTTCCAGGGCGCCAACAGCCGGGTCTGCCAGTTCAGTTTCGCCTGCAACGGCGTGATGCGCCGGCCGGTGGAGCCTGCCGCGTGGCGCCGGGCCGAACGGGTCGCCAATCGCGCCCTGTCGGGTGAGGTCATGGGTGATGTGGGCCTCTCGACCCACTTCCACACTACAGCCGTGGCTCCAGGGTGGGGACAGCGCCTCACGCGGGTGACCCAGGTCGGTCAGCACATCTTCTACCGCTTCGGCCGCAACCCGGCGCCGCACCGGATGCTGGCCAGCGCGCATGAAGTGACGCAGGAACAGGCCGAGGCGCCGGTCTATGCCCGCGTCGGCGAGACGACCCAGCAGGCCTCGGCCCAACAGGATCCGACCGACGATATCCGCCTGACCTCGGCCGTGCTCGTCCCCACGGGGGACAAGCCCATGGGTATGCACGGGCCAGCCGAACCGGCCGTTGAACCGGCCTCGGCGCCGGCGACGTCGCGCAAGGATGGCGGCAAGACCGAGGCCTCGGCCAAGGCCGCTGACGCCAAGCCGACGGCTGCGCCCAAGGGCGAAACCAAGGCGGCCCGCGATGCGGCTCCGGCCGAAAAGCCCGCCGACAAGGCCAAGGCCGGCCAGACCGCCTAAGGCGCGCCTAGCCCCCGACGGCCGGCGTGCTTCGCGCGGCGCGCCGCAGAGCCTGTGGCGGTTGCCCGAAGGCCCGCAGCACCGCCCGGCGCATGCGCTCGGCGTCGCCAAACCCCACGGCCGCCGCCACCTGCTCGACGGGGTCGTCAGCGGTTTCCAGGCGCGCCCGCGCGGCCTCCACACGCAGGTGCTCTACCGCCTTGGCCGGGGTCATACCCATCTCCCGCACAAAGGCCCGGGCGAAGTTGCGCGGGCTCATGGCCGCATGATCGGCCAGCCGCTCGACCCCAAGAGGTTCGCTAAGCCGCGCCCGCGCCCAGTCCAGCAGATCGGCGAACCGGCCCGACGCCCCGCCCATGTCCACCAGGGCCGAGAACTGCGACTGACCTCCGGGTCGCCTGCGAGGCACGACCAGCTGCTGCGCGGTGGCGCGGGCTACGGCTTCTCCGAGATCGTCGGCGATGAGCGCCAGGGCGAGGTCGATGCCCGCCGTAATTCCCGCCGAACTCCAGACCGCCCCGTCCCGGACATAGATGCGGTCAGGCTCCAGCCTCACAGCCGGAAACCGGCGGCGGAAGTCGGCCGTCCGGCTCCAGTGGGTGGTGGCGCCGCGCCCGTCCAGAAGGCCTGCCTGGGCCAGGATGTAGGCGCCGGAACAGACGCTGGCGGTTCGCCGCGCTCGCCCGGCGGCCCGCCGCACCCAGTCGATCAGCGAGGTCTCGAGCAGGGCAGGCCGTGTGCCGTCGCCGCCGGCCACCACCAGGGTGTCGATGTCCGCCTCATCCGCAGCCTCGGCGTTCATCCTCGCGCCCGAGGAGCTTGCCACCGCCCCGGCCCGCGCGGCGACCACCCGCACACGATAGCTGCCCGGCGCATGCCGCTCGGCGATCTCAAAGGCGGCGATCGGACCCGCGGCGTCCAGCAACTGGAAGTCGGGAAAGATAAGAAAGGCGATCAGGCGAGGGGGCATGGCGGAAACCGAGGGATAAATGTCATTTCCGCCATGATCAAGCGTGGGCATGGTGCCGCTGTCAACCACCAGCGAGGCCCGTCATGTCCGCCACCTGCCGCATCGTCTTTCCGCTCTATGCCGGGGTGACCCAGCTCGACTTCACCGCTCCGCACCAGTTCTTCAACCGGATGCCGGGCGCCGAGACGATCGTGGCCTCGGTCGGCGGGGACGATGTCGAGGCCGACGGCCTGGTCTTCACGCAACTCGCCGATCTGACGAAGATCGAGAGCTGCGACGTGCTCTGCGTGCCCGGGGGCTTCGGGACCACGGCGGCCATGCTGGACGAGGCCTTCATGGCCGCGATCATGCGGCTGGGCTCGAGCGCCCGCTATGTGACCTCGGTTTGCACCGGCTCGCTGATCCTGGCCGCCGCCGGCCTGCTGAAGGGCCGCCGGGCGGCCTGCCACTGGGCCTGGCGGGACCTGCTGCCGCTATTCGATGTGGAGATCGACGAGTCCCGCGTCTGCCGGGACGGTAATGTCATCACCGGCGGCGGGGTGACCGCGGGCCTCGACTTCGCCCTCGTGGCCGGCGCCGAGATCTTCGGCGAGGACGCCGCCCGCCGGGTGCAGCTCGGTCTGGAATACGCCCCGGCGCCGCCCTTCGAAGGCGGTCGCCCGGAACTTGCCCCGCCTCACATCCTGAAGCAGGTTCGCCATGTGATGGACGCCGCAGTGGCCGAGCGCCGCGCCGCCGCCATGGAGGCGGCGACCCGACTCAAGGCGCGCGCCTGAGCCTCAGCGCCAGTCGAGTACGCCGATCTTGCACAGCCAGAGCAGGCCATAGGTGATGCGCGCCCGCCGCTCGGGCGGGAAGGCGCCCACCAGATCGCCCAGGCGGGTCTCCGGGCTCTCGGCGATCCTGGCGGCCAGACCGGCCAGTTCCGGCCGCGGCGCCCGCCAGGCTTCCCCAAAGCTGTCGAGCTCCACGGCGCTGGTCAGGGCGGGGTCGCGGGCCAGATCGACGCCTGCCCGAACGGACAGGTGAAGATCGGGACCCGCGGTCGCGGTGGCGAAGCTTCGATGATCTACGAACGGGTCGCTGTGCAGGGGATTGAGCCGAGGGCCAGGCTCCGCGGCCGGCGCGGACCGGCGGATCTCAGCCAGTTCGTCGAACAGGGCGCGGTAGCCGGGAATCACCTGGCGCCAGTCGAAGGTCTCCCGCACCCGTTGGCGGCCCGCCGCGCCCATGCGGGCGCGAAGCTCCGGTGAACAGGCGAGCTCGGCCAGACCCCGAGCCGCGGCGCCCACATCGACGGCGGTGTATTGCGCCGCCTGACCCACATAGGACTGATAGGTGTCGATCCGCGCCAGATGCCGGCGCAGCAGGGCTTCGCTGGGCGGACCGGCGGACGGGGTCAGAGTCGGCGCCAGGAGGCCCTCCTGGCCGTGGCGGATCGTGAAGCGATAGCCATCCCAGTCGCTGGCCACGATCGGCAGGCCCGCCGCCATGGCCTCCACCGGGGCCAGGCCGAAGGTCTCCTGGATGTTGTCCACCAGGGACAGGAAGATGTCCGACGCCGCCCACATCTGGCCCAGCTGATCGGCGTCATTGCCATCGATCCAGTGGATGATCGCGCTGGGGGCGTAGCCCCTGGCGGCGGCTTCGAAGTGGCCCCGGTCGGACTCCCGCGCGAACCAGCCGACCAGGGCGAAGTGCAGCGGCCGCCCGGCCAGGCGTCCCGCCTCTTCGACGGCCCGAAACATGGGCTGGGGGGCGGCCTTTTCGAAGAAGGACAGGCGGCCGACCCACAGGGCCAGCACATCGTCTTCGGCAAGTCCCAGGCGCGCGCGGGTCTGGCGGCGGACGTCGGGACGGTCAGTCAGGGCGGTGATCTCGTCCAGATCTACGCCCAGTGGCAGGACGGGCAGGTGCGGCATGGGCCGGCGCGGGCCGCCGAACCGTTCCCCAAGATAGTCGGTCCAGTCCTCGAACATGGTCTTGATGGAAGCGTGCACTGCGGGCGAGGTGCAGATGATGGCGTCCCAGGGATGGACCGGCGCCAGGCTGGCCTGGGCGATTTCCTCCCGGGTGAGGGGCGGGGCGATGGTGTGGATCAGGCCGACCAGGCTATAGGCGCTGTCGTTCAGGAGGCCGCGCCGCGCCCAGGCCATCTCCGCCAGATCGGCCTTGCCTCGGAACAGCGTCCCGGCCTGGCGGGCGCGACCAAGATCGAGCAGCGCCCCGGCTTCGACGACGGTGGTAAGCGGCGAGGCGCCGGCCAGGGCGGTCGCCATGCTACCCGCATCGGTTTCCACCGAGGTCAGCATGTGCAGGCGCTCAAAGCCGCCGTGGCGGGCGAAGGCGCGATAGAGGGCGAGGTTGGCCACGTCGCGGCCAAAGGCGTTGGGACCGAGCCCAAGTCCGCCGCCGAGGTGGTGGATCGCCAGTTCGCCCGACATGCCTGCCTCCGCCGCCGTAACGGCGGTCGACTGTTATCAGACGGCGTCGAGGCCGATGTCCAGCGCTGCCGCAGAGTGGGTCAGGGCGCCGACGCTGATCACATCCACGCCGGTCTCGGCGATGGCACGGACGGTCTGCAGATTGACCCCGCCGGAGGCTTCCAGGACCGCCCGGCCCTTGGCCGCGGCGACAGCGGCGCGCAGGTCATCCAGGCTGAAATTGTCCAGCATCACCACATCAGGACCATGCCGCAGGGCGTCCTCCAACTGGTCCAGGCCGTCCACCTCCACCTCAACCTTCATCAGGTGGCCGGCGAAGGCCCGGGCCCGGCGGACGGCTTCGGCCACTCCGCCACAGGCGGCGATGTGGTTGTCCTTGATCAGGATGGCGTCATCCAGGCCGAAGCGGTGATTGACCCCGCCGCCGCAGCGGACGGCGTATTTCTCCAGGTGGCGCAGGCCCGGCGTGGTCTTGCGGGTGTCGACGATGCGGGCGGCCGTCCCCTCGACGGCGTCCACATAGGCCCGGGTCAGGGTGGCCACGCCACAGAGCCGGCCGAGCAGGTTCAGACCTGTCCGTTCGGCCGACAGGATGGCGCGGGCGTTCCCCTGGGCGCGGGCCAGCACGGTCCCGGCCGCCAGCGGCGCGCCATCGGCGATCACGGTCTCGAACTCGGCGTCGAGGTCCAGGGCGACCAGCGCCAGCCGGGCGCAGGCGAGGCCCGCCGCTACGCCCGGCTTGCGGGCGACGAAGGCCACCGACAGCCGCGCGTCGGCGTCGATACAGGCCATGGCCGTGACATCGCCGGCCCGGCCCAGGTCCTCGG
>Ga0208316_1001727_pt1 | contig 12260 bp, 11 predicted proteins | sample MalvireepMed_231_FD_184240 | JGI IMG/M metagenome (GOLD analysis project Ga0208316, IMG submission 184240) | Marine viral communities from the Global Malaspina Expedition - Malaspina viral metaG DeepMed_231 (SPAdes) (version 2) | ecosystem: Environmental > Aquatic > Marine > Oceanic | place... | reverse complement strand
TCTCCAGTCAGGTTCGCTTTCGCCAGGGCGACGAGCTCATCACCAGGATCCACGGCGACGACCTTCCACCCGAGATCGAGGAACCCCTGGGTGGCTTGGCCGCTGCCACAACCGATTTCGAGAACCCGCGCGCCATCCCCGCCGACGACGCTCGCCAGATCGTCGTAGAGCGCCCTCGGATAGGGCGGCCGCACCGCGTCGTACTCTGCGGCCACCGCGTTGAACGTGTCTCGCTGATCAGGCACGGCGGCTCCCCGGCGGCGGTCCTCTTGGCGCGACGCTACACGAGAGAGAACGAGCCGCCACCTGCCGGCTGCGGCGAGGACCACAGGAAGTGGAAAGCATCAGCAGCGGCCGCTAGCCTGGACCGCCCTTGCTCAGGGGAGGATACGCGGGGACCACGCGGATGAACGAGACCGACGAGCTGCTTGAACTCTGCGTGCGCGCGCTCGCCATGCAGATTAGCGCAGCGCCCGGCGCAGAGCTCCACATGACCCGGCGCTGCATTCTGGCCCTGACGGATGAAATCTCTGCCGATCATAATCGCCTGATCCTGGGGGCCGACACCGATGTCGAAGGCTTCCTCGTTCGGTCCGTCACGCGGGCAAGGGAACGAGATCGGCCGCTCGTGGCGCTCATGGCGCCGACGGTTGGGGAAGCCCTGACACCGCTCGCGACGCAGCTTGGCCTCAGCGCCGTCGGCGCAGCCCCACTTATGGTGCTTCGCCCTAACGTCCCGGTTCAACCGACCCAGCCGATCAAGGTTGTTCGCGCGCTCGGCCCGGAGCTGGTCGGCGTCGCAGGCGACCTGATCGCCGCCGCATTCGATGAGCCCCGAGATGTCATCGCCAGGTGTATCCAGGTCAGCATCACCCCGACCTCAGGCGTAGAGACCTATGTCGCCTGGGACGAGGACAGGCCCGTCTGCACCGTCTCGCTAACCCTGACGGGGGATACGGCCGGCGTCACGCTCATGGCCACGCCGCCTGAGCACCAGGGCAAGGGCATGGGCCGCGCCCTGCTCACTCATGTGATCAATGACTACCGACGCCGGGGCGTGGCTCGCTTCCATCTGGGCGCCACCGACGCCGGCCGGCCGCTCTATACGAGCCTCGGCTTTGAGCTGGTCGCCGACCTGCCGGTCTGGGTCCTGGATCGGGCTGGTCCGAGGCCGCAAAGCCTGCCCTAGGCGCCTATGCCGACGCCCCCTCCTGACGCACTGAAGATGGGACGCCGGTCCATTCCGGTCGCCGCAGGACGTTGATAGATTGCCAGGGTGGCATTCTCGGGGGGGCGGATGATCGCGAACGAGCAGGCGAGTTCTGAAGCCTTCATCGCCGCTCTGGAAAGCGGCGACCTCGAAGGGGTCAGACGGGCGCCCAAGGCTGAGTCCCACACCCATGGCCCGTTTGGCGGCGACCGGGTCTGGCTGCGGGACCAGACAGGGCGAGACATCGCTCCAGTCACCAAGCCGCTCGGGTCCATGGACGAGATGCACGCCTGGACTGCCAGCCATGTCGGCGACCTTTTCAAGGGCAAGGCTGGCCGGCGGCTGGGCTGGGAAGGGGCGTTCGTGCGAGCGCGTCAGGATGGTCTCACGCGCGTCGAGTTTGGCGACGACGTGTGGATGATCACCCAAGGCGTCGGGGATGCTGCGGAGCTATTTGCGGATATCGAAGCGGCGCGCTTGGCGATCAGTCCTGGCATCGAGTGGACGCCTCAACTGGGCTTCTCACGCCATTGCAAACGGTCGTGGCTGTGGCATTGGCTCACGCCGTTTCTGGACGCTGGCGGTTGGCAGGCCGTGGACCTTTCGGGGGACGAGTTCGCCCAGCCGATCGATATCTTTCAGCCGCTCTATCGCGCCTGCAAGGAGCGAGGCATGCGGCTCAAGGCCCATGTAGGTGAGTGGGGCGCGTCCGACGATGTCTGGCGGGCAGTCGAAATTCTGGAGCTTGATGAGGTCCAGCACGGCATAGCTGCAGCCGATTCACCGCGGGTGATGCGATTTCTGGCCGACCATGCCGTCACGCTCAACGTGTGCCCGACATCGAACCTTCTGCTCGGACGGGTGGCGCGCCTTGAAGATCACCCGATCCGCAGGCTCTACGACGCCGGGGTGAAGGTCACGATCAACAGCGACGATGCCCTCGTGTTCGGGGTCGGGGTTTCCGAGGAATTCTTGGCGCTTTACCAGGCCAATGTGTTCACGAGCGCCGAGTTGGACCAAATTCGACTTTGGAGCCTGGAGCAAAAGCCGGCTCCTGATCTGGACGATCGATCAGCCGTTTGAGCCTCGCCCTGTTCCCCCAGCCCTCAGATATCATGGAGGCGCAGTCGACCGGACTTGGCCGCGTGTTCCCAGTGTCCGTTTCCTGAAGTGAGCTAACGCCCGAAGTTAGCCCCGATCCGTCGCTACAGGTGTTTTTGGATCTGGACCCAGGTCGAACTGAAAGGCTCGTATGGAGCGTCTGGAATGTAGCGTCGGGCCCTGTCGTTGCCCGAAAGGTAGACCTCTTCCAGCGGCCAAACCCAATGGTCGCGGACGACAGAGAAGGCTGCTGCGCCCTGCGCCAGTTCGTCGGCTGACGCGCCGGCAATCTGACGCCAGCTGGAGAGAAACGCCACCGTCGGCTCGCGCAGACCGCTGAACATGTACGTCGCCGCCCTGACGGCTTCGTAGGCTCTGGGAAGCAGCTGCGTCTGCTCCCAATCAATGACCGCCGAGACCTGCCCTTCGCTGAAGAAGAGGTTGCCGTGGTGGTAGTCGCCGTGGGTGACCTGAAGCGCCTCGCCAAGGTCATGGCCGTGGCGGCAATCGGGGTGCTCCATCCAGGCTCTCTGCGCCCGTACGCGCGCCAGGGCGATCTCGTCACGCCCGTCGGCTTCAGGGCGCCCCTGAATGGCGTCGAGGACCGTCAGCCGTTCTCCCCAGGCCCTCCCGTCCCAGAGAAGGCGTGGAGGGCGCCACTCAGCTGCAGGCAAACCGGCCAAAACCCGGTGCAGCCGACCGAGCATGTCGCCGGCGGCGGCGGCGTGCTCAAGCGTCAGGTCCGAGGCGGCCTTCTGTGCGCCATCGGCAAACGGAAACAGGGCGAAACAGACGCCGTCGCACTCGACATGAAGCTCGCCGCTGATCGAGACCATCGGCGCGATGGCGGGCAGCCCATGGCGCCGAACCCACATGGTCACGCGAGCCTCGCGGTTCAGCTGACTTGCTGTGCCGGCGCGATACCGGCGTAGAACGTAGCGGCCCGACGATGTCTTGACCGAGAACACCCGGTTGACGGCCCCGCCCGAAAGCTCCTCCACTTCACACCATCGCCCGATATCCCACAGGCCGTGGATGTCATCAGGGATGAGGGTGTCTGTCTGGGCGAGGTCGGCTGGACTCATGGCCCGCGACGGTGGCGCCTCTACAACGAGAGGTCGAGGATGATCCTTGAGCGGCCGGCCAGACCACCCTCCATCGTTGCGACCGCGCCCTCCCCTACCCCGCCATCGCGGCCACCTCCTCGACCGCGGCGACGACGGCCTTTGGGTGCTCGATGGGGATATTGTGTCCGCAACCGACCAGGCGCCGAAAGCCTCGCTCCGATAAGCCGGCGAGCTCATCGTGCATGCCAAACCAAGCCGCCGTATGCGCGTCGCTTTCGAGGAACGCGCTTTGCGTCGTCTCCGTGGCGCTGAGCACGGCGAGCGGAGTTTGGCCGAGCGGCCTCCGGTCCGCCGCCGCCTCGATGGCGTTTGAGGCCCGCAGATGCAGGCTCTCCGAAATGGCCGTGCGCAGGTATGACGGGCGCGTCCACATGTCGTGGAAGGCCGCGTTCATGGCAGGCGACAGGTTGGGTCGTGGCACGGCGATCCGAGCCTTGTACTCTGGCGTCTCTGGCGTGAGCCGCGCAGCCTGCGCCAACGCCAGCAATCGCTGGAAGATCTCCCGTTCCTGGTCGAGGTGCGGGCTTGGTCCGCCATAGAGGCGCTGCTCCCAATCGGCGAAGCAGGAATCGACCATCACCAGACCCAGGCAGTCCTGCCGATAAAGGGCGGCGAACAGGCGCATGCGTATCCCGCCCGCCGAGTGCCCGACCAAAATGTAGGGCGGGCCCAGTTGCGCCGCGGCCAAGGCGGCTCGCAGATCAGCAACGATAGCGCTTGAGGTTCTGGGCTCCGGTCCTGGGTCACTGAAACCCAGGCCCGCATTGTCGAAGGAGACAACGCGAAACCGCCGTGAGAGCCGGTGCTGGACGAGCGCCGAATCTAGGGCGCCGCCGAGGTAGCCTGCGGCAAGAACCACCGTGATGGGCCCCTCCCCCGTGATGAAGAGGTTCAGCCTTCGGCCGGCGGAAATCGGCGCAAGGGTATGGGCGCTGGCGTAGATGTCCATCGCAGCCGATGGGCCGTTGGGCGTCGTATTCACGGGATTATCCTGAGAGAAGATTGAGGCGAGCCGGCGGGCGCGCAGGCCTGCGCGTCTGGGCGTTCACGGGCCTCGCGCAGAGCGCGAGAAGGGCTCAGCTCTTTCTCACCAGCGTGATCCTAGCTGCAGGTGGGTATACTTCAAGCGTCGATGGGGGCGCTCTCGCCTTGGGATCCTGCTGGGCCACTTTGAGGCCAAGTTCAGAGCACTAGCCTCGCTCCCCAGATCAAGATCGCATGCAGCTCGTAGGCATTGCGGCACCACTGTCCACTGAAGCGGTTCCGCTGCAGTTCAGAGGTGTACTCCTAGCAAGCGCAATTTCCAGATATTGCCGCCAGTCGGAGTTGGGCTGACGGCGCCAGCCCGCCATTACGCTGATATGACCCTCAACGTCCGGGTTCATGCTCTGGTCCCTCAGGGCGCTTCCCCAACCTGGCTGGCTGACCGTGGGCTCGTCGCTCTCGCTCTACGACCAGCCCGTCAGAGCCAAGCGTTACCAAGCACCCGGAGGGAAAGCCGCTTAAGCGAAGCAACTCTTGTTCGCCAATCTGCTTCACGACAATCTCGCTCGCGCGGGCGAGAAGGACGCCAGATGTGCCATCAGAGAACGTGCGGCATCCTTCGAACGTGAAGCCACCCGAATCCTGGACCTTCCAGACCCTGTAGCGAATGGCGACTCGCTGCAGTCCACCCTTTCGGTTTTGTTCTGCAACGTAGGCCGCAGCGCCGCTCAGTCCTGGGCGCTCAGGCGCAACAAGGCTCTGAGCCCGGTTCTTCCGGGCGAGTTCAAGCCCGGCGTCTGCGAACGTCACGTCGAACCCAGGCAAGGTCGATAGCTCCACAATGGCAGACTTGAATTCATCAGAGCCTTCGAGGATCAGGGGCTGATCAGCAAAGCGTTGTGCGGCGAGGCTAAAGGCCAAGGCGGCCGATCAGCAGAGCCGGCGCTGTAGAGCGGACGACGAGTTTTTACACAGCCTCGGCTCATAGCGGCGGTCCTGAATGTCCGTGTGTGGACGCCCCGTTAGATGCAAGAGGGTTTTTTTGGATTCTGACGCGGTCGGATCAGGTGCTTCCGTGTGTCCGGCCTGTTGATGCGGCCTTTCACACGCCGCTGGCCTGTATGGAGATCGCGGATCGGGTCCAGTCCGCAATCGCGCGCTCGAGGCGCTCGGACATTCACTGGTTTTCCCGACCCCGTCTTCTGACCGTTGCGCCATACCTCTCGTCTGACCTTCCTGCCTCTCCGACGCCTCAGACCCTGACGGTTAGACCGCCACGGCCGGAGCTCTGTAGGTTCCTCCGTGCGCCATCAGCGCCCATACGATCCTCGCCATCTTGTTGGCCAAGGCCACAGTGACCAGCATGCGCGGCTTGCGCGCCAGCATGCCCGTGAGCCAAGGACTGGCTCGGGAGCCGTCGCGTGCCGCAGCCTTCGCAGCGGAACTAGCTCCCAGGATCAGCAGCCTTCGCAGACTGCGCTCACCCATCTTGCTAGTTCGCCCCAGTCGCTCCTTGCCGCCGCTCGAATGCTGTTGTGGCGTAAGCCCCACCCAGGCTGCAAAGTCGCGACCGCGCCTGAAGGTGCAGGCCGCCGGTGCCAGCGCCATCAGGGCGGTCGCCACCACAGGCCCAATGCCCGGGATCGTCATCAGCCGTCTGGCGACCGGGTCGCGTTTGGCCCGCGCGGCTATCTCGGCATCCAGTTGCGCGACCTTGTCCTGAAGCGCCCGAAGGCTCTCGACGATGATGGTCAGCACCGGTCGCGCCTCGGCGGGTAGATCACTACTGGGATCTTCCACCACCTGAATAAGCTTGGCGGTGTAACCCGCGCCCTGCCTCACAACGAAGCCGAACTCGGCCAGATGGCCCCGCAGCGCATTGATCAGTTGTGTTCGCTGTCGCACCAGCAGATCGCTGGTTCGGAACACCACAGCCGAGCCCTGGGCATCGGCGCTCTTGGGCGCCACGAACCGCATTGTTGGGCGCTGCGCCGCCTCGCAGATGGCCTCTGCATCCGCCATGTCGTTCTTCTGCCGCTTCACAAACGGCTTCACATAGGCTGGCGGGATCGGCGGATCTCATGACCCAGCGTGCCGATCTCGCGGGCCCAGTAATGAGCGCTGGCGCAGGCCTCCATCGCCACGAGGCAGCGCGGCTGGCTTGAGAAGAACGCCAGCAGCTGGTCCCGTCGCAGCTTCTTGCGGAAAACAACGCCGCCGCCTTCATCAGCCCCATGCGCTTGAAAGACCGACTTAGCCAAGTCGAGCCCGATTGTGGTAACTTCTCCCACGGACGCCTCCTTTGCAGTGGTGTTCAACACCTCCACTTTGGGACATCGATGCCGTCGGGGGGCGTCCACCCCATCGCTTCCGGGCATGTATGCCATGCGGCAGATTGTGCTTGCGCACGGGCACAACTCAGCGTGTTGTCGAGGCGTCTGACCGTAGCGCTTCACAATTGAGGTGTTGGGGCCAGTTACGCCGTGTATCCCGAGGCTGACGCCTCACAAGGTTGGCTAGGCACCAATGCGGACCACTATTTTGACGGCCCTGGCGCTCGCCGCAGCTGTGGCCTGGATCGGCCCTGCCGCCGCGCAAGATGCGCCAGCCGGGGAAGCGGTCGTCTATGGGGCCGACTACTTTGCGGTTTAATCTTCAAACCGCCAACGACATCGCTCTCGTGGTGCCGGGCTTCGCTCTGGAGGAGATGACCCAAGCGCGAGGCCTTCTCGCCAGCGCGGGCAACGTGCTGGTGGACGGGCAGCGACCCACGGCCAAGTCTGGCGGCCTACAGGAAGTGCTGAGCCGCATCCCAGCCGCCAGCGTCCTGCGGGTAGAAGTATCTCGTGGGGCCCCGGCTAGCGCAGAAGCGGCTGGCCAGACCTTGGTCGTGAACACCGTGCGCGCTCAAGCGGTCAGCTCCGGCACATGGTTGGTGCAAGTTAAGCGGCCTACCGAACCTGTGCTGAACGGGCGCGCGGAAGGCGCTCTCATCCGAAGGATAGGCGACAGGGGCGACAAGTGATTGATGCGCATGTCGGTTGACGGTTGCGCGGCAGTTGGTCGCGGCGGTCGAGCGCCGCAGCGCAGATGTCAGATGTTGGCTAAGGGAGCTTAGGGCAGATGGTCGGTGTGCTGGAAGACAAGGATCGGATCTTCACCAACCTCTATGGCCAGCGTGACTGGGGCCTGGAGGGGGCGAAGCTGCGGGGCGCCTGGAACGGCACCCATCTGATGCTCGAGCAGACCCCGGAATGGGTCTGCGAGCAGATCAAGGCCAGCGGTCTTCGTGGTCGCGGCGGCGGCGGTTTTCCCACCGGCCTCAAGTGGACCTTCATGCCCAAGGAACCGTCGCCGGAACGGCCCCACTACCTGGTGGTCAATGCCGATGAATCGGAGCCTGGCGCGTGCAAGGATCGCGAGATCCTTCGTCAGGATCCGCACCTGTTGATCGAGAGCTGCCTGGTCGCCAGCTATGCGATCCGCGCGCACACTTGCTACATCTACATCCGCGGCGAGTACGTCTTCGAGCGCGAGCGCCTGGAAGCGGCGATTAAGCAGGCCTACGAGGCCAAGCTGATCGGCAAGGGCAATGTGCACGGCTGGGATTTCGACCTGCACGTCACCCATGGCGGCGGGGCCTATATCTGCGGCGACGAAACCGCCCTGATGGAAAGCCTGGAAGGCAAGAGGGGCCAGCCTCGCCTGAAGCCGCCGTTCCCGGCCGGTGCCGGCATCTACGGCTGCCCGACCACCATCAACAACGTCGAGTCGATCGCGGTCGTCGGCACCATCCTGCGCCGCGGCGCGGGCTGGTTCGCGGGCTTCGGCCGGCCGAACAACACCGGCACGAAGTTGATGGCGGCTTCCGGCCACGTCAATCGCCCGACCGTCATCGAAGAGACCATGGGCATTTCGATCCGCCAATTGATCGACGGACATTTCGGGGGCGTCCGCGGTGGCTGGGGCAACCTGAAGGCGGTGATCCCGGGGGGCGTCTCGATGCCGATGATCACTGCCGAACAGGCGGAAACCGCGACCATGGAATTCGATTCGCTGAAGGCCCTCAGCTCCGGCATGGGCACGGCGACCATGATCGTCATGGATAAGGACACCGACCTTGTCCAAGTGATCGCCCGGATCGCGAAGTTCTTCAAGCATGAGAGCTGCGGCCAGTGCACACCGTGCCGCGAAGGCACTGGCTGGATGTGGCGCGTCATGGAACGCATGGCCGCTGGCGAGGCCCAGATCAAAGAAATCGACATGCTGCTCGAGGTCACCTCGCAGGTCGAAGGCCACACTATTTGTTTGCTTGGCGACGCCGCTGCTTGGCCGATCCAAGGCTTGTTCCGGCATTTTCGGCCGGAAGTGGAGGCGAAGCTGAACGCGTATCGGGGCCAACAGCCGGTGCAAGGTGCGCGTCTGGGGCAAGAGGCCCCGTCTCGACACGACATGTCGAGGGTGGCTGAAGGGCCGAGCGGCGGATAAATGGGCGAATTCGTGCGCTCGGTGCCACAGAGCCAAAGGTCTAGTTCCCGGCCGGAGGCCAACGTCAGCAAGTGATGCTGTGGACGGCTCCCCGCCCCGCGGGAGCGTAAGCTCCTGCGCAGCAGGAGGAGAGAGCCATGGCTCAAGTTGTTACGATTGGTCTGGATATCGCCAAGTCGGTCTTCCAGGTGCACGGGGTGGCCGCCGATGGTGAGGTGGTGATCCGCCGGCAGCTGCGCCGAGCGCAGGTGATCGGGTTTTTCGCGAAATTGCCGGCGTGCCTGGTCGGCATAGAGGCATGCGCCAGCGCCCACTTCTGGGGTCGTGAGCTTCGGAGGCTGGGCCACGAGGTGCTGCGGATGCCGCCGAGCTACGTGAAGCCGTACGTCAAACGCCAGAAAAACGATGCGGCCGACGCCGAGGCGATCTGCGAGGCGGTGACCCGGCCGAGCATGCGGTTCGTCGAGGTGAAGAGCCCCGAGCAGCAGAGCGTGATAGTGCTGCACAAGGTGCGGACGATGCTGATGCGGCAGCGGACCCAGCTCTCCAACGCCGTCCGCGGCCACATGGCCGACTTTGGGCTGGTGGGGCCGATCGGCCGCGAAGGCCTGGCGGGCTTGCTGAAGATCATGGAGGCCAGCGACGAGCGGCTGCCGGAAGAGGCGAAGATGTGCTGGAGCTGCTCGGCGGGCAGCTGCGGCTGATCAACCAGCAGATCCTGGAGACCGATCGGAGGATCCGCACGCCATTGCAAGCGGTCGTGGCTGTGGCATTGGCTCACGCCGTTTCTGGACGCTGGCGGCTGGAAAGCGGTGTACCTTTCCGGTGACGAGTTCGCCCCGCCGATCGATACCTTTCAGCCGCTCTATCGCGCCTGCAAAGAGCGAGGCATGCGGCTCAAGGCCCATGTGGGCGAGTGGGGAACGTCCGACGATGTCTGGCGGGCAGTCGAGATTCTGGAGCTTGATGAGGTCCAGCACGGCATAGCTGCAGCCGACTCGCCGCAGGTGATGCGATTTCTGGCCGACCATGCCGTCACGCTTAACATCTGCCCGACATCGAACCTTCTGCTCGGACGGGTGGCGCGCCTTGAAGATCACCCGATCCGCACGCTCTACGACGCCGGGGTGAGGGTCACGATCAACAGCGACGATGCGCTCGTGTTCGGGGTCGGGGTGTCCGAGGAGTTCTTGACGCTTTACCGGGCCAATGTCTTCACAAGCACAGAACTGGACCAAATTCGCCGTTGGAGTTTGGAGCAGAAGCCCGTTCGCGCTCTCGACGGCTGCTCGCCCGTTTGACCTTCGCCACGTTTGGTCGCCGTCACAGATTGTCGTGGGGAGGTCTAACTTCCGCTGATGACGCTACAAGGCCGCCTGGATCTGGGCCCAGATCGCACTGAAGGGCTCGTACAGCGCGTCCGGAATGTAGCGTCGGGCCCTGTCATTGCCCGAAAGGTAGACCTCCTCTAGCGGCCACACCCAGTGGTCGCGCACGACAGAGAAGGCCGCGGCGCCCTGCGCCAGTTCGTCGGCTGATGCGTCGGTGACCTGGCGCCAGCTGGAGAGAAACGCCACCGTCGGCTTCCGCAGACCGCTGAACATGTACGTTGCAGCCCTGACGGCTTCGTAGGCTCGGGGAAGCAGCGCCGTCTGCTCCCAATCAATTACGGCCGAGACCTGCCCTCCGCTAAAGAAGAGATTGCCGTGGTGATAGTCTCCGTGGGTGACCTGAAGCGCCTCGCCCAGGTCATGGCTGTGGCGGCAATCGGGGTGCGCCATCCAGGCCTTCTGCGCCCGTACGCGCGCCAGGGCGATCTCGTCACGCCCGTCGGCGTCAGAGCGCCCGAGAATGGCATGCTCCATAACCGTCAGCCGGTCTTCCCAGGCCTTCCCGTCCCAGAGAAGGCGTGGGGGCCGCCACTCAGCTTTGGGTAAGCCGCCCAAAACCCCGTGCAGCCGACCGAGCATGTCGCCCGCGGCGGCGGCATCCTCAAGCGTTAGGTCCGAGGCGGCCTTCTGAGCGCCATCGGCAAACGGAAACAGGGCGAAAAAGACGCCGTCGCACTCGACATGAAGCTCGCCGCTGACCGAGATGATCGGCGCGATGGCGGGCAGCCCGTGGCGCCGAACCCACGTGGTCACTTGAGCCTCGCAGTTCAGCTGGCTTGCTGTACCGGCGCGACACCGGCGTAGAACGTAGCGACCTGCCGATGTCTTCACCGAGAGGACGCGGTTGACGGCCCCGCCCGACAGCTCCTCCACCTCCTGCCATCGCCCGATGTCCCACAGGCCGTGGAGGTCATCAGGGATGAGAGTGTCAGTCTGGGCGAGGTCGGCTGGACTCATGACCTGCGAGCGTGGCGCCTCGACAACGCGAGGTCGAGGATGATCCTTGAGCAGGCGGTCAGACCACCTGCCACCGTTGCGACCGCCTCCCCTACCCCGCGACCGCCGCCACCTCCTCGACCGCGGCGACAACGGCCTTTGGGTGCTCGATGGGGATGTTGTGCCCACAATCGACCAGGCGCCGGAAGCCGCGCTCAGACAGGCCCGCGAGCTCATCGTGCACACCGAACCAGGCTGCAGATTGCGCGTCGCTTTCCAGGAACGCGCTTTGCGTCGTGTCCGTGGCGCTCAGCACGGCGAGCGGGATTTGGCCGAGCGGCCTCCGGTCTGCCGCCGCCTCGATGGCGGTTGAGGCCCGCAGATGCAGGCTCTCCGAAATGGCCGTGCGCAGGTATGACGGGCGCGTCCACATGTCGTGGAAGGCCGCGTTCATGGCCGGCGACAGGTCTGGTCGTGGCACGGCGATCCGAGCCTTGTAGTCTGCAGCCTCAGGGGTGAGCCGTCCCGCCTCAGCCAGTTCCAGCAATCGCTGGAAGACCTCCCGTTCCTGGTCGAGGTGAGGGCTTGGTCCGCCATAGAGGCGCTGCTCCCAGTTGGCGAAGCAGGAATCGACCATCACCAGACCCAGGCAGTCCTGCCGATAAAGGGCGGCGAACAGGCGCATGCGTATCCCGCCCGCCGAGTGCCCGACCAGGATGTAGGGCGGACCCAACTGCGCCGCGGCCAAGGCGGCTCGCAGATCAGCGACGATGGCGCTTGAGGTTCTGGGCTCCGGCCCTGGGTCACTGAAACCCAAGCCCGCATTGTCGAACGAGACGACACGAAACCGCCGCGAGAGCCGGTGTTGGACGAGCGCCCAATCCAGGGTGCCGCCAAGGTAGCCTGCGGCAAGAACCACCGTGATGGGGCCCTCGCCAGTAATGCAGAGGTTCAGCCTTCGGCCGGCGGAAATCGGCGCAAGGGTATGGGCGCTGGCGTAGATGTCCATCGCAGCCGATGGGC
>Ga0208316_1001722_pt1 | contig 12274 bp, 10 predicted proteins | sample MalvireepMed_231_FD_184240 | JGI IMG/M metagenome (GOLD analysis project Ga0208316, IMG submission 184240) | Marine viral communities from the Global Malaspina Expedition - Malaspina viral metaG DeepMed_231 (SPAdes) (version 2) | ecosystem: Environmental > Aquatic > Marine > Oceanic | place... | reverse complement strand
TTCTTAAATAGTACCAAGTACTCCATAGAAGAAATTTCAGCGAAGATCTTGGCGGAAACAGGGCTTAAACGTCGCAAATACTAGCCGGGCTTTTAAGTTATCAGTAACTACCTTTGCAACAGCGGCGATGTTTACCTACTGCGTTTTATACCGCGCTTTTTTATATCGCGGTGCCTTGTTGAGCTTTTATAAGCCTACAAGGCACCCTATAAATAAGACTCTGGTTTTGCTTCACTTTTTATTGCTTTCCACCCATTCTTCAAGTGCTACACCTGGGTCTTCTTCACCTGCGACAGATGACGCATAGGGGCTCGCTGCTTCTGCATCTTGGTGTGAAACGTCCGCCTCTCTATTTCGTTGGTTTTCTTTATCTGAAGACAAAGTCGCTTTTTCTCGTGAACTTTTTTCTTTTGCTTTCATACCTCTTATCAACTCCTCTACATAAGGTAAAAACTCTAAGACGGTAGCAACGGCTATAACTGATAGTAAATACCAAGTTGGAAGGGGCTCTTGCTTAAACCGCAGACCAAAATCAGCAGGGCTTTCGCCTAGTCCAAATAACGCTATAAAATGAGACCAATGTCTGGCAATCACCAAAATTAATGCGAGCAGCGGTATCATTTCCAAAAAGCTGTGCACATGTTGCTCAATAGGCCCGACTCGTCTTTTCGATACGGCGTAGCTAACGTCCCACAGTGCGGTAAGCTCGTGTAACAAAAAAAACACTATACCTACAGCAATAATTAAGCTATTCACTTCAAAAAGAAGAACCAGAAAAAGTGGAACCCCCACCTCTAAAAACATCAATAGATGAATTAAGGATTCTTTCGGCCCGGCGGTAGCAGCGATATTACTGCTGCGGTGGCAAAACCAGTCGACTATCCCCGCTATGAACCACAGCGGAATAATGAAATACATCAATATTAGCTGTGTAACATCAATCATGACTAAACCTTCAATAAGTCGTCGCTTTCCATGTATTCGAGTTTACAAACTCGACACCATATAACGTTGTAACGTCGAAAATCGAAAATTAGATTAAGAATGGTTAACATTTTTTAATGTCTAATGCGTAACAGCTTACCTAAATGGAAAGGTGCTATTCAAACCTACGCTTAACTTTGGCTCTCAAACATGTCGTCTAACGAAAGAAGGCGCTGTATCTTATTTCTTAGGCGGTAGTAGCGACAATCCAAACGACATTGGCTTTAAGACAGCCATGACCTTTTTTACTTTTGTCTATCACTCAATTATTTGTTACCGACGTGTTTCCACCTAGCGCTTGTTTTAGGTCAGCTAAATAGCTATCAAAAGGTTTCCACTGCCCCATTCCTGTTTTGTAGATAGGTTGGCGAACCTGTTCAGAACTTGGCGTTTTAATAACCCGCTTGGTTTGGTGAAATGCTAAACACGCTTCTTCAAAGTCTAACCCACAAAAATCTAGGATACGTTTGACCTGGCCTTCTAAATCGTCTAATACCTCTTCGTGCTGTACGGTAAGAATCTCCCCCGGCAGCACCGCGTGCCAGTGATCCATAAGCTTTTCATAAGCTTTGTAATAGCGCCCAATATCGGAAAGCGAGTAACTAAATTCCTGCCCCTCACCGAATAGCTGCTTAAAGCCGCTAAAGCAGCAGTCCATAGGATTTCTTCGCGCATCGATAATTTTAGCGTTAGGCAGTATCTTCTTAATTAGGCCAATATGAATAAAGTTATTGGGCATTTTATCGATGAACAATGGCGCGCCTTGTCGGTAAGCACGAGTTTGCTCGATATAACGCGCGCCAAGCTTTTCAAGCGTTTCTCCATCTAACGCATTAACGTTCAATGGATAAGGCGTCTTTTGATGACTTAACGATGAAGCAATGCCCAATATATCGTGAAGCTCCATGGTGCCATCGACTTTTGAATGTGACGCGAGAATTTGCTCCAATAACGTTGAGCCTGCACGCGGCAAGCCAACAATAAAGATAGGGTCAGGCGCTTGGCAACCTTCTACTTTATTAAAGTCTTCACTTGAGAAAGCGCGCTGCTGTGCGTTTAGCGCTTCCTCTGTCCTTGCAATATCAAATTGAAGGGTGCTGCGCTTTAAGCTGTTTCCTTGCTGGTAATAATTGAAGGCTTTGCTAGCCTCTCCCCGGTCTTCAAGACCTTTACCTAGTGCAAAGCACACATGTATTTTATCTTCTAACTTTATAGCATTGCTGTTTAGCTGTTCAGACATTTGCGCAAGTAGTGCGTCACTAAACTTATAGGTTTTCGTGTTTGCGAGGCTCCAATAGGCGTCGCCGTAGTCACTGGCATAGTCTATGGCCTTTTCGTACGCACTAACCGCATCAGGCGTATCCCCTTTTGCTTTTAACGCATGGCCAAGCGATACCCACACTTTGGGTCTATCCGGGTTTTCTGCAAGTACATCACGGTAAACAGTAATGGCCTCATCTAATTGCCCTACACCAACAAGCGCATGGGCCAAGCTGGTTTTTATACTAAAGCTAGTGGGGTTATGCTCTAACCTTTGGCGAGCCACTTGTACCGCCTCTGGAAACTTGCCTAACTTAGACAGCACATTTTGATAGGCTAAGGCTGCTTTTTCATTATCTGGATAAAGCTCAACACAGCTTTCTAAAAGAAACTCAGCGTCGCTATAAACCTTAAGTTGCATGCCTATTTCAGCAAGTAGCATCATTGCTTCGGGGTGATGCTTGTGCTTGGTCAGAAACTGCCGGCATACCTGCTCTGCAGCAGCGAACTGCTTTTCGTACATAAGGTCGTAAGCCCCTAATACAGGCGCTGGTAGCGACTGCAAGTGCGCTATTTGCTTGGTTGCCATTTGTACCGCAGTGACATCATTGTGACGTTGATAAATTGACAGCAGTTTTTTCCAACTGCTGATCAGCGCGGGATTAAAATGCGTTGCTTTAAAAAACGCGCTCGACGCTTCTTTACCGTTACCCTTCGCTTCATGACAATAAGCAAGCTCTTGATACGCCCTGCCGTAATCGGGAGAAAGTGAAAGCAGTACGTTGATATGACGAAAGGCCTCATCATATTGCTTTGCCATTCTATGTGTAACCGCTGCAAGATAATGGACTTCTAAGCGTTGCTGCTCGCTAAGCGACGTGGACAATAGGTGATCAACGCGTTCATTGGCTAATAAGAATTGAGCGCGTTGCAGCGCTTGTTTAATAGCGCGTATTTCATGTTGGATATCTTCTGGTGTCATAGCCTTCGTTATAATTCTTAGTAGCGCCTGTTTGCAGTGCTGTTAATTCGATGAAATTAATAGTACCTAATTCTTCAAGCATTAGTAATGAAAACGGCAGACGTAAAGTCTGCCGTTTAAACGCTTTTACATGATTAATTTATACTATTAATCATCGCTTACTATTAATAATAATCGTAAGAGAAGCGTAAGCCGATAGTACGTGGACGATTCGTCACGACTTTAGGCGTGAACTGCTGGGTATCGATATTTAAGATAGCCGACTTGTCGAAAACATTGTCGATAAACGCTTCAACTTTCCAGCTTTCATACGACATACCCACTGAAACGTTACCAATTACGTAACTTTCTTGGATATAACGACCACCGCGAATGGTTTCACCGTCTGCGCCTGGATAGGTCGCACCGTTAAACACTTCACCTTCGTCTTCAATCTTCAATCCAGAACCTGTACCGTAAATCAAGCGCGTGGCATCTTCCATGGCGTAGGCATTCATGACCATGCCAGCAAGGCGATCGCCAGTGTACGTAAGTGATGCATTAACGAAACCTTCTTTACCGCCATCTAGCTCAAAGAAGTAACGAGCACTAATGTTTCCAGAGAAGTCTGCAGAGTACGGTAATTTGCTACCCACCCCTGCTGAAATACCTTCAAGTTCAGAGTTGATACTGACTAGTTCAGTATCTAACACGCTGAACGCTGCGTTAATAACTAGGTTATCAGAGGCCAACCACGTTATATCTGCATCAATACCTTTAACTTCTGCATCACCTACGTTATCGGTAAATACCAAGAAGCTGATGTTGGTAGGGTCGAAGCGAGAGGTCTGCAAGTCTGAAATTTCTGAGTAATAACCGGTTGCGTTGACACGTAAGATACCGTCTAAGAAATCACCTTTAAGGCCAATTTCATAGTTATCGAGGGTATCTGTGGTTGAATAAACCGGCACGCGGAAATCTGCAAACGCGCCCGTGTTATTCGCTGCTGCGTCACCACCTAAACGGTTGGTTACCGGTGGACGGAAACCTTCTGAATAGTTTGCGAATAACAATACGTTTTCGTTTACTTTCCAATCTAGACCAAATTTGAAGATAGTGTCGTCTACAGTTAACACACCGTCGTCACCCAACAAGCCAATATCTAGAGAACCGTCTTGGATTGCGTCTACAACACCTTGACCGTCAAGGCCTAGCCCGTCGTAAACTGCCGGGTCTAATACGCCTTGACCATAGGCTTCTAAGCGACTTGTTACGTCACGGGTAGACGTTGCACCACGGTAAATATCATCAATCTGATACCAGCGAGCACCAACGGTAGCCGTTACTGTGTCGGTAATTTCATAACCCAATTGACCAAATACTGCGATTTGCTCGATAGTATGAGTAACGTCGTTAACAAAACTGATTTCTGGCGAGAAAGGACCGCCGTCGCTGTTAATACCGCGATCGCCTGCAAGCGCGTTCCACGAACTTGCTAAGTTCTCGAAAATCTCGGGGCTAGCAATTTTGAACTGACCTACTGAAGCCACTTCTTGTTCATCGTAGAACACACCTGCGGTTAGCTGCCATGGTGTATCCATGGTTGTGCTGAAGCGTAGCTCGTGGGTTAAGCGAGTGCTTGTGGTGTCTTCTTTGTAATACTTACTTGGGTCAAGACAACGTGCGTCATCTGGATTATCTGGTGTTTCATAATGCGTACACACGTAATATGCCGAGAATAAGCCACCGTTTGTATAACCCGTGTAGTCGGTAAGGGTGTCAATTTCGCGATCTAAGTAACCGCCGGTGTAAACCACATCGAGTTTTTCAAGGCGGCCGTTCAGCGTCCACGTTGTTAAACCGAATTCATCAGAATTTTCATCGCTTTGAAAGCGAATTGCAGAGCTTTCACCCTCTACCGTTGGGTCGTATGCAAATACACCTTCGGTGTCGAGCGTTTGCTCGGTGTGCTGAACCAACAAATCCCAATCTTCATTGATAATGTAAGACAAGCCGAAACGCGCACCTGAATAAACCGCATCGTTAAAGTTATCTTCTACATGCTCACTGTTTCTTGGCGTTACTACCGCAGCTTCGCTTCGATTAAAGCCGTTAATTTCACGACGTGTATCCATATCAGCAGGGTCTATACCTTGAGCCTGAAGCGCACCACCTGATATACGGTCGATAACCACAGCACTACCGATATAGCCGCCGTTGTTTGGGTCGTTTTCGATATTGTCTATCCAACCACCTTGGCTTTCGTTATACGCAGCAACACGAAGAGCTAAGTTGTCGGTTGGCGTAACGTTAAAGTACGCTTCAACCGTATTGCTCATATCTCCGCCTTTAGTGGTGGAAATACTGGTATCAAAACCAGCGGCGAAACCAGAATGGTCGGGTTTATTGGTAATAAGTCGAACAGTACCTGCCTGTGAGCTGGCGCCGAATAACGTACCTTGTGGCCCGGGGAGTACTTCTACACGCTCTACATCGGTAGCGAAAATATCTAAGTTTCGACCGGCCATGGAAACAGGCATTTCATCAAGATAGAAAGCGACAGACGGCTGAAGCGCTTGGACCGATGAAAGGGTAATACTTGATTGGGTGGTAGCAGCGCCGCGAATGTAAATTTCGTTTTGGCCTGGGCCCGTCCCCTGGAATACAACGTTAGGTAAAAACTCTACGTAGTCTTGGAAGTTATCAATACCAAGATTTTCTAGCGCTTTTCCGTCAAGTGCAGAAACCGCAACAGGTACGTCTTGAATTGATTCACTTCGTTTTGTGGCGGTAACTTCAATGGTTTCAAGTTTAGCGGGCGCGCCCGTATCCTGCGCCGCCAGAGAGGTGGATGCCAGTGCAGCGACAATTGCACAGCTAAGCTGAGTTTTTCGCATTTGTGTGTGTTTCCTTCAGTTGTTTTTTTATTTCTTCGGATTGTGTTTAGTTAATACACATATCAAAAAGATCATATATTACAATACACCAACTAATTTTAATTTCTACTCTAACGATTAATAATTAACCTAAAGTTGCGAAAACATAACCCAAAGTCTAATTAACAGGGCATTTACTTCACCCAAAATTAAGTTTGATGGATAAGTGCAGTACAAATGCATACAAATCGAATTATTTCATCTGATGTTTATAAAAAGTGCTCCATGCTGTATATTTCAACGTATTAACCTAAATTCAAACAAAGGTGAAAGGAAATTACTGCGTGACTGAGACAGAAAATAAATCTCCACTCAACAAGCCGGTGTTTTTAACATCGTCTGCCTTAATAATCTGTTTACTTATTTTCGCTGCTGGTACGCCTGAACTAGCAGACAGTATCTTCCAAAAATTGCAGGATGTAATCGTATCTAACGGTAGTTGGTTTTACGTATTAACGGTTACGATTATTGTTCTCGCAGTAGTGTATTTAGGGATGTCTCGCTACGGGGAAATTAAACTGGGCCCTGACCACGCTACGCCAGAATTTAGCTTTGGCACCTGGCTTAGTATGCTGTTTGCTGCAGGTATGGGTATCGGACTCATGTTCTTTGGTGTAGCTGAACCATTAATGCACTTTATGGCCCCGCCCACTGCACAGGCAGAAAGTATAGACGCCGTACGAGAAGCCATGAAAACCACCTTTTTCCATTGGGGTATTCACGCTTGGGCTATTTATGCAGTGGTAGCGCTTATACTCGGCTACTTTGCCTACCGACAGAACTTACCTCTAACGCTTCGTTCTGCGCTTTACCCACTTATCGGCGACCGGATTTACGGTTGGCCAGGCCATGTGGTTGATATATTTGCCGTTACTTCGACGGTATTTGGTATTTCAACGTCTCTTGGTTTTGGCGCATCGCAAGTTAATGCTGGCTTTAACTATTTGTTTGGTTTGCCTTCTAATACAGGCGTTCAAATTGCCATTATGGCCGGTGTGGTTGGCTTAGCAGTAATTTCAGTTACCACTGGACTGGACAAAGGTATTCGTCGCCTTTCAGAAACCAACATGGTGCTGGCTATTATCCTACTGTTAATCGTGTTGTTTTTAGGTCCAACGGTATTTTTGCTACAGGCCTTTATGCAAAATACTGGCGCATACCTGTCTGACATTGTGAGAAACACTTTTAACTTATACACCTATGAGAAAACTGACTGGATTGGTGGCTGGACCATCTTTTACTGGGGCTGGTGGTTAGCATGGGCGCCTTTCGTAGGCCTGTTTATAGCGCGTATTTCATTCGGCCGTACTATTCGCGAATTCGTTATCGGTGTACTACTTATCCCTTCAGCGTTTACCCTATTTTGGATGACCATATTCGGTAACGGTGCTATCGACCAAGTTTTGGTACAAGGAAAAGATGTACTTGCTCAAATGGTTAACGACGATACCTCCGTCGCACTATTTGTATTTTTAGAACAGTTTCCTTTTTCTTCAGTACTGAGCTTTATCGCCGTACTTATGGTGATTATATTCTTTGTAACCTCGTGTGATTCAGGCGCAATGGTAGTCGACATGCTGTGTTCACACGGTGAAAACAACACCCCACTATGGCAACGTGTTTACTGGGCAGTTGGTGTAGGTATTGTGAGTTCTATACTTCTATATGCTGGCGGATTAGGTGCACTTCAAACCATGACTATTGCCGCTGCACTGCCATTTGCTATTGTCTTGCTTATTGCCATATCCGGGCTATTGAAAGCACTGCGTATAGAATCTTATAAGCGAGAAAGCTTAATGGTGCTGGCAGGCTCGCCACAGCATAGTGACTCTGACAAAAACTGGAAAGAACGATTAGAAAACATTGTTACCTTCCCAGATGAGAAAGCGGTAAGACGCTACATCAACAAGGTGGTTAAACCTGCCATGACTGAAGTTGGTGAAGAGTTTAAAGAACAGCAATTCGATGTAAGAATTGAGGATACCGAGGAAGCTCTTACCTTAACAGTGGAATTAGGAGGAGACCCGGAATTCGTTTATGCGGTGTATCCAACGTCGACAGAACAGCCTGAATTTGGTCCAACTGACACACCAAGACTGGACGAAAACGAAAAGGCCACGTACTATCGCGCCGAAGTACACCTAAGTGAAGGTGGTCAAAACTATGACATTATGGGCTGGTCGAAAATTTCGGTTATTAATGACGTGATCGATCACTATCATAAACACCAACATTTTATTCATTTGCTTAAGTAACCCTAAAGGGTTGCGCATTTGTTGGAAGTAACATGCGAAAAGAAGAAGAACTATTAGTGGCACTACGGCGCGTAATTCGCGCTGTAGACCTACGCAGCAAGCAGCTAAGCAAACACGTGGGGCTAACAGGCCCGCAGCTATTGGTTATGCAGAACATTGAAGAGCGCCCTGGTATTATGGTGCGCGAAATTGCAGAGAATATTAACTTAAGCCCTGCAACCATTACCAATATTCTGGATAGGCTAGAATCACGAGACTTAGCGACTCGCATTAGAAGTACGCAAGACAAAAGAAAGGTCGGCGTTTTCTTAACCGAACGCGGTAAGGAAGCGGTAGTGGATGCACCTCGTCCGTTACAAGAGCATTTCGTTGAGCGCTTTTCTCAGCTAAAAGAATGGGAACAAAGCCAAATGGTAGCAACCGTTCAGCGTATCGCTAGCATGATGGATGCAGAAGACATCGACGCCTCACCGTTTTTGGAACTGGGAAGTATTTCAGAAAAAAGCTAAATAGTATTCTTCTTAAAAAAATGGCCTTCAATTTGAAGGCCATTTTTATTTCTGTTGTTAATTAGAAAGCAATTAAGACTTCGCCTTAAGCGGGTTTACTTTCCCGCCCGTTACCTTATCAGCCCTGCCCTCTTCCTTTGCTTTTTCAGCCCTGCGCTTGCGTATCTCTTTCGGGTCTGCAATAAGGGGTCTATAAATTTCAATACGATCGCCGTCTGACAGGGTATCGCGAAGCTTAACCACGCGACTCCAAATGCCAACTTTAGCGGCCTTTAAATCAATTTCTGGAAACTGCTCGGTAATGTTTGAAGCAGCAATCCCCTCTTCAACCGTCGCGTTTTCGTGAATAGCCACTTCTACAATGGCTTGCTTGGTGGGCAATGCATAGGCAACTTCAATATTAATGAGTTTATTGCTCATGCGTAAACGCTCCTAGCACGCTCAGTGAACGCAGTAACCATACTTGTGGCTAAGCTATTAAACACTTTTCCAAACGCCATTTCAGCCAACTTATTGCTGAATTCGAACTCTAAATTAAGTTCAATTTTGCAGGCCTCTTCAGAAAGCGCAGAGAACGTCCATCCACCTGTTAGTGAGCGAAACGGCCCATCGATAAGTTGCATCTGAATGCTCTTGCCTGGCTCTAACACGTTGTGGGTAGTAAACCACTGTTTTATACCTGCCTTGGCCACTAATAAAGAAGCCTTCATGCTTTGCGTAGATGTGTCGAGAATTTTGCTATCGGTACAACCTGGTAAAAACTCAGGGTAAGAAGCTACATCGTTTACTAAGTTAAACATGGCTTCTGCGCTATGTGCTACCAGCGCGCTTCTATGAATACTTGGCATTGATTCCACTACTATTAAAACTATTGGCGGCATTGTATCACAGAAAAATTGCTTCGCTTGTATTCGGTTTTGAACCAAATGCCCCCATATGAGTTATTAATGACAACTAAAGACATTCCCCCGAACAATCAGTATAATAGCGAGTATGAAAAAGAACAAAGCCAACAAAAACACCTCTGGAAATATCGCGCAAAATAAAAAGGCGCGTCACGACTATTTTCTAGAAGACAAGTTCGAAGCAGGTCTGGAGCTTCAGGGGTGGGAAATTAAAAGTATTCGCGCAGGTAAAGTTAATATCACTGACGCGTACATTATTATTCAAAACGCCGAAGCGTATTTAGTGGGCTGTAGAATTAGTCCGTTGAATCAGGCCTCTACCCACGTGGTTGCTGCACCAGAGCGCGCCCGCAAACTGCTGCTAAAGAAACGTGAAATAGATCGCTTAATGGGTGCTCGAGACCGCCAGGGTTACTCTATTGTCGCTACTTCCATGTATTGGAAAAAATGTTGGGTAAAGCTAGAAATTCACTTAGCTAAAGGTAAGCACGCCCACGATAAGCGCGACACCTTAAAAGACAAAGACTGGCAGCGCCAGAAAGAACGGATGATGAAACACAGCGTTTAACGCTGTGTTTTTCTATTCGCTGTAGCAAATAAATCACTAAACCCTTGGTTTTCTTTTTGGCGGAGCGAATCAACTGACAGCCGAGTGTGCCCTTAAGTTGTATTAATTCACGTCTCGCTTTGTCATTTTCTTGCGGTGCAACATATCTAGAATAAGGCTCCACAGCGGAGAAGGGTTTCTTAGCGTTGTTAAATTATTTCCTAAACGCCTTAACTGTCTTCGCACCATAGCCATATTGGCAAGACTGGCAAGGGATTTATCTTTCCAAGCGCAATGGGGAATAATGCCTGAATAACTCCATTCCTGTTGCCATTTCTTTGCAAGATCAGGCGTAATGGCGAGCGCACTGGCTAAACCTACCAGTTCGCAGCCTTGCTGAATTACCCGCTCGGCAACTTCAGCGCGCTTAATACCACCTGTGGTCATAAGTGGAATGTCGGTTTTACTTTCCAGTGCATGCGCAAATTCAAGAAAATAGGCTTCTCGTGCCAATGTAGTATCGTCGCGGGTTTGACCTTGCATCGCTGGCGCTTCGTAGCTACCACCAGAAAGTTCAACCACATCCACTCCAAGCGCTTCAAGGCGATTAACCACCTCACACGCATCATCAAAAGAAAAACCGTTCTTCTGAAAATCAGCAGAATTAAGCTTAACCATTACAATGAAATCTTTGGCACACACTGCACGTACTTGGCTGACGATATTTATTAATAAACGAGCGCGATTGATTATAGAACCGCCCCACTCGTCTTGACGCTGATTGGTTAGCGGAGATAAAAACTGAGTAAGTAAATAACCGTGAGCAGCGTGAATTTCCACACCGTCAAACCCTGCTTTTTCGGCCTGCTTAGCGGTTTGTACAAAGCGTTTGCACACGTCGTGGATATCTTGGCAAGTCATTTCGCGAGGTTGAGCAAAGAGCTTCGAATGCTTACCCATATCAAGCGGAACCGCTGAAGGAGCTATCGCTTTTCCCTTCATCGCTTTAAATACCTGCCGGCCTGGGTGATTAATTTGCATTACGGCAAGCGCGCCGTTCGACTTAATAATCTTTGCCCACTTTTCAAATGGCGCAAGTTCGGTTTCGCTTTCAAGTGCAACGCCACCAGGCCCTGTCATCGCCGCCTTATCGACCATCACATTCCCAGTGATCACCATACCCAAATTGCCGTGAGCCCAATATCGATACAAAGCGTAGAGCGACTCGCCGGGTAAATTACCCATACTCGACATGTTTTCTTCCATAGCGGCTTTAACAAGACGGTTACGCACCGTTACGCCGCATGGCAAATTATAGGGGGAATACAATATGGATTCTGAAGACATTTACACTACTAGCCTTTTATTTATGCTCACGTACTTTAATGGTTATTAGCGCTAATTGCATCCTTGCACACGCACTTTTCCCCTAAATAATTTGCTAAAAGTTTCGACAGCAAGTGCACAACTTGTAGCTTACACACCTGCCTTTTATACAGTTTGCATACTGCACCCCTTGAAAAATAAGCCGCCGCCCCTATATATAAAACAATTCGATAGTAAGCCAAGTGAACACCAGTCGCGTACTTGCGTTTAATATGAGGCGGTAAGCGGTTGAATTGCTAGATATATTTTTTGTTTGAAATATAGCCAAACCCTTAAAATTTATAGCAATTTTAAAAAGAAACCGTTTAACACTGAGACATTTGTGTTATTATTGAAAATCACACTCGGGGCTGATTAGGATTCGACAGGATCTAGGAAGCCGGAGGTGCATGCAGAGGAGCGGTTGGCCTCTTAAAAAAGCCGCATTTAAATAGTCGCAAACGACGAAACTTACGCACTAGCCGCTTAATAACCGGTATAGGCCCTTCCACCCTAGTCTTTTCCTGCTAGCGGGGATTCGGAAGGTCATCC
>Ga0208316_1001721_pt1 | contig 12285 bp, 20 predicted proteins | sample MalvireepMed_231_FD_184240 | JGI IMG/M metagenome (GOLD analysis project Ga0208316, IMG submission 184240) | Marine viral communities from the Global Malaspina Expedition - Malaspina viral metaG DeepMed_231 (SPAdes) (version 2) | ecosystem: Environmental > Aquatic > Marine > Oceanic | place... | reverse complement strand
CTATTATGTTTCCCTTTTGTGTTAGAAGTTCTGGCTTCCATCCCTTTAACATAAGGCGTTCAGCTATCTGCTTACGTGAAGCAGGGTTAAAGGGAATGTATTTTGTTTTTGTTTTTAATTCTATAATAGTAGGAGGAAAGATCTTTTGAAGTTCATGTTCTATAGCAATACATTTATCAGTTAGTTCTGCTAAGAAGGTAGTAGTATAGGGAAGATCTAAATAAAATCCATGATGTTCCTGTTGATTTATAATATATCTAAAGTAATGTTCTCTCTTTATACTTCCTTTTGAAAATTTAACATCATCATCTTCTGTTAAATATTTAAAAAGTTTATACGTTAACTCTACATCATTAACACAATACTCTAATAGTTGTGGTGTATATTTATCAAAAGGAGGAGATTGTTTCTTAGGAAATTTAAGACGCTCTCCCCAAGAAGCTAAACTATGACCACCATCAAGTATAGGATTAAACAATTGAGATAAGATAAGAGTATCAATACATTTAGATACTGAATGTTTATATCCTAAAAGTTTAGCAAACACAGGTAGATCATAGCTTAGTATATTATGACCTATTAATATAGTATCGCCTGTGTATGGGCCGTTTAAAAAGTCATCAGTAGATGTATACTTAGTAACCCTTCCACTAATAACATCCTTACAAACTATACAATATATCTTTGAAACTGTATCAAGTAGTCCATCTGTTTCTATATCGATGATAACTTCTTTAGCTGAAGTCTCTGTCATCAGTAAACTCATCCTCTTCATCCTCATCACTATCATCGTTGTTAAGATTAAAGGGAATTTCCGTAAGCCTTCCAGTTTGTTTTGTCCATTGAAGAAGAGCAGCAGGACCACTCTCACCAGAGAATCTATTCTTTAGAACTCTAACGCAAGTTCTATTTCTCTCCTCTTCATTGACAGCTTGAGTATTTCTCTCAAGAGCAAGGATCATATCAGGAAGCTGGGCTAGACTATGACTACCTCTAAGCTGGTTCAAAGAGATGTTAGCTCCTTCTTCATGGCCTGTACCTTGAGGTCGGCTAAGATGGGAGACTACAATCAAATGAATTCCCAACTCCTGTACCAAGGTACGTAGCTTAACCATGATATCATCGATAGCTTTACGTTCATTGGTTGTTTCATATATCACCATCGATATGTGGTCAAGGATTATGTATTGGCAATCCAATCCCTTAACCATATAACGTACACGGGTTAAGAGATTGTCTAAGGTAGAGCTACCGAAGTGATTCCAAAAGACAACCTGTTCCAGATTGCGTAGTTCATCAAGAGCTTTTATCTTATCGTCTATCGTCCAATCTCTATCACCTTCAGAAGTAATGTGAAATCTTTTGGAAGCTTGAACCGATAACAATCCAAGTCCTGACTGCTTAACGCTTTCTTCAAGGAATAAGCAACCCACCTTCTCTTCTGTGCTAGAGATAATATAATGAATAAGTTCTCTCATTACACTAGACTTACCTATACCTGATCCAGCAGTAACAAGAACAAGTTCATTCTTTCTCATGCCATAGGTGATAGCGTTTAATCCATCCCAAGGATAGGGAAGACTTTGAATTGTTTCTTCTGAAAGAAGTTTCTCTCTTAAATCAGGACCACAGACAATTCCTTCTGGAGTAAATACACGGGCATTCCAGAAGTCATTGACAAACTCTCGACTCTTACCTTCCATAAGGTAATCGTTAGCATCCTTCTTGTTAAGAGACATGATCTTACAATGTCCCGGCTCAAGAAGGTTAGCTATTTGTTTGACTGCCTTCTGTCCATAGACATCGGCATCGAAACAAAGAACTACATTTTGATATGTATTAAGAAAATCTAGGTTACGTTTAACCTCAGACATACCAGAAGCAGCACCATTCCTAATACTAACAACAGGCCATTTACTGCCAAGCATTTGGTAAGCAGAAAGACAATCAAGCTCTCCTTCACAGACAGTAATAAACTTGCCACCTTGGGAAAAAAGGTTTTGTCCAAATAGAGTAGTCTCACTACCACGTTGTCCTTCCGAATAGAATTTCTTTTCGTCTACAATCCTTATCTTATTTATAACATGGCTTCCGTCTTTACCATAGTAAGGGTAAACGTGTACATCTTTGTTGTTAATCTGTCCTGTCTTGACGTTATATTTTTTACACGTATCCAGTTCTATCTGCCTATCTTTGATAGCTTTGAAAGACAGTCTATCTGAAGAGGTAAGAGGAGATTTAGTTTTATGTACAGCAGACATATAATTTATTCCCTTTTCAGTAATAGGTTTCCAGTGATTACAACTAAAACAATAAGTATTATTCTCGTAGATAGAAAGAGCATCACTACTGCCACAATCAGGACATGGTTGATGTGTCTTCAGAGGTTGTTGTTCTTCTTCCATCGGTTTCTAAAGCCTCTTCAAAAGAATTGTACATCTCGTCTTGTTCCATATGATATCCTGCTTTACCAATCTTAGGATGGATAGTAGGACATAATCTATTTGTATTACGATCTAGATATTTATCTACCAGATCTAACTTACTGATAAATAAATCCTTTTTATAAAAGGGAAAAGATCCGACAATCAATACATACATATCGGATATAAGTTTACGAGGTTTATGCCAATGATCTATAGCAGCTATAAAGAAACATCCTTTAGGATACATTGTTTGTTTAAGCTCTAGTTTTAAACCGTTCTTAAAGATACAATCTATATCCTTCTTATATGTTCTTGGAATAAAATTCTCTTCATCCTCAAACAAAGTATAAGGTATGTCATACTTTTCTTTGAACCAGATCTCAGCACCCAAACCTTGAAGGTTAATTTCCTTTCCAGTTCTATTAGAATCTAATATGTTATCTCTTACATTGAACTTCCTATTGTTATCATACACTGCATCACAATATTTTTTAATCTTTTTTATTTTTCTTGGTGATAACTGGTAAGCCATCAGGTAATCCTTTTGTAAAATCAGTAAGCATCTCTTGTAGTTCTGCTATCCTTTTATAAGACTCCTGTAGTTGTCCTTGTAAGTCTTTGATATTGTTCTTATACATCTGTATTTCTAAATCTGGTTGAACGTCTTTCATGTTTAAATTTATAATCCCTTCATTAATACTTCTGTTGTTGAAATAAGCATCTAAGTAATCACTTGAAGAAGAAGTCTTTTCTCCTCCTATATTAAAAGCAAAGATAACATTCTCTACTTCATCCATCTCTGGTATATTATCAGATGTTCTGTCTCCTCCATTACAAAAGATATATGTATTATTATCCTGATGATAATTTGTAATATCTTTTAATAATGCAGTGGCACTATCGTCGTCATCATTAAAAGAATAAACAGTATTAATAAATTTTAACTCCGATAATACTGCACACCGTTGATGATAGGGTAAAAGAAATGTTCCTTTTTTTCTTACTAACCATTCATCTGAATTAAGTCCAACAATAAGTTTATCTCCTAATTCAGCACAAGCTTTTAAATAAGAGATATGTCCTGAATGAAGAGGATCAAATCCTCCTGTCGCTATGCATATATTTTTTTTCATAATTCTTTTATCTAAAAGATAAACCTTCTATCCAAGTTACTATATTATATCTTTGTCCATGTTCTATTTCATCCATAGAATGAGGAATAAAAGATGGAAAGATTAACAATGATCCTTTTGTTAACTGAGATTGAATGTTATTAATAGATTTTGTATTAATATCCTGTAATTTAAAATTTCCTCCTATATATTCCGAAGGATTATTTAAAGATAGAATACAACTAAGCTTACGTTGCTTCTGATGAAATCCCTTTCCCCTTCTAGGTTTAGTTAGATCCATATGAAAGGGATAGGAGCTTCCTTCCTTTAGTTTAATAATCTGTATGCTTTCAATTCTATCTATATGGAAATGCCAATCACATTCTTTGTTTGTTGTTCGTGCATTCTGCTTAAAAAATTTACCAAGGTCAGACTTACAAGGATGAGCTACCATTTCTACACTCATCTTAGTATTACTTAGTATACTATCAGTATTACTTGGTATTACTTTAAGTTTATTATCTTTATTGTATATAAAATTATCTACAATAAGATGATCACATAGCTCATCAGGAAGAGCATCTTTGATAATATGATATTGTTTGTTAATCATCTTCTTTCTTAGCCATGATGTTAATCCCTTTGAGGCTGTATGAATTTTGTTTGCTCGTCGGATCTGAGCCTAGTCGATCTCGTCGGGCAACGCAAGATCTTTTTTTTCTCGTCGGGCCTTGTCTTCGCTCGTCGGGTATGGTAGGATGGGGGGAGATCTGCGAGAGACTACTATAGCTAGTCTATAGCTAGTTTATAGCTAGTCTATAGATTATATTCATCATATTCTCTTAATTAATCTATAGATAATCTTTTAACTTATCTTTAGACCGGCAAAGTCTTTTAGACAGTTGTTTCTTTTTATCTTTAAATATCTTATGCCCACGTTTCCAACAATTCACCTGAATAATGTTTCTAATCTTTAATCTAGACATGGCCTATGCTCCATTTTAAAGCCCATACAGGGGCTATCTTTACTTTTTAGATAGGATACCCCCTAAAAACTAGCCTATTGCTGCTGGATAGGCAAAAAAAAATAGAGAGCCAGAACTTATCTGACCCTCTATATTAAATCTTAGGAGTATGCTTTGGTTTAATATATCTATTACCTGTTAACCACCAGAGTATATTATCCAATAATTTTTTTATTTTATTTAGGATTAACACAACTAACTGTATAACTACCATCATCATTCTGTTGTTTGAATAAGATGTAGTTATTATTAAACTCCTCTACCGTTAAGGGATGAACCTCTGCCTTTCCAGGTTCTATAGTCCCTATCTGTTTGCATTCATGATAGCCAACATACTTCCAGTTGTTATCATTGTAATAGTCTACTCCTACATACACTAGCAGGGCTGCGAATAATGCTTCTAACATGATCTATTTATTCTCCTTTTTTTTATAATCTTTGTAATGGTTAAGTTTCTTTTTAAAGAATTCCTTAATAATATAGTTAGCTTTGTTGTAGTTACTAGCTACTCCAATGTTAATCCACCTTGTACTGAGAGGTTCAAGCTGGAATTTATTAAGAACTAATGATAACCAAACCCATACGTTATACTTGCCGTCATATTCTCGCTTCTTAATATCATACATTACCGACATTATACAAACTCCTTTGTAGTCTTGATGTTATTAACTGTAGTATCATCTATTTCTATAGTAGCCCATGAGTTATGATCTAATTCATCTAACTCTTTTTCAAGGGCTTCTTTTATTTGGGCATCAGTAAGTTTAATGGTTGATGAATACTCTACCTTTGATGATTGCTGAATAGTTCTATAAGCATCTGCTATATATGTAAATACTTCCATGATATTTATAACTCCTATAAAAAAATGGCATGGTAAATATCCCTTATAAAGAATACCTACCATGCCTAGTCTAGGGAGGTATTCTAATTTAAGCTGCTACGCTATAATCTACTAGCTTTTTCCAAGCCTTAGAAGTAAGGATATTAAGAACCTCTTCTTCTCTTTTAAACATTACCTCTGGCTCACTATCTTCATGCTTTAGCTTTCTAGTTCTAAAGTAAAGATCGTTCTTATGGCTAGAGTATTGGGTAAAGGCAGAGTGTAAAGCGAATAGATTAGCACCTCTAACTCCAAACTCATTAGCAGTTAGATCCTTTAAACCATTCTTTTTACTACCTGTTAGATCTAAGTTATCGATAAAGTCATATGCAGTACCTAGCATAATATCGGTATCAGCTAGTGTCTGAAACTCTTTAGACCTATGGTAAAATATCTCTGCGGCATTACCTAGTTCTGCTGCAAAATAATCCATATTAAACAGCTTAGAATTTCTACGTTTTACTTTAGTCCAGTCTTCCTCATCACCTTGTGTCCAAACACAACCATTGAGGCAGTAGTTATCAATGGCTCCTAATAGATAGTTATTAGCAGTAAGACTATCCAGACCGTTCCAAGCTATGATCCTAAGATCTATATTAGTTTCAAAGCTAGTCTGTTTGGATGTTATCTTAACAGATACATTAGGAAAGGTATAATCCCTAAGACCCCAGCGTCCATTACGAGATGACTTAGTAACTACCTTTACATCGCGTAAATGATTAGGATCAAAGTGATTTATGATCTGTTCTTCTATAGTATTAAAGAACTCCTTATGAGTTTTGTGATAGTAGTCTATACCTACTACCCAGAAATCATCGGGTTGTCCTTCCTTATCCAGCTTAACAATAGCTTTCTTATCAGAACAAGGAGTGTGTAGTCCATAAGGTTCTGGAAGAAAGATATCTGTAGTATCGATATCAAAATCTAATCCCGTTCCTTCCAAAGTAGGAAAGGGGTTAGTAATGGTATGGTGTTGATGTAAGTCTATCATGTTATCTGAATACATAGTCTTTAGTCCTCTTCTTGGAGTTGCAGGAATTCGTTAATATGTTCTATTGGTATTTCCGTTATGTGTTTAGCATCAGCACAACTCATAATATAATCTATAGTAAGTCTGCTGAGTTGGTCATGATCGGTATATATTATAGTAGGGTTTTCTTTCTTTGGTCCTTTCATATTCCCTTTATTTCACTCCTATCTCGTAGCAAGAAAGGCTATTAGTATACAAATTCCGTATAATAATATCCACAAAAACAAAGGTGACAATGGTTTTATCCTTGTTCATTTACAGTTACTCCATTTATATCATCTTTAGTTTGCTGTTTCTCATAAAGATCACAGACTTTTTTTGATAAGTATTTCTCTTTTATTCTCCTTTCAAATTCTAATTGCTCAAGTGGTGGTATAATGTATGTATGAGTAGCATACTCTACAGCCTTTAAAGGATCAACATGATTTACCTCTATTAGACTACGGATATGCTTAATGATTTCGTTTTTTCTGTAGTCTATTGGCATATCTTTTCTTCTTTCTCCTTAATATTGAATAGATCTACCTTAACATCACTAGGTATTGTATCCATATTAAAAGGAAACTTTTCATCTTGAGAGAAGAGAGTAATATTAAAGTCCCTTTTATGACCACTCCAAGTCTCACTACTAATATCAATCTCTATTGTTTCACAACTACCTAGATTACTACGCCTTACTTTGATGTTCTGTACACCATGTATTCTAAGACCATCAGACATAATTAAATTCCCTTTATTAAAGATAAATTAAACTGTCTTATATCTTGGTAATAATGACTTCTTAATATTTTTCTGTACCACTACATCACTATTTGTTTCTAGCCATACAGTAGCACCACAAGATAGTGGTTTATCAGGTCTATATATCAGATGACTTTCTCCTTTTATCATTACATGATGACCATAATCATTAGATTTATAAGTCTTAACAGTAATAACAGGATCATTTAATCCATGCTTTTTGTTAGACTTAATCTTATGTTGATTGATATGAATACGTTTTTTCATTTTGTTTTGCTTTCATACCGTTTAGGATAAGCTACATTCTTAATAGCTGGATTGAAGCAAGCCCTGCAAGTACCGCATTCATACTTGCCATAAGTCTCTTTATGTATATGGGCTGGACATTTAAACCCTGTATAGGCGAGACTACTTGTCTTTGTATAAGTAGTTGAAGTACAGGGAAACTTAGTGATGGGTTTAGTATCATCAAACGGAGTACTTATTCTAAGTGCTACGTTACTTGGAAGTACTTTAGTTTTTAGTATGTTTTTCCACCATTTATATTCTTTAGAAGGTAGCCAATGGGTTATATGTTTAGTCTTTCTTATAACATCTAAGATATTCTTTCCCATCTGTTCAGACTGTATATCACCGCTATCGAACCAGCGAAAATAAGAATGACTATGGTCTAACAGTCGAACCATATTAGGAATAAACTTAGGAGAATTCATGAATATCAATCTCCTTGCCATAGCTTTACGAGTAGTAGGCATATTATAATACCCTCGTAAAGAATAACATTTATTACAAGGTGTACCTGGAATATCTACCAAAGTACCTCCAACATGGCATAACCTTGCATCTAAACTAATGCTATAACATGGCATCTTTGAAGTAAGAGATAGTATTTTATCATGCATCATTAAGCATCCTTTTCCAATAATATTTAGCCAAATTCTTTTTAAACTTAGGTGAAAACTTAACCCAGTCTTCCGGCATTATTTCAAAGTAATTCCGAATATCATTATCTATTATACGTTCCATTGAAAGCATAATATATCTCCCTATGATTTAAAGATCTTTAGACCATGAGGGTATTCAGCTACTGCACTACCCTCATACAGGCTAGTATGTTTACAGTTATCGCAAACACGATTACCAATTCCCCAAGACATAAATGTCCTATAACATGATAGACACTTACGTTCTGTATCCCTATTTAGTTTAATATTTTCTGTTTTAAAAGATGGCATCAATTAATACTCCCTTCATAGTCTTCATCTTCAAAGTCATCTTCTTCTACACCAAATACACTATCCTGGCAGTCCTGACATAGACCAGAGATAGTGTACTCTTTACTGCTAATGTTATCTCTGAATAACATTGCAATGTTATCACAACTAACACACTTATTTTGTGCAATAGTCTTTACTCTATTTGAGCCTAAGAAATCCGTTAAGAATTCCTCAATGGCTGGTGCTTTATAACTAGCTTTGGTCATAACCATTATCCTTTTCCAATTGATCGCTAAGATAATCTGCTACTTCTTCACTAGTAGCTTCCTTATACAAATAATGAGGGTTAGTTTTTCGTTCTTCATTCCGTTCTAATAGAACATCATGAGTACCATCAGCATCAGGAGTATACTTCCTATTAGCTATCATATTCATGAAAGCTAATATATCTAATGGGTTTTGATATCCTTCTACGGTATCCCCACTATCGAACACATACCATGATCTATGGTCATTCCCTTCACCATACCAAGCTGCTATCTCAGCATTAGGAGAGGGTTTAGAGTTAGTGTAATCCAACTCTTCATCATGTCTATTAGTACAATAAGCTCCCTTTCCAATGATGACACTTACTGTCCATTCATTGGGAAAGGTAATCTGGAACCCTCTATTGTCGAGTATCCTAAATGAGGGATTATTTGTCATTATCTACCTCCTCTATCTTTATGTTGTTAAGAGTATCATATAGCTCTGTAATTTCATCTTCTTTAATTTCTATGTTCTGTTGTATTCCAATCCTTAACCTTTTCCTACCAAGAGCGGCTTTATCAAAAGTATCGTATTTATCATATACGAAACCGTCCATTAGAACGTGGTATTCTTTCTTATCTGTCATTTTATTACCTCCTATTAGATTGTTATGCGGCTCGGATCAACCCTACTCGATCTTATCCAGAATGTCAAATCTTCCGAATCGACCAGCGATTTCAATGGGTTAGCCAACAGCCCGATCCTCGGATTTGGGCGAATCGGCGTAGCTTATAAGAAACTAACGTAAGTATTTAAATAGATTGACTATTATTTACCCGAAAGGGTATAGAATATGGGTATATAGTATACTTTAAAAACAAATACCTTCCCCTCAAACCTTCCCTTTACTTACATAAGTACTTGATATTACTGTGTTAATATGCATATGTTATACAATAATAACTATAGGTGTCTAGTCAATCTCGTCGGTGATCATAATAATATTATATGGACAACAAGAATCGGAGAATAGGCGTAAAATAGCCCTTATAACAATAAGGTGAAGGGTGAAAAGCTCAATGATTTCAATGGTTTACGAAAGATATTGACTGGCCGGGCGGTTCGTATATACTTAAGTCAATCCCGGCGATTGACCGGGTTATTCGACTATTAAGGACTTATAACCACCATGACCACATACAACACACAGAATAGCCTTTATAATCCTTCGTTTTCCGCGCCAGTTAACAAGTATGAGTTTCGGGGCAATTGCTCAATCGCAAAGGTTGAGATTAAAAGCCTGAACAAAAAGACTGGCAAATTTGACGGCCCAAAGGTCAGCCACGTAGGGCTTAAGGCAACGCCGAATGGCTCCTTTAACGCTAACAATGCTATGGACTGCTACGCTGCTCTTATACAGGCTTCTAAGGACCACAAGCTGCCTGTCTCTAACTTCGCGGTGTATCCTAAGTACGAGGGACAGGATGGCATTTGGGTAATGAATACCCAACGGGGCAAGAGCTACTTTCCTCAGTTGGTTCGAGTAGATCCTAACAATCCCAATGCCAGGGCAGGTTCCAGCAGCGCTACCGGAAACGACATACTCGTAGCGTAACCAGTTCTCCCTCAACTAGCCCCTACCGGTAGCGAATACTGGTAGGGGTTTTTTTTGCCTGGGGGGAGGAAAAACGAGCCGGGCCGGTGAAGGTTATATACCCATCGACATAAATTTCAAAATTTTAGGTCTTGTAAATATAAACCACCTGGAGTATTTTAGGATACCTATACCGATGGAGAAAAATATATATCATGAAACAGACTGCTATCATCACCGGCATCACCGGACAGGACGGCTCCTACCTAGCGGAAGATCTGCTAGAAAAGGACATCAGAGTATTCGGCGGTATACGCCGTAGCTCCTCATCTAATCTATCTCGTATTGCTCATTTGATAGACCATCCTGATCTTACTCTTATTCACTTTGATCTTATGGATGGATGTTCTATTGAAAATTTTGTACGTACTGTTTACGACTCCGTACATACCCTTATTCAATTCGACAACTACATCCAGGTCTACAACCTCGCTGCACAATCTCACGTAGGCGATTCGTTTAACATCCCTACAGTAACACATAAAGTAAATGCACTTGGGGTTATAACGCTACTGGAGTCTCTACATAAACACTTTCATAAGGACTTCAGGTTCTACCAAGCTTCTACTTCAGAGCTATATGGCAATGGTAAAAATAAAAGAGGTAGGATAAAGGAGATGACAGAGGAAACTCCTTTTAATCCTGTATCTCCTTATGCCGTATCTAAGATGTGTGCTTTTCTTACTGTTAAAAACTACCGTAATGCTTACGGTATCCATGCGGTAAACGGTATCCTGTTTAATCATGAGTCTCCCCGTAGGGGTTTGGATTTTGTTACTCGTAAAATAACCAACTACGTAGCACGATATGCGCTTAATAAGGTTGAAAGAAACCAACCGCTACAGTTGGGAAACTTACACGCTAACAGAGATTGGGGGGATGCTAGGGAGTATGTCAGGGCAATGTATATGATGATCAACGATGCCAAAGATGAAGCTATCACCGACTATGTGGTTGCTACCGGCGATACTTATTCCGTAAAGAGTTTTGCGGAAACAGCCTTTAGGAAGATAGGGGTAGCCCTTGATTGGTCTGGGACTGGTGAAAGAACAAAGGCTACCAACCGTAATTCTAAAGAAGAAGTGTTGATAGAAGTAAATAAAAACTTATACAGACCTATAGATATTAATCAATTGCTTGGTAACCCAGCTAAGATAGAAGCTAACCTTCAATGGAAATCTACCGTATCTATAAAACAATTGATATCCGATATGGTAGATAACGATATAGAAATTTTAAAACATGACAAAACAGATTATAAAAAAAGAGCATACGATGCTGCAATGAGGACATCATCATAATGACTAATTTAGATTGGCCTTTAATGAAAAACTCTATTTGTGATTATCAAAAAAAAGTAATGACGGATTTTATAAATGGAGATAACAGATTTACCAACGGTGAAAAGGTGAAGGAGTTTGAAGGACGTTGGGCCGAATGGATGGGAATGGATGAAGCTGTGTTTGTTAATTCCGGTGGCAGTGCTAACCTACTGCTACTGGATGCTGTTGCTGAATTGCTGTTTAAAGAACATCCCCGTGTTTCTTTTAAGAGAAGGGCAAACACAGAGTTATCTTATACAAATCTTCCAATGAGGGTTTTGGTTCCATCGTGTACCTGGGGAACGACTATCGCTCCTCTGATGCAAGTTGGTTATGATATTGAATATTGTGATATAGATCTTGATACCTATAGTTTTTGTAGGGATAATATGTTAAGGATAAGGGAAGCTAAAGATATAGATGTCGTTTGGATAACGCATCTCTTAGGATCTCCTTCAAACATAGAACTAATAAAAAACATCTTTCCAGAAGCTTTGATCCTTGAGGACTGTTGTGAGTCTCATGGTGCTAGGTTCAATAACCAAAAGGTAGGAACCTTTGGGATTGGCTCTACGTTTAGTTTTTATTTCGGACATCACATGACTACCGTAGAAGGAGGTATTGTC
>Ga0208316_1001719_pt1 | contig 12310 bp, 7 predicted proteins | sample MalvireepMed_231_FD_184240 | JGI IMG/M metagenome (GOLD analysis project Ga0208316, IMG submission 184240) | Marine viral communities from the Global Malaspina Expedition - Malaspina viral metaG DeepMed_231 (SPAdes) (version 2) | ecosystem: Environmental > Aquatic > Marine > Oceanic | place... | reverse complement strand
GCCCCAGCCACGCCATCCACTCGCAACGCCACGGGCGACGCTACACCATCACCCCGAAAGCCGGCCCCGTGCCAATGGACCGGGACTTGTTGCTCAACTGGGAACTGGAAGACACCGGCGAACCTCTGGCCACCAGCTTTTATCAAGAAATCGACGGCGAGCACTATGCCCTGCTGATGGTGGTCCCGCCGGAAACCGGCCAGGCGACCACCCTGCCCCGGGAAACCCTGTTTATCATCGACAGCTCCGGCTCCATGGGCGGCGCCCCCATGCGCCAGGCCAAGGCCAGCCTGCAACTGGCCCTGCAACGCCTGAAGCCCGGCGACCGCTTCAACATCACCGACTTCGACAGCCAGCACACCCTGCTGTTTGAACAACCCGCCACCGTCAACGACAGCAGCCGCCAACAGGCGCAAGATTTCGTGGACAGCCTGCAGGCCAGCGGCGGCACCCACATGCTACCCGCCCTCAGCGCCACCCTGAGCCAGCACACCAGTGACGGCTACCTGCGCCAGGTAATCTTTATCACCGACGGCGCCGTGGGCAACGAGCACGGTATCTTCCGGGCCCTGCACCAACAGCTCGGCGAAGCCCGCCTGTTCACCGTGGGCATCGGCTCCGCTCCCAACAGCCACTTCATGACCCGCGCCGCCCAATTTGGGCGCGGCAGCTTTACCTATATCAACGACCAGAACCAGGTACAGCAGGGCATGGACACCCTGTTCCGCCGCCTGGAATCACCGCTGATGCGCAATCTGCAGGTGCAGCTGCCGGGCGGCACCGTCGCCGAACAGTGGCCGCAAAAGCTGCCGGACCTGTACGCCGGCGAGCCCCTGCTGGTGGCCATGAAACTGTCCGCCCCCACGGACCAGATCACCGTCAGCGGCTACAGTGACAAACATTGGCAACAGCCTGTCACCCTGCCCACCAACAGCAACCACCCGGGCACCGCCAGCCTGTGGGCCCGCCGCAAGATCGCCGACCTGATGGACCGCATCACCCTGGGTGCCCCGGAAACGGATATCGCCCCGCAGATCACAGCGGTAGCGCTGCGCCACCAACTGGTCAGCCGCTACACCAGCTTTATCGCCGTGGAAGAAAGCGTCTCCCGCCCGGCCCACGAGCCACTCCTGCACGATACCGTTCGCAGCCAGGCACCCCATGGCACACAACACCCTGCGGCCTGGCCCGGCACGGCGACACCGGCACCGCTGTTGTGGCGGCTAACCGGCGTGCTGCTGATCATCTGCCTGCTGCTCTGGCTGCGTCAGCGGAGACAGCCCCATGGCACGGCTTGAACAACGCCTGCTGGTATTGAGCCTGGCGGCTCTGCTCGGGCTGGTAGGCTGGGCCAGCTGGCTGGACGGAAAAGCCTGGCTGGCTCAGCACCTGATTGCCCACGCCTGGCAAACCACCCTGGACCAGGGCGTACCCCAGCGCCCCTGGCCCTGGGCGGACACCTGGCCGGTGGCGCGGCTCACCACCCCCGCCGGCAAAACCCTCTATGTGCTGGAAAGCACCAGCGGCGAAGCCCTGGCCTTCGGCCCCGGCCGACTGGCCGGCGGCATGGCTAATGATCAGGCGCTCACCCTGGCCGGCCATCGCGACACCCACTTCGCCTTTCTGGCCAACCTGAAAGATGGCGACAACCTGACTGTGCAACGTGCCGACGGCTCACGGCAGCACTTTCAAATTACCGCGCAGCAGGTGATCAACAGCCAGCAACAGCCCCTTCATATCCCCCAGGATGACCAACAGCTAGTGCTGATCACCTGCTACCCCTTCGACGCCATCACCCCCGGCGGCCCCCTGCGCTACGTCGTCATCGCTCAGACATAGCCGTGGGAGCGATCGTTCGATCGCGAATGTCGCTCACGGCGACGAAAGTGAAGCGATTGTAAAGTTTGAGGGGATAGAGATGATTCAATCCAAGAAGAAACACTAGACAGGAGGGCACCACCCCCGTTGGCGCTTTCCTCGCAAAGCGAAGGAAACGGCTGTTTTTAGTTGCCCTAACGCATAGGCATGTCTTCAATAGCGCCAATCCTCATGTGCCAACGGCGCCTCGTTCAGCGCGTCCCGGCGCAAGCGCCAATCCGGCATGAAGTGATCCATCAGTTTGCGAAATCGGTCGCTATGGTGACGTTCGAGCAGGTGAACCATCTCATGCACAAGAATGTATTCCAGACAGGCCGGCGCCTTTTTCGCAAGCTCCAGATTCAGCCAGACGCGCCGCGCTTCGATGTTGCAGCTTCCCCACCGGGTTTTCATACGCTTGACCCGGCAATCGACCAACTTCACGCCCAGCAAGGGCTCCCAATGGTTCAGTAGACTCGGAATCCGGCTCTTGAGCTGGTCGCGACACCAACGGTCTAGCACCCGCTGCCGTGCATCCCGAGCCGTGCCCGGGGCCACTCGCAACTCAAGTGTGCGGTTATTGGTTATTTGCACTCTCGAACTGCCTGGATGCTCAAGGACATTCAGCCGGTAGCGTTTACCCGCGAAGTAGTGGCTCTCGCCGGTCACCACCTCACGGACGGATTGCCGCACCTGGCGTGCAAAGCTCTCCTGTTGCCGTCGAATCCAGCTCAGCCGCGAGACGATGGCAAGTCGGACGGCCTCATCGTCCAGATGCGAGGGTGCAGCCACACGAACTTTTCCGTATGGCGGGTAAACGCCCACATGCAGGTTCTTGATCGCCTTACGGCGAATTTCGACCTCAATGCCGCTCACCTCGATATGGCTGCGCTCAGTAGTCATTTTGATTCTTTACCAATTCAAAGACGGACTCCACGTCCAGAGGCTCGTCGTCGCGAACATGCGTTTCAATTACCGAGGCAATGGCATTTCGCACCTCGCGCTCCTTGAACTGGTTCCCTCGCCAGTCTGCCTTCTTCACCGACCGGATTTTCTCATCAAGCCGAAGAACAAGGGTTTCGTCCTGCGCCAGATTGTCGTACAGAGCCTGTTGCGCCGGGGTCTTGATGCCCGCAGGGTAGCGGTTCGCCTCTTCCTGCCTCGACGCCTGTCGCGTCAGCGCCACGATCCGGCGCAGGTATTCCTTGTAGTCCAGTGCTTCCTGGCGTCGCTGCTCGATCAGGGCATCCAGCAGCTCGGACATTTTCTCGTAGTACTTCGGGTTGACCGCCATCTCGTCGATGATGAGCCGGCGCACGTTGTTCTCGATGGTCTCAGCCATGGCCTCGCGGTCGCCGGCAATGGATTCCGGCAGGCTGTCCACCGCCGCCTCGCCGCGCTCGACGACCAGCTCCACCAGCGTCATGTCGTCGAAGGCCGAAAGCTTCTCGCTGTCCTCCGCGCGAATGTAAGTATCCAGCAGGTGGCGCATGGCTGGCTCGTACATCTTCATGTCGATGTAGTCGCCGCTGGCGAGTTTGACCTCCTCGCGGACGTGCTCGTAGTGCTCCACCTCCGCCTTGATCGCGGCCGCCTCGGCGGCGCTGTAGCCGGCCTCTTGCATCTCGTTGGCCAGATCCGCATAGGCGCGCAGGAAGGCGCCGACGTGCTTGTACAAGGCCAGGCGCCGGGGCTCGTTGTCTTTCTGCATATCGGGCGCGTTACTCGACCCGACGAAATAGCGCCGATAGGCCGGGCTGTCCTTGGGCGGTTCCACCGCCTCGCACAAGGCCTTGACCGCCTCGCGGGTCTCTTCAAGCCGTTCCCTCGCTTTCTCCAGCCGGTCCTCCAGCAGCCCTTCCACATCCTCGGCATCGAAGGCATCGAAGGCGCCGCCCGTGTAGTCCTGGATAGACTTCTCCAGGGACCTGAACAGGTCCTTGTAGTCGACGATGTAGCCGACTTCCTTGTCCTCGGTGTGCAAGCGATTCACGCGACAAATGGCCTGGAACAGGCCGTGATCGCGCATCTGCTTGTCGATGTAGAGGTAGGTCGCCGGCGGCGCGTCAAAGCCGGTGAGCAGCTTGTCCACCACAATCAGCAGCTTCATCTGGCCCGGCGCGTCGATGAAGCGCTTCTTCACCTCCTGCTCGAAAGTCTCCGCCTTGTGTACCGCCGTTTCCTCCGGCTCCTTGAAGTGCTCGGCCAGCATGCGGCGGTAAATCTCGTATTGATGCAGCTTCTCGGTTTCACCCTCGCCGGTGGCCTCACCCTTGATATCGGCGGTGGACGGCACGTAGGAGGTGACGATGGCGCACTTGCCCTTGAGCTCGGTCTTTTCGAACATCTCGAACAGCCGGCAGGCCGAGTAGATGCTACCGGCCACCAGCATGGCGTTGCCGTGGCCACTCATCAGCCGGTCGCGGGTGGCCATGTCCCACAGAATGTCGGAGACAATCTTCTCCAGCCGGTCCCGGGAGCTGAGCACCTTCTGCAGCGTGCCCCAGCGTTTCTTGAGCTGGGCGCGGGCGTAGTCGTTCAGGCCCTGGGTCTTGAGCTCGAACCACTGATCGATCTTCTGCTGCGAGGTCACCCGTTGGTCTATATCCCGCGCCTCATAGCGCAGGTCCAGCACCACTCCGTCGCGCACCGCCTCATCGAATTTGTAAGTGTGGATGTAGGCACCGAAGACCTCGATACTCTTTTGCTTATCCTTCTTGAGTAGAGGCGTGCCGGTGAAGCCGATCATCAGGGCCTCAGGCAGCAGGGCCTTCATCGCCTCGTGCAGCTTTCCCGACTGGGTACGGTGGCATTCATCCACGAACACGAACAGATTGCCCTTCGCCGAAAACCCCTTGGGCAGATGGGTGCGCATTTCCCGGATAAAGGCCTCCACATCGCCTTCTTCCGAGGCACCGAACTTGTGGACCAGCGAGGCGATCAGCCACTCCTCGCTGCGATTGAGCACATCGATCAGGTCCGCGCCGCTCCTGGTGCGGTGGATCTGCTCGTCCACACCCTTGAAGACCTTTTCGATCTGCTCGTCCAGCTCGGTACGGTCGGTGATCACCAGCACCCGGGCGTCTTTCACATTCTCGCGAATCCATTTCGCCAACCACACCATGGTCAGCGACTTGCCGCTGCCCTGGGTGTGCCAGATGATGCCGCCCTCGCGCCGCCGCACATAATTCTGCGCCGCGTGCAGGCCAAAGAACTGGTTATGACGGCAGGTCTTCTTGATACCGGCATCGAAGACCATAAAGTCGTGTATGACTTCGAGCAGCCGGGCTTTGCTACACATCCAGCCTAATTGATAGTTAAGCTTTGATTCAGAGCCAGCATCCCAAGGGGTCAAGCACTTCGGCTCAACCGGCGTTTGCGGCGACCAATCGGGATTCTGCTCTTCCCACTCCATCCAGAACTTCTCAGGCGTCTCGATCACCCCGTAGCGCAAACCCTCGGTGGGATTGCCGGCCATCACCAGCTGCATGGTGGCGAAAAAGGGCTGGATGAATTCCGGCTTCTGGTTGTCCAGATTCTGCCGGATGCCCCGAGCGAGCGCGCTGGTGGAGCGTTTCAGTTCGAGTACGCCCACGGCAATACCATTCACATAAAGCACAACATCCGGACGCTTGGTATTGGGCCCAACCACCGTGACCTCCTCGGCCACGGCGAAGTCGTTGTTCTCGGGATTCGCCCAGTCGATCAGCCAGACGGTGATGTTCTGCTCACCCATGGCTGGCGACACTTTCACGCCATAGCGCAATTTCTCATACACGGCCCGGTTGGCGTCGTAGAGCGTCTTGCTGCCGGAGATCGCCGCCGCCTGATCCAGCTCGCGCAGGACGCGGGTGATCACGCGCCCTTCATGACCCTGCCGCGCCAGCCAGTCACGCAGCAGGTCTTCCTCGATATTGCGGTTGCCGTCCCGATCCTTCCAGTCGCCCAGGTAGCAATAGCCCAGCTCATCACGGAAGAAGCGCAGCACCTGTTGCTGTGTGTGGCGTTCTCGTTGGCCTACGGTGCTCATGCGTCCGCCTCCCGCTTGGAATTCGTTTCGTAGAGCGTCTCCGTAATCGCGCCCCGGAAGATTTCTTCGTTCAGAAACTGAAGGAGCCGTTTGGCTTCTCGCTTGTCCGCCGGAAAAGTGATTTTTCCATCCTGAACAGCCACATCCACTTCGTAGCCCGCTGAATGCTCCCGGATTTGCTCGGCAGTGTAATTATCCAGAACCCCGGAATCCCCCAGCATCGCAAAGCGCTTGCGGAACCACTGGTTCGCGTTCACCGCAAGCGCATCTTCGTCCTCCGGCTCAAGTAACTCGTGACCGAGCACGTCGCGTATTTTCTGTTCCGAAGCCTCCTGATAGAAATCAGCCAAAGGAAGAAATGTATTCACCGTGCGAAAATTGTGAAACAGCAACGTCTGATCATCCGGCCGATAGACAGCACTCAGCTTGTTGTCAAGCGTTAGGCCTGGTCGTTGGGTCGATTCATAGGTGTTGTTCTGAAGGAAAAGAAACCGGCCCGGCCGGATAACGTGGGAACGGCTAAAATTCTGAAATAGAATGATCTCCGTTCCGTCTTTCCGTGCAAAAGCCGCAACCCCCTTTGTTGTGTCGAGCAGGGCATCGTCATCGGTGATGGCATCCAGATCAGCGACCGATTGACTGTCCTCCGTGGCGAGCCAATCCGGTAATACAAAATCCGGAAGAATGAAACGCTCGTGGGCCTCTGGTTGATAGCCGGCATTGAACTCAATCTCATCGACATCATCAACGAAGGCTTCGTGCTGCACTTTCCAGGAAGTCGCGAGCTCGTCCTGCAACGCTTGATGCATGGGGATCCGAACCAGACGCGTTTGGTCGCCCTGCTTGACGATTGCCACAAGCTGAAAATTCTCAAGCATCCTTGCCTCCTGTATGCAGATAGATATGGTGTGCAAGACGAACCACCTGGATCTCACCGCCGGGTCTACGCAACTCTGTCTTGCTGATCAGTAGTTGCGATACGCCGTCGCCATTCCGGACGGCGTAAAAGTGGTAGTGGAGTAGGCCCATCACCGGGTTGAAGTGCAATGCTCCCGCGTGAGCGATCACCAGAAAGATGATGCCGAGAATGTAGGCACCGGTCAGCCACTCCCCACCAAATGACATATTTTCGGCCGATACAAACGGCAGTAGATATGCCAGCAGGAAGGCGAGCACTTCCTGATCATTGCGCTCGAATTCTGTGATTCGGAACGAGTGCTTCTGCGCATTGCTCGCCGCGTAGCGGAGCATACCCCAACAAAGCCCCACCAGGACCAGAGCCGCTAAGAGCCACCAGACCCAACGGGTCCAGAGTTCATCACGCGCGAACTGATTGACCGCGATGGCGCCGAGAATCGGCGCAAGCGAGGTCGAAACCAGCAGGAACCGGGCTAAGGTATTCAGCATGCCGCCGGTTCCGTGGTATGCGGCGCCACCAACCGCACCCGCCCTGTCAGGAGTTGTTGCATCATGCCCTGCTTGATCTGGCGGGCCTTGTCGCGGCGGTGTTCCAGGGCTTCGATGTCGGTGTCCATATCGGCGAGGACGGTGGCGATGGCCTGCTGCTCCGCGACACAAGGAAGCTCCATTTTAACGCTCGCTACGTGTTGCCTATTAGTGGCAAGAACTTTCGTGCCCGCCGCTAACCGCCGAAGCGTCCCGATGAACTGCGGACAAAACTGCAAGTACGCCTTGAATCCATCGGCGAGCACAGCTTTATCGAATCGTGCTGCTATGGTGTGCAATCCAGAAACTATTCCCTCATTTGGCACGTCAATAATTTCGACAGACTTTCCGACGCCTTCAAGATCTTCCGATGCGTCCACGAACACCAAGTCGCCCGGCGCCAACTTGTCTAATCGGCGCACTTTCGAAGCCGCAATATGCGGCATTGTTACGGAATTCGGGTTCAGTGTGACGCTGGCTCGAACATGAATATCTCCATAGTGCAGGTATGCGACGCGACCATTACTAGTAAGTTCGGCACGGGAATTCGTGCCAGTCTTCAGGAAGCTCACATGATCCCCCAAACACTTCGTCTCCCACTCGCCGGTGAAGCCGGGGAGGCGGGTCTGGCCGGTGAGGAGTTGTTGCATGGTGGCCTGCTTGATGGCGCGCTTTTTGGCGATCAGGCGGTCGAGGGATTCGATCAGCACGTCCGCGTCCGACAGGGCGGTGGCGATGGCGCGTTGTTCTCCAGGGGGTGGCGTGGCAACTTTGTATTGAGCCAGTTCCTGCCGATTGATCTTTGGGATACCGCTCCGAGCCGATACAGATATAGCGAACTCGGTGAAATTGTCGCTCAGTAGTGTGTTTAATATAAATCCGCTTGAAACACCGGGCCGAGGTCTCAATGGATACATATCAGCACTACACAGCCCTTTGAACGATGCCGAGAAGGCCTTTTGAAGGTAAGGACGTATTTTGCTGTAGATAACATCGCCCGGTTCGAAAACAAACTTGCCGCTTATTGCACCCTGTGCTGCAGCTGAAACACGCGCTAACAGTGCTCCCGTCTTTTCCGCTATATGGTCCGGTGCCACCAAGGTCATAGACCGATATGGTTCGACCTTTGGGTCGACTTGGCCATTGGGCAACTGCACAAGATTAAGAATTGGCGCGATGTCCCATTCGCTTGGGATAATTCCCACCTCAGTCCGCTTGTAGCCGGGCGGAACGTCCTCAACAGTCGCGTTATCGGCCTCGACCAAATAGACGGCCGACGCATCCCGCACGACCTGCTGTTCCATCACCTCGCTCTCCTCAGACATCGACTCGCAACCCCATCTTTTCCAGGTGGCCGGTGACTTTGGCGGCCAGTGCCTCGACCTCGCGCTCAATGGTCGGCAGGGGTGCTTCGTAGCGCTCTTCCAGGTCGCGCACGCGGCCGGCGAGCTGGTTGGTGATGCGCTCGACTTCGGATTCGATGGCACTGCGGATGTCTGCCAGCCACTTGTCATCCACGGCCAGCTGCTTAATCTCGTCCTCGGTCAACTCGCTGTAGCGGGTTAACACGGCCTGATCGAGTTTGGCCTGCGCCTCATTGACGGCTTTCTTGGCCTCGGCCTCGGCGTCCAGCAGCTTCCTGCACTGCCTGAGGGCAGCAATTTCTTCCTCGCTGTCCGGCTCACCCTTGAGGGCCTTGAGGCGTTTGGAGATTTCGGTCTTGGTGACCTTGCCCTTGTCGTTTTTGCCCTCGCTCAAGAGGTCTTCCTCGCCGTCCTGCTCTTCGATGAACTCTTCCAATTCGCGGGTGGCGGTTTCCTGTTTGGCCTGTAACGTTTCGAGACGGGCCTGCTGGTCGGCGAAGTAGCGGGCGATGACCAGCCCGGGCGGGATCAGGTCCAGCTTGTATTTCTTTGCCTTGCGGCCGCTGCCAATCGTCAGGTCCGGCTCTTCCTTGATCTTGCGTTCCTTGTTCTCGATCACGCCGCGGGGCCGGGCTGCAGCCTGCCAGCCGTCGACGGCGATGAGGTGGACATCGTCCTGCATCACATCGGCCCAGTAGTCCATCAGACGCTGGTAGACGGCATAGCGGTCGAGCAGGGGCACTTCACTGAAGCGCTGGAGCAGGTCCTCGGACAGGCTGTGGATCACATCCCGGGGCTTGGTGCCCGCTTGCAGGGCGTGCAGGGCCGGCTGGTGGGCCGCCTGCCAACCGTCCATGACGCCGCCGACCCGTTCGGCAAAGGCCTGGAAGGCCGGGTGGTTCAGCACGGTGGGCTTGACCTCCCGGGTTTCGACTTTGGCCTCCAGATAACCTGGCCGACCTTTGTCCTCAAACAGCGCCTCGCGCAGGCCGGGCAGCACGGACCAGTAGGGTTCCAGCACGTCCACGTCGCGCTGGGGGATGCCGCCGTTAAGGTGCGCGGTGAGGTCGTTCTGGTCCTCAGCCTCGGCGCTGTCGATATAGCGCGGGATGTTGAGGTTGTAGTCATTCGCCTCGTTGGCGATCTCGGCCAGGGGCACACGCCGGGCGTAGCCAGGCAGCTCGTGCTGGTGGTTGAACACGTCCACGATCTTGTGGATATCGCGCGAGCGCAGGCGGTTCTTGTTGCCGTCCTTCATGAACTCGCGGCTGGCATCGACCATGAAGATGTGTTCGCGGCTGGCGGCGCCGGCCTTGTCGATGACCAGGATGCAGGCCGGAATGCCGGTGCCGTAGAACAGGTTGGCCGGCAGGCCGATGATGCCCTTGATCAGCCCGCGCCGGACCAGGTTGCGGCGGATGTGGGCCTCCTTGTTGCCACGGAACAGAACTCCGTGGGGCAGGATGATGGCGCCCTTGCCGGTGGCCTTGAGCGACTTGATCAGGTGCAGCAGAAAAGCATAGTCGCCGTTCTTGGCCGGCGGGATGCCGACCTCGAAGCGGCCGAATTCGTCGTTGGCCGGGTCCAGGCCGTTGGTCCAGGACTTGGCGGAAAACGGCGGATTGGCGACGGCGTAGTCGAAGGTCTTGAGGCTGCCGTCGCCAGATTGGGACGAGGCCTTGAAGTATGGGCGCGAGAGGGTGTTGTCCCGCCACAGCTCGGCGGTGGGGTAGTCGTGCAGGATCATGTTCATCTTGGCCAGCGCCCAGGTGGCGTTGTCATTCTCCTGGCCGTAGATACTCATGCCCTGCGGGGCCTCGTAGGCAGCCCGCAGCAGCAGGGAGCCGGAGCCGCAGGTCGGGTCATACAGCGTCTCGTCCTGGCGCGTCTCCGGGCCGATGCCCACCACTTGAGCGATCACCCGCGAGACCTCGCCCGGGGTGTAGAACTGGCCCTTGCTCTTGCCGGACTCGGTGGCGAAGTGGCGCATCAAGAATTCGTAGGCGTCGCCGAGCAGGTCGTCGCCGTCGGCACGGTTGGCGCCCAGGTCGAGCTGGGCGAAAATGCTCACCAGCTTGGAGAGCCGGTCCTGCATGTCCTTGCCGGAACCGAGCTTGGTCTCGTCGTTGAAGTCCGCCTGGTCGATGACGCCCTTGAGATCATTGGCCTCGGCCAGGCGCCCGATGATCTTGTTGATCTTGTCACCGATCTCCTTGTCGCCCTTGAGCGCCACCATGTCGGCAAAGCTGCCGCCCTCAGGGACCTCGATCAGCGAGTCCTTTTTGTCGCTGACGTACTTCATGAACAGCAGGGTCAGCACATAGTCCTTGTACTGCGAGGCGTCCATGCCGCCCCGGAGTTCGTCGCAGGACTGCCAGAGGGAGGAGTAAAGCTGGGATTTTTTCAGTGCCATTGATTTACCATTTTTGATCTAAAATTCGACGGAAGCGGATTATTCTCATAAGGCTGCCCCTTTAAACAGGCCATGCCGAGGCTTAAGGTGACGTAAATACCCAATGTCATACAGTAATGCAGCTCTCCACCACTCGAAATCCCAGGCCGAGACAAGGAGCCAGGCTCTCTAGTGGGTTTCAAAGGATGAACCCTATCACGGCTGGTAGCGATATCGGCGCCCAAATACCCCGCCAACACCATTAGAACCTATCCCACCTGACAAAACTCGAAGTAGCGGGTTATTTCCTGGGTTATCCCGGCTTCCCCTCTTCGTAAAAACCACTTTATATCAACCGTTTAGCTTTTTCTGTAAGCCTTATCCTACAAATTCTGAGCTGGCTTTGGTGAAAACAGGACGTTGGGCGTGTTTGTGGTGGGCGGGGCTTTCGCCATGCAAGCATAGCTCCAACGGCGCGGGGGCGGTGTTGGAGTGTGCGGATCGCGGGCATAAAAAACGCGGCCGTAGCCGCGTTTTTTTGGTGCTGAAATCTTGAGGATTTATCGCCCGATAATTTCCCGGGAGATGATTTCTTTCATGATTTCGCTGGTGCCGCCATAGATACGCTGGATGCGGGCATCCACGTAGTCGCGGGAGATGGGGTATTCCTGCATGTAGCCGTAACCACCAAACAGCTGCAGACATTTGTCAGCGACCACGCCTTGCAGCTCGGTGGTGGTGAGCTTGGCAATGGAGGCGTTGGTGGCGGTGAGTTCACCACGGTCATACTGGTCGATGCACTGCTCGCCGTAGGCGCGGTTAACCACCACCTGGGCGTGCAGGTCTGCGAGCACGAAGCGGGTGTTCTGCAGGCTGGAGATCGGCTTGCCGAAAGCCTGGCGCTCTTTGGTGTATTCAATGGTGCGCTCGATCATGCCTTCACAGGCGGCGATGGCGCCCAGGGCCAGGATCAGGCGTTCGCGGGGCAGTTCGTTCATCAGGTTGGCGAAGCCTTTGCCTTCACCACCCAGAATCTGGTCGGCGCCCACTTTCACGTCTTCGAAGAACAGCTCGGAGGTGTCCGCAGCGTGGTGGCCCATTTTTTCCAGGTTACGGCCGCGGGCGAAGCCCGGCAGGGAGCAGTCCACGGTGAACAGGGTCATGCCCTTGGAGCCGGCGTTGGGGTCGGTCTTGGTGGCGAGCACGATCACATCGCAATGC
>Ga0208316_1001716_pt1 | contig 12317 bp, 16 predicted proteins | sample MalvireepMed_231_FD_184240 | JGI IMG/M metagenome (GOLD analysis project Ga0208316, IMG submission 184240) | Marine viral communities from the Global Malaspina Expedition - Malaspina viral metaG DeepMed_231 (SPAdes) (version 2) | ecosystem: Environmental > Aquatic > Marine > Oceanic | place... | reverse complement strand
CATCAATATAATAGATATCAAGGCCACCGTCTCTTAATTCCATGGGGTTAATTCAAATGACTGAGGGCAAGAGTCAATCCGACAAATTCAAAGAAGCCGCTCGCGAGCTAGAAGCGGACGAGGACGAAGCGCACTGGGATGAGCGCCTAAAGAAGGTCGCCAAGGGCAAGCCGGAAAAGCCGGAATGAACCGAAAGCAGAGAGTTGCCGCAGGAATCTTTGGCTTCATTCTGATCTGGATGGGCGGCATCGCCCCGGCGTTGCACGGCCAACCGTGGGTGCAGCTCGCCTGTGTGGTGGCAGGGATGGGATTTGCGATCTTGGCCTTAGGAACCAGTAAGCAACGTTGAATTCTGCCTGTGTTTGCAATCTATACAATCGCCTTCTTTTTAGCCTGGGCAAACGTGACATCCTGCCAGCCGCCGATCTTCAGCTGCCGTTGTCGGCCGTTCGGCTCTAGGTAACGCAGATAGTAGCTTTTCCCGCCGGATGAGCGGACTTCCAAGACAAAGCCCTTCAGCTCCTTGTCGTAGTAGTCGATCTTCCTTTTGCGGGTTGGACATTCGGCGGCCGCGCAAAAGGCCGCATCTAGAGTTGCAATTGGCATAGTGATTTCCTTGATCATCGTGAGTTGGGATGAGCCCGCTCGACAGCGGCGGCGGACTCGATGGGGGTCGCCCGGACGTGGCCGAGTTTGTGCCGAGATGGCCTCAAAGGGGCGCGTCAGGCCGAATTCCGGGGCGGTTGCCCCAGCGCCGGGCGGGCCGCGACGGTGGGTTTGCCACAGCAGCTCTCCCGGAAACTGCAACCCCCTCCCCAACCCGGCCGGATTGCTCTTGCGGTTCAACGGCCTTCGTCTGGGGTGGGGAGGGGGAGGCGTTTAGTACTCGTCCTGCGCGGGATCGTAGGCTGAGGCGGATGGCTCTGCCTGACGCCATGGGATCGGCCACCGATTGTATCCGCGGACGCGTTTCGGTTCGCCGAGCAGGGTTCGCAGGGCCACATTGGCTTCCTTGGACTGAGCGTTAGTCGGCTTTTCGAAGCCCAGCCTTTTGAGAACCTCAGTCGCGGTCAGGCGAGGCAGGTTCTCGCATTTTGCCCGGTCAACCTCGAACTCTTCCGCTATCCTCGCTTCTATTGCGCTGAGAAGGCGATGCTCGTCGTTGACCTTGCCAAGCTGTTCTTCCTCGGGCTCTGTAAGCCACCACTGATCACCCTTCTCGAATGCGGCTTTCAGTTCGGCGAAGACCTGTTGCATGTCGATGTCATGCTCGTAGTCGATCCGCTCCACCGGAATGGTCCAGAACCGACTGTTGCCGGTGGTATCGAGCAGGAACTGGCGGTCGTTCACCGAGGCGGCGAAGATCGTCGAACGGCGATACTCTGCCTCGACCTTGGCATATGGGGGCCTGATCTTGTCATCGGTCTCAGTGATGAATGCCTTCAGGCCGGCCATCTCACGGCGAAACGAACCTTCAAGCTCGCCAAGTTCAACGATCCGGTGGCGCAGGGCAGCTAGGCGGGCGTCCTTACTCCCGCCGTCCCAGCTATGTCCGAGCTTGACCACTTCTTCGCGCAGGCGCGCTGGAGTAACGAGGCTGGCAATCCAGCTCGTCTTTCCGAGACCCTGGGCACCCTGCAGGGTTAACACGCCGCGGGCCCGGAAGCCTTGCTTCTTGAACGTGGCGGCAACGATGCTGAGCAGCCATTTTCGAACCAGCACATCCCGGAACGCTGTCGGGTATTCCTCCGTCGGAACGAGTGTCTCGCAGATATCGCCCAGCCGGCTCGTGCCATCCCAAGGCTTGCTGTTCACCCAGTCAGCGAAGGGGTCGAATGGGTTGGCGTCGGCCAAAACCAGCAGATACTGACGAGCCTGCCCCGGTGACATGTCGTTCCGGATGACCAGGCTTTCCAGGTGCGAGAGGATGACCGCGTCCCGGTTTTGCCTCCCGATCTGAAGGCCGGGCACATCGATGTCAGCTCGCTTCTTGACCTCGTTAAAGCGTATCTGGATCTTCGAAGCTTCGATCACGTGCCGGAAGTTCTCCAGGGTCGCAGGCATCGACTTGTTCGAGGACCGCGGCTGGTCCGGGAAGCTGGACCGATCGAGACTGCCCGCTTGGGCTAGGCGATTGGGAGGTGTTGGTGGACCTTTCAGCCCACCAACATTGTTTCCCTCTGGCATTACGCGCCGGTGATCAGCTCGAGGCTGCCCTCAGCGCACTTTCGCCAGTGAATGTTTTCGCCTTCCATCAGGAGCGTGTCGAAGACGCTCTCAAGGTGATCTCCGGCAATGGCACAGGCCTCCGCGATGATCTCATCGGGTCGAGTTAGACCTGACCAGATGCAGGCCTTTGCGAAGCTAATACGTCCCTCTAGACCTGCCTCATCGAAGGCCAGTTTGAGTTCCTGCGTTCTCCGTAGGATGTTGAAGCCGTGCTGTGGAGTAAGTGTCTGTTGCATGTTCGTTTCTTTTTATTGTTCACCAGCTGGTGACGAGGTTTTGATAGTTGCCGAACTCGTGGCGAGTCCGGCGGTGTTGGGCTCGCTTGAGGTAAGCGGAGGGGCTTTCTGCAAGCAGGGGCACTTCCTTCCATATTCATGTGCCATGATTGATTAGGGGCCGTCGAAAAGCCTGGCTCCTTTACCCGAGGTCCAGCGATCCATTTTCAGGCGGATCCCTCCTGGCCAAAATCTCTTCCGGCGACCGTCCAGATACCTCTGTGATTTCGGCAGGTGCTGAAGAATTTGCCGATTGGATGGCTAGTTTTAAGTTTGCCATTCGTTTAGCAGATGGGTGGCTCGCATCGGGTTTGGTTTCTGAATGCAAACCGGATGTCCTCCAACAGAAGTGTCAGAAGTCATGCCTAAGAGAAGTGAAGACTCGTTAGATACTGTGTGGATTGAGACACTTCAGTCTGTCCTTGTTCACGGATCATTTGAGGACACAGCAAAGGCTCTTGGTTGCAGCCAAAGTACTATCTCCAACCGAATTATTAAACTGGAGGGTTGGTTAGGAGCATCTCTTTTTACGAGAGACGAAAGGCGAGCGTGGCCGAACGACCTAGCTTATAACTTCGCGGCTACTGCGGTTGATCTATTGAACCAGTTGAAGGAATTCAGAGCCGTCAGGCCGGACAACAACGCTGCAGCGACGCCGACCACGTGCCTCGCAACCCAGCCTGACGTAGATCCGGACCTCGAGAAACGACTGGAGGTCGCCCAATTGAAATGGTGGCAAAAATTCTACTCTTCAAACTCGTGAGTTGTCGCGCTTAGATTTTGGAGCGCAGACTTCCGCCTATGACAATCAGAATGAAGAGCGCGAGCCCGAGCCAGGGGTGAGCGGCGAATGCATTGAGCAGGATTATTCCGAACAACATCGAGAGTGTTTGGCCAGGTGCCCGGATCAGGGCGACGACCAAGCCGAGCACCATGGCCGCCGCGATGAACATGAGGCCCAAACGCAAGGCCGCGAGGACGAAGCAGGCGAGCAACATCTTGCCCAGCACCTTCATCACACTACCCCTCCCCTTCGACAGAGTTGGGCAAGCAGTGAGTCCTCGGCATCTTCGACGAGGAAGGTGTAGGCAAATCCCGAATTGCCGACGGTGTGGATCAGTTCGAACCAGCCGCCCAGATCCTGGAGCCACGACCAGTATGGCGTGAACCCGGTTTCCCCGAATCGTGCCTCGGTCATTGGATTGACGAGCGGCGACCAGCCGAGCTCCTCCAGCAGCATTGCCTCGGTGTCTCCAGGTCGAATGACAATTATGTGGGTCTGGTCGGACAGACCGATGGAAGCCGCGTCGGCGAGTCTGTTGGTGATGATGGTGCGCAGAGACGGCTCGAGCGGCTGGTCGAGAGCGGCACGGGCGGAAACCTTGTCGTAGATGGAAAGCATTATCGTATCTCCAAAAAGGGCCCCCGAAACCGGGAGCCGCGTGGACTGCTGCCAAAGGTCGGCAGCTCAGGGTTTTGATGGGGCTGGAAATTCAAGTGACCGGTGAAGGCCACATCGCTGCAGGGTAAACTGCCGTCGGATTTATCGGCTGCCAGGTAGTTCGAGGTTGGGCGCTAAGGCTTGGCAGGCGCTCAGCAGGTCAGGATCGGTAGCCACGACCAAGGACACGAACAGGACGATGCCAAAGCCATCATCGGACATGACGAAGAGCACCTCCAGCCAGTCGCCATGGTGATCGATGGTTTCGGGTTCGAAAGTGAAGGTGCTTTCCTGCGCCAGCCGAACAGGGCTTGCTGTAGCTACGGTGTCCAGGGTGTCCCCCGGCTGGACGATCAGGAACAGGCCCAACTCTTCGAAGGGGAAGTCGGGGTAGTCCAACAGATGGTTGCGGTGAGCGGATAGCCGCTCGTGCAGCAGGGGGTCCAGCGGAGAAGACAGCGCCTTTGCCATCTCGTCCGCCGTTCGGATTATAAGCATAACGAATTTCCTCGAGGCATAGAAAAAGCCCCCGGAATCGCTTCCGAGGGCTTGGTGGGGGGAGGGGGCGGCAGATTGGGCCGCACCATATAAGATACCCTGATTTCCGCGCTAAGAGGGAAGCCCCCGACGCACGCTCCGCGATAGCTTGCCTCCCGATCTTGCCAGCAGAGGCTTTGTTACCTCCTACATATACCGCTTATGCAGCGAGTTTCGGGTTGATCGTTGTCGCAAAGTGCCGATGACACCCGTAAGAACATTGAAGCGGTTGGATGCGAGGGCGCATTCGGCGAGAAAACAGAACAGGGGGGTTGAATGGCGCGGAGGGTCCCAAAGAAGTTACCAGCTGTAAAGTTTCCAACGGAGATGAGCCGCCTCGTTGATCAGTTCCGAGAGGGAGAGCCATCCTACAGATTAGCTTCGTACAACGAGACGCAACTTCGCCGCGAGTTTCTAGATGGTATGCTGGGTTGCTTAGGATGGGACGTGACAAACGTCGCAGGAAATCACAATGCCCTGAAGGATGTTGTTCACGAAGATGCACTCCGCATCGGCGGCAACATCAAAGCTCCTGACTATGGAATTCGTGTAGGAGGCAAACGGGTATTTTTTATTGAAGCAAAAAAACCTGCTGTGAATATTAGGGATGGCATTTCCTCAGCTTATCAGCTTCGTCGTTACGCATGGAGTGCAAAACTTCCACTCTCTATCCTCACGGACTTTGAAGAATTTGCAGTCTATGATTGCCGAGTAAAGCCAAATGCGGACGACAAGGCCCACACTGCACGTTTGATGTACCTCACGTATATGGACTACGAGGAAAAGTGGGATGAACTTTACTCTCTCTTCTCGAAGCCAGCTGTCCTCAACGGATCACTTGAGACGTTTGCCGAAACGCATAGATCGCCTCGTGGCACCCAAACCGTTGATAACGCATTTTTAAACGAATCGAGGGGTGGCGAGAATTACTTGCGCTCGAAATATGTAGTAAAAACCAATCTCTCACAGTTAGGGAACTAAATAGTGCTGTCCAACTTATAATCGATCGGATAATTTTTCTTCGGATGGCAGAAGACAGAGGTATTGAACCTTACGGTCGGCTCAAATCAATTGCCAATGATACCAACGTATACGCTGCCCTCCAGCGCCTTTTCCTAGAGGCAGATGCCCGCTATAACTCTGGCCTGTTTCACATGCGGGAGGGTGATAAAGAGAGCCGAGACACACTCACACCGGGACTTAGAGTAGGAAAAACCAAACTCAAGCGCATCCTCGATAGCCTTTATTACCCGAAAAGCCCCTACGAGTTTTCGGTCCTAGCTTCCGACACTCTTGGTCAGGTCTATGAACAGTTTCTAGGGAAAACGATCCGGCTTCAAAACAAGAAAGCTATTATTGAAGAAAAACCTGCAGTCCGTAAAGCGGGAGGCGTGTACTACACTCCGAACTATATCGTTGAATATATCGTTAAATCGACGATTGGTCCACTACTCATAGGTAAGCGGCCGCAAGATATCGGCGCTACAGAGAAATCCAGATCGCTTCCCCTACGGATTGTTGATCCAGCATGCGGCTCAGGGTCTTTCTTACTCGAAGCCTATCAATTTATGCTGGATTGGTACCGCGAGCAATATGTGTCTCAAAACACTAAGCGCCTTTCGAGAGGTATAAACCCCAAGCTTTAGATGGATGCTGCGGGTGACTGGCGTCTGACGATTGCCGAAAGACGACGCATCTTGCTCACGCATATTTATGGAGTTGACGTCGATCCGCAGGCTGTGGAAGTCAGCAAGCTCTCGCTATTGTTAAAGGTGCTTGAAGGTGAAAGTGGCGACGCACTCGAAAAGCAAATGGATATGTTTCACATGCGGGCATTGCCGGACCTTTCCAGCAATATCAAGTGTGGTAACTCATTAGTCAGCTCTGACTTTTTTGACCGGCGCCATCCTAGTTTGTTTAATGACGAGGACCTATTCCGTATCAATGTCTTTGATTGGGACCCGGAGTTTTCGTTTCTCAAAAGTGAGGGCGGGTTCGCGGCAGTGATTGGAAATCCTCCCTGGGTTTCCCTTAGTGGAAAATTTGGTAACGACATTCTTTCACCTGATGAACGAGTGTACCTCATAGATAAGTTTGCTGGAAATACGTACATGCCGAATATGTACGAATATTTTGTCTCAAAGGGACTCGCGCTCCTTCAGCCCGGAGGGAGATTCGGATTCATCGTCCCCGATCGTTTTGGCAAAAATGACCAGTTCATACCCCTTAGAAAAACGATACTAAGAACGTTTGCCATAAGTGAAGTAACCTATCGAGCACCGTTTCCTAACGTGACAGCCGATACGCTGATATTTTTAATTGAAAATATGAATCCAGTATCTAAACATAAAATACGGATTGGTGAGTTCAAAGGTTTATCCTTTGATGTACTCCAAAAAGAACTTTGCAAAGAAAGCAACCGCTATCGCTTTGAAAATCCAGATAGCAAAGTTCTTTCTAAAGCCCTAGCCCGGTTGGACAAAGCTGGTCTAGCAAAACCTTTAGGTCAATTAATAAAGACAACGTCCGGTTTTGGTGGAAAAAGCACCAAAATAAGTAAGCAAAGAGAAAACATGGGCCAAAGAAAAGTTCTAAAAGGAGCTTCTATCACCAAGTACAGGGTCGGAAGCCCTCTTTATTTCGAGTTTAAAAAAGAGAATATAACGGGCCGAACTACGGACGTAGCAAAGTTAGGCTGGAAGCCAAAAATTCTTATTCGAAAAACTGGCTCTCGTTTGATCGCTGCGTATGATGCCAGCGGCACATATCCCGAGCAGTCGCTTTATTTTACATACGGAGCAACTAACGTAGAACCATTGTATATTCTTGGGCTCTTAAACTCTCGTTTGCTCGGTTATGTGTTTACTAAAACCCTTCTCACTAATCAGGATAGCATCGCCCAAGTAAAGAAAGTTGACTTGGACGCACTGCCGATCGTGACTGTGGACACTCTTCCCGACGCACGAGATCGAGTCAGCGAGATCACAGAGGCCGCGAGAGCAATAACGAAAGCCCTTGCAGACTACGAAGGTGCTCGCCTTGCTCAAAAGCGAACAATCCTGCGCCGTACCATAAGCGCCGCAGAGACGAAAATCGATGCACTCGCCTGCGAGCTATATGGTTTAAATCCAGCTGAAATTCACGAGGTCCAAAATTGGTCAGAACACCTCGAGTTGGACCTATAGATCATTCTTAGTTCGGTCCCTGCCCCCTATGGGTCATCGCATGAGTTAGGTTTCTGCTGTCTGCTGCAGAGCGGCATACCGGCACTTGGCACCGCGACCATAGAAGCGGCTATGAAGCCAGCTTGGGAGCGAGCACCCCATCGTTCAATGGCGGCAAGTTTCGCTTCTCTCGCACGATACTTCCACCGTGCTGGCCTGTACCGATCACATACAAAACATCGCTATCATATTGAGACCCTCTAAGCCTCCTGGCTAAAAGGTCGCCCAGCGCAGCATCTTCAACTACCACGATTATCTGCCGTTTTTCTCGCCGTATTGCCGCCAGAACCTCTACAAGGTTCAATGCGCGATAATCGTCTATATGCTGAACTGGATCGTCCAACATGAGGGTCTTCAGTGTTGCCCATTTACGAGAAAGATGGACTGCCAGGAGAAATGCCAAGCCGGTGGCCCGACGCTGCCCACTGCTAAATAGGAATTGAGGATTCTTGTCATCGCCTACGCGAAAATTGAGCGACGCCATGACCCTACCGCCGAAGCTGTAGTCGATTTCGCGCCAATCTACATGAGGCCGCAGCCGTCGGTACAGCTCCTTCAAAAGGGGCATCACTGTTTCGAACTGTTCCTCAAGAATTTCTTTCGGGAACGCCTTGGCCAGGTCATTCAAGCTCTGCGCTCGATCCAAGATCGAACGCTTTGCAGCCACCTGCCCAGCAAGCTCATCAATCCGGGATCTGATTTGGCTGATTTCAATATCCAGGCTCTCAATTTTTGATGCGGATTGAGAAGAAGCTAGCCTTGCATGGCTATCCCTGAGGCGCGAACCAACTATGCGAATTTGCTCCAATCGTTCATCGAAACCAAGGATATCGTTGGCGAACTCCGCCAATCCGAGGGCTAACGCTTCGTTCTTCAACCTTGCCCTCTCGACCTCTTGGCTCCTGAGGCGCTCCTGAAGTTTATCTTTCTTCTTTTGCGCTTCGGAAAAGCGGTCATTTGCATTGTTAAGCTCGGTGCTGATATCACTAAGCTGAGACTGCATCTTTGCTAGGGTCTGGGCGGCTTCTCCCACCTTGACCTTTTGTTTTGAAATGAACTCCGAAAATTGTTCTGAAGTGCGAGAGGCATCACATAGCGGACAGTGACCATCTTCAAGGCCATAGTTTTCGCCGTGTTCCAGCAAGATTGCAAGGTGCTCGAATTCTTTCGAACCAACCGACAGGCCGCTTATCTCGTCATTCAGCCGCAAATTGTCCGCCCTAAGTTGGTTTATCCTCTCCATTTCGGCACGAAGTATTTCACTCAGTTCTGCGATTTGCTTTTCTAGCTCAGAGATATCTGAAAAATCTCGGGATTGAGCATCAAGATTATTCCTCAAATCTCTCGCTGTCGTAAAATAGCTCGCGAGTTGTGTCAGAGCTGTGTCCCGATCAAAAGTAAGAGATGGGATTAATTCACGAATTTTCGCTTCCGCCCCAATGCGGTCGTTCTGCGCGACGGAAAGCGCCTCCTGTCCGGGCATGGAGCCTCGCAGGTTCGCTACAGCATCCAATAGCGAGGTGAGCCTAGCTTTGAGCCTCTCCTGCTCCTCTCCAGTATCCTTTACCTGTGAAGTCGCTAACTTTACTAGCTCGTCTAATTTAGCTGCAACATCGGGTGCTGTATCAGGTGAAATCGCATCCAGAACCGCCCTGAATCGGTCCCGCTCTGACATGTCGAGACTCAATTCTGAGATCTGCTCATCTCTGATTATCATCGTCTGACAAAGCTTGCTCAGAGACAAAGAGGCGTCGCGATCAGAGCTGAGCAGCATATCCGAGAGATTTTCGATCTCAGTCTCAAGACCGAATGGGGTCCGTTTGGCAACGAAATCCTGTCCACGCTCGTCCTGGAAACCCACCATAACGAATTTCTCTGGAGCTGGATTATCACCAACCCACCAAGTGTGGTCAGCAAGGCCCCCTCCCTTGGCTCGCTCTACCTTATACTTACTGATCGTACCCGTAAGCACGAACTCTATCGCATCCATAATCGTGCTTTTACCGACGCCATTCCGTCCGGTGATAACAGTTAGGCCAGAACCAAACTCGACCCTCAATTGGTCACGGCAGCTCCGAAATCCAGCAATCTCAACAAAGGATAGTTTCATTATTTGGCTCCGAGCTGTGCCAAAAGTTGAGTTGCAGATACTTCTTCATTCAGCACCAGCGCGGCCATGCCCGGAGCCAGATTCTCTATTCTCTTAGCGAGCCGCGCACTGGCGTTAATCGCAGATAACTCAGGTCTCGGACCAAGCGGGAGAATTGGAAGAAGTGCCAAGCGGACAGACTGGTGCGAATTTAGTGAGTGAGCGGCTAGCTTTCGGGTTTGCTGAAGGTCCTCTTCAATCGCGCGAATTGCCCTAGCTTGGGAATCTGTTGGTTGCTGGCTAGTTAGAAAAACGGTGTACACGTTCCACGCCTTTTCACCTGCCTGGCGGAAGTTACTCCCATATCTCGCTAAAATTGAATCCTCGCAACCAAGCCAGCCATCTAAGAGGTCTTGAGGACTGTTAAATTCAGCAACCACACCCAGAATATTTTCATCCTCAAACCCTAAACAGGAGAGGCCGGCGAAATCCATCTGCCATGTCTGATACTTTGCGTCTTCCAAGACCTCGGCGACAATCTGCAACACATCAGTCATAGGCCTAACTCCGCCAATCCATCGGCTTCTGTAGCCCAAGTGACCTCCCCGCCAAGCGTTGCGCCGACCAAGGAGCTAGAACCGCCTCCGCGGACAATGTTTTCTGTAGTTCCTCTACCGGTCGCACCGGCGCAGATTACTAAGTCCGCGCCTCGGCCGCTCGGCGCCTCGTTGTATCTCTCGCGCAGTCTGCTGATAGACATGTTTGAACAATTCACGACACGTATGAGCCGCCCATTCAATGAAAGGTAAGGGCCTTCTTCAACGGCCCCCGCTTGTTTCAATCTCAGTCGAACGTAGGCCACTCGGCCCGCAGAGAGATCGGGTGTCGCCAACCTCGCGGCTCGATCGTAAGCCACGCCCTCTGCGTCTCTACGAATATCGTAAAGGTCTAGGCAGCCCACATCTGGGCAGGGAAGGTGAGCATCGTCTACGGCTTCACCGTCATTTTCATCGGCAAAGATTTCGGCGCCTCTTCTGTTCTGCTTTCTCACCCACATACCGGAAAAGGCTGAGCGAAGTTCAGACAACGCCTCGTCACCCGACATCCGAACATGCGCAAATCTAGGTATACCTGAGAGGATGGCCCATAGGCCGGGGGCCTTCTCCTCAAGTCGATCTGTCTCTTGTGGGTCGATGACGGTGACGGAAGCCGGTGCTTGCGTCTCAAGAAGGTTTTCGAGAACCTCGTTCAAATACCCCCAATCCGTCCAGAAGCCGACAATCAGGAGATCTTTTCCAGGGAAGTTCATAGTCATCCAAGCACGGCATGATTCTATACGCTGCTGAACTCTAGGCTCGACTAGCTGTCCGTGTGTCCACAATGTATCAGGCCGCCCCCGATCCATACATCCGTGAAACTTTAGCAGGGGGCTTGCGACCGACGAGAATTGGGTGGCCTCAGTGCCATCTAAAGCGCCGCGCAAATCCATTTTGTGCCGCTCTGACCATTGTTCGACAAGTCTATCGAAGTTCGCTGTCAAAGAAGCGGGTGACGCCCCGGTGAGCAGGAAGTCAGCTACCGCAGCATGGCCCTCATTTGGCTTTCCGGCCAATTCCCCCCAAGGCACAAGCTGATTTATAAAGTAGCTTTGGAAGTTGCCAGCCGCATGAAAGTGGCCAGCCAAAGCATCGATATCCCACTCTAACGCTGGAGGAAGGGCTTCGATAGCAAGATGTTCGCGGTAACAGTGCTGCGACACGTTAGCCGCCAGCATCAAGTTGCTCGGCGCCGGCCGTGAAAGACCTGCGCCGGTTAGCGTGACGAGATTGCCTCCAGCGAGACTTGTCAGAAGCTGAGTTTTTAGATTTTCAGGAAGGGGCAGACAAAAACTCCCAAAACTAAACTTCAGCAGCTGGTTGTTTCAAACAGCTACCCCGTTGATTTGGCGTTTGGAATCGCAGGGAAACTCCCGAAACGCAACAACTTCCAGCCTATGTCCCCTATAGCCACTATTCTGAAATTTAGGGCTGGCCTAAGTTCAAAAGGTGACTGGGAGACAAGGGTAGGCCAGTCAAGACCAATTACGCGGAGCGGTCGGCGGCTCGTACTTCCGCTTTGGTTAGCTCTGCGGCTAGAACCTGCTTGTCTGCTGACGGCCCACGTCAGTCGTCTGGAAACCATGGTCAGTGTAGCGCGGGTGGCCGCGCGGTTTCCTACGCAAAGTGCCCCAAGCTGGACCCAAACCCGCGACCAGCCGAACGGCCCTTCCGCTGGAAGCTTGGGATTTTCCTGCTGGAAGTGGTGGTGCCGCTTAGGTGACTCGAACACCTGACCCCATCATTACGAATGATGTGCTCTACCAACTGAGCTAAAGCGGCACAGATCGCGCACCGGTTTCGCATTGCGGTTGGTCGCAATGCCGGTGGGCGAGGATGTGGAGGCCCGAGCCGGAATCGAACCGGCGTGCAAGGATTTGCAGTCCTCTGCGTAACCACTCCGCCATCGGGCCTTGAGGTTCCCGC
>Ga0208316_1001715_pt1 | contig 12319 bp, 10 predicted proteins | sample MalvireepMed_231_FD_184240 | JGI IMG/M metagenome (GOLD analysis project Ga0208316, IMG submission 184240) | Marine viral communities from the Global Malaspina Expedition - Malaspina viral metaG DeepMed_231 (SPAdes) (version 2) | ecosystem: Environmental > Aquatic > Marine > Oceanic | place... | reverse complement strand
CTCGGCGGCGCAATCGCCGTACTGCAGATTGATGAAGGTCACGCCGGGGGTGGCGAGCACCTCCCGCCAGGCATCAAAGCCCGAGAAAAAGCGCCGGCGCGCGCTGTTCATCAAGGCGCTCTTCCACAGGAGGCCCACCTTGAGACCCGCTGGGGCCGCCTCGAGCACCTTGCGCCAGTGAGCGACGCGGTCGGGTGCAGGCTTCAGATAACCGGGCTGGGCTGGGAACGAGTCGACCGAGGGCCGGAACCTGCGGAGCAGCGACGCTATGGGGGCCCAGAGCTCGGGCGCCGTGGCCTCCTCCAGGAAGGGCGCCACACGCACGGAGCGTCCGGCCACGCTGTAGGTCGCGTGGGCGCCGACCTCAACTTGCGGGAAGCTGCGCTGGAACAGGGGCACGAGCCTCTTCTCGACCGCGAGGACCAGCCGGCCCTGGGGACCTAGAGCCGTGATCAGGTCAGGGATCAGATTGGCGAACATCACCTCGTCCCCCAGGCCCTGCTCGCCGAACACCAGCAGGCTGCGCCCGACCAGATCGGTCTCCAGGGTCCAGGGCCCGCCCGGCGCCTGGTACTGCGTGCAGTCAGCGAACAACGGATGTCGACGGGCCTCGTACTCCTCCCAGCCTTCCACCGTGCGACCAAGCTCCAGCAGGGCGGTGGAACGGGACAGGCGCATCATCTGGCGCTCATCCTCCGCGGTGACGCCCGACAGGGCGATGTCGCAGTCGACTAAAGCACCGGCGGGGTCGCCGAGGGACAGGCGAATATTGCCGCGATTGTACTGCGCCTTGGGGAAGCTGGGCTGCAGTCGCAGGGCTTCGTCGAAAAACAGCTGCGCCGTGGCCAGTTCGCCCTGTTCGGTCACGATGGTGCCCATGGTGTTCCAGGGCATGGCCATGCCCGGATGCGCCTCGATGGCCGGCCGCAGCACCTCGATGGCCTCCTGGGCGCGATCCTGGTCGCGGATGGCGCAGGCGAGGTTGTTGGCGCCCTCAGGATGGTTGGGCTTGGCGGCGAGAAAGTGACGAAACAGCTTCTCGGCCTCGGCCTTCATTCCCATCCGGAAAGCCAGGCGGCCCAGATCGTTGGCGACCTCGGCCTGGTTGGGCAGCAGGGCCAGGGCCGACTGGTAGCAGGTGATCGAGTTGACGAAGTCGCCGGCGCGCTCCCGGGCGATGGCCAGCAGGTACCAGGCGAAGCCGTTGCGCTCGTCATGTTCCAGGGCCTGGATGGCGAGCTTGCCGCCGGCGTCGTGATCTTCGGCCTCCAGGGCTGCGACCGCCCGGCGCAGGATCGGTTCGATGGAAAGGGCCTTGAGCTCGGTGATCGCTGCATTGAGCTGGCGCAGGGCGTCCTTGGACCCAGAGGCCCCCATGGAGTCTGCGGCCATGGCTGCGTTGACCGGACCGTGCTGTGCGGCCGACAGAGCAATAGACGAAGTGTCGCTGGTGCGGCCCGGACGACTCATCACCGCCTCCATTTCTTGCGTGATTGGGGTCATGCTTCAGGCCAGTATGGTTACGCCTTGCTTAAACGCGGCCTTGCGCCGCAGGGCTGGCAAGAGGTCATTAACGGTCGCCGCATAGCTTGGGCCTATCCAGACAGCTCCGGATTCGGGGCTGGCCCTGGGTCTAACGCGTTGGGCGCATCTTTCGGGGGTCGAGCATTTGCCGCTCAAGCTGTCGCTGAAACCAGGCGAGAAGTTCGTTCTGAACGGCGCTGTCGTTCAAAACGGCGATCGTCGGGGAACCCTGGTGCTCCAGAACAAGGCCTCCGTGCTGCGTGAAAAGGACATCATGCAGCAGGACGAGGTGACGACGCCGGCGCGGCGCGTCTACTTCCCAGTCATGATGATGTACCTCGATGAGGCAGGGGCCGACCGCTACTACGATGAATTCGTGCGACGGCTGTCGGAATTCATGGGCGCCGTGCGCAATCCCGGAATTCTGGCCGAGTGCATATCCATCTCCAAGCACACCATGACGCGCGAGTACTACAAGGCGCTCATGCTGTGCCGGAAGCTTATCGATTACGAAGACGAGGTGCTGGGTAATGTCCCTTCGAGCCTACCAACAGGCGGCGCAGAGAGCTGAGTCGCCGCGCGAGGCGGAGTACCGTCTCTTTGCGCAGGTGACCCGGGCTTTGATCGAGGCGTCCAAGGCCGATCCGTACGCCTTCGGCGTCCGCGCCGATGCGCTGGACTGGAACCGTCGCCTATGGATGGCGTTGGGCGAAGACTGCGCCCATGCCGACAACAAGCTGCCTGAGGCCCTGCGCGCCCAGATCATTTCCCTGAGCATCTGGGTCCAGAAGCACACCAGCCTGGTTATCCGCCGCGAAGACGACTTCGAGGCCCTGATCGATATCAACCGGATCATCATGCAGGGGCTCTCGCCCTCGGCGGCCGAGGCCGCCTGAGGCGGCGGGGCCGACTAAGGTTCAAATCGAGTTTTTGAAGGGCCCGGCGTTCGCTGGGCCCTTTTCTTATGCCCCCAGCGCAACTTGCCGGCCCGGCAGATTTGACTCGGCTAAATCTGCCGCCGGGGGGCGAAACCTCCCCGCGCCCCTCCGCCGCATGGTTTTCGATTGCTGAAATAATGCAGTGAATCAGGGGTTTACCGAAGCGGCGTTGGCGGGCTCGTTCTGGCGCGCCGCTTGCGATGGTTCCTGCGAGCCAAGAACGGCTCACTGGCGAAAAATCGCCGGATACCCGACCAGAATGGAAGGACAAGGCCATGCCGATGAATTCGGTCAACACCAATGTCGGCGCCATGGTGGCGCTGCAAAACCTCAACAAGACCAATACGGATCTCAGCACCACCCAGAGCCGCATCAACACCGGTCTGAAAGTCGCCAGCGCGAAGGATAACGGCGCTATCTGGGCTATCGCCCAGAACCAGCGTTCCGACTCCGGCGCCCTGAACGCCGTCAAGGAATCCCTGTCCCGCTCGGTCTCGACCGTGGATGTGGCCCTTTCGGCGGGTGAGAGCGTCTCCGATCTGCTCCTGCAGATGAAGGAAAAGGCTCTGGCGGCCGCCGATACGACCCTCGACACCGCCAGCCGCGTGGCCCTGAACGATGACTTCAAGGCCCTGCGGGACCAGATCACCAAAGTGGTCGACAACGCCGAATTCAACGGCGCCAACATGATCAAGGCCACGACCCCGACGACGGTGGCGGCTCTCGCCAGCGCTGACGGTCAGAACAAGATCACGGTGGCTGCTCAGAACCTGGCGCTCGCCGGCGGCAATGTGACGGTCGCTGCGGACAGCACGATCGGGACGACGACCACGGCCTCGGCGATGATCGCGACGATCAATACGTCGATCGCCAATGTCTCGGCCGCCCTGTCCAAGCTCGGCACCGGCTCCAAGGCGCTTTCGTCGCACCTGGAGTTCGTCGGCAAGCTGCAGGACTCGATCGACGCCGGTGTGGGCAATCTGGTCGATGCGGACCTGGCCAAGGAAAGCGCCAAGCTCCAGTCGCTGCAGACCAAGCAGCAGCTGGGCATCCAGGCCCTCTCCATCGCCAATCAGTCGTCGGGCACGGTGCTGTCGCTCTTCCGTTAACGTCTTGAAGCCGGGCGGCGCTTGGTCGCCGCCCGGCAGACTTTTCACCGGGCAGGCTTCGCCCGGCGATTTCTGCCGGGTGAGGCTAGGCAGATATTTCCGGGCATTTCGTCGGTCGGCATATTTTGCCGGCCCAAAACGTGCCTAACGCACCTATAACCCAACGAATCCAGAAACTTGCGAGCTTGGCTCCGGCCGGCGCGACTTGGCGCGCCTGTTGCTGCCCTTTGGTTCGGGCAAAACGCCCACGGCGGTCAAAACGACGGCCGGTTTCCTTAAGAACAAGGACCAAGGCGCATGAATAGCGTTAACACCAATGTCGGGGCCATGGTCGCCCTGCAGAATCTCAACAAGACCTCGAGCGACCTGAGCACCGTTCAATCCCGGATCAACACGGGCCTGAAGGTCGCCAGCGCCAAGGACAACGGCGCCATCTGGGCCATCGCCCAGAACCAGCGTTCGGAGTCGGGCGCCCTTAACGCCGTCAAGGAAAGCCTCCAGCGTTCGATCTCGACCGTGGATGTCGCCCTTTCGGCTGGCGAGAGCATCTCCGACACCCTTCTGCAAATGAAGGAAAAGGCGCTCGCCGCGTCCGACACCACCCTCGACACCGCCAGCCGTACGGCCCTGAACGATGACTTCAAGGCCCTGCGCGACCAGCTGACCAAGGTCGTGGACAACGCCGAGTTCAACGGCGCCAACATGATCACGGGCACCACGCCCACTACGGTGGCGGCGCTCGCCAGCGCGGACGGTCAGAACAAGATCACGGTGGCCGCCCAGAACCTGGCGCTCGGCGGCGGCAATGTGACGGTGGCCGACGATTCGTCGATCGGCACCCAGACCACCGCCGCAGCGATGATCGCCACGATCAACACCTCGATCGCCAATGTGTCTTCGGCTCTGTCGAAGCTGGGTACGGGCTCCAAGGCCCTGGCCTCGCACTTCGACTTCGTCGGCAAGCTGCAGGACACGATCGACGCCGGTGTGGGTAACCTCGTCGACGCCGACCTGGCCAAGGAAAGCGCCCGTCTCCAGTCGCTGCAGACCAAGCAGCAGCTGGGCATTCAGGCCCTGTCAATCGCCAACAGCTCCAGCTCCACCCTGCTGGGCCTGTTCCGCTAACGGAAGTTCTGACCCCGGCGCGCGTCGCCGGGGTCAGGCGCGGCGGGCGGGGAGAGCGACCTCCCCGCCGACCGTGTCCTCCAAAAGGGAGGCCGGTGACACCAACGTCCCGGCACATGCGACATGCAAAACAGAGTGGCGGCAGTCGCGGCCACGAACAGCGTCAGCTTCGAACGGCCCGCGCCAAAGGCGCCGCCCGAAAAGCGTGAAGCTGCTCCGAGGCCCGCCCCCAGATCCGATCTGGCGGATGTGCGTCTGATCATTGAGGAAAACGACGAGGCCGGCGCCTATGTCTACAAGACGGTGGACCGCCGGACGGGCGAGGTGATCTCCCAGATCCCCCGCGAAGAGGTGCTCAAGATGAAGGAGCGCCCCGACTACGACGTCGGAGACTTGGTGAGCACCGTAGCCTGAACCCTTGGGTCTGGCGCTGCCGGACCTGGAGAAGATGAGTCCTTTCAACCGTCTCGGCGCGCCGGGGCGGCCGCTGGCGTTTGGGCGTTAACCATCTAGACACCATGATTCCATAGCTTCCATCTCGAACAGCAACCCGCGACTCGGCCCAGGAGGCGAGGCGGGTGGCGGACGATGAAGGAGGTCCGAGCATGGCGATCAGCGTTCACACCAACAAGTCGGCGTTGGTCGCACTGCAGAATCTGAACAAGACCAACGACGAGTTGTCGAATGTTCAGAACCGGATCAACACCGGCCTGCGGATCGGCAACGCCAAGGACAACGCCTCGGTCTGGTCGATCGCCCAAGGGCAGAGGGCTGACATCGGGGCCCTCGGCGCGGTGAAGATGAGCCTTAACCGGGCGCAATCCATCTCTGAAGTCTCCATGGCCGCAGGCGAGTCGGTCTCCGACCTGCTGGTGCAGCTGAAGGAGAAGGTGGTCTCGGCGATGGACACGTCGCTGGACTCGTCCTCGCGGACGGCCCTCGACTCCGACTTCAAGTCGATCCTTCGCCAGATCACCCAGGTGGTTGAAAACTCGGAATTCGACGGCGCCAACATCCTGGATGGTTCGGTGGCCGGCTCGATCCGCTTCCTGGCCAACGCCGACGCCAACGCCTACATCACGCTCTCGACCCAGAACATGTCCCTGGGCGGCGGCATCATCACGATGGCCGGCAACGCCTCGATCACCACCAGCACCCTGGCCAGCGGTATTCTGACCCAGCTGGACGCCTCGATCGCCAATGTGAACCAGTCGCTGGGCAGCCTTGGCGCCCAGGCCAAGCAGATCGAAGCCCACAACAAGTTCGTCGACAAACTGACCGACGTGCTCACCGCCGGGGTCGGCAATCTGGTCGACGCCGATCTCGCCAAGGAGAGCGCCCGGTTGCAGGCCCTGCAGGTGCAGCAGCAGCTCGGCGCCCAGGCCCTGTCGATCGCCAACGAGGCGCCGCAGGTCATCCTGTCGCTCTTCCAGTAGGTTGAACATTCAAGTCTCGACGGGGCGTCGTGAAGACCCGGGGCGCACAGGTGGTCCGGGTCTTCATTTCACGCACCTTAACTGACCGTAAGGCTTGAGACCCGATGATGCCTGGGCAGGCATAGGATCTGCGTTGAGGGGCCGCCGTGATTGGGTTCGATTCCAATCTGCTGATGAACTATTATCAGGCCAAGCTGGGCTCGATCGGTGGAAGCTCGTCATCCTCGTCGGGAAGTTCGCTCACCCAGAAATACGCCCCCACCGCACCCTGGTCCACGCAGGCGACGCCGATCGATTCCTCGGCCCTGCTCAAGACCGCCCTGCAGGGCGGGCGGATCATCGATGAATCCGCCGCCACCCTCGATCTGTCGGGCGCCAGTTCGGACTACAAGAAGCTCTTCGCCCTCTATCAGGGCCTCGGCACGCTGACCGCGCTGGCCGAGAAGATGAACACCAAGAACCTCACCAGCTTCGACACCAACCGGATCGTCACGGCTTTCACCAAGGGCATGGCCGAGCTCAGCGGCTATGTAGACAACGCGAAGTTCGACGACGTTCGCCTGGGCCTTGCGGAGGTCGCCGACACCGCCCGGGCCAAGGTCGGGATTTCCCGCGGCAAGAGCGAATACATTACCGCGCCCCTGGTGTCAGGCACGGCCAGCAGCGCTGTCCCGGCCTTCGAAGGCGACGTGAAGTTCAACATTTCGATCAAACAGATCAACACCAGCATCGATATCGCGATCGATCTGTCCGACATGGGCGCCCAGACCCGCACCCTGCCCAATGTGATCAATCACATCAATTCCAAGCTGGAAGCTGCTGGAGTTACTACGCGCTTTGCTCAACAGCGCATCCCCGGGGAGGAGCGGACCTTCACCTCGGCTGGCCGGACCATCAAGCTGCAGCCGGCGCCCGATCAATGGGCGATGAAGATCAAGACCGACATCACCGAGCAGGTGACCTTCACCGCTGCGGCCACCGCGCCCGCCATCTATATGACCCAGAAGGTCGGCGATCCCGATCCCGACGGCAAGGCCGACACCAATGATGGCGTACAGACCAACCAGCTTCTGAAGTTCCAGGCCGAAACGGGCGCCGTGGGCGCGGCCCCGCAGCCGTCCGGCGAGGCCCACTGGGTCGAGGGCCGTGTCTTCGCCAATCCTCTGGAAGGCAAGATCGAGACGGTGCGCGCCACCCAGGCCGGGACTGACGGTTCTGTGTATGTGCTGGCCGACGTGACCGGCGACATCTCCGGCCAATCGATCAAGGGCGAGCGCGACGTAGCGCTGCTCAAGTACGATTCGGCCGGCAAGCTGATCTACACCCGGGTCCTGGGGGCGTCGGAAGACGCCAAGGGCCTGGCCCTGGCGGTGTCTGCGGACGGCCAGGTGGCTGTCGCCGGCTCGGTCACCGGCCAGTTGAACGGCGCTGCGGATGGGCCGCTGAATTCCGGCGATTCGCCCGCCCTGGCCGAGCTGAGCGACAGCTTCGTCACGGTGTTCAACGACAAGGGCGAGGAAGTCTGGACCGCCCGCCGTGGCTCACGACAGGAGGACGAGGCGACCCACGTCGCCTTCGGCGCCAATGGCGAGGTCTATGTCTCGGGGCGTTCGAAGTCATCGATGCCGGGGGCCACGGCTCTTGGCGGCACGGATTCCTACATTCAAGGCTTTGGGCTCAACGCCAAGGGCGAGCCCGTGTCGCTGTTCACCCAGTCCTTCGGTACGGCCTTTGACGACAAGCCCGCCGGCCTGGTGGTGGATGGCGACGCGCTGGTCACCGCCAGCATGGAGAATGGCCGCGCCGTCGTGCGGCGATTTGATATCTCAAGCGGCGCCCCGGTGCAGGTGGCTCAGCGTGACCTGGGCGAGCTTCAAGGCGGCACGATTACCGGGCTGGCGCTCGACAACGGCAATCTTGTCATCGCCGGCTCGACCCGCAACGCCGCCCTGAACGCCGGAACGGTGACCCGCGCCCATGCCGGCGGCATGGACGCCTTCGCCGCGCAGATTTCGGCGGATCTGACCGCCAATCCCGCCGACGCCGTCGCCTACTATGGCGGGGCCGGCGACGACAAGGCCGCGGGCCTCGCCGTTTCCGGCGGCCAGGTCTGGCTGACGGGGCAGGCGGGCGCCGAGGACCTGCCCGGCCAGGTTCCCAAGGGTGAGGCCGACGGATTCCTGGCTCGCCTGGATGTGGCGGCCGGCGACGTGGTCTGGTCGCAGCGCTTTACCGGTAAGGACGGCTTCGCCACGCCCGGATCGATCACCATCGCCGACCAGGGCGCCAGCGTCCTCGATCGCCTGGGCCTGCCGTCTGGCCAACTGACCTTCAAGGACTCATCCAATCTGACGGCCGTCAGCGGCCTGCGGGCCGGCGATGAGTTCAACATCAGCGCTAATGGCGGGCGCCCCAAGACCGTGACCATCGCCGTCGACGAGACCCTTGAGAGCCTGATGCTCAAGATTCGGCGGGCTACGGGTTTCCAGGTCAAGGTCGATACGGCCATCACCGACGGCGTGCGCCGCCTGCAGATCAAGCCGCTGAACGAACGCTCGGTGATCGAACTCACGCCCGGCAAGGAAGGGCAGGACGCCCTGGGCGTTCTGGGGCTCGCCGAAGGCGTGATCCGCGCCACCAAGGTGGAGGATGGCAAGACCGTCTCCGCCGACGGCAAGGGCGACTTCTATGGCCTGGGGCTGCACTCGCAGCTCAATCTCGACACGCCCGAACAGGTGCGCCACGCCATTTCCGAGCTGACCCAGGCGCAGGGTGTGATCCGCAAGATCTATACAGCCCTGCGCGACGCCGCGACGCCACAGAGCGTCCTGGCGCAGCAGAAAGCCGCCGCCGCCATTGGCCAGGCGCCCGCCTATATGACCGCCCAGATCGCCAATTATCAGGCCGCCCTGGACCGGTTGACCGGCGGCGGGTGAGCCTCGTCTTGCCACGGTCACAGGCCCGGTCTAGAGGCCTTGCCCTGAGGATTGCGCAGGCGAGGCCGGCGCATCGCTGATCGGATTTCGTGGAGGCGCCAGGCGCTTCGATGTGATCTCTGGCAGGACCCCCGCGTGCGAGGCCCCATGGATTTCCTGAACGACCGTCGAATTGTGCTGGCCCTGGCGGGCGGCGCGCTCGCCCTCCTGGCCGGAATGGGGATCGCAGTCGGGCTGCTGGCGCGGGGTGATGATGCGGCGCCGGATGCGCCGCCGGCCTCCCAGGGCGGTCTGGTGGTGGAGACGACCGATCTCGACGAGGGGCGTATGGACCCCACTCGCCCCCTGCGGTGCTTTGTCAGCGGGCAGTTCGTCGGTGAGGTGACCCTGAGCGAATGCGCCGAGCGCAACGGCGTGGCCACGGGCGCGCTGGACGTGGGCGTGGACGAGACCGGCGCTCTGGCCGCCGCCGACGAGGCCGGGACGGTCCTTACGCCGCTGCCGCCGCCGGTGGAGACGGCCGCGGCGCCGCCCCCTGGCCCTGTCGAGGGCGTGACGACGCCCAACCTGCCGAGTCAGGTGGCCCAGCCGGCCCCGGCCGGCGCGTGCTGGCGCTATGCCGGCGCCGAATGGCGCCGGCTGCCGGGCGACCTGACCCTCGAATCCTGCGTGCAGACCCTGTTCGCGGGCCGCTGCGAGCCGGCGGGCTCGGCCACCTATGGCCGCTGGATGCAGCAGACCCTTCGCCTGGTGCCGGGTCGGGTCGAGGTTTCAGCCGACAATCGGCGCTTCCGGACCTTGGCCGATCAGGGCGCGGGCTGCGTGATCAATCCGATCGGCTGACGCCTCGCCCTGGTCACGAACCCGGTGTAGGATTTGCCGATGTTGAGAACCGTCACCCTGCTGGGCGCCTGCGCCCTGGCGCTCGCCGCCTGCCAGAAGCGAACCCTGCCGCCGGGCGATCGCGAGATCTGCTACCAGGTCGTCCGGGAGGACGGCGAACTGAAGTACAACAAGCTGCCCGGCACCCAGCCGGACCTGGAAAACTGCGCGGCGGCGCTTGAGGCCATCCGCGTGCGGTTCCTGCAGATGGGCGGTTCGACCCGCACCATGGTCGGCGCCTACCAGGGCAACTTCATCTTCCTGCAGCGCGAGGGCATCTTCACCTCTCCCTCCATGGAGCAGAATCGGTATCTGGCCCTGGTCCGCACCGGCGATGGCCGCCTGGCTATCCCGGGCGCCATGCCGCGAGCCCCGGCGCCCTAGAATCATGCCTGAGAACACAGGCAGAACATCTCATTGATCGCGCCGCGCCCAGGGATTAGCCTGGGCGTCGGCATCGACTTCCATACCCTTCGGCACTTCCCAATCTCTTTTTGACTTCAAGGACATCGACATGGCGGGCAGCGTCAACAAGGTCATTCTGGTGGGCAATCTGGGCGCAGACCCAGAAGTGCGCGCGCTCTCCTCCGGCGACCGGGTGGCCAATCTGCGGATCGCCACCTCGGAGACCTGGCGCGACCGGTCTTCGGGCGAGCGCAAGGAGCGCACCGAATGGCACCGGGTGGTGATCTTCAACGAGAACCTGGTGAAGGTGGCCGAGAGCTATCTGCGCAAGGGCTCCAAGGTTTACATCGAGGGCGCCATCCAGACCCGCAAGTGGACCGACCAGAGCGGCGTCGAGAAATATTCCACCGAGATCGTGCTGCAGAAGTTCCGCGGTGAACTGACCATGCTCGACGGTCGCGGCGGCGACAGTGACGATGGTGGCGGCTCCGGCGGCGGATTCTCGTCCAGCGGCCCGCGCAGCCAGCCCTCGGGCCCCCGCGAAGATTTCTCGGCCGATCTGGACGATGAGATTCCCTTCTGATCAGAGGCCTGGCCTCGACCGCGACGTGATGGCCAGTCCCCTCGGGGCTGGCCATTTTCGTTAGCCGGGTTGGCGGGGCGTGAGGCGCCAGACCTCGGCCAGGACGTGGTAGATCGGCGTCGGCATGATCAAGGCCGAGACCCAGCGGGCCAGCAGCGAGGTCAGCATCAGGGGCGCCACGAGGCCGGGATCCCGGGTCATCTCCATCAGGATCACCGCGCTGGTCAGCGGCGCCTGCACCACACCCGACAGGTAGCCGGCCATGCCCAGAACCACCGCCTCGCGTCCTGCAAAGGCCAGATAGGTCTCAGACAGCGCGCTGCCCATGCCCGCCCCGATGGCCAGGGACGGAGCGAAGATGCCGCCCGGCGCGCCGGATATGGCTGCGGCCAGGGTGGCTACGAACTTCCAGCCGGCGAGGTTCAACCCGCCCGCGCCATCATGGTGGAGCAGGGCTCTGGCCTCCAGATAGCCGGCGCCAAAGGTGACGCCGCCCGAGGCCAGCGCCGCGCCGGCTGCCGCCAACCCGCAGAGAAAGGCGAACAGCACCGGACGGGCGCGCCGCCACCTTGTCAGGGGATTGTCCCGGGGGCCGATCACCCAGGCCAGGGCGCGGGAAAACAGGCCGCCGGTCAGACCGCCGATCACGCCGAGCACCGGCGCGGCCAGCCAGGCGGCGCGCAGGTCGGAGTCTCGTCCCAGGGCGCCGAAATAGGCATAGTCGCCTTGCAGGGCGTAGGCGGTGAACCCGGCCACGACGACGACGAGGATCACCGTGGTATGGGTGCGCCGCTCGAAGCTGCGGCCCAACTCTTCAAAGGCGAACACTACTCCTGCGATGGGGGTGTTGAAGGCGGCTGCGACCCCGGCTGCGCCGCCAGCGATGATCATGGCGCGACGCCCTGGCCCACCCCGCAGGCCGCGGGTGAGGGTGCGGGTGACGCCTGCCGCCACCTGCACCGTCGGCCCCTCGCGACCGATGGACGCGCCACAGATCAGCATCCAGACGGCCAGGACGACCTTCCAGGCCGCGGTGCGCAGAGTGACCCGACGGCCGCCCCATCGGCCTCTCCACCTCTGTTCGGCCGCCGCGATCACCTGGGGAATACCGCTGCCGGCCGCCTCTGGGGCGAAGCGCCGGGTGATCCACACCGCCAGGGCGAACCCCATGGGAAGTAGCATGACGGCGAAGGCTGGGCGCGCGGCGTAGAGGCCTTCTTGCGTCTCCATGGCCCAGTCGCAAAGGCGCGCGAAATAGGCCGCCGCAAGGCCCGCCAGGACCGAGACGATGACGATCACCGCCATGCGCCAGGCGTGCCGCGCCTGCAGCTGCGCTGCAATCAGCCGGCGTCGGCCGGAAAGGCGTCGAAGGGAGGGGGGG
>Ga0208316_1001706_pt1 | contig 12367 bp, 26 predicted proteins | sample MalvireepMed_231_FD_184240 | JGI IMG/M metagenome (GOLD analysis project Ga0208316, IMG submission 184240) | Marine viral communities from the Global Malaspina Expedition - Malaspina viral metaG DeepMed_231 (SPAdes) (version 2) | ecosystem: Environmental > Aquatic > Marine > Oceanic | place... | reverse complement strand
GGCACGAGCCAGAGACCGGGGCCGGGGCCCCTGCCCGAGACCGGGGCCGGGGCCGGGACCCTTCCACTATGCCAGCCCTATGCACCCGGAGGCCATTTTAACGGCCCGGGGTCTACAGTATCCGAACGGCCGAAAATGCCAGTGCGGAGCCCGTGTGGCCTCCTGAGTGATCGAATTCACAAATGGTGGGTTACGAATTCCGCTATCAAAACCTTTAAAATACGCATTACATAGCGGAATCCGTAACTAAAGAGCGATTTAATAAACAAAACCCGTAATTCAATACTTGGGTTTCATTGGCGAATTTCGTCGGTATTGTGGCTATTATCCGTAATAGACCGGCTTGCGTATCAGTACGAATAGTATCCGAGGCTAGAAGCTAGCAACTAGACGCTAGCACATTAACTACCACCCCGGCAATCTATCACTTCCATTTCACTAGCTAGGATACAGGTTACCTATATATAAGGTGCCTATATTTTTTTTGTAACTAGTGCTTGTAACTAGTTTAACCTATCTCAAAAATTAGTGCAAATTCTAATACTCAGTATTATGAAATGGTGCTTGTGCTCCAATCCGCTATACTGTATCGTTAGTTCACCTGATTAATCAGGATAACAGAGGAGGAAACGATGGTAGCAATTGATAGAGTCTCAATAACGGCGGAACCGCGTTTACGTTTTGACAGCGCCAACGCAAAGTTGGAGCGATTGATCGATTACCTTGAAAAGCTCTGGGACAAGAAAGTCCGCGTCTATTCCCTATCATTGCCAGCCGGATATTCGTGCCCATTTGCGGATGAGTGTCTGTCAAAATCGGACAGGGAAACTGGCAAAATTACCGACGGGCCTAATAATCAATTCCGTTGTTTTATGGCCAGTAGTGAAGCGCGCTCCCCGGACCTACGAGCCAAACTGTGGGAAAACTACACTGCATTACGAAACTGCAAAACCGTTGACGCAATGGTAGCGCTAATTGAGGCCAGCTTCCCGGCAGACGCGGACATAATCCGGGCCGGTGTGGACGGTGATTATTATAATCAGATGTATTTTGACGCGTGGTTACAGGTAATGCGAAACCATCCAGACGTCATGTTTTATGGTTACACCAAAAGCTTGCCATATTGGGTAGCCAGGCTGGACGATATGCCGCCTAACCTAAACCTAACTGCGAGCCGTGGCGGTAAAGCTGACCATTTAATCAATGAGTACAGCCTAAAAAGCTCAACTGTGGTTTTGCATCCTAGACAAGCGGAAAAGTTAGACCTTGAAATTGACCACGATGAAACCCACGCGCTACTTGGTGATGCTAGCTTTGCTCTGCTGATACATGGCACTCAACCCGCTGGCAGTGAGTCCAGCAAGGCGTTGAGCACTCTGAAAAAGGAAGGGATTAGCTACAGCTACAGCCGGAAGCGTTCAAAAATTAGGCTAGTTTTGTGATAGTGCCGGGGAATCTCTTCCCCGGTTATATGGCCAAACGTGGTACAGATACCGGATGATTAAGGGCAAAAAAGAGGAGATGAGATGACTACAAAATCTAAAATCCAATCAATCCAGCGACTGGCCGAATCCGGCACCAGGTCTATGCAGTATCGGGTGATGCAGATCAGTAGCGAATAACCCGCCCTGATGAGGCCCGGTGGCTCCGGGCCGAAACTCCCTCCGGGGAGTCGGCACTAGCCAAATAAGAAGGGGGAGGAAACGAGATGACCACGAACGTAGAGCGAGTGATGGAACTCATAGCCAGGATAGAAGCGGCGCAAACTGAAGAATCCAGGGCACAGATTGACCCGACAATAAGCGGAGCATTTCGCACAAAGTACATGGACAAGCAACGGAGTCTGGTTCTGCGGACAAGGAATTCGATGGACCAACTGTTGGACGGAATGACAGATACCGAGCGGATGGAGGCAAACAACCTATACACGGCAGGCAAATTCTAACGGTGAGCCGCCCCTCCGGGGGCCGTAACCCGCGGGCCGGTGACAAGCCCGGCGGGCAAATAAGAGGAGGCGTAACTATGCCAGTCAGCAACAGTATCAAATTTCAACGGGTTACCCTGTACATTTGCTACGAGCCAAACTCTCGGGGGAGCTACATGGAGGGACTCGATCACATTGTCGGGACGCTTGAGGATCATCTGGAGCCCGAGTGTAGGCTCCTGGATTACCACGCCGAGGAGTATCAACTTGTACCCATCCCCACAGCTGAGGAGGCCTAACTATGCCAGGCAAAACGATCACCACGCGATACCCCAGCTATTGCGCCGATTGCGGCGCGGCAATCCCCGAGGGAGTACAGGCACGATACTACGGGCGGGGTCACCTCTACGGCATAGGGTGCCACGAGCAGGGCGATGGCCCTCATGTCACCTCCGCCCTGGCAGCGGCCACAATCGCCGCTACAGAGGCCTACGAGGGGTATGTGGCGGAGCATTACACCACCCCGGCCTATGCCGTGATGGAGAACGCCGCCGGTGACCTGTTCTACGATCCCAGCAAGCCCACCAGGGTCGTGGGCACCATGGCAGACCTTTGCGGGTTTGTCTGGGTCAGTGTCAATAACCGGCGCAACAGCGGGGCACCGGGCAAGCGCTTGCTCGCCGAATTCAAGCACCACGCCACGGCAGACGGTGACGGGCGGCGCTGGCGGCTGGGGGCCTACTCCCTCACGCACTCAGGGTACGACGGGAGTTGGAGCCTGGGCGGCTATGGCGCCGATAGCGTGACCGGCGGAACCGGCAACGGTGCGCTGGGTGCAGCACGGGCTGGCGGTAGGGCGTTTGTAGAATCCATGACCGCCGCCGGGTATGAGGGGATGAGGGTAGAGTCACGGGTAGATTAACCCGCCGCCGGTGGGGCTGGTCGAGCAGTAACCAGCCCCTACGGCAGCGGATTAGTCGCTGACATTAAGCAGGGAGGACAGGAGATGGCAAGCAAAATAACCTACACGGTGGAGGCTATCAACCGCCCATACGGCGCATCGGAGAGCATCCCATGGGGCGATGCCATCCGGACCGAGGGACTGACCGAACGGAAGGCGATCAAGAGCTACAACGAGATCAACCGCTGGTATCATCCTGAGGGGCGTAACGGTGGGTACTCCGGCCATGTCCGTATTGTAGGGTCGAATGACTGGACCTATGCGGTGGAGCCGCCAGTACCGGGAGAACGGGCGACCCTCCAGGCAATGTACCATCTGGACGACCTGGTCTAATTAAAAACGGGGAGGAGTGACATGGCAAAGCTCAGGTGGATCTCAGATTCTGGCCACGGCTGGCTGGAGGTGCCCACCAAGGCCGTGCTCGACGCTGGCGTGGTGCCTAGCAAGTACAGCTACACCAGTGATGACCGGCGCATGACCTACCTGGAGGAGGACTGTGACGCCCGTGCCTACCTCTGGGAGGTAGGCTCCGATGACGATGATATCCCAGAGGAGTACATCGACGGTGACTGCTGGGTGCGAGGCCTGGACCGTTGCTCGGACGCTCAGAAAACAGGTAAGAAAAAAACTAACGAGAAGAGGAGGAACTGGATGGTTGATAATCATGAACTGCTAGTAGGCAAGCTCTATGTGATCCTCGATAAGGCTATGGAGGAATACGAAAATCCCGAGGATTGCGCTCAAGATTTCCGTGAGTACACCAACGCGTGGCTAGCTTCACGCACTAACTCGAGGAAATAATGTTATCTAATGATTACAGCGCCATCCCGGAGACTACCCTCACAAGCCTGAAACAATTTGGGGACCATCACGTCCCCACGGGTGGCTTTCTTCGGGCTGTTTTAAGCGACAGTCTTAGCGAGGCCTTTAGCAAGGCTGACGACGAAAACAGATCTTGCCTATTCCAAATCGTATCGTTTTGTCACTGGGAGTTACCATCCGGCAGCTATGGAAGCCGGGAAAAAGTAATCCGCTGGCTGTCCCAGGATGCGTGGTGGCTACCCTGGGGGCAGACGAGGGAGGGGCTATGAGCTACAGCATCTGGTTAACTATCGACAGCCACAATAACCACCCGGGTGTGGAATATTACGCGGAGGTAAACGAGGCAGTCATGGCCGGCAGTTTTGCAACACTGTCGGAGGCGGAAGAGCTAGTGAGCCTGCTCGCCGGCATCTCCGAACACCAAAAATTAGAGGCCGTCGCGAGTTTGCTCGCCACAAGGAGAGACAAGGAGAGAAATAATGCTTGAAGAGTGGTCCTCCGACGAATGTCACTGGGAAAATGAGAGTCTCGAATTCTCTGACCCGAGCGATGGGAAGCTGGTTGACCTGTCATTTGGCCGTCACCGCGGTGAGGGCATGCTGGCAGTAATACGAGACGGCCGCGTCCTAGTTGTGATACCTCGATCAGTGCTAATTGAGGGGCTTCAAAAGGGCTGGAAGGGCAGCCCTGGGGGATGGTGGATTAACCAAGCAAAAAACTAAGAAAAAAACTAACGAGAAGAGGAGGAACTGGATGGTTGATAATCATGAAATTCTAGTAGGCAGGCTCTATGTTATCCTCGATAAGGCTATGGACGAATACGAAAATCCCGAGGATTGCGCCCAAGATTTCCGTGAATACACCGACGCATGGCTAGCTTCACGCACTAACTCGGAGTCGGGCTTTGACGCCTGGTACCAAGACATATTCCTCAGGAGGAAAACGGAATGATATCGATGCCCATCGTTTCAGTCAAGGATTTAATCCTGGCCCTCGAAGCGTTCATCGCTAGCAAAAAATTAGCAAAGGGGCGGGCGACTCTAAGCCGTTCCCACCCCACTTAATGTTATTAATATTATTAGAGCCATTTTTGAAGCTAGTTTGTCACCCTGTGGTGCAGGTTATTTCTTAAATTAGTATAAAAACTCAAGGAGGGGAGAAATGGTGATAGGGAAAGCTTGTCATGAATGTGGCCACCCGCTAGAAATACCATGGTCCGAGGCAGGGCCATGCGACTGCTATGCCACACAGCACATTTTGAGGGGTGAGGACCGGCCGTCGTGCTGGCATGGACCCTGCATTGTGACGAAGCTGATTCGAGGCCGTCCAATGCTGGAGAACACGGCGGGTTACGTCAGTTTATTCAACGTGCTCGAAATTTATCCGCACGGCATGACCGTGTCGGCCCAAATGCTTAGTCACCTGGTTAAAGGGCATTTGGTGGACCGCCTGACCCGGCAACCTCAGCTACAAAATTCCAATCACAATACCCCTGGATACCAGCTATCTTGATTCAAAGCTCGCCCTACGGGACACCGACTCCCAGGATGCTAGACGTATCGCTACTAAAGCCGGTTGACATCGTATTACAACACGGATATAATGTCTTATCCGCAATTTGCAGGAGGGAGTAATGCCACTCATATTACAGGACACCGTCAAAGTCGCCGAGGCAGCGCGGAGGTTGAATGTGCAGCGCGAAACAATCCGAAAATACATCAAGCAGGGGAAACTCCCCGCCTTGCAACTCCAAAATAAACAGTGGAGAGTCTCAATAGAAGGCATAGAACAGTTCCTGATGCCAGGGGCCCAGTGAACAGTAGGGCAGATGCAATCGACCAATGTATCCTGGAGACTAGCTGCCCTAAGTGCCTAGCTGGCCCGCTACAACCCTGCCAAGGGCGTGGCCTCCGAACCGGGGCTCACGCCCAGCGAGACAGGCTAGGCATGAGCCTATTCCACCGGAGATTTGACCGGAGATTGAGAGGAGGAGAGGATGGAAGAGCAGACACGGCAACAGGCACGGGAGGCAATCCAACGAATGATCCTGGCTGAACTGTTCCACCTGGACGGTGATATCCAACGCGCCCAGCATGACCGAGACAGAGTAGAGGAGGAAACTCGGAGGCTACAGCACCTAGTGGACCGGCTCCGTATTCGCCGAAATCAGCTTGATCTAGCAACGCAAAATCTCTCAGAGGAGATTCTATAGGAGATTCTATCATGGAAAATGAATACACCTGCGACACACTAATTATGAGTAGGGGTACTACAAGAGGCGGCGGTTGGATGCTCGAATTAAGCTGGATGCTACCTGGGAGTAATTATCCGCTGAAAATTTATGGACAAAATGAGGACCACATTGACGGCATTGAGGTCAACAAACGATACTCACTGAAAATTAAAAAGGGCAACATAAAAAAGGACCGCGACGGCAACGAGCACACGGGAGAGTACCCCAGCCATTTCTTCTGGGACCTGCAACCTCCACAGCTCGATACAGGCCCTCCCGAGGATTTTACGGGCAAACCCTTACCCGGTGAGGTGGACCCCCCTGGAATCGGCTCTCAGGCCAGACCGGATGACATCCAGACCCGCATCCAGGTGGGGCAGGCAACCAACATCGCGGCGAACTGGATTGCGTCGGTCTCTTCCTACTCGGACGAGTACCCTATGGAGGCATTACGGCTCCTGCGGGACAAGATCTACTACGAGGTACTCCTAGTGCCCGTCGCTGCTCCGCAAGAACCCCTCGAACCCCAGGAAGAGGCACCCAAAGAAGAAGAACAGGAGGCCCCTGATGATAAATTTGAAACTGGATTCATCTAACCTGGCGGTGCTGCCAGAATACCGGGACGTGACCATCGAGTTGGCCCCCAAGCGCACCCAGCACTGGTACAGGGTCAGTCATTTCGGGGAGCAGCCGCTCCCCTCCGTCACTACTGTACTGGGCGTGATCGCCAAGCCAGCCCTCATCCCGTGGGCTAAAAAAGTGGGACGAGAGTCAGTCCAGACGGTGCTCGATGGTCTGCCATTGGGGGAACCCATCATGAACACAGAGGACATTATCGATCAAGCTAAAAAACTAGCAGACCCCGGGACGCTAGCCGCCGAGGCGGGAGTGAGAGCGCACGAGAGGATCGCCGCCGCTCTCAACTATATCATGGGGGACGAATCGCCCAAGTTGAAGGGGCTAAACGTGGTACAGGAACTTATAAACTGGTACGACGGGCGTCGTACCATTTGGGGAAAACCGGAGGTCTTCTATGGATTGTGGGATGTACTCCCGGCACTCCTGGGGGCGATCCAGTTTATGCTCGACTACAACTTGACTACAGTAGCGGTGGAATATCCCTCGTGGCACCCGGTCCACAAAAGCCCCGGCACCATCGATCTAGTAGCACGAGACTCGGATGGGCGATTGGTCGTGGCAGACTGGAAGCGGTCCTCTGGTATATACAACGAACATGGATACCAAATAGCGGCCTATGCGGCCAATATAGAAGCCCTCACCGGTGAGACGGTGGCGGCGGCGTATGTAGTACGTCTACCCAAGGAGCCCCATGTATTCGATTCAGATCCAGCCGCCGCACCGCAGTACGAGGTCAAAGAGGTGAAGAACCGGGCGGCGGCATGGCTGGCATTCTTGACTGCACAGGAGCTATTCTCAGCGCAACGGGAAAAGGTCTGGTAAGAATTTAACTAGAGGAAATCCAGGAGGCAACGGACGCGACAGAACTAACAGAAGTGCCAGAAGTGCCAGAACCTTCTGCCAGTTCAGATCAAGAGACTTCCACTAATAAAAAATTAAGGAGTAAATAATGCCTACTAAAGCCAGACTCTGTATGTCTTGCGGAATGCGCTGCCGGGATATGGCCGCACTCGTTGACCATTGGAAGGCCGAGCACCTACCCAAGCCCCCTGACCCAGATGTCCAGGAACATCTGTGGTGACGCGTCAGTTAAGGGGACAGTTAAGATTTACTGTCCCCTACCTGCCACCGGCCAGCTATTCCCCGAACAGCAGGGTTAAGTGGACCGCCAAACGTGGCAAAAAGGGAGACAACCATAGGGTACTGGAGGATGTCAGGGTGCTGGTACTGGAGGCAGGGTGGGACCAGAAGATAATCCCAGTAGCCAATATCGAGGTCACGTTTCATTTCCCTAACCGGATACGAAGAGACCACGAAAACTTTATCGCCCGGTGTAAGCCTATTTTCGACGCCCTGGTAAGATTGGGCGTCCTCCCTGATGACCACATAGACCTGATTGGCTGGCCTCGGTACGGGCATATCTACACGTCTCCACCAGCCACAATTATCGACATAAACCCGGCCGCGCCAATATATCAAGGAGGTAAGAGAGGTAAGAAGTGAGCATTCAAATTATGACCCGAGTCTGGCAAGACTCGGCCCAGCAGGGGTCATCCCTGGTGATACTGCTGGCAATCGCAGACTTCGCTAACGACCAAGGGGTGGCCTATCCATCAGTGGCCACCTTGGCTCAGAAGGCTCGGATCAGCGAGAGCCAGGTCCACTGGATCTTACGCAAGCTCGTAGATACAGGGGAGTTAACAATCAAACGTCAAGCTGGACCACATAGATGCAACCTGTACGCTATTACTGATAGCAGGGTGCTATCATCGGAGGGTGCGGCTGGTAATAACCATAGGGTGCTACTGGTAGCACCCGATCCATCAATAGAACCGTCACTAGTAATAGAGGCTTCGGTTCCTTCGGAACCTTCAGCCTCTATTACTCCCCAAAAAGTCGAAGTAGACGAGCCCTTCAGGGAGAAGATGCGAACAAAGTTTGGCAACAAACTTACAGACATAGATGACCGGATTGATGAATGTCTAGCGTATCCCACTACTCAGGCCAAACCGAACAAACAACTCACCGTACAGGGCTGGCTTAGAAGGGCTGTAGAATACACCCCCCCCAGTTCCGCGCGGCCCCCCCAGCGGGCGCGGCGAGTCGAGATTTTATCCGAGATACAACAGTTTTGAGGAGGCAACATGGAACTAGCCTTTGATCGAATAATCAGGATTGCACGGAAACACATGGGATCCGCTAGCCGTGCCAGCACTGTAAAGGAGGCACTGGCGGAGATCCAGGAACTGGGGCCAGAAGTTACCCACGAGTTTGTGGGTGAGTTTCTCAGGGGGCTGGCACTGAGTACAGCGACAGGGAGAATGAGAGGGCTCAAATGATCGAGGAACGGAAGCGGTCCCTGGATTGGGACCCGGCCCCTCTACTGGCGGCAGACATCCCCGCCGATGCGTTGCCCTTTGACAGCTTCCATATCACCCCTACATACCCCACGTTAGCGGATGCCTTGGATGTCACAACCCAATGGGTGAGTGGCGTTGGCCCGGGTATATTGGTCCTGGCAGGGGTGCCAGGGGTAGGGAAAAGCCACCTTGCTAAAGCAGCGGCCCAGCGATTGGTCGAGCTGGGCCGTCCGGTGGTATACCGGCAGGAGAGCCGGTTGATTGGCGAGCTACAGAACCAGATGAAGGGTGCGGGTCCCAGCGTAGAGTCTTTGTTGGTGGAGTATGGGCAACTGCCCTGGCTAATCATCGACGAGTTTGGTGGTGCAGCCCTCGGGGATTGGGGGCAGAGCGTCATGGACCGGCTGATCAACGAACGCTGGGAAGGTGGGGCTCGGACCCTGATCACCACCAACCTGGTGTCGAGCCAGATGCCACCTCGTATCGCGTCGAGACTACTGGACAAAGAGCGGGCACACTCACTGGTCATCCAGGCGCCGGACTACCGGCAGCACAGAGGAGGGAGTATATAATGGCTGAACCAGTACATGGCGACCGTGTTTGGGGCAAGGAGATCGGGCGTCCCGATGGTATCTATATGTGGCTTGTATGTAGAGACTGCGGGCAAGGACGTTACCTCCAGTCTCGGAAACCTCCATTCCCCGAGCGGTGTGCGTCATGCAATCGGGCTAAAAATGGCACCGTGGGATACCTCGGAGCATCAGGGTGAAAAGTAAGCCGTGTTCGGACCACCCCTCAGTTGGGGGGCAACGATGTAATATCTGTGGGCGGCACACCCACCTTTGTCTCAGATGCAGTTCTGTGTTTACCAGCCGGAGCGATATACCCCATGAATGCCTGCAATGCCACTCCCCCTTCTGGGATTCCGCAAGAAAGTCATCAAGACGGCTCTGAGAGCCTCATAGAGGCCTGTCCCAGGTGTCATGGGTGGTTGGAGTCACAACGAGATGATACAGAGGGCTATTGGTTCTTCCGATGCGTTAATTGTGGCAGGCAATATGGAGAACCCCCGCCAGATCCTGAAATATCACGGAGGGGAGGGTCTCATGGGTAAGCAATACTGGGATAACGGCCCGGTCCAACTCTACCAGGCCGACGCCCGGAACATCCCCCTGCCCGACCAGTCAGTCCATTGCGTGGTCACGTCGCCGCCCTATTTTGGGCTGAGAGTCTACAAGGACAACGACGACCGGGGCATCGGGCTGGAGTCCTCGGTGGAGGCATACATCGCCAGTATGGTGGACGTATTCCGAGAGGTCCTTCGGGTCCTTCGGGATGACGGCGTGGCGTGGGTAAACCTGGGGGATAGTTACGGCGATGGTGGAGACCGCTTGGGCATCCCGGAGCGGGTCGTTCTGGCCCTCCAGGCTGATGGCTGGGTATGGCGGGACACAATCATCTGGGCCAAGAAGTCGGCCATGCCGGAGAGCCTGGCCGGCTGGCGGTGGGAGCGGTGTCGGGTGAAGGTGTCGGAACAAGCCATTATCAAGCAGGGACGTTATCAAGACGAATTAGCGCAAGGGGGCAATAAGCGGGCAGGCGTTAACCCTGATTGGCTCGCAGAATGGTCCGACTGCCCCGGCTGTCCCAAGTGTGAGGACAACGACGGGCTGGTTCTGCGCAAGGGGTCGTGGCGTTGCACCTCGGCCCATGAGTACATCTACATGCTGACCAAGGGCATGGGCTACTACGCCGACGGTGAGGCGGTAAAGTTAAAAAGTCTGAGTAATGGATATGGCGGAATTAGCAATAAACAAACACTGGCATCAGCAAAAGAACTCGGCCCGACTGGCAATCTTACTTCTATGATTGACGCTAATCCACCTGATGGGTACTCTAACCGCCGGTCGGTCTGGAATGACATCAGCCCAGAGCCCTACGGTGGTTCCCACTTCGCCACGTTCCCCAGCGACCTTCCCCGCATCTGCATCCAGGCCAGCACCTCGGAGCGTGGTGTTTGCTCGGAGTGCGGGAGCCAGTGGGCGAGGGTCGTACAACGTCAACCCGTCATCCCTTTTGGGTCCGCTTCCCGGGACGAGGAGCCGGTGCCCGAGGAATACGGTGAGGGGCCGCTTGATTCTTTATTTAACGAATCAACCCTCGGCTGGCGTCCATCCTGCGGCCACAACGCTCCGGCCATCCCAGCCCTGGTTCTCGACCCGTTCGCCGGTACAGGGACGACCTGTGCCGCGGCCCAAAGGCTGGGGTGCCGAGCGGTGGGCGTGGACATAAGCGAGCCATACCTGGAGCAAGCCGTCCGGCGTCTGTCGGCGGTGACGCTACCGATGGGAATATAGTAGAGGAGGAGAATAAAGGAAGGACCGCTAGCAGGGAGACTAGCGGTCCAGATATTTATGCGAAAGAGGGAGGGCCTGGCTGAGGTCAGGCCCTCATGAGACTTCCGACCGACTGCGCTGCGACTTGCTGCGGGCTTTGGAAGTCGCGTTCACTATACCACAAAAATCGAGAGCCTGGCGATCAACAGGCCCTCGATTCTAAAGAAGAGGAGGTTCCGCAATAACTATACAACCTTAATATTACCAATCGCAATATATTAGCCGGACTTCCCACCGTTTTTATCTCGCTCCTGGACATACAGGGTGAATTCCTTGGCCGCGTCAGTCTGGGCATCCACTGAGGCTTTCAGGCTGGAAAGAACCTCAGTATTGTGTTTGATGTACTGCTCTATCGTGACCATCTGCTTTCGTGCAAGCCAGATCAGGCACCCCACCAGGGATACCGCCAGAGCTACAGCTAATCCCTGGTCAGCCAACAAGGCTTCAAAATTCATGTTATACGCCTGCTACAAATACTTCCAGGTCACAAGCCGCCGTGTCAGCTTGTGCGGTGATGTCCACTAAATCGGCCAGTGCCACAGTCAACGCCGAACCACTGGCATCCATGGTATCGACCACCCCGCCGGACAGGTCAGCGTTGTAGATGTAACTCTGCCCTTTATCCAGCTTCTGGGCAAACTCTTCGCTATTCTCTGCCCTGAAAATGAGGGTGACATGGTTGGTGTCATCTTTATTTGTGATCCGGATATACCGGACATCCGCTTCTTTGAATTGCCCCGCTGCCACCTCGGTGCTAAAAGCAACGATGATTAGCTCGGAGGTGCCCACGTTGACTATGCGCTGTGAAACCTCAACGACCGAGGCAATAGTCTGGACATTTGTCGAGCCCTTGTCTTGACCATTAAGACTAATCGCCTCGGTATGGGTTATGGTCAAAGTCGCCGGGGTTATTGTTGTTGCCATGGAACTCTCCTAATCAGCGGGAGTGTTATGTCAGGGTCGTATAGATGGGCGACATTATTACTATCAATAACCGTCCATCCATTGTGGTAAATATGGGCTATATTATCT
>Ga0208316_1001705_pt1 | contig 12377 bp, 17 predicted proteins | sample MalvireepMed_231_FD_184240 | JGI IMG/M metagenome (GOLD analysis project Ga0208316, IMG submission 184240) | Marine viral communities from the Global Malaspina Expedition - Malaspina viral metaG DeepMed_231 (SPAdes) (version 2) | ecosystem: Environmental > Aquatic > Marine > Oceanic | place... | reverse complement strand
GGTCATAATGGTCATAGCAAAATACAAATAAGCGACCATATGAAACAAATGATGAAGGAGGATTCGATGATGACTGAAACATCGCCGAATTTAATTACGGCAAAGATTGTGAACAAGGATCAAAAAACGATACCAACAGGGGAACTATTTGTGTTCACGTTGCAGATTGAAGGATCAGAGGCTTTTGCCAATGATTGGTCGACGTTTGATGTTGACCTGTATCGCAAAGTGGAAGTCGGGGAAACGTGGAAAGTGTCCGTATCAACGAAGCCAAATATGAAAAAGCCTGGAGAAGTGTATCGAAATATAATTGAATTCGTTGAGAGGGTAAGCCCATCGAAAAAGTCTGTATCAAACGATGAAGAAGAACTTGCAGAATGGGAACGTCAAGAACTCGCCGACCGCAGGGCTGACATCCCGAACGTAAACGAAGCCATGGGATCACCGTATCCACCAGACGAGAAGAAACAATCGTGGGAAGACCGCCTTATGCAGGGGTTAACAGCCAAGGACATCCAAATCAACATCGCTGTCGCACTGAAGGCGGTTGCTGATGTCCTTGCGGCCAAACTTGCAACTCCCGAACTGTACAGCCCTACCAATGTGTTTGACGACCTGGTGACTCAGACAAGAAGAGTTTGCCGTGAGGTGTACATGATGCCGTTCGCTGAAGAAGAGGTGGAGTGATGCATACAGTTGCTTTGACGAATCGACAACTGGAAGAAATATGGGGTTGTATAGCTGTAAGAAACAAGGACTTGGTTTCGTGGTCAATGCAGACTGAGGATATGTCTCGTGTTGAAAGAGAAGTGGTAGATTCCCTACTCAGGATCATTAAGCAAATCCAAAACAAACTGTTGCCTTGTTTGAAGAATGATAACAGCATCACGGCCAAGTTTTACGTGCTAGCACATAAGGAGGTGGAGTGATGGCGATTGATTTTCGTGCAGACTTGAATCTGGAACGGTTGCGTGAACATACCATTCCTGATTGTTCGGATGAAGATTTACTGCAAGAGTACCAAGCGGCGAATTTAATTATCCACCAGAACAAGCTATTGATTGATCTGTTGGAGTATGAAATGCACAAGCGAATGACCGAACGCGGATCAACTGGGATGATGACCGAACGATACACCGCATCAGCGGTTCCCAGTGTGGACTATGACCAACAACGGTTGCTCCCGTTGAAGGAAATATTCACTGATGCTGATTTGGAAACGTGTTTCACCCCAGAACATACAGTAAAAACCACTATACCACACAAATTTCAAATGACGGTAACAAAAAAACTTGGACGAAAATACGGGGCAGAAGCCTTGAAGTTGATTGAAGCGGCCAAGTTCATTAAACGAGTGCGGTATGTAGTAGAGGAACGATGATGCTCCCACTTCTTACAATCACGATTCCTTCAATCCCAGACTATGGACGAATCGGGGCAAATGCCCGACATCGAACGTGGAGGAGTCGGTGGTTGTCTGAGGTGGCCGAGCGAAATAAATGGATAGAACAATTGGTTGCTCTCGGCTATCGCAGTCGGGAGCAACCTTTACTTTCTGGTGATCTTGCTGTGGATGTGACGTTGTGGTTCACGACGAAACGATACCCAGACCAGACCGATAATTTGATTTCTGGACTGAAGCATTTGTTTGATGTTTTGGAAGTCAGCCGAATCGTCAATCGAAATATGACCGTTCGGGGATTTGCTGGCATCTACGAAAACGATAACCAATTGCGCCTCTTGAACCCACCGACGGTGATTGTTGACCGTACAATTGCACCAAGGACGCAATTGATATTCTATTCAAGGTATACAAACGATACACAAGCTGTCTAAAAGCCGCATAGCACGGCGATAAACACGCAATCAGTAGTTGGTTACAGAAAGCAGGGGAATGATGGATAAATTCAATCGGCAAGACGGGACGAAGATGTGGTATCAATTGCCGCGATCTCCACAGCCAAAAGCATCGCTTGGTGCGTGTAAAAATTATCGTTACAGCGACCGAATCAACGATAAGCATTGCAACTCATGGAGAGCAGTACTTGGGAACGGATATTGTGTTGAATGTTGGGACAAAGGAAAAGGCGGGAACAGGTGGAAAAATTATTAAATGTGAAGGAGAAAATCATGGAAGGGATACAATTACAATTCGGGGATAGATCAGGTCAAGAAGCGAAAATCAAAGCCATGCAACAAGCAGAAGCCCATACGTACCCAGGATGGATCGATACGGCTTTGGACGCTGTACGGCTGGCGGCACAGAAGCGCAGGGAGTTTGTTGCGGATAATGTCTGGGACTATATGCCAACTCCAAATCCACAAGATGATCCACAACTGGAGCCACGGGCGATGGGAGCGGTCATGGCACGGGCGAATCGGTTGAAGTGGATCGAGCCGACGGGGTTCTTTAAACCAGCACTCAAAGCAACGTCTCACCGACGACCGTGTCGCATCTGGCGATCCCTTATATATAACCAAATAGTGGAGATGCCAGAACCCCAGCCACGCAAGCCGTCTGGAAGTTTACCGAGATGACAATGGGGTTATATATCTTTACCACGGTGACAGGTATTATCGTCGCGGTATGTTGTTTCATTATCTGGATCATGACGGCTTCATCGGGGGAGTAGATTAGACGCTGTAGGCACAATGTGACATAATGCCGTGCAGGGGGAAAGTATGCAGATAAAAGACCGCATCAAAGAACTGAGGCGGGTAAAGGCTTCCGAACTTCTGCCAAACCCGAAGAACTGGCGAAGGCATCCAGCGTCACAAGGGAACGCATTGCGTGGAGTGTTGTCGGAAATCGGGTATGCAGACGCGCTGATCGCTTACGAAACCACAGACGGTCTCAAACTGATTGACGGCCATCTCAGAGCCGAAACGACCCCTGACATGGAAGTTCCTGTTTTGGTTACTGATCTAAATGAAGAGGAAGCTGACAAACTTCTTGCGACCCTTGATCCCTTGGCGGCTATGGCTAGCCGCGACCAGGATAGTTTGTTGTCTTTGCTAGGGACTCTTGATGTACAGAACGACTCTGTGCGGTTAATGCTTGATGCGTTGGTGGTGGGGGAGAACGAGTTCTTGCCAGACCTAGAGGGAACGCCAACATTGGATTCTCTAACTGAGGAATATGGGGAGTATGATCCCTCGGGTTTATGGTCTGAGATACGCATGAAAGTTCCCCCAGAATTGAAGGCACATTTCGACATCTGGTTGGCAAATGGCGAAGGCATTAATGAAGTGGAGAAACTTGGATATTTACTTGGCTACGCTACCGACATTAAAGAATAACGTCTTCGTCTCTGGGGTAGAGCCTGCTCTCCACAGTCGACTTAAATTTCTGCTATCTTTCCATTATTATAGGAAGATTGATTTGGAGAAGGCTTTCCCTCATCCTCGTCCCAGGTTAATGGCTGACTCTGGAGCCTTCTCTGCGTACAGTTTGGGTGCATCGATTGACATACATGAGTATGCCGCGTGGATAAAGCGGTGGAAACATCTATTTGATAGTTACGCCAATTTGGATGTTATCGGAAGTGCACAGGAAACGCTAGACAATCAGCACCGTCTTGAAGACATGGGATTACATCCCTTGCCAGTATTCCATGTTGGTGAACCCTGGGAATACTTAGAGCGTTATTTGGAAAAATATAACTACATCGCTCTCGGTGGAATGGCAGCGTATTCAATATCTAGGAAGAGAAAATTGATACCGTGGATTATTAAAGCTTTCAAAATGCTTGGAGTAGGGCAGGGCTATCATGGATTCGGAACTACTGGGTGGGTTATCATGAAGTCATTCCCTTGGTGGTCAGTTGATTCATCGAGTTGGTCGTCTGTTGTCGCATATGGGCATGGTCATGTGTTTTCAATAACCAAGGGTTTGTTTCAATTTGCGATCTGTAATGTCCGCTCGTGCTTTAACGTGCGCCATGATTTGACACGATTGGGATTCCATTGGGAAGATTTTGCGAAGCCTACTGATGATCCGTTGTTCGGTCAGCACTCAGTTGTGCGACAGAAGCTCTTGACATTAGGTGCTAAGTCATTCATTGAGGCTGAAATGTGGTTGAGCAGAAGACACGCAAATGGGTCAATTAAACACATTGATCCATTATCGGCAGGGTCGGGAGCCTATCAGAAATTGTTACAGGTAGGAGGAGCAGATGGATAAAATACTTTGCGTAATTTCAGGGGGAATGGATAGTGCGACTCTCTTATATAAGGCAATAGAACGGGAATCAGTAGTGGAAGCGATTTCGTTCGATTATGGGCAGAGACATAAGAAGGAACTGGAGTATGCGAGGGCTTTGTGCAAGACGTTACAGGTGCGGCACGATGTCATTGATATCTCAGCCATTACTCCGCACATCGGCGGGTCTTCTTTAACAGATGACATAGCGGTTCCAGACGGCCATTACACCTCGGCTACCATGTCGATCACCGTTGTCCCGAACAGAAACGCCATTATGTTAGCGATTGCCTATGGTATCGCAGTAGCCAGGGAAGCGACAATTGTGGGAGCGGCAATGCACGCTGGAGACCATGCCGTATACCCTGATTGCCGCCCAGACTTTGTGCGGGCTTTTGATGCGATGCAGAAAATAGCCGTGGAGGGACACGGGAACCCTGATCTACATTTGTGGACACCATTCATCAATGCTACGAAAACTGACATTGCCAAAGAAGGCGAATCCCTGGGCGTTGATTATTCCCTAACCTGGAGTTGCTATAAAGGCCTGGATGACCATTGCGGCTTGTGCGGAACCTGTTACGAGCGACGTGAAGCGTTCGAAGAAGCGGGTATAGATGATCCAACAGTCTACGCGATAACTGGAATTGTAAAATGAATGTCATTATTGCCTGCGGTAAGAAGAAACGAACAATTCCATCAATGGCATACCTTCTCTATACGGGAAGTTATTTCGCATTGACCCTACAATGTGCAAAGCAATGGACATCGTTGGATAATGTGTATATTTTCTCGGCGAAATATGGCGTTATTCATAGTCGTGTCATTATTGAGCCTTATGAACAAATATTACACCAACCAGGGGCAATATCGTTAAATCAAGTGCGAAAACAAATGAGCGATATAGAGGGACTTGTTTGCTATCTAGGGGGAAGCGGATATTTAAGTATGTTGCGACAAATACGCAACGACGTTATCGCTCCGTTACAGAACCGCTTAACGTATCCAAGAAATGGTCTTGGTTACCAGATGCAACAATTAAAACGATGGAGCGTAAATAATGAAAATAAGCCGTATATTCTGGTTTAGTATGGGACACACGTTACACGACTATCAGGGGAAGTGTGCCAACCTTCACGGGCATAACTACCAGTTATCGGTCATTGTTGAATCCGATACCCTTAACGACCAGGGGATGGTGATGGATTTCGGCGATATGAAAGACATTGTGAAACCCATTATCGACAAACAGTACGATCATCGGTTTCTGGTGTATCAACGCGACCCCAGGGCAGACACACTGAAACTCCTTGACCCTACCGTGAAAATTGTGCAGTTCAACCCCACGGCCGAATGGCTCGTGTTGGACATTGAGGAGCGGTTACTGAAAGCAGGGCTACAACGGATCGCAGGATTACGGTTATGGGAGACGGAAGATTCATATGCGGAAATATAGCGTTCATAAAATATTCGGCCCAACCATACAAGGGGAAGGGGGCATGACGGGAGCCGTGTGTCACTTTATACGGCTTTCTGGGTGCAATATGTGGGACGGTAGAGCCGAAACCCGTGCAACCTCGCAATGTCCATTCTGCGACACAGATTTCCTGAGTCACACGTTGATGACGGCCGAACAGATCGTGGAAGAGTTGCAAGCATTAGGGTTGGTGTACTGGGTAACCATCTCAGGAGGCGAACCAGCGTTGCAAGTAGATCAGCCCCTGGTAGATGCGCTCCATGATGCGGGATATATGGTGGCAATTGAAACAAACGGAACAAAAGCCTTAAAAGCCAAATTGGATTATGTCACGGTTTCCCCAAAGTTACCGCCAGAACAGACGGTTTTAACAACGTGCCACTCGTTGAAATTAGTGTTTCCCCATCCTAACCCCTTGATAACTCCCGAAGCATTTGATTATATATGTGCGGACACGCGGTATCTTCAACCACTGGACGCAGAGGAGCCAACGGCAACGAAAACCAATATCGAACGGGTATTGAAACAGTTATATAAGAACCCACAATGGCGCATGAGCCTTCAAACGCATAAGATGTTAGGAGTCGAATGATTGCGTACACCTGGGACGACGTGGATACCCTGGTATCTGGTATGAACCTCAAAGGAAAGAAGATTTGGGGCATACCGCGAGGAGGAGCCATCGTTGCGGGTATGGCACGGCTGTATGGAGCAATCGTGGTAGCAGACCCACGAGAAGCAGATGTCGCAATTGATGACATTATCGACAGCGGGATAACCGCACGTTCTGTCTACGAAACACATGGATTGAATACGGTTGCCCTAATCAACAAGGAACGCGACCGCATTGATTCATGGGTGCATTTTCCCTGGGAGGAATCAAGCGAACAGGATATCGCGAGTTCGGTGACCCGCATTATCGAATATCTTGGTGACAATCCACGCCGTAATGGACTTCTTGAAACTCCTCAACGCGTTGTAAAGTCATGGAATACGTTATTCTCTGGTTACCAGTACAACCCAAAAAACGATCTAAAATGGTTTGAAGACGATACCGACGAAATGGTAATTTGCCAGGGGATCAACTTCTTCTCAACGTGCGAACATCATATGCTTCCGTTTTTCGGAACCGTAGCGATCGGATACATCCCAAACGGGAAAGTTATCGGCGTTTCAAAATTAGCCCGATTGGTGATAGGATATTCCAGGCGCTTACAGATACAAGAACAACTGACGCGCCAAATAGGAGAAGCATTGACCCCGCACGTTCTAGGTGTTGGCGTTCACGTTGTGGGACAGCATCTGTGTATGATGAGTAGAGGAGTAGAACAACAAGCCAGCACCATGATTACCAATTATTTAACAGGGCGGTTCCGAGAATCCGATGCCGCCCGTGCAGAGTTTCTCACAGCAGTACAACAGAGGAGTTAACATGGCTGGAAACGGAGAAGCCAAAACATCTCCACGGCGTATCAGGTCGGTCGAACGTCAGAAACAGGCACTGGAATTGCGCCTTGCTGGTGCGTCATTTGAACAGATTGGACAGGCTTTGGACTACTCTTGTGCATCTTCTGCGTACCGTGCAGTTCAAGCCGTAATGGCTAGAGTGCCTGAACCAGCAGTGAAAGAATACCGCTTAGTCAACACATGGCGACTCAACAGGTTGCGGATTAACAACTGGCAAAACGCCCAGAGTGGCGATCCTAAAGCGATTGAGATTGAGTTGAAGATACAACAGGAAGAAGCCCGATTGCTCGGACTCTACGCACCAACCAAGACCGAATGGACTGGGGAGTCTGGTGGAGCGATACAGTTAAAGGTTGTCTATGACGACGACGTTAAGCCCAGCAACAACTTACAAGGTGACCCTGCGTAGACCGCACGATCAACAGCAAGCCTTCATTGACAGTGCGGCAAAGCGGATTATCGTTCGCGCTGGACGGCGTGGTGGTAAAACCGTCGGTATCGCTATTAGGGCTGTTAGGGCTTTTCTAGAGGGACAACGAGTCCTCTATGCCGCACCTACTCAGGATCAGGTCGATGCGTTTTGGTATGAGGTTAAACGAAGCCTCATTGAGCCAATAACCGCAGGGGTCTATTACAAGAACGAATCTCTGCACATTGTCGAAGTTCCAATGACGAAGCAGCGCATTAGGGCGAAAACGGCGTGGAACGCCTGTTGATTCTGGACGAGTATCAGTTGATGGATGAGCAGGTTTGGAACAGTGTTGGCGCACCAATGCTCTTTGATAACGACGGGACAGCGGTGTTTATCTATACTCCTCCCAGCCTACGAAGCCGTTCAGTTACGAAAGCCCGTGATCCGCTCCATGCGGCCAAGATGTTCAAGCATCATGTAGAAAGCGAACGTGAGAACCCGACAGGACGATTGGCCGCTTTTCACTTCTCCAGTTTTGAGAATCCATATATCAGCGAACGAGCCTTGAACAATATGTCGTTGGATATGTCCTCGCTTGCCATACGGCAAGAAATCATGGCAGAGGATGTTGATGAAATCCCTGGGGCATTGTGGACTCGTGAGAACCTTGATACTTACCGAGTGAATCGCCTACCAGACGACCTCGCCCGTGTGGTGATTGGTGTTGATCCACCAGGTGGAGCCACTGAATGCGGCATTGTAGTTGCGGCCAAGGCCAAGAACGGTGAATACTATGTGTTGGCAGACCACTCGCTTCAAGCCTCTCCTGAGCGGTGGGCAACAACGGTGATGGACTGCTATACGGACTACGACGCTGACGCTATTGTGAGTGAGGCAAACTTTGGCGGGGACATGGTGACTCACACGCTTCAGGTGATAGGCAAGCAAATGGGAGTGCTAGCCAACATCAGACCAGTGCGAGCCAGCCGAGGGAAGGCGGTACGTGCTGAACCGATTGCCGCATTGTATGAGCGTGGACTTGTCCATCACTACAATCCGTTTCCATTGCTGGAAGACGAGTTGTGCAGTTGGACATCAGGTGACCCGAAAAGCCCGAACCGATTGGATGCGTTAGTGTGGGCGTTAACCGACCTGTCTACGGTAGGAAGACCGAACGTGCGGTTCATTTAGGAAAAAGACTGGCTAGGCACAAAACCTAATGACGCTAATGACGCTAATGACGCTAAAATACCCGTCCTTGCACATGACACACATAAGGAAGAGATGATTAAAGCGAAAATCGCATTAACGACGATTGTGGAGGCTGGTGGTATTGGGATGCTTGGCTGGGGTTTATGGCAGGTGTACGCGCCTGTTGCGTGGATTGGTGGAGGGGTATTGCTGATCTTGGTTGCCCAGGGGATTATCAAACCAAAAGGAAGTGACGAATGACGATCTTGCAGAACGCACTGAACGGATTGACTGGGCTGACCAAAGCACCAAACCAAGAACGAATGCCAGTGATGCCCGCTGGAGCAATGCAGTCGTTTGGTTATGCTGGGGCTGGTGGCGGGATGAACAAGACACAGAACCTTGCCGCTATGGGAGGAACGGCGTGGCTGTTTTCAGTGATCGACCGAATCGCAACATCAACGGCAAGCATCGACTGGCACTTGTACCAGGTCGCACCAGACGGCAACCGCACAGAACTCTTCAATCATCCAGCGAAAGACTTGTGGAACAGCGTCAATCCGTACTATACCAATGACGATTTCATCGAAACGTTTATGCAACACTTTGAACTCTGCGGCGAAGCGTGGTGGGTGTTACTGCGGAATAGTTTTGGAGTCCCTGTGGAAATCTGGCCAGTACGTCCAGACAGGATGCGCCCGATCCCTTCCAGGGACGAATACATTGCTGGTTATATATATCAGATCGGGAGCGAACGAATACCACTGGAGCGGGACGATGTTATCTTTATCAGGCGGCCAAGCCCGACCGACCCATATCGTGGAATGGGCGTGGTGCAGTCAATCCTTATAGACATCGAAAGCGAGCGAATGGCGACCCAGTGGAACCGCAACTTCTTTGCTAACTCAGCGGAGCCTGGTGGGATCATTGAACTGGACGAGGAACTTGACGACGAATCCTTTGAGCGGTTCGCTAGCCGATGGAAGCAACAACATACGGGAGTAGCTAATGCCCACCGAGTAGCCATCATTGAGCGGGGTAAATGGGTTGATAGAAAATTCACTCAGCGGGATATGCAATTTGAGCAATTACGTCGACTGAATCGAGATACGATCCTTGGAGCGTTTGGGCTACACAAGCACATTCTCGGAGCGTCTGACGACGTGAACAGGGCCAACGCTGAAGCCGCTCACTTACAGTTCGCACAGTGGATTCTCGTCCCACGATTACGCCGCATACGGGCGGCACTAAACGAACGGTTGTTGCCGATCTTTGGGAATTTGGGAATGAACCTTGCATTCGACTTTGACGACCCAGTCCCATCGAACAGGGAACTCCATCTGGAGGAAGCGATCAGGGGATACGAAGGCGGTATCCTGACACGCAATGAAGCAAGGCATCGACTAGGTGAAAGCGAAACCCCAGACGGTGACGAGTTTGTACAGCCTCAGACCGCGCCGCCGTTCGCACTTTCAGTCAGCCCGACCGCGCGAAATAATGCACTCTCTCCTAGCCAAAACCAATCTGGCTCAACGTACATCAATGATGCCTATATACACACAGACAAAGAAACCGACCCAACCGAACTGTTACCCGATCCTGTTAGCAAAGAAGAACGGTCAATGGAGCGGGCGTGGACTCGGCGATTGAGGGCTGAAGCCATTTTAATCGGGGAATACTTTGAGCAGTTCTTTAAGTCTTACTACGGTGTAGCAATTACAAAGTTGGAACCAAGTGATGCGGGCGGTCTGCCTTTGAATTGGCCAGAAAAGTACGGCGCAGATGTAGCCACTGAGATCGAACACGCATGGTTAGCATCAGCATATAACGAGTTCCCAGGGTTTGATCCAAGTGGGGCGGTTGATCGGGCAAGAACATGGGCAAGGGAACACTCTGGTGAACTATTAAAGAACGCTGAACTGGCCACCAGAAAGCGAGTTGGGGAACTGGTAGCTACAACCATTGAAGAGGGGCAAAGTCTTACACAATTACAGAAAACGTTACGAGAAGATCATATGTTCAGCCGAGTACGGGCAGAAACTATTGCCAGAACCGAAACTGCTACCGCTCATGGTTTTGGAGCCAGAGATGCCGCTGGTGTACAGGGCAAGAATCAGAAACATTGGTTCAGCCAAGGCGCAAGTGAAGTGGCAGGGAATTGTATACTAGGCGACGAGGGGTATGTTTGCTTAGTAAACGAAAGCCGCAAGTGGATTGGAATTAATGAGGACTTCCAAAACGACTCGAAATACAATAGCGTCCCAGCCCATATCAATTGCCGATGCACGATCCGTTACCGCACCAAGGAATTACACGAAACAACAATTGAAACACCAGTCGAAACCAAGTGTCCCAAGTGTAACCGAATGCTCGGCAAGTATCTGAACGAGGGCGCAGAGATTAAGTGCGCCCGATGCAGTGAACTTGTGACAGTGACATCGCAGAATGTGACAAAGAATACTGTCACACAGGAGGCGTAAATAATGATTGGGAAAATTCGACCTCAAATCCTTGCGTCGATTCTCTGTGGAACGCTCTTCGGATTATTTGGTATTTATGTTGGGATGCGAATGGAAGCCGTCGAGATCGTCACCGCTGTAATCGGATCGGTGTTTGGGTTCCTCGCTGGGGTAGCGTATAAGATTCTGGAGAACGAATAGGAGGCGTGATGAAGCGGGTGCGGAGAATCTTCAATCGGCATAATGCTTGGACTGGTATCAAAGCATTAAGCCTATTCATTGGTGTCATTGCAGTCATCGGTGGGTTGCTCGGTATGGCGGCGACATTGTTTGGTATGTGGGTCTTTCAATTGGCGAATCTGGGAGGAGCCGCCATCAGGGAAATTGTGGAGCCGATAGCCGATACAGGAGAGATCGGGTTGGGAGTTTCTTTGGGTCTTATTACCCTCGGTGTAGCACTGTTACGCAAACCCTTGCTATGGGGGCTGAGACAGCCATTGCACGGCCTTCGATGGCTTGGACGTAGATTACCCTCCGCAGGGATGTTTGGCTCCCCTGTTAAGTTCTACCGTGGCATCGTGCGATTTCGTAATTGGTTTCTCGCCAAGGTCGAATATCTCCAAAGCGAAAGTCAAAAATGGAAAACGGCTTTCATGCTTTTGAAAAGCCCATACAGCCTCTTGCGCGCCTTTGGCCTGAGTCCTCAGCTCGCGATGACTTTGCTGTTTGCAGGTTCGGCGGTTGGTGGTGGTGTCGTTGTAAATGAAATCACGGAAGGTCGGTCGTTCAGCCGTGGCGATGCTGGCGTATACCTTGCTCCTGGTGATGCTCCGATCAGTTATGTCACAGACCCTGAAGAAGAAGGATACAACACTCTTAGAATTGATCTTGGTTCAACTCCAGTGAGAGCCATAACCATTGAGAACGTGAGCGTTGGGACAGTCTTTACTGGTTCAGCCCTGCCGTCAGGCGTACAGAACGCTGTTGAGGTAGGTGGGACTGCATCGGCAAGTACTAGGCTTGAGGTAGGGCATTTGATATTTGAGAAGTCACGCTGTAAGAAATTAGAATTGTCAGATTTACAAATTCACACATTGATAGTACGTGGCAATGCCAGTGATGGACAGTCGATTGCTCCTTCTCCAGGCACGTCCAGGATGCGAGCAATAG